>Ga0070665_100006099_pt1 | contig 12322 bp, 10 predicted proteins | sample KBSS13metaG_FD_65862 | JGI IMG/M metagenome (GOLD analysis project Ga0070665, IMG submission 65862) | Switchgrass rhizosphere microbial communities from Kellogg Biological Station, Michigan, USA - KBS S1-3 metaG | ecosystem: Host-associated > Plants > Roots > Rhizosphere > Soil ... | reverse complement strand
CGCTCGGTTTCGTCAATGGCTGGACCGTCATCCGCACGGGGCTGCACAGCTTCATCATCACGCTTGCCACCATGAGCATCTTTTTCGGCGTGATGATCTTCCTGACGCGCGCCGAGGCCTACCGTGGCCTACCGCCGATCTTCGCAGCCTTCGGAAAAATGAAGCTCACGACCTATTTCTCGCCGCTGCTTCTCGTCACGCTCGCAACGGCGCTTGCCCTGTCCTTTCTCTACCGACGCACCGTTCTTGGCCGCGAAATGCTGGCGGCAGGCGCACGCCCGGAAGCGGCGGAACTTTCCGGCATTCGGGTCGACCGTATCTTCATTGCCTGTCACATGCTGTCGGGCCTGCTTGCGGCACTTGCCGCCCTGATGCTGGTGACGCGCACGGGGGCCGCCATTCCTTCCATGGCAGGCCAGCTTGGGCAGGACTGGCTTCTGCCAGCTTTTCTCGGCCCGGTTCTCGGTGGCACGCTTTTGCAGGGCGGCAAGGTTTCGGTGCTCGGCACCTGTCTTGGCGCGCTTTTGGTCACCATGCTCACCAGCGGCCTGCTGCTGCTTCAGCTCGGTGAATTCTGGGTCCAGACATTTCTCGGCCTGCTGCTGTTGCTCGCGGTTTTGATGGACAAGGCGCGGCGAAGCTATCTCGCCCGACGCAACCTGGCTTAAGGACTGGACGATGAAGACCGACAACACCCTTCTACGCCTTGCCAGAACCGACTGGTTCGGCCCCCTATTGGTCACGGTGCTGGCAATCGCGCTTATCCGCGGCTTCAGCCCCAACTTCCTCTCTTCCTTCAACATCCAGATTCTCCTTCTTGCAATCGCGGTCAATGCGCTCATCGCCTTTTCCCAGATGATCATCATTGCCATTGGCCAGATGAACCTGTCCGTGGGCGCAATCGGCGGACTGGCCGCAATCTCCTTTGCGGGACTGATGCAGGTCTGGGGGCTTTCGGCACCGATGGCCGCCATTGCTGCGGTACTGATCGGTGTTGTCTGCGGCATGCTCAACGGTCTGCTGATTGCCATCACCGGCATTTCCGCCTTCGTCATCACACTGGCGACCCTGTCGATCTACAAGGGTATCAACCTTGGCATCACCCGGGCGGAGCCGTTCTACGGCGTGCCGGGACAGGTGAAAGCCTTCGGCTCGGCACTGCTCGTTGGCCCGGTTCCGTGGCTCGCAGCACCCACCATCATCATCGCATTCGCGCTGTGGTTCATGCTGCGCCGCCAGCCGATAGGTCGCTTCATCCTTGCCATTGGCGGCAACAGCCATGCGGCAGAGCTTTCCGGCATTTCGATCCGCACGACAATGATCGTGGCGCACGGCATTTCCGGCCTTCTGGCGTCGGTCGCCGGCATTCTGCTCGTATCCCGCCTGCAGATCGGCCAGCCTTCCATTGGTGACGACTGGCTCATCCTGTCCTTTGCCGCACCCGTTATCGGCGGTGCGGTACTGGCTGGCGGGCATGTCAGCGTCGGGGCGACCCTGCTCGGCGTCGTCATCGTCGCCATCATCACGCAGGCACTCGTGCTGTTCTCCATCGATCCGTTCCTCGTGCAGGTGGTGCTCGGCGCAATGATCCTCGCCGCCGTTGGCATCAACCGCCTGCGCGAAACGCATCTCGGCAAAAAGACAGGAAAGGCCTGACATCATGGACAAGCAACCTGTTTTTCAGGCGCGCAACATCGAAAAAGTGTTTCCCGGCGTCCGGGCGCTCAAGGGCGTCAATCTTTCGCTGGAGCCGGGATCGATCCACGCGTTGCTAGGTGAGAACGGCGCCGGCAAATCGACGTTGATCAAGGTCATTACCGGCGTCCACCATCAGAGCAGTGGCCAAATCCTTGTCGATGGGCAGGAAGTACGCTTCGGCAACCCGCGCGAGGCCATTGCCCGCGGCATCGGTGTCGTCCATCAGGAACGCAACCTCATCCCGCGCTTCTCGATTGCCGAGAATATCCACATGGAAAAGCTTGGGGCGCACTATCTCAAACCCATCGACTACGCCGCGCTGAACCGCGACGCACGCCGCTGGCTGCAGGCTCTCAATCTGGAAGTCGATCCGGCGATGCCGGTATCCGAGCTTTCCGTTGCGCAAATGCAGCTCGTGGAAATTGCGAAGGCGCTTTCCCTGCAAAGCCGGGTTCTTTTGCTCGACGAACCCACGACATCGCTGACCCCGAGCGAAACGGACAACCTCTTCCGCATTCTGCGCCGCCTGCGCGATGATGGCGCAAGCCTGGTCTTCGTCAGCCACAAGTTGGAGGAGGTTCTCGACATTTGCGACCGGGTGACGGTGCTGAGGGATGGCGAAAACGCCTGCGAAAGCCGGTCGATGGAAGGTCTCGGACGCCAGGACCTGGTGCGCCTGATGATTGGCCGTGCCGAAGGCGGCGGTGGCTGGCGCAAACGCGCGGTCGAGCACAATCCGCTGGTGCTTGAACTCAAAGGTGTTTCTACCGCAATCGGCCATCGCGATGTCAGTCTTTCCGTGCGCAAGGGTGAAATCGTCGGCCTTTACGGGCTGGTGGGCGCTGGGCGCACCGAATTGGCAAAATCGATCATGGGTAAATTCGCCGTCACGGAGGGCGAAGTCCGGATCGAAGATCGCCCGGCCCGCATCCGCTCCGTTGCCGAAGCCATCCACGAATACGGCGTCGGTTACGTCAGCGAGGACCGCAAGGGTGACGGCCTCATTCTCCAGCATTCCGTTCTCGCCAATGCGGGCGTTCCCATCTGGCGCAAGCTCTCAAACGCATTCGGCGTGCTTTCCGACAGCCGCATCCGTGCGGCGGTCACCCCTTTCCTGCAGAAACTTGAGGTGAAGACGCCGAGCCTGAGCCAGACCGTGGGTAATCTTTCCGGCGGCAACCAGCAGAAGATCAGCGTCGCCAAGTGGCTTGCCGCCGACGTGAAGCTGCTGATCGTAGACGAACCTTCTGTTGGCATCGACATCAAGACCAAGGCCTATCTGCACGATCTGCTGCGCGAGCTTGCAGACAGCGGCACCGCCATTCTCGTCATTACCAGTGACATGCCGGAGATGGTGGCACTGGCCGACCGCATTGTTGTCATGGACCGCTATCGGGTTAAAGGCGTGGTCGAAAACAATGGCGTCTATGCCGATATGAGCGAGGGTATCATGGGCTTGATCCATGATGCGGAGCGCGTAACGGCCCTTTCACGTCAGGCATGACGCACGGCCTTGCCGAAGTGTCATCGCAAAAACCGCACGCTGTTCCGGTAGGGCGTCAGGTACCATCGGACGGCTGCTCGAAATCTCTCACGGCACGACGCCTTCTGCTGGGCGGAACGGCGTATTTCTGGGTGTAGCAACGGGTGAAATGGGCAGCGGTCGAGAACCCCGTCAGCAAGGCCACGTCAACGATCGAAAGCGAGGTCTGCTGCAGCAGCTCATCCGCCTTTGCCAGCCGAAGACCACGGTAAAAAGACATCATGGATTGGTCGAAATGGCTGGAAAACAGACGGTGGAGCTGGCGAATACTGCTGCCGCACAATTGGCCCAGCTGCTCCGGCGACAGGGGATCCGCAACATGGGTCGTCATGAGTTCAATGGCAGCTTCGAGTACCGGGTGGTGGACGTTGAAACGTTGGCCGGCGCGGCCCAACTGAGGCTCATCGGCCGTTCTCAAACGCGGATGTATGAACCATTCGCTGACATCGCGCGCGAAGGCAGAACCATGGTCTTTCGCAATAAAAGCCCCCATCATGTCAATGGCGGCAACGCCGCCCGCGCACGTGTAACGATCGCGATCGATGACGTAGAGCGCACGCTCGATCAGGAGATCGCTGGCATATTCACTAAGCGGATCGATGTGGGTCCAGTGAACGGTAAAACGTCTGCCCGTCATCAGACCGGATTTAGCAAGGATCGCCGCGCCGCCGGAAATGCCTCCGAGCTTGACACCCCGCTGGTTGAGCGTGCGCAGGTTGCGCACAAGTGCCGGATCTTCATAGAGCATGGGATTTCCGCCCGCGACGATGAAGACCAGATCCAGCTTCTCAGACAAAGCCCGCGAAACGGGCGCGGTATCAAAACCTCCGCCTGACGTGGATGCGCCAAACCCGCCATTCGCCGAATAAAACCGGCAATGGTAGAGCGTTTTGCCGGCAAGGTGATTGGCCGCGCGCAGCGGCTCAACCGCCGCAGCCAACGACATCAGCGCATAACCCTCAATGAGTATGAACCCGATCGACATCGACCCTTCGGCGTGCATGACCTGCTCCAAGACAATCCCCAGGGCAAGCTTAGCCGACTTGGCCAAAATGGACAATAATGCGTCCGTCACGGATAAAAAAATCGTGCGGTATCGCGCTATAAACTTGGACAACCGCCCTGTTTTCGAGGAACACAGATTTGCGCTATTCGGCTCTCCAGGTTTTCAAACAGGCCCTGACCGGCCACAAGGGCTGGCGCCCACTGTGGCGGAACCCCGATCCGCAACCTCATTACGATTTCATCATTGTTGGCGGTGGCGGTCATGGACTTGCAACGGCCTACTATCTAGCCAAAACCTTTTCCAAGTCGCGGATCGCCGTTCTGGAAAAAGGCTGGCTGGGATCGGGAAACATTGGGCGCAACACCACGATCATCCGCTCAAACTATCTGCTGCCCGGAAACGAGCCATTCTACGAATTTTCAATGAAACTCTGGGAAGGGCTTGAACAGGAATTCAATTTCAATGCGATGGTAAGCCAGCGCGGCATTGTGAACCTGTTCCACACCGACGCGCAGCGCGATGCCTACCGCCGTCGCGGCAACGCCATGCTGCTGGCCGGTGCGGACGCGCAACTGCTAGCGCAAGACGATCTCCGCGCCATGATCCCGTTTCTCAATTTCGACAATGCACGCTTTCCGATCAAGGGCGGCCTTTACCAGCGCCGCGCTGGAACTGCCCGCCACGATGGCGTTGCCTGGGGTTACGCGCGCGGCGCCGATCTGGCAGGGGTCGATCTTATCCAGAACTGCGAAGTCCAGGGATTTCGCATCGAGGATGGAACGATCAAGGGCGTGGAAACCAGCCGTGGCTACATCGGTGCCGGAAAGGTCGGCGTCGCCGTGGCGGGATCGACCGGCCGCGTCATGGCCATGGCGGGCATGCGTCTGCCTATTGAAAGCCATGTGCTGCAAGCCTTCGTTTCGGAAGGGCTGAAGCCGACCATACCGGGCGTCATAACCTTCGGAGCAGGCCATTTCTACGTCAGCCAGTCCGACAAGGGTGGCCTGGTCTTCGGTGGCGATATCGACGGCTATAATTCCTATGCCCAGCGCGGCAATCTGCCCGTGATCGAAGATGTCGCCGAGGGCGGAATGGCGCTGATGCCGATGATCGGCAGGGCGCGCCTGCTGCGCATATGGGGCGGCATCATGGACATGTCGATGGACGGTTCACCGATCATCGACCACACGCCTGTGAAGGGCCTCTATCTCAATGCCGGCTGGTGTTACGGCGGCTTCAAGGCGACGCCGGCCAGCGGCTATGCATTCGCGCATCTGCTGGCCACAGATACCCCGCATGATACGGCAAAGGCCTATCGCCTCGACCGGTTCGAAAAGGGCTATGTCATCGACGAAAAGGGCGCCGGCGCCCAACCGAACCTTCACTGAGGCTTGAACAATGCTGATCCCTCACCCACTGCTCGGGCCGCGCGACGCTCAGGAATTCACCTATCTCGGCGATGCCGCCCTGTTGCGTCGTCCGGACGGAATGGCTGAGAGCGCTGCGAAAGACTTTAACGATTATGTCTATCTGCGTGACAATCCCGCCGGCCTGCATCGGGAACTGTGGTTTCACGAACAGGGTGATCGCAGCTGGCTCGTGGTCACGCGAAACACCGTCACCCATGAAATCCTCGGAGCGGAACTCGCAAACGAGGTAGCGCTCCGTCAGAAGGCAGATGAAGCATGAGACTGAAGGACGGCTTGATCGACCGCAGCAAGGTGCTGCATTTCACCTTCGATGGAAAGAATTATCAGGGGCATCCCGGCGACACGCTCGCCTCTGCACTTCTGGCAAACGATGTCCGCCTGATGGGGCGCAGCTTCAAATATCATCGCCCCAGAGGCGTGATCTCTGCCGGCTCAGAAGAGCCGAATGCGCTGGTCGAATTGCGCACGGGATCGCGGCTGGAGCCTAATACCCGCGCCACGACGGTCGAACTGTTCGACGGGCTGGAGGCGAAAAGCCAGAACCGCTGGCCGTCCCTGTCTTTCGATGCCCTTGCGATCAATGACCTGTTTGCCGATTTCCTGACCGCAGGCTTTTACTACAAGACGTTCATGTGGCCGAAGGCGTTCTGGGAAAAGCTCTATGAGCCCGCCATTCGCAAGGCTGCGGGACTTGGAAGCCTGTCGATGAAACCGGACCCCGACAGTTACGACAAGGGTTTCCTTCACTGCGATCTGCTGGTCATCGGCGCCGGAGCCGCCGGTCTGGCTGCTGCCCTGACCGCGGCGCGTGCCGGTGCCAAGGTTATTCTGGCGGACGAGGACAATCGCCTCGGAGGTCGCCTGCTTGCAGAGAGCCACCTGCTCGACGGCGCCCCTGCAACCGACTGGATCGGAACGCTCGAGGCGGAGTTTTCAACCCTGCCGAACCTGCGCGTCATGCGCCGCACCACGGTTTTCGGCTCATTCGACCATGGCATATTCGGTGCGGTCGAGCGGGTTTCCGACCATCTTGCCGCACCAAAGGGCGTACGCCAGTCCCTCTGGCGCATCACTGCAAAGCGCACGGTGCTTGCCGCCGGGGCGACAGAGAGGCATATCCCCTTTAAAAATAACGACCGGCCGGGGATCATGCTTGCCGGTTCGCTGCGTGCCTATGCCAATCGCTGGGCAGTCAGTCCGGCAAGCAGGGTCGCAATCTTCACCAATAACGATGACGGCCATCGGACCGCTGTCGACCTGGCTGCGAAAGGTGTCGAGATCGCCGCAGTCATCGATCCGCGCCCGGATGCGCGGGCGCTTGCGGAATACCGCCTGATTGCGGGAGCGACAGTTACCGGCAGCAAAGGCAGGCTGGGGTTGGTTTCCATCGCTGTCCGGAAGGATGGCTATGACGAAACCATCGATTGCGGTGCGCTTGGTATCTCCGGGGGCTGGAACCCCAATGTTCATCTTACATCGCACCAGCGCGGTCGCCCGTTATGGGATGACGGGCTACAGGCATTCCTGCCCGGCGACGTACCCTCGCATATGCTCGTTGCAGGGGCGGCGGCCGGCAAAGGCAGCACGGGGGCGGCGCTGATCTCCGGTGCATCCGCTGCCATAACGGCTCTGGAGCAAATGGGGATCGCCGCATCCAGGCCAGCCCTGCCGGAGGCCGAGGATACGCAAATCGGCATCAAGCCCCTGTGGCATGTGCCGGGGACAGGGCGCGCCTGGGTCGATTTTCAGAACGACGTCACGGTCAAGGACATCAAGCTCGCCCATCAGGAAAACATGCGGCCCATCGAGCATCTCAAGCGCTGGACAACGCTTGGTATGGCAACTGACCAAGGCAAGACCTCGAATGCCACCGCTTTGGCAATCATGTCCGAACTGACGGGCAAATCGATACCGGATACGGGTACGACGATTTTTCGCCCTCCCTATACGCCGGTTTCGATGGCGGTACTCGGCGGCGGCGACACCGGCGCACATTTCCGTCCGCGCCGCCTGACACCCAGCCATGCCTGGGCTGAAGCACATGGCGCCGTTTTCGTCGAAGTCGGTCAATGGATGCGTGCCCAATATTTCCCTCAAGCCGGGGAGACCCATTGGCGGCAATCCGTGGACCGCGAGGTTCTGGCCACCCGAAAGGGCGTCGGCATCTGCGATGTGACGACGCTTGGCAAGGTGGATGTTCAGGGCGCCGATGCGGCTGAATTTCTCGACCGTCTCTACTGCAATGCAATGAAGAGCCTCAAGGTCGGCATGGTCCGTTACGGCCTGATGCTGCGGGAAGACGGCCACGCCTATGATGACGGCACCTGTGCCCGTCTGCGTGAGGATCATTATATCGTCACCACGACCACGGCCCAGGCCGGCCCGGTCTATCGTCACATGGAATTCGCCCGCCAATGCCTGTGGCCGGAATTGGATGTGCAATTGATCTCGGCAACGGATGCCTGGGCACAGCTCGCAGTCGCCGGTCCGAACGCCCGCCGCCTTATCGAACGCATTGTCGATGGTTTCGACCTTTCCAACGCAGCCTTTCCCTTCATGGCCTGCGCCGAACTGACGGTTTGCGGGGGATTGCGAGCACGGCTGTTCCGAATCTCGTTTTCAGGGGAACTTGCTTACGAGATTGCAGTCCCCGCCCGCTACGGTAATGCCCTGATGTCCCGGCTGATGGAAATCGGTGCGGATCTTGGAGCCACCGCCTACGGGACGGAAGCGCTTGGTGTCATGCGTATCGAAAAAGGCCATGCTGCCGGAAACGAGCTGAACGGCCAGACGACGGCGCAGATGCTGGGCATGGGCAGGATGGTTTCGGCCAAGAAAGACGCGATTGGTACCGTCATGACTCGCCGCGAAGGGCTTGTCGGCGAAAGCCGGGTGCTCGTCGGCCTGCAGCCGCTTGCGGCAACGGACCCTGTGGTGTCAGGTTCACATCTGTTTACCCGCGGCGCCAGCCAGAATACCGAGACCGATCAAGGCTGGATCACATCCGCCTGCTATTCGCCCAACCTCGGTTTCAGCATCGGTCTTGGTTTCCTTGCCGATGGTGCAAACCGTATCGGAGAGATCGTCGTCGCGGCCAACCCCTTGCAGGGACAGTCGGTCGAATTGCGTGTGGTCTCGCCCCATTTCATCGACCCTGAGGGAGAGAGACTCCGTGCCTGATTTGAAGCCGACAACCGCACTCGGCGCGCAAACTTCGCGGCGCGCCCACCATGGCACGCTGCGACTTGAGGAAAATTCGGGGCTTGCCCTCGCATCGCTCAGCCTGCGCCGCAACGTCAAAGAACCGGTGCCTTTTGACCTCACCTTGCCGGGTCCCGGAAAATGGGTCCAGCAAGGCACGGTTTCAGCTTTTTGGACGGGGCCGGGCCAATGGCTGATTGAGGCCGCAGACCGGGCCGAAACGGATTTCGCCGCAGAACTCGCGAGCCTTTGCCCTTCCTGTTCCGTGACTGAACAGACCGATGGCTTCGTCGCCTTCGAAATCGAGAGCGACGCAGGCGAGGCGCCGATTGTCGCGCTCATGCAGAAGCTGGTGAACCTCGATCCCTCGGTATTCGGGCAAGGGGCCGCCACGCGCACAGGCATGGAACATATGAGCGTTTTCGTCATCCGGCGCGCGCCGGACCGCCTTGCCATCCTCGGCATGCGCTCCGCTGCGGAAACACTGTGGCATGTGATCGAGACTGCGATCCGTCGTCAGGCGGAACTTCTTGGCGCTGCCGCATAAAGCGGGACTGCAAAGCCACCAGACCGTTTTTTGCCAATCGTCGACGTGTACGGGCGAACTGTGTCGTGTTGACATGGGCGCATCGGGATCATCTCGAACGGTTACCGTTCTGAGCCATCAGTGAATAATCGCTCTGACGACGGCGCAAATCATATTGTCGCAAAAATCGACTAGATGGGCTATCGCCGCCTGTGAAAACGGCCGGACTAGTGCAGCGGAAATATGAGGTTATCGTAGTGACAAGCGACAATGTTCAATATTTTTCGGCAACACTCTATTTTGACGACGGCGCGACCAGAGCCTGGACTACCGGTCTCGAGCATTTCGGCCAAGCGAATTTGCTCTTCGACACGTCGTCGGATAACCAAACGGAGGCTCTTCTTGCCGTATTTGGGCTTGGACATCTCGCCGTCCACGGAAAATGCTTCAAGGCGGGCGAAGCCGTAACCTCATTCGACCTTCTTGCCCGGTTTGAATCCGCCGAGATGGGCGGGCAGCCCATGCTGCGGATTGTCAAACACGAAGCCGGCCAAACTGTATTGAATCGGCCGGGCTAGCAACAACAGAGCATCTTCATTCCCGCTATGGAAATGCCGTCTTCCGCCCCGCTTTCCTTGCGGTCGGATGACGAGTTTTGTTCTGGCGAGCTGGGGAAAACGCTTCGCGTATATCGACAGGGCGTGAATTATGGTGCTCCAAGGAATGGCAAAGCCTGACGCAATCTCTTCAAACGGACGACAGGCAAATTCTAAGGGACGCCAATGTTTGCATTCACACCTTTCCTTCGCGGCACCGTCGTAATGTCCGTAGCCATTACTGCGCTTCATGCCGGTAGCGCTTTGGCTGCCGAAATCGATCCCGCATTCTATGATGCGGCCCTGTGCAATCCGCCCTATTCGATGACATCGGCGACCGAAATTTATGATGCCGCCGAAAAACTTGCAAAGGCCGACACATCGTCTTTGGGTGCGGCTATCTATAAGCTTCCGAACCAGATCGGCCGCGATGGGTTTGAGAGTGACGAAGTCTTCTTCGCCAATGGTGCAGTCGGTGTTTTGATCAAGGGCCAGCGTGCCGATGCTCTGGCCGCGAAATATGATTTGAAACCGGAAACCTCAGACCTGATGGGTACATCGACCAAGGGTTATGCCCGGCAGCTTCCGCAAGACCAGCAGCCGCCTGAAGGTCTGGCTGGACCGGGAAAAGTCTCCATTGTGGCGCGCGAAGGTGCGGCACTTGGCGACAAGACCCTGTTGGCGTGCGAATTCGCAGCGGACTGAATGGTGGCGAAGCACTGCCAATCCTAACGGCTTGATTACCAAATGTAATTGCCGCCCGCATACCACTTTCACAGCTCTTCTGCTGGCGGGCGCGGCTACATATTCATATCGAGGTTTGTTTCATACGCCGGCCTGATCGCCCAGGCCGGCGCCGCTTGGAACAATCTCAGGATTTCGCCTGAGCACCCTCGTGGAAATGGATAGGGGCGTGGTGCAGATAGTGCGCAACCTTTCGCTTGGCGGCGATATCGGTCCAGACGAACCGGACATTGTCCTCGCTCAACCCGGTCGCCGTAGCGATCTCGGTTGCAGGCATGCTGTGTTCCAGACCGTAGAGGCAGATATCCATCTTGTCGTAAGGAAGCGCGAAATAGAACTCTTCCTGCGTCTGCGGCATGGAATAGGTATCCGTTGTCGGCGGGCGGGAGCGGATTTCCTGCGGGACGCCGAGATGGGCCGCGAGTTGATAGACCTGTGATTTGTAAAGATGGGCGATCGGCTTGATGTCGGCAGCCCCGTCGCCGTTCTTGACGAAGAAGCCCTGGTCGTACTCCAGCCGGTTCGGGGTTCCGAGCACCGCAAAGTTCAGGCGGTCGGCGTGATAATATTCGAACTGCTTGCGCGTGCGCTGCTTCATATTCGTCGCCGCAACGATGCCGAGATAGGCTTTTGCGGAGAGGCGAACCTTGCGCGTTTCGCCCGATGGCGAACGGACGACCAGCGAGGAAATATTATAGGCACCGGTGCTCATGGCGTTATCGAAGACGATCTTGGAGGCCCAGCCCGGCCCGTATTCAGGAACAACCTCGCGGATGAAGCCATCGCGCCTTTCATAACAACCCATGGCGGCAAGCGAAGGGCCGATATCTTCCAGCACGCAGTCCATACCCAGCTTCGTCGCCAAAGCCTGCCCTAAGCGCAGGCTTTCCGGGTCGGAATCGTTTTCCGGCATGAACAGGCCAATAACATTTGCTGCCCCGAGCGCGTGAACGGCAAGAGCGGCGCAGACGCTTGAATCGATACCGCCGGAAATGCCGAGCACCAGCCCGCGCTTGCGCAGGTTGAAACGAAGCGACTGGCGGATTTTTTCGGCGATACGCTCTACCTCCGCCGCCGCATCAAGTTCAAGCGGCGAGAAAGGCAGGCTCTTTGCATTGTTCGTCATCGATTGTTCTCCGTATCTTGAGCAGCGAGGCGGCGACTGACCTTGCCGGTATCCGTCGTCGGCAGGAAATCGCGAAATTCAACCAGTGTTGGCACCATGTGGGTTTCGAGGTGCAGAGCGCAGTAGCGCATGACGTCTTTTGCGGTGATCGCCTCGTCGGATGCGATCACGATCGCCTTCACCGCCTGACCGAAAACCTCATGCGCAACGCCGACGACCAATGCGTCCGAGACGCCCGGCATGGCTTGCAGAACGGCCTCGACCGCCTGCGGCGCAACCTTTTCGCCACGCGACTTGATGACATCGTCCTTGCGGGCAACGAAGGTGAGATAACCCTCGGCATCGCAGGTAAACAGGTCGCCGGTGTGAAGACGCGTCCGGCCCGTTGCGGCATCAACGCGCAGCGCGCGCGCTGTGGCAGCCTCGTTGCGCCAATAACCACGCATGACGTG
>Ga0070665_100006096_pt1 | contig 12324 bp, 8 predicted proteins | sample KBSS13metaG_FD_65862 | JGI IMG/M metagenome (GOLD analysis project Ga0070665, IMG submission 65862) | Switchgrass rhizosphere microbial communities from Kellogg Biological Station, Michigan, USA - KBS S1-3 metaG | ecosystem: Host-associated > Plants > Roots > Rhizosphere > Soil ... | reverse complement strand
CTCGATCCGTACCACGGCATCGCGCGCGGCTGGGACACGGCCGAGGAATCGCTCGCGATGCTCGACGAGGTGATTCAGCTCGAGGGTCCCCAGACGATCGCCGCGTTCATCCTGGAGACGGTGACCGGCACCAACGGGATCCTGGTGCCGCCCGACGGCTACATGCAGGGCGTGCGCGAGCTGTGCACGAAGCACGGCATCCTGATGATCTGCGACGAGGTGATGGCCGGTTTCGGCCGCACCGGCGAGTGGTTCGCCGTCGATCACTGGAAGGTCGTACCCGACATCATCACGATGGCCAAGGGGCTCACCGCCGCGTACGTGCAGCTCGGCGCCGTCGGAATGCGGCGGGCGATCGCCGAGAAATTCAACGACAAGGTGTTCTACGGCGGGTTGACCTACAACAGCCACCCGCTCGCCTGCGCCGCCGCGCTCGCGACGATCCAGGTGTACGAGGACGACAAGCTGCTGGAGAACGCGCGGAAGATGGGCGCCGTCATGACGCAGCTGATGGCCGATCTCGGACGGAAGCACCCGTCAGTCGGCGCGGCGCGGTCGATTGGCCTGTTCGGCCTGGTCGAGCTCGTGCGCGACAAGGCGAAGAAAGTGCCGATGGCGCCGTTCAACGGCACCTCGGAGGAAATGGCCGCGCTCGGGAAGTTCTTCCGCCAGGAGGGGCTCTACACCTTCGTGCGCTGGAACACCTTCTTCACCAACCCGCCGCTGTGCATCACCGAGGAGCAGCTGCGCGAGGCGTTCGCGATCATCGACCGCGGGCTCGACATCACCGACCGGGCGGTGAGTTAGAGGTCGATTGATCGCCGGGTTTCCGGCAGGCGGGGGGCCAACCCGCCTCCGCAGCCGGGAATTACAGCGCCGGTCGCCGGTACGACGATTGCCTCCTTCTCCGATCAAGAGGTGATCCATGGCCAGGGTTCCCGAGTCGGTCGCCACGTTCCTGCGGGGACGGCGCCTTGCCGTCGCCGGCGTGTCGCGTGATTCACACCAGCCGGCGAATGCGATCTTCCGGAAGCTGAAGGGCGCCGGCTACGAAGTCTTTCCGATCAATCCGCGGGCGACGACCGTCGAGGGCACGGCCTGCTATGCCAACCTGGCGGCGGTGCCTGTGCCGCTCGACGGCGTCGTCATCGTCACGGCTCCTGGCACGGCACTGGATATCGTCTACCAATGCGCCAGCGTCGGCGTGCCGCGGGTGTGGTTCCACCGTTCGTTCGGCGACGGCAGCGTGTCGGACGAGGCGGTACGCGAGTGCGCCGCGAAGGGGATCGACGCCATCGTCGGCGGCTGCCCGATGATGTTCTGCGAGCCGGTCGATTTCGGCCATAAGTGCATGAAGTGGTGGCTTCAGCACCAGGACCGCGTGCCGGCGTGATCACGACAATCACGCTCTATGTCTTTGCGGCGTAGCCGAGGACAGCTTTCGTCTCGAGGAATTCCTCGAAGCCGTTGACGCCCCACTCGCGGCCGTTGCCCGACTGCTTGTAGCCGCCAAACGGGGCGTCGAAGGCGGCCTGGGCGCCGTTCAGGTGCACGTTGCCGGTGCGCAGGCGTGAGGCGACCCGGCGGGCGTGATCGAGATCGCCGGACGAGACATAGCCGGAGAGCCCGTACGGCGTGTCGTTCGCGATCCGGATGGCTTCCTCTTCGTTCTCGTACGGCAGGATCGCGAGCACCGGTCCGAAGATCTCCTCGCGCGCGATCGTCATGCTGTTCTTCACGCCGCCAAACACCGTCGGCTTCACATAGAAGCCGGTGCTGAGGCCTTCGGGGCGGCCGACGCCGCCGGTGACCAGCTCGGCGCCCTCGTCGATGCCTTTCTGAATCAGCCCCTGAATCTTGTTGAACTGGACCTCGCTGACGACCGGGCCGAGCTTGATGCCGTCGCCGAACGGATCGCCGACCGTCACCTTCTCCGCGGCCGTCTTGGCGATCGCGACCGCTTCGGCATGGCGCTGGGCCGGCACCAGCATCCGGGTGGGCGCGTTGCACGACTGGCCGCTGTTCCTGAAACAGTCGTTGACGCCGCCCGCGACCGCGGTCTGGAAGTCCGCATCGTCGAGGATGATGTTCGCCGACTTGCCGCCGAGCTCCTGGGTCACGCGCTTCACCGTCGGGGCCGCGTTGATCGCGACCTGCACCCCGGCGCGGGTCGATCCGGTGAAGGAGACCATGTCGATGCCGGGGTGCGAGGCGATCGCCGCGCCGACGGTCGGGCCGTCGCCGTTCACCAGGTTGAAGACTCCGGGAGGCACGCCGGCCTCGTGCAGGATCTCGGTGAAGAGAATCGCATTCAACGGTGCGACTTCGGTCGGCTTCAGCACGATGGTGCAGCCCGCCGCCAGCGCCGGCGCGACCTTGCAGGCGATCTGGTTGATCGGCCAGTTCCACGGCGTGATCATCCCGACGACGCCGACCGGCTCGCGGACGATCATCGTCCGCCCTCTCGCTTCCTCGAACTCGAACGTCTTCAGCACCGCGAGCGCCTGGGCGAAGTGGCCGACGCCCGCTGCCGCCTGGGCGGCCTTCGACAGCCACATCGGCGCGCCGACTTCGGTCGAGATCGTGGTGGCGAGCTCCTCCTGCCTGGTTTTGAATACCCGGATGATGTTCTCGAGCAGCGCGATGCGCTCTTCACGCGTCGTCCGCGAATAAGTCTCGAACGCCTCGCGCGCCGCTTTGACTGCGCGGTCGACGTCTTCGGCGCCGCCCATCGAGATCTTGCCGATCGACTGCTCGGTCGCCGGGTTGATGACGTCCCGCGTGGCGGGCCTTGCCGGCGGAACCCAGGCGCCGTCGATGTAGAAGTTGAGATGATCAGCCATGAGATCGATGTTAACCCAACGAGCCTGCTGTGCTGGTAACGGTCGCGGCGAACAGGCCTCGATCGCTGAGGCCTTTGGGATCGTGGGTCGCGTCGAGCCCGGCGGCGCGAAACGCCTGCAGCAGTTCCTCTGTGGTGAAGAGACCGAGCTCGTGCACCTCGTGTGCGTGTCGAGTCCCCGTCTGATCGGTGATCTCGTAGTCGAAAATGAAGCGGGAGAGGCGATCCTCTGCCTCGATGCGACTGACGCGCGATACCCGGACCCCGTTCGCCTCGCCGGTATGCCGCGCCACGCGCGTCGTGTCGAGCGCATCGGGCGGATACCAGGGCTCGACCAGGATCACGCCACCGGGTTGCAGATGCTCACGAAAGCGGATCAGCGTACGGGTGACGAGGTCGAGCGTTTTGAGGTAGGCGATGGAGCTGAACAAGCAGAGCACCGCGTCGTATCGGTGCGGCAGCCGGAGGTCGCTCATGTTGCCTTCGAAGAATCGGCCGGCCGGGTGCTTCTGCGACGCAATGCGGACGAACGCCGGATCGAGATCCACGCCGTCCACGACGAAGCCCAGCCCGGCCAGGAGCCGCGCATGCTCGCCCGTGCCCGACGCCACGTCGAGGACGGTCCGGCACCGGGGATGGAGCCCGCGCAACAGTTCGGCGATCCGCGCGGTCTCGCCCGGGTAGTCCTTGAAGGTCGAGTAGATCAGATCGTAGAACTCCGCTGTCTCGGTGTACATCTCCAGGGCCCATCAACAGCTAAGCAGATGACCGCGCGACCTCGATCCCCGACGGATTCCTGGTCGTCCCGACCATGAAGACGACGATCCGGCACGGCTTGGAGCCTTCGTTTCGCCAGCGATGCCTCGTTCCGTTCTGCACCACCGTGTCGCCCGCGCGAAGTTCGACGGAGGCGCCGTCGTCCAGATCGAGCCAGACCTCGCCCTCGATGATGTACTCGAAGTCGATGGTGTCGGTCGTGTGCATGCCGGGGTGGTTCGGCTCCATGTGCGTGGCGAGCCCCGGCAGCTTGGCTTCCATCTCCGCGAGCAGCGCGTGGCGATCGACCGCGGCCCGTCGCGCCGTGGTGTGCGGCGCCACCGTGAACATCATGAAGCGGAAACCACCCAACGGCGGGAAGTAGCTCGGCCCGTCGGGCTGCGCGCCGTCGTCGGGAAAATGCGGCGGGACGTCTGCGCCCCACAGGCGGTGGAACTCGGCGCCGGGCAGCAGCGCCAGTGCCGTGCCGTCGACCTGGGCGTCGCTGGCAATGATCGCTTTACCCTGCGCGTTGTGACCGGTCGTGACGCGTCGTATCTTCATGGGATTCGGTGCCTCTGGCAACTCCGGACGAATCATAGCGAGTATGGTCCTCCTGTATCATCATCGCCAGGCCGTTGACCGTCCTCGTCTCGCTGCTCGCCCTCGGGTTCCTGATGCTGGTCGCCTATCGCGGCTACAGCGTCATTCTCTTCGCACCGGTCGCGGCGCTCGGCGCCGTCCTGCTGACGATGCCCGGCGCGGTGCTCCCGGCCTACAGCGCCCTGTTCATGGAGAACATGGCGACCTTCGTCCGCAACTACTTTCCGGTCTTCATGCTCGGTGCGCTGTTCGGCAAGATGATCGAGATCTCCGGCTTCGCCAAGGCGCTCGCCGCGGGCATCACCCACGTCGCCGGGCCGCACCGCGCGATGCTCGGCATCGTCGTGATCTGCGCGCTGATGGTCTACGGCGGCGTCTCGGTCTTCGTCGTCGGTTTCGCCGTGTATCCCTTCGCCGCCGAGCTGTTTCGCGAGGCGGCCATCCCCAAGCGGCTGATTCCCGCGACGATGTCGCTGGGCACGTTCACCTTCGCGATGGATGCGCTGCCGGGCAGCCCACAAATCCAGAACATCATCCCGACCACGTTTTTCGGGACGACGACGATGGCGGCGCCGATTCTCGGGCCGATCGGCGGCCTGTTCATCCTGGTGGTCGGGATGGCCTATCTCGAGTGGCGCCGGCGCGCCGCGGCGCAACTGAGCGAAGGCTACGGCACCGGGCATCTCAACGAACCCGAAGTGGTGGATGCGCACGCGCTCGTGTCGCCGGTCCTGGCCTCGCTCCCGCTCGCCGTCGTCGCCGCCGCGAACATCGGCTTCACGTCGATGATCCCGAAATGGTACGGCCCGACCGCGACGCTGGCGCTGACGCCGGCGGCCAGGCCGATCGCGATCGAAGTCTCGAGGCAGGTCGGCGTGTGGGCGGTGGAGGCGGCGCTCGTGCTCGGCATCCTGACCGTCGCGGCGTTCGCCTGGCGGCGGATGATCCCGACGTTCGTCAAAGCCAGCCATGCCGCGCTCGCCGGCTGCCTGCTCGCGTCGATGAACACCGCGTCCGAATTCGGCTTCGGCGCGGTGATGGCCGCGCTTCCGGGATTCGCGGCGATTCAGGCGGCGCTGTCGACGATTCCGAACCCGCTCGTCAACGAGGCCATTACGGTGACGACGCTGGCCGGCGTCACCGGATCGGCGTCCGGCGGGCTGAGCCTGGCGCTCGCAGCGATGGCCGAGCAGTTCAAGACGGCGGCGCTGGCCGCGCACATTCCGTTCGAGGTGCTGCACCGGGTGTCGGCGATGGCGGCGGGAGGGATGGACACGCTGCCGCACAACGGCGCGATCATCACGCTGCTGGCGATTACCGGGCTGACGCATCGCCAGTCCTACGGCGACATTTTCGCGATTACCTGCATCAAGACCACGGCTGTGTTTGTGGTAATCGCCGTTTATTACCTCACGGGGATCGTTTAGAGTTCAGATTTAAGAGTTCAGATTTCAGATTGAATTTCAGAGTTTCGATTGGACTGCCAATCTTAAATCTGAACTCTTAAATCTGAACTCTCATTGGGAGGCCGAGATGACCCGCAGACAGACGTTGATCGTCGCCGCCGTGGTTCTCGTTTCAATCGGCCGACCGCAGGCGGCCCAGGACAATCCCCAGGCCACCACCGGCAGTTGGCGGCCGACCATCGTCGCCCAGCACGGGATGGTTGCGGCAGGCCATCCGCTCGCCGCCGAAGCGGGCATGCGCATCCTGAAAGCCGGCGGCAACGCGATGGACGCGGCAATCGCGACCTGGGCGGTGCAGGGCGAGGTCGAGCCCGGCATGACCGGCCTTGGCGCCGACATGTTCGTCCTCTACTACAACGCGAAGACCCGCGAGGTGAAGTTCATCAACGGCACCGGCTTCGCCGCCCAGGCGGCGACGATCGACTTCTACAAGTCGAAGGGCGGCATCCCCGACGAAGGGCCGCTGTCGATCGCGGTGCCCGGCGCGGTCGGCGGCGCCGCCTACGCGGTGAAGACCTACGGCACCAAGACGCTCGCGGAAGTCCTGAAGCCGGCCATCGAGATTGCCGACGAGGGCTTTCCGGTGTCGGAGGCGCTCGCCGACGGCATCAGGAGCTCGAAGGCGAAGATCGAGAAATTCCCGTCCACCACGAAGATCTACTTCAAGGACGGCAAGCCGCTCGTCATGGGCGACATCATCCGCAATCCCGATCTGTCGCGGACGCTGCGCGCGATCGCGGCGCAGGGGCCCGACGCGTTCTACAAGGGCGACATCGCGAAGAACACCGCGGCGTTCCTGAAAGCGAACGGCGGGATCATCGGCGAGGCGGATCTGGCGAGCTATCAGCCGTTCGAGGACGCGGCGATTCACGTCAACTACCGCGGCGTCGAGGTCTACGAGTGTCCGCCGAACTCGCAGGGCTTCGTGATGCTCGAGGCGCTCAACATCCTCGAGGGCTACAAACTGAAGGAGATGGGGCGCAACAGCGCGCCGTACCTGCACGCCGTCACCGAATCGCTGAAGCTGTCGTTCGCCGACCGGAACGCGTATGTCGGCGACCCGAAGTTCGTGCCGAACATCCCGATGCAGGCGCTGCTGTCGAAGGAGTACGCCGCGATCCGGCGCTCGCAGATCGATCCCAACCGTGCCATCGTCGGCGAGCCTGCGCCGGGCGATCCGCGCGGGATGAAGGCCACCGCGGCAGGTCAAGCGCAGGTCTACGCGTCGCCGCAGACGCGGCCGACCGACGTGAAGCCGTTCGATCCGAACGAGATCCTCAACCTCACGACCTATCTCGCGGTCGTCGACAAGGATCACAACATGGTGTCGATCACCTCGAGCCTGCTGAGCGGCTTCGGCAGCGGGGTCGTCGTCGACCAGGGCGGGTTCCTGATGAACGACCGCATGCGCTACTTCTACCTCGATCCCAAGAACGTCAACTCGCTGCAGCCCGGGAAGCGCACCCGCCAGACGATCAACCCGGCGATGGCGCTCAAGGACGGCAAGCCGTGGATCGCGTTCGGCACGCCCGGCTCGGACACCCAGCCGCAGACGCAGCTGCAGTTCTTCCTCAACGTCGCCGAGTTCGGGCTGAACGTGCAGGAAGCGCTCGAGCAGCCGACGGTGATCAGCAACAGCTTCCAGGATTCCTATCAGCCGCACGACGTCAAAGGGAAGCTGCTCACCCCGGCGCTGCTGCCGCGGAGCGTGCAGGAGGCGCTGGCGGCGAAGGGGCACGTGCTGGACATCCGCAACGTGAAGGGCGTCGGATCGGTGAAGGCGATTCTGGTCGACCCGCGAACCGGCGTGCTGATGGGCGGCGTCAGCCCGACAGGGGACAGCTACGTCATGGCATGGTGAGATTTCAGATTTAAGAATTCAGATTTCAGATTGATTTCAGATTGGTAAGGAACTCGAGATGCGCAAGCTGCTGACGATCTGTGGCCTGGTTGGCACCGCCATCGCGATCCCGACGGCGGCTGACAACCCGGCGTGGTTCGGCACGCCGGGTCCGGCGCCGTTGAGCGACCCACGCAAGCCGGTGATGAAGTACGACGATGCGTTCGCGCCGCTGCCGGCGCAGTTTCCCCATCGTCCCGGCAAGTCCGACGAGCTGCTCGACGCGGCGGCGCTGAAAGCGGATCAGCGGAAGATCGTCGGTTTCTCGCTCGAGAGTCTCGGGGCGGGCGACAAGGTCTGGGGCCGCCGGGCCGGCACGCCGGCGTTCATGCACACGATCGAATGGACCGTGAACGCCTTCAAGACCGCGGGTCTGAAGGACGCACGGGTGGAGACCTTCGCGGTTCCCGCGGCGATGTGGGTGCCGGCGTCGTGGCAGGTGCAGCTGGTCGGCGATGCCGCCTTCGGCGCCGGGACGCAGACGGTGACGCTGCCGTCGGCGTTTCCGCAGCCGGGCGGCGCGTCGATCCCCGGCGGCAGCCTCACTGCGCCGGTGATCTACGTCGGGCACGGAACCGATGCGGACCTGGCGGGGCGGGACGTGAAAGGCAAGATCGCCGTCGTGCGCGTGCGCCCGGAGCCGTCGCTGTTCGGTGCCGGTGAACAGGGTGTGGCGCTGAAGATTGCCAAGCTCGGCGCCGCCGGCGTGATCAACGCGATCGAAGGTCCGGGCAACGCGCAGTACATCGATCCGCGGTTCGCGTGCGGCGCCGCTCCCTGCTTCATGGTGGGCGGGCAGGACGCGTGGTTCCTGCAGACGGTCATCGGCAAGGCGGCGGGCGCCGGCGTGCTCGACAAGCTCAAGATGACGCTGGCCCTGACGTCGGCAGAGCAGAACGGTATCACCTCCGCCAACGGCATCGCGACGCTGCCCGGCAAGTCGGCCAGGCGGATCATCATCAACGCGCACGCCGACGGCTACTTCCAGGCCGGCGACGACAACGCGAGCGGCCTCGCGGTGCTGGTCGGCCTGGCGAAGTATTTCGCGAAACAGCCGCAGCCGGCCCACACGCTGATGTTCGTCGCCAGCGGCGGCCATCACGGCCCGGGGAACGGTCCGACGTCGCTCGTCGCGGCGCATCCGGAGTTGAAGGACGGCACGGTGCTGATCCTGAACCTGGAACATGTCGCCTACGCCGACATCGTGCGCGGCAAGGTGCGAGCGGCGGACAACATCGGGATGACCTGGGAGACCAGCGTCACGGAGGCGGCCAAGGCAGTCGGCGTCACCAACGAGTCGCCGTTCCTGTTCGACCTCTGGAAGCGGGCGTCGCGCTGCTATGGCGTCGCGACCTATCAATCGGCCGGCGCCACCGTATCCGGCGACCTGGGCGGCTACCGGCCGTTGAACGTGCCGATGACCCAGATGATTCAGTCCGGTACGTTCTACCACGCCTCGGGCGACGTGCTCGAGGCCGTTCCCGCCGAAGGGCTGGAGCGCGCGGCCCGGTTCCACGCCTTCCTGATCGAGCAGGCCGATCAGGCGCCGGAAACGCTGATCGCAGCGGGCAAAGGCACGCCGTATCAGCCGATGAAGGCTCAGTGCCCATGACGTCGTACTTCAGACTTCGTACTTCGTACTTCCTCCTGCTTTTCCCGCTCCTCTTGCTGCAGGGGTCGGCGCAGAGCCCGGCGTTCAGCTACCGCAAGGTGATGATCCCGGTGCGCGACGGCGTCCGCCTCGAAACCGTGATCATGGCGCCGGCGAATGCAACCGGTCCGCTGCCGATTCTCTTCCGGCGGACGCCGTATGGCGTGCCGTCGAGCGCCGACGGCATCGCCGACGGGTCGCTCAAGGAGCTCGCGCGCGACGGCTACATCTTCGTCGTCCAGAATCTGCGCGGCCGATTCGGATCGGAAGGCACCTTCGAGCTGTCGTCGAGGGCCGACATCGAGAACCCGAAGGCAACCAGCGAGACCAGCGACGCCTACGACTCGATCGACTGGCTGGTGAAGAATGTCGCCAACAACAACGGCAAGGTCGGCATGTTCGGCGTGTCGTACGACGGCCTGACCTCGGCGATGACCCTGCTGCGCCCGCACCCGGCGCTGAAAGCGATCTCGGAGCAGGCCTCGCCCGCCGATCAGTGGATGAACGACGACGACCATCGCTACGGCGCGCTGCGCGAGAGCTACGCGTTCGAATATGCGGTGTACGAACAGGCCGACAAGAACGCCAACACCCATTTCGACTTCGAAACCTACGACACCTATTCCTGGTATCTGGCGCTCGGGCCGCTGTCGAACATCAACGCGAAGTACCTGCACGGCTCGATCCCGTACTGGAACTCGATCGTCGAGCATCCGGACTACGACGCGTTCTGGAAGGACGAAGCGTGGGTCACCCAGGTGAAGGGCGCCTTCGTGCCGAATCTCAACGTCGCCGGCTTCTGGGATCAGGAGGATCCGTGGGGGCCGTGGGAGATCTATCGGCGATCGGAGGTCAGCGATCCCAATCGCTACAACTTCATCGTCGCCGGCCCGTGGTTCCACGGGCAGTGGCACAACCTGAAGGCCGAGTCGATCGGCCAGATCTCGTTCGCCGGACACGACACCGCGGTGGAGTTCCGCGAGAAGATCGAGGCGCCCTGGTTCCGCTACTGGCTGCACGGCAAGGGCGAGAAGTTTCCGTGGAAGGCATCGACGTTCCAGAGCGGATCGAACAGCTGGCAGACCTACCCTGTCTGGCCGCCGAAGGCGACCGCGACGAACGTCTACCTGCGAGCGAATCACGAGCTGACCTTCGATCCGCCGCCCGCCGGCGACAGCTACGTGCAGTACGTCTCGGATCCGGCGAATCCGGTGCCGTATCGCCAGCGGCCGATCTCGCCGACCTATCCTGCGGGCGACTGGCGACGCTGGGAAGTCGCCGACCAGCGCTTCGTGGACAACCGTCCCGACGTGGCGAGCTGGGTCAGCGCGCCGCTCGACCGCGACCTGACGGTCACCGGCGAGCTCTCGGCGGCGCTGGTCGCGTCCACGTCAGGCACCGACAGCGACTTCGTCGTGAAGCTGATCGACGTCTACCCCGAGCGCGCGCAGCCCAACGCCTGGAACGCCGAAGCCGGGCCGCAGCCGGGGCAGTACGCGCAGTCGCTGAACGGCTACCAGCTGCCGATCGCGATGGAAGTGCGGCGTGGCCGCTACCTCACGAGCTACGAGCATCCGCAGCCGATGATCGCCAACCGGCCGACCGAGATCGCGGTTCCCCTGCGCAGTCACGATCACGTGTTCCTGAAAGGCCACCGGCTCATGGTGCAGGTCCAGTCGACCTGGTTCCCGCTGATCGATCGGAACCCACAGAAGTTCGTGCCGAGCATCTATGCCGCAAAAGCCGAAGACTTCGCCGCCGCGACGCAGCGCATCTACACCTCGCGCGAGCGGCCGTCGCACGTCGTCCTTCCAGTCGTGCGGAATTAGGAATTTGGAATCGGGAATTTGGAATGCGTGCTCGAATTCCAAATTCCAAATTCCTATTTCCTAATTCCCGTGGCCCAGTCGTAGTGTTCGACTGCGTGCTTGAGCAAATCGGCGACGTCCTCTGACAGCAGGTAGCCGTGTTCGACCAGGTCGAGCGCGCTGGCGGCGGCCTTCCCGACGTACTCATCGCGGTTGCGGTAGCGCTCTTCGATTGATAGACGCGGATCGCCGGCCCGATCGCGGTCGGCTTTCGTGCGCGCGAACGGGATGTACGATCCGATCTCTCCGGCCAGCCGATCCGGCGCGCCGATCGATGGGTCGCGATAGTTCCAGCCGGCGTGGGTCGCGAGCGGGACCGCGATGTCCGGCAGACGGATCCCTGCGCGGACGTTGCCGTCGGCATCCACCGCCGGGACGCTGACCACGAACGGCTTACCCACCTCGGGCGGCTCCACGCTCACGATGCCCTTCGGCCAGTCGGCGCCGAAGTTCAGATGGAAAGCCCGAAGCGGCTGCTGCGGGAGCTGGTACCCGGGCACGGCGGGCCAACCGGCTTTCGCCGGCGATGTCAGCGTGCCGTCCGAGAGCCGTGGATACGCGCTGGGCGGCGGCGCCACATCGTCGACAATCCAGCGATCGAGCGCGCGAAACAACGCGCGCACCGCGGGCGAGTAGTTGAGCGGGTTGAGCACCGCCCGCCCGGTCATGCCGCCGCCGACGTTGGAGGCCGGCGGGAACGGACCGGGTCCGTGCGGCGCGGACGCGATCATGTAGACGCGCGTGTTGGCCGGGAGATCGGCATCCCGCGTTCCCGTCGGATCCGTGTGCACGAGCGAGCCGGCCCGGTTGAAGTATTCGGAATTGGTGAGGAGGTGAAAGACCCTGGGCGCGGTGCCGGTGCGCTCGGCGCGCGCGAGCAGGCTGTCGATCGCGCCGCTCTCCGGATCGGTCGAGGGACCGTCGGTGAACGGAAACAGATCGACCGGGAAGAGGATGTTGAAATACTGCAGCGCGTCGCGCGACGCCTGGCCGAAGCGATGGTTGAACGATCCGCGCCCGGCGCCGCCCACCTGATCGAACACGCCGTCGAAGACCTTGCGTCCCTGCTCGTCCTCGTTGAAGCCCTGGTACAGGAAGTGCCGGAGGTAGCGGCCGCTCTGCGACACGCCCCAGCCGATCGCGTAGCGCAGACCCGGGGTCGGGTTGTCCGCCGACGTGTCGTACTTCAGGAAGCTGATCAGATCGCGCGCGCCGGACAGGCCGATGCCGACGACGCG
>Ga0070665_100006091_pt1 | contig 12328 bp, 17 predicted proteins | sample KBSS13metaG_FD_65862 | JGI IMG/M metagenome (GOLD analysis project Ga0070665, IMG submission 65862) | Switchgrass rhizosphere microbial communities from Kellogg Biological Station, Michigan, USA - KBS S1-3 metaG | ecosystem: Host-associated > Plants > Roots > Rhizosphere > Soil ... | reverse complement strand
GGGCATTACAATATTCTGATATTTGAACGAACAGGCAAAAGCCTTTCCTACTTCGGCAACTATTCGGTCGACGGCGGTCCAGTCCGTATCCAGGGACAGGTCATCAAGTTCGACTACGGGAAAGAAGACGTTGGCGCAGGATACCCCCCGGCAAAAAGGGGAGATGAGATCGTGTTCGACAAGGATGGCCCACCGCCGGTCATTCTGCTGAACGGGGAATTCCATTGGCTCGAGCCGGCTGCACACCATGTGGGCGCCTGGCGTGCAATGGAGGTCGGCAACTTCAATGGTGTCACGGATATCAACGCTCGCATCTGGTCTATCGGCTCCATAAAAACCGGTGGACGGGTTTTTCAGATCTGGAGCTATGCCTGGAAGCAGACGCCTTGGATGAAAAATGCGCCGTATAAGCAGGAGCGGTACAAGGTTCTGGTCTTTGAAGAGCGGGGAAAGACCCTTTCCTACCTTGGCAACTACGAAAGAGAAGACGTCGCGTTTCGGGTGGAAGGGCGGACGATCAAGTTCGATCTGCCAAAATCGGGCAGGCCGCCGGGTTACCTTCAAGCGGATCCGGGCGAAGGCATTGTGTTCGACGACAAAGGGCCGCCGTCCGAAGCGCGCGTGAATTGGGAAACGCGCCGGTTCACCAAGTAATCCTGTAGTTTCAATTCCACGCTCGCGCGCTTCCGGCAGAAGCGTGGCGGCTGATCCACGACAATTCAACAAAGGAGAACGCATGGCGCTGGATGGCAGCTATGACGGGCTGAAGCTGACTATTGCCGATTTCCTGAACCGTACCGACTTGGCGGCGGCGATTGCGGATTTCATTCGCCTGGCCGAGGCCCAGATGACGCGGCGTTTTGCGGGACGGCAGCGGCAAGGGCTGGCTGTTTCGCGCCGGCTGATTCAGCGGGCGGATGCTGGGATCGATCAGGGTACGGAATATATCGCGGTGCCTGCCGATCTTCATGGTCCGCTGGATTTTGTGCTGCAGGGCACGCCCGAGATCGTGCTGGATTATCTGGATGCGGCCAACCTGCAACAGCAGAAACAAGCAGGCAGGGTGCGTGGCGCGCCGCGCTGGTACACGCTGGTGGGCGCCGAGCTGCAGCTCTATCCGGTGGCCGACCAGGACTATACGAGCGAGTTGACCTATATCGCCCGGGTGCCGGCGCTGAGTGTTGCAAACCCCACCAACTGGATCCTCGCGGACTATCCCGACGCTTATCTGTATGGCGCGCTGGTGCAGTCGGCGCCATACCTGCGCGACGATGCCCGCGCCACCACATGGGGCACGCTGTTCGCGGCGGCGTTGGACGACATCTGCAATGCCGATCCGTTGCCGAGCGAGCAATCGCGGTTGCGCACAGAACTTTCCTGCCTGACCAATGCGGCGTTTCGCGGTCGTTATGACATAGCCACCGACATTTGAGGTAAATCATGGCCAGCTTCAACAAATTCGACTGTTTCGTGGCCGATCTGGCCAACAAGGTGCACAATCTGGGCAGTGACGCGCTCAAGGTCATGCTCACCAATTCGGCCCCGAGCCAGGGCAACACCGTGAAGGCGAACATCACGGAGATTTCGGCCGGCAATGGCTACAGCGCCGGAGGCATGTCGGTTGCGATCACATCCTCCGCGCAAACAAGCGGCCTGTACAAGCTGGTCGGCAACGACCCGTCGATCACGGCGTCGGGCAGCGTGGGGCCATTTCAATATGCGGTGCTGTACAATTCCACGCCGGCTTCGGGAAACCTGATCGGCTGGTGGGATCGCGGCAGCGCCCTGACGCTGGCCAATACCGACACATTCACGGTCGACCTGGACCAGGTGAACGGCATCCTGCAGTTGAACTGATGCAGGCCTTTGTCGAGCATCTGTCGGGCGTGATCCGTGTGGGACCAGGCTGCGATGGATACGGCAAGCCGTTTGACTACGCCGTCGCCTATTCGTCGGTGGATGGCAGGACGGCGATCATCAAGGCTTTGACCAGCAGGGGCGGCCTTACCGTGGCGCATGCCCGCGCCGTCATCGGGGCTCTGAAGAATATCGGTCTTACGGCGCATTGGGAGCGTATGCGATAATGGCGGCGACCCTTTCCCGGATCATCTTCGACCAGGCTGGCAATATCCGGATGGTCGTTCATCCGGACCGGGATGCGCAGCTTGCGGACCCGGCATTTGCGCCCCAGGAATCGGTTTGGGCGGATGTTTCAAGGACTGATTATCAGGCCTGTGCGAGCTGGCGCGATCTATTGGTCTTGGCCAAGCCGGTCATAACAGCAAAGAGCGTGGCGGCGGGCCTCGCCATCGTGGCGCAAATCGAGGCGATCGATGGCGCCTTTGCGCCGGACATGGGTTTGGACGCATCGTCATGACGCAGGTTTTCGTCGTCTCCGGAGCGACGTGGCTTGTCCCCGGCGATTGGAATAATTCGGCAAACACGATCGAAGCGATCGGGGCCGGTGGCAATGGCTCAAATTGCGACAATAGCCATGCCGCCGGCGGCGGTGGGGGCGGCGGTGAATATCGCGCCGCCAGCAATGTAAGCCTGACACCGTCATCGACGATCACCATCAATATTCCATCCGGCGGTGCGGGAAGCGCCGCGGCCGGTACGAAGCTTTTTGACAATGCCAGCGCCTTGGTCCTGGAGGCGAAGAATGGTGACAACGGGACCTTTGGAGTCGGCGGCGGCGCCGGCACGGGCGGAACCGGAAGTGCGGCCCACAATGATGGAGGCGCAGGGGGGAGCGCTTCGGGCGGCTTCACACGGTCCGGTCAGGGCGGCGGCGGTGCGGGCGGGCCGAATGGGCCGGGCGCTGCTGGTGGAGCGATTGTCAGCAATGGCGGCGGCGGTGGCGGTGCAGGCGCGAACAATGGCGCGGGGGGGAGTCCAAATTCGGGAAGCAATGGCGGCGCGGGTGGAAATAGCCGCAGCGGCAGTGGCGGCGGCGCGGGAGCCATCAGCGCCGCGGCTCCCGGCGATACGGGGTCGTCTGGCGGCGGCGGTGGTGGTGGCTGGTCCGATGGCGCATCAACCGAGTCCGCTGGAGGTTCGGGTTCTACCGACCCGGTCTGGGATGGCGCTCATGGGCCCGGCGGCGGCGGCGGCGGCGGTGGCGGTCGGGGCAACAACCCGGGGACCAATGGTGGCGCCGGCGGAGCTTATGGCGGTGGCGGTGGCGGCGCGGGGCGCGGCACCAACAATCCAACGGGCGGTGCGGGTGGCCAGGGCATTCTGGTCATTACCTATACGCCGACCGGCGGCGGGGCTGCCTATACGTTGACGGCCGGCCGGGGTGCGTTCAGCGAGACAGGTAATGCGGCGAGTCCGGCCTGTGGCCGAAGAATCGCAGCGGCACAATCCAGCTATTTTGGGGCCGGGCAAGCGGCGACGCCCCGATTGGGACGCCGCTGCGTTGGTGCGCAAGGCGGTTTTGCGGAAAACGGCCAGGCGGCCATTCTGAAGTGTGGGCGCAGGCTCGTCGGTGCGCAGGCTTCCTTTTCCTGCAATGGCCTTTCCGCCGTGCCCGGGCGTCTCAGATCGCTCGCGGGATCGCGAGGCACGCTGGCGCTCAACGGACAATCAGCCTCCTGCAGACTCGCGGGCAGGGTGGCGGGCCTCAGCGGCTTCTTTGCGCTGGCCGGTGTTGCGGTGACTTTCAGACGCCGCGGCGAGATTTGGATGCAGGCGGCGCCGGCGACAACCGGGTGGATATCAGCGCCGCCAGATCCGGCGGCCACCGGCTGGAATCCTGCGCCAGCAGATACGGAAGCCTGGACGAGCCCGCTTCCGAACCCAGCAACCTGGACACTTCGATAGGCACAACATGACAACGACAAACCTAGGTATGACGAAACCCACGGTCGGCGCGGACAGCGATACCTGGGGTGGTGAATTGAACGTCGATCTTGACCTGATCGATTCATTTGCGGGCAAACTGATGCCTGGCGCCGAGGTCACAATCGCGTCGGCTTCCGTGTGCGATATCGGTGCGGCGGCGAGCACGGCGGTTGCGATCAGCGGCACCACCACTATCACAAGCTTCGGTGCCGTAGCGAATTGTATCCGGTTCGTTCGTTTCACGGGCGCGCTGACGCTGACGCACAACGCGAGCAGTCTGATACTGCTTGGCGGCGCCAATCACACCACGGTGGTTGGCGATACCGCCATCTACAGGTCGGATGCGAGTGGAAATTGGCGGGAAGTAGCCTATTTTTCCGCGGCCTATATTCCGTCGGCACATACCGGTACAGGTTCATTCGTTCACGCAAGCAACGCTTCCATGAACGGAGCCACTCTCAATTCTGTGGCGCTATCCGCACCCAGCATCACGAGCGGAATGTCGCTCGGGAGCGGAAACTTCGCTATCAGCGGCGGCGGGGGAATCCAGATTTCCGGCGGTGGGAACGCGGGTCTGACGATCAGCGGTGGCTCCAATGCCGGCCTCAATATTTCTTCCGGCGGGGCATCCATTGAAGGAATTGTCTATAGTGGTAATGGCTTTCGGTGCGCTGGATTCGGTTTTAATGGCAGTTATGACAGCACAGGCTGCGGTAGCAATGGATCGTTCACCATCTCATCTGGGGGCACCGGTCCGATCTTCTGTAGAGCTGGTGGTGGATCGAGCGGAGTTGATCTCGGTCCGGGTGCGACTGCATGGGCCGCTGGTTCTGATGAACGCCTTAAATCAGCATTGAAGCCGTTCACCAATCCGTTAGCGAAGGTAGCTGCGATAAAGTCCGGCACCGGGCGTTATCTCGCGGATACAGAAGAAGTGAGCCGCTCGTTCTTGTCAGCACAATCAGTCCGCGCCGTTTTGCCTGAGGCTGTCGGGGAAGATGCTGATGGCATGCTCACTCTCAGATATACGGAGGTCATTCCATTGCTGGTGGCAGCGATAGCAGAATTGAAGATGAGGATTGAGGCAGTAGAGGTAAAGTAAATGGCCCGTTTTCCGCTTTCTCTGCCGCCGGGCGTTTTTCGAGATGGCACCCAGTTTCAAAGCAAAGGACGCTATTATGATGCATGGGGTGTTCGCTGGTATGGCGCCGCTATCGGTCCGGTCAACGGGTGGCGTCGGAAAGGTTCTGGCGTGGTGGCGGGCGCCGCCCGGGCAGCGCTGGCGTGGAAAGCCAATGATGCCAAGACCTGGCTTGGAATTGGCACGCACAACAAGCTGTTTGTAAGCGATCGCGCGGGCGTGCTTTCCGATATCACACCCGTCGGCCTCGTTGCTGGACGTGCGGATGCCATTGCTGCTGGGGGGTATGGCACCGGGACCTATGGAACAAGTACCTTTGGCACGCCGCGCCCGGATACCTCTCTTGTGCAGGACGCCACCCAATGGACGCTTGATAGCTGGGGCGAATACCTTCTTGGCGTGAGCCCCGACGACCGCAAGCTGTATCAATGGCAGCTGAATACCGGTGTCAAGGCGGCGCAGGTGGCGAATTCGCCAAGCTGTTCGGCGGTGGTGGCGACCGCGGAAAGATTCGTATTTGCGCTGGGGACTTCTGACCCGCGTACCGTGAGCTGGTGTGACCAGGAGAACAATACCGCGTGGGCTCCTTCCAGCACCAACCAGGCGGGAAGTTTCCCCTTGCAGACGACTGGCCGGTTGATGTGCGGGCGCCGGGTGAAGGGGCTGACCCTGCTGTTCACCGATCTGGACGTTCATGCGGCGCAATATATCGGCGGTACGCTGGTCTATGGCTTCGACAAGGTGGGTGATAGCTGCGGTGTCATCTCCCGCCAGGCAGCCGCCTCCTTTGGAACCGGTGAAGCGGCGTGGATGAGCCCCACCTTGAATTTTTGGCTGTGGAATGGGGGAAGCGTTGTGCCGCTCGCCTGTGAGGTGCTCGACTATATCCGCCAAGACATCAATCTGCTGCAGATATCCAAGACCGTGGCTACGGTCAATTCGGCCAATTTCGAGATCGAGTGGCGTTATTGCTCATCGTCATCCAGCGAGATCGATCGTTGTGTGGTGTGGCAGTACAAGGACAATTACTGGAACATAGGCCGGCCGGCGCGGACGTGCGGTGTGGACAAGGGGGTTTTTCAGTATCCCATCCTGATTGCCAACGACGGCAAGATTTATGATCATGAGCTGGGCTGGGATTATAGCGGTGTCGCGCCCTTTATCACGGCTGGGCCGCTGGAATTGGGCAATGGCGACAACATCATGCAAGTGTTGGGGCTCTATCCGGACGATGGGACGGTGGGGGATGTCGCCGTTTCTTTCACTGTCCGGCGCAACGCCGACGATGACGGATCGACTTTCGGTCCATACGCGCTGACGCAAAAGACCGATCTGCGCTTCGCTGGAGGCCAGGTTGAAATGACTGTGACAGGCGCGGCATCAGCCAACTGGCGGTTCGGCATCCCCAAGCTGGAAGTCGCGCAAGGGGAGGCGAGGGGTTGATGCAACTTCCCAAAGCACCGGCTCAGTATGATGGCGCCGACCAGGCTCAGATGCGCGGTATCCTAGAACGCGAGGATCGACGCAACATCAAGGCTGGAGCCGTATTTGATCAAATCCTATTGCGTGATGCCGCCACAGGCGGTTTGGTTCGTTTGAGCGTTGTGAACGGTGGCGTGGTAGTTACTTAACGATCGTGGATGCCATAGAATAGCGGAGCCGCAACATCGGCCTTTCAACCAGCAAATGAAAGATAAAGCCGGAAGCAATGGAAACCAAAACGACGGCAGAAAAAATTATCAAGAGGAGTGCGTATTGAGGGCGCAGCACCAGATACTTTGCTAGCTTTGCGCAGAGCGATACTATTGGGAAGTGAACAAGGTAGAGCGAATAAGAGGCATCGCCAAGTGCTCGAAGGAATCTAGGTATTGGCAATGCGCGGACCGTTTCAAGCCGCGCGAGTCCTACGATAAGAAACGCGGCACCCACACCATAGAGAATAGGCCATGCGGTGCCGGGCAGGCTAACACCTCCCGCCTGTATTACCCACGTGGAAGCAAAGAGGCTAACCCCCACAAAAGATGTAGTTACTGGAGGCCCGATTCGACGCCTTATGGCTACTGCTCCCGCCATACCCGCAGCAAACAGAAAGTGCAATGGCGACAAAAGAAATGACCAAGGAAATAAAATCGGAAAAAAAGCGCCTAATAGAGAGCTAGCTATCCATGCCGCCAAAATAACGCCTCCAGCTATCGGGCGCCAAAGGAATATCCCGAATACGACATAGAACAGTACTTCGTGTCTGAGTGTCCATTCGACGGCCAAGACATTTTCGTGGACTGTAGGGAGCGCGGAAAAGGCGAGAAAGATGTCGAAGGGGGAGATACGATTAGCGAGTGCTGGAACTATAAAAAGCAATGCGCCCCAGAGCGGTAGATAGATTCGCTTAAATCTCTTTAGATAAAAACCAGCAGGATTATGAACAAGACCGATTTGGTCCCAGTGGGCAAGTAACATAACTGTGCCGCTTAGAACAAAAAAATAATAGATCCCACTAAACCCGCTTGAAAAAAAATGAGAGGGCTCTTCTCCAAAGTACTTGGGAAGGCCCAGTGTTAGATTTGCGTGAAAGCACACAACCGCTAGCGCGGCAAGGCCGCGGCCACATTGCAAGGTATCAAAATTCCTACGCGATTTATCTGGCAATCGAAGTCCTATCGAAATCACAATGCAGCTTTAGTGATACCAGAAGCTGCCGTATCCATTCAATTGTTCCTTGTTTTGCAGTCGCATAGTAGCAGCAGAAAAATTTTAAAACTCGTTTTATCAAACAGGCCGTGCGGCTAAGGCGGTTAGGTGTGAGCTTTGACGAATGGGCGCGCTGTCGGGAGTGGGTGCGGGAGGCGGTAGAGCAGACGGGCCTGTATCGGATTGAAGATGTGGAGCGGGCTATTGCCGCGGGCGAGATGCATTTCTGGCCGGGCCAGTATTGCGCCGCGGTGACCGAGTTCATTTCCTATCCGAACTGCAGGGCGTTGAACATCTTCGCCGGCGGGGGAACAAAGGGAAAGGCGCTGCGCGAGCTTACCCGCGGGTTGGAGCCTGCGCTCCAGCGCTGGGCGCGCGCCTGCGATTGCAAAAAGATCATCGCCTTCGGCATCAAGCCGGCCTGGGCGCCCGTGGGCGAAGCCCTGGGCTACCGGCATCTATGGACCGTCATGACAAAGGATATGGAATAATGGGTGGCAGTTCGCATACAGAAAGCAGCAACAAAATCGACCCGGCGCTGATGGCGCTCTATCAGCAGAATTACAACACCGCCAGCCAAATCGCCGATCAGCCATTTCAGCCCTATACCGGCGAGCGGGTGGCGGGATTTAATGCCAACCAGTCAGCGGGCTTCAATGCCTTGTTGGCAGCGGCGGCTGATCCAACTGCGACAAACGCCATCGGGAGGGCACAGGACTCCGTTGGTTCGCTGCTGAACTACCGTGCCCCAACCATTGCGGCTCCACCGACAGTGACAGCCGGTCAACTTTCCGGCACCGATCTCACGCCTTATCTCAACCCTTATACCGACGACGTGGTGAATGCCGCATTAGGAGATCTGCAGCACGCACGCCAGGTGCAAGGCGTGGCTGACAATGCCGCCGCCACGGCGGCGCATGCCTTTGGCGGCACGCGTCAGGCGGTGCTCGATGCCAACACCACCAACGACTATCTGCGCAATGTTGCTTCCACCACCTCCGGGTTGCGGCAAGCCGGTTATCAGAATGCGCAACAGGCGGCACTGTCCGATATCGCAAATCGCATGGCGGCGGACCAGTTCAACGCAACAGGGACCTATAACGCGGGCGCGGCCAATGCGGCCAATGACCTGGCGGGGGCTGGCTTGCGCATGAATGCGGCCGGCCAGTATGCGGGGTTGGGCAAGGATTATTTCAACCAACTTAGCCAGCAAGGGCAGTTGTCTTCCTTTGTTGGAGCGCAGCAACAGGCGTTGCAGCAAGCGCAGGACAATGCCGCCTATGAAGAGTTCATGCGGCAATTGAGCTATCCTTATCAGCAACAGCAGTTGCGCAATCAGGCGGTGGGGATGATCCCGATACAGCAGACACAGAGCACAAAAAATTCCTCATCGCCTGGCGTTCTGGATGTTCTCAACACCGCTTCGCATTTCATCAATCCGTTCACGCTCTGAAAGGCCAGCGGATTGAAGACAGGCTCTCCCTAGCCCCGGATTGCTTTGATTTCCAATGTTGCGAGGCGTCATGACGCGGATCATCAATGCCGCGGGGCTGGCGCTTGTGCGGGCCTATGAGGGGCTGAGGCTGGAAGCCTACCGGGATACGTCCGGTGTCTGGACCATTGGATATGGCCATACGCGGGGCGTAGCGCCCGGAGACAGTATCAGCACCGAGCGGGCCGAACAGTTTTTGGAAGCCGACCTGATGGAAGCAGAGCGGGCGGTGTCGGCGCTGGTCAAGGTGCCGCTGACAGATAATCAGTTTTCGGCCCTGGTGAGCTTTGTCTTCAACGCGGGTGAAGGGGCGTTCACCAAAAGCACCATGTTGCGAAAGTTGAACGAGGGTGGGTACGGATTGGTACCGGCCTGTCTCAAATCCTGGATCTTCGACAATGGCAGGGCGTTGCCGGGGCTGGTGAAGCGCCGGGCCGCCGAAGCATCGCTATGGAGTGCGGCATGAAGCTGGTGGCCAACTGGAAATCCGCCTGGAAGTGGTTTTCGGTGCAGTTCGTGGCGGCTGCGGGGGCGGTTCAGCTTTCGGTGCTGGCCTTTCCTGAAACCGTTCGCGCCTGGCTTCCCGATTGGCTGACGCACGTGCTGGCGGTCGCGCTGCTGTTCGCGGCGGTCGTGGGGCGGCTGGTGGAGCAGAAGCGCCTATGAGCCGGCTTTTGTCGCTGCTGGCCGGCTGGAAAGGTTACGTTGCCCTTGGCGTGTTGTGCCTCTGCCTGGGCGCCACGGCAAGCTGGCGGGTGATGTCGTGGCGTGAGCGGGCGAATGCCGCTCAGGCCGCCCGCCATAGCGTCCAGATCGTGGAGCGCCGCGGCCGGATCACCTTCGACGTGGAGATGAATTTCGAAAAGGCGCGGCTGAGAGACAGCGGTGCCACCGAAAAGCGGTTGGAGGAGATACCCCGGCATGTCACGCCAGAGATGGATCATGATTATCCCGTGCCTTGCGGCTTTGTGCGGGTGTTCAACGCTGCCACGCGCGGCCCCATTCCCGACCCCGCCGGCTGCCCTGATGATGCCCCCTCCGGCATTGCACTCTCTGCCGTCGGTGAAACCGAAACCCGCAATGACGGGCAGTACGACCAGGTCGCGGACCAATTGAGGGCGCTGCAGGACTGGGTCAGACAGCAAGGGGCGGTGAAATGATGACCGAGACCGATCAGATGGCGCGGGATGCTGCCAACCGGGCGCTACTGTCCCTGGCTGCCCATGAGCAGGTTTGCGCCGAGCGGCAGGGGCATATCATTCAGGGGTTGGGCGAGCTGAAGCAGGACGTGAAGGGGCTGTTCCTGCGCTTTTGGGTGGCAGCGATCACCCTGATCACCGTTCTGATGAGTGTGTGCGGGTCGTTGATCTATTTAATCCTAAGCCGGGAGCACTGAGGAACGAAAATGGGAAATTTAACCCCTGACGATTGGCGGCAGGACATCAGTCCTGACCTGAGCAACCTGCATCCGGATGGGCTGATCCTAGGCGGTTTGCGTGAGATGGGTCGGCAAGGATTTGGCGATGGGCCTTTGGTGCTTGATTCACATCCGGCGGACGTCGGCAGAACGCCGTGGACGGTTTCAGATGCCAGCGCGGCTGCTCGCCCGGCACCCGCAGGGCCGGCCCTTAACCAAGATTGGACGCAGCTTCCCCGGTTAGACGCAATAGAAGCGGGTGAACACGGATCGGGTTACTACGTCTATGGCACGGACGACACCGAGCGTATTGGTACTGCTGCGCGCGGCCAGTGGGGCCGGCCGAGGACTATGGAAGTGATCAACGCGGTTGCCGACCGATTGGCAACCGGCGATTCCTATACCCCATTGGGTATTGGCAACATCAGCCTTCCGACCGGAGGAAGATTTCCGCCTCATCGCTGGCACCAAGATGGCTTGGGAGTCGATGTACGGCCGGCACGGACCGATAGCGCCCAATTGCCGGTCACCTACCGGGACCAGCAGTATGATCGTGCCGCTACCCAACGGCTGATCGACGCCTTTCACGCCACCGGCCAAGTTGACAAGATCTATTTCAACGACCCCATGATCGGTGGTGTACAGCCGTCAAAAGGACATGATAATCATTTCCACGTTCAGATTAAGCGATGAGAAAACGATGATCAGACCCATAAGCGGATGGACGCTGTTTGCGATCGTCATGGTTTTGGCGTTCGGCTCTTGGCCGGGTTTTGCTGCTCCGGATGACAAGGCACATGGCAAGTTTTCAGGCGAATATACTTTTTACAGTCTTAGCCTGGGCGATACCGGCCCGCCGACCAAGAAGGACACCAAGGTTAACATATGGATGTCCGGTTCTTTTGCGGCGCAGCTATATCGTCGGTTGGGCAACGAATCTCGGGGAGAATCTTGCAGCGAAGCGATCGAAGTTCGAGAGAAAGGCAATTTGGTCTGTTCTCGCGTTCGCGCGACCGGTGAAGTGAATTGCGGTTTGGGTTTTGATCTGCGATCTGGGAAGTCGGTTCTTGGAATGATCTGCTGATCTTCTTAGCCGGTCGCGCAGCAGCCTGTTCATGCCCGCGAAAGCGAGAAAGCTGATGTCTCGCATCGTTGATGCCGTTGATCTTTCTGTTCCACTGCCGACTGCCATTATGCCGGCCCGTCATAGCCTGCATTCAGCTGGGCGCGGGGTGGACATCAGTTGGCAGGGAGTGAACAAGGAGTTGCGCCGTGTGTCTCCCTCACAAAAGACCTACGGCGTCTGCCGATAAATTCTCCATAAATCGCGTCGCGCTCGCCGGCCGCCCCCTCCGGTCAGCTTGAGCGCACAGTGGCCCCGGCTTGACCCGCGCGAGCGGGCGGCCGGGGCCTTTCTGTTTTCAATCCTGAAGGACATGACATGACCCTTCGACTGACGCCGGACATGCTGGCGGCGGGTTATGAATTTCTGCGCACCACTGAACCGTTCCGGCGCTGGAGGCTGCCACACTCCGACGAGGTGGGGTTTCATGTTATGCGCCGGGCCAGCTCGTCGGCGGATTTTGGTGTGGAAGCGGGCTTGCCTTTTATACGGGTCAATGAGAGTCACAACGGACACGCCGCCACGCTTTTGGCCAGTCTGGCTCACGAGATGATCCATCTGCGTCAGCATTTGACGGGCGACCGGGAGCTGCATGGCCCGCGCTTCCGGCGCATGGCGACT
>Ga0070665_100006090_pt1 | contig 12329 bp, 9 predicted proteins | sample KBSS13metaG_FD_65862 | JGI IMG/M metagenome (GOLD analysis project Ga0070665, IMG submission 65862) | Switchgrass rhizosphere microbial communities from Kellogg Biological Station, Michigan, USA - KBS S1-3 metaG | ecosystem: Host-associated > Plants > Roots > Rhizosphere > Soil ... | reverse complement strand
GGGGGAACCTATGGTTCCTAATTTTGAGGTCCAGAATTGACCGGGACAGTCGCAGATCAATCGTCCATGGTCATCAGGGGTGGGACGTTGCAGGCACTTAGGGCACTCTCCAAGAGAACGTTCGCGGGTCATGCCCTAATTAAAGCAGAAGTGACGCCGCGCTATGAGCTCGGGCAGGCGGCGAGGATGCGGCTGGCGATGGCTCGGGCCTCTTCCCACATTTGGTATTCGTCCTGTTCGGTGGCTACGTCCCACAAATCCATGGCGGCCATGTGGAGGACCGCTGCCAGTTTGGCGGCCGGCGCAGGTTGGCGCACCAGTGGACCGGGAACTAATCGGCGCTGTTCGGCTAGGGCGTGTTGTACTCGGGCGCACACTTCGGCGGCGCTTGGCGGTGTGGCTGCGGATGTACTCATTTCTTCCTGGCTCCTTTGCTCTTGAGTGTGGACATTGCGACCTGGGCGGCATAGAGGAGCTGTGAGCCGTCGCGACCGTCGAAGACTTCGAGGGCGATTCCCTGCGCGATGCAAGCGATAGCGGCGCGGATGGCGTTCATGGACTCCATGCGCGGCATCGCGAGTTTGTAGGCGACGGAGGCCATGCGGAGTGCCTTGGGTTGGGCGAGGCCTTTCTCCTTGGCGATGTTGTAGGCGTGGTGGTAGTCGTCCTGGCATTTCGCCACAGCTTTGGCGGCGAGGGTTGTGCGATCGGTGGGCGGGACGGCGTGCGCGTGAATGATGAGAGGTCGAGCGAGTAAAGCGGTTCTCATGCGGATTGCTGCTCCTGCGCGCGTGGGCGCTTGATGAGTTCGAGGGTATGGCGCTTTACGGGCGTCAGGTCGTGGTCGAGATACCAGATGGTGCTGCTGAGGGTCCGGTGACCGAGCAGGGCTTGCACATCACGCGCGTCGTGAGTGTGCTCGTAGAGCGCCACGGCGGTGGTGCGGCGGAAGTCGTGCGGCGTGAGCTTGCGCGTGATGCCGATGGACCTGCGCAGTCGGATGAATGCGGCGCCGAGCGTGTGCGCATAGTTGGCGCGCGTCGTGAGTTGGTTGGTCCCGTGGAGCGGATGGCGCCGATGGATTTGGCGCACAAACGATTCGGGATTACTGAGATCACACTGGTCGATGTAGGCGGCGATCTCATCGGTGATTGGCAGAGTGAGACGTTCGCCGAGCTTGGTGGTGAAGCGGAGCTCGTGCAGGATCGGGTTATAGCTGCTCGGTCCGAGGCGCGCGGCGGTCCCGCTGCGAATGGCGAGGTCGGAGCAAAGCAGTATCCAGAGACGCATGTGCGCTGGCGCAGCGGCGAGCAGGTCTTGCTTCTCCTGCTCCGTGGCCCTGACGTTGCGCGGGCGCAGTCCCGGGTGCTTGCCGATCAGGTCAGTAAGATCGGGCGCGCCGTAGTGCTTGGTGAGCCAGCCTAGGAGCCGGATCGCGGCATGCGCCGTGTTGCGTCGCGTGGAGTGAGCATAACCACTTTGCGTGATCGCGGCGTCAATGTCGTAGACATGGGCGGCGTGGAGTTGGTGGGGCTGCAGACTGCCCGCAGCCGCGATAAGGATGCGGGCCGCACGGCGCGTGTTGCCGTTGCCGCCCTTTTTTGGGTCTTTGCGGAGAGCGATGGCGGGTAGGATTTCCGCGAGCGTCCGCCCGCCATCGTTTTTGGGTGTTGGAGCCTCTGCGCAGCTTCATATGCGAGCGCGGCTTTTGCAGTGGAGAAAGATTTACGCAGGCGTTTCCCGCTGGCGTCGCGCCAGTCGGCGAAGAATTTATTGTTCTTTAAAAACACTAGGACGGTGCCTACCTTTCAGGTCACCTGATGGACACCAGCTAAAATTAAACTTTCGCCAGTGTTTAAGCAGTGATGAGTGACCTTGTGACACCTTGCAATAACTACTTCAACTATTTCACGGAAATCGAAGAGCGCTTTCAGCAGCGGCGCGGATCGATTCTTCTGCTCTCCACGCTTGACTGGGCGTTGATCGAAACCTGGCGCGACGCAGGTATCCCGCTAGAGGCCGTTCTGCGTGGAATTGACACCGCATTCGACAAGTACGAATCACGCCAGAAGCGCGGACGTATGCGCCGCGTCAACGGACTCGCATGGTGCGCGCAGGCTGTGATGGAAGCTTCAGAAGAGTTACGCGAAGCCAGCGCCGGCACAGCACCGCCCGCAGACACGGTTCAGCCTGATACGGGCTTTGAACATGAACGTGTCGCCTCGCACCTTGAGGCCGCAGCTGAATCTCTCGAAGCCTCCACGATTGCCCACGATGCCTGCACAGCAACGGCCAAGCGAATCCGCGAGCTAGCCGCGGAAGCGCGTTCGGCAAAGCCTTCGACCACAGCAGCACAGGAGATGGAGTCTTTCGAGCGCATCCTCACCGTACTCGAAGAGAAGCTGTTCGCTGCGCTAACTGCTGCCGCACCTGAAGAACTTCTAGTGGCTCTCAAAGAACACGCCGCCCGCGAACTGGCCCCCTATCGCAGCCGCATGGGCGCTGTACAACTGCGCCAGGTCGAGCACCAGTTTGTGCAGAAACAGCTGCTCGTCCACTACAGCCTTCCCCGGCTCAGCCTCTTCTACATGAGCCAGCAATGAAACGACACCGGCCAGGATCCGCACTATCCAAATCGCCAAAAACCGCGCTGGTGCAGATCGAAAAACCAATCTACGGCGGCGCGTTCCTCGCGCGCAATGAAGGCAAAGCCACCTTCGTCCCGCTGACCTTGCCCGGCGAGCAGGCTCGCATCCGCATCATCGAAGACAAAAAGAGCTACGCCACCGGCGAACCCGAAGATATCGTGTCGTCATCGTCAGCTCGAGTTGGACCTCGTTGTCCTCATTTCGGCGCTTGCGGAGGATGCAGCTATCAGCACGCCACATACGAGGCCCAGGTCGCACTCAAAGAGCAGATCCTCCGTGAGACTCTGCAGCGCGGGGGCGTGTCACCGCCCGACCGGATCCATGTCCTCTCTGCAGACCCATGGGCTTACCGCAATCGCATTCGACTCGCATTCGATGCTCATGGCCGCATTGGCTACCGCAGTCGCAGGTCTCACGACATCGTCCCCATCAAGGAGTGCCCGATCGCGGCGCCGTCCCTTGTGAGGACCGCATTTAGTGCTGCAGAGATTCTCGCCTCGTCGCAGCCGGTGTTCAGGCCGTTCGAGCTCTCCCTCTTTTGCAATGCAGAAGAGAGTTCGATTCTTGCCAGTGTCTTCATCCACGGGGCATCGACTGCAGGCTTCGAAAGTTTTGTCGCGGCATGGAAGGAGCGAGTTCCAGAACTGGCCGGCATCGAGTGCGTTCAACTGTCGAATGCGGATGAAATGCCTAAACAGCTGGCCCGCTGGGGGGACGACTCTATTGTCTATCTCGCGGCTGGCCATGACTACCGCGTCGATCACGGAGGCTTCTTTCAAGTCAATCGCTGGCTTCTCGACGAATTTGTTCAACGCGTCATCGCGGACCACCAGGGCAAGCTGGCGTGGGACCTCTACGCCGGAGTTGGTTTGTTTGCAAGGCAACTTGCGGAACGCTTCGAAGAGGTTGTGGCAGTCGAGTCTGCACCGGTAGCCAGGCAAGCGCTGGCGCAAAATCTGCAAGGCAGCACGGGCCGCGGCTTGAGCTCAGATACGCTGTCATTCCTGCAAGCGCCAAGATCGGCATCGAATCCCGACCTCATCGTCCTCGATCCGCCGCGTGCAGGGCTCGGCCCGGAGATCACCACTCTTCTCGGAGACATTTCCGCGCCCAAAGTGGTCTATGTCTCCTGCGACCCATCTACGCTGGCTCGCGACCTGAAAGCGCTCCTCGCTGACGGCTATTCCATAGCCTTCATTACGCTTGCCGACCTCTTTCCGCAGACCTTCCATCTTGAGACGGTGGTCACATTGCAGAAATTCTGATCCTGTTACTCTTGCGCCCATAGAACCTTTAAAGACCTTCGGGCCGCATGAAAGCTGATCTGAAACACCGCGGGCCACCAGCGCTCCACCCACAAACAGAACTGCGACCCGCAGCCCCACTCTTCCATGCCGCATGGCTCTTCGCCCTCGGCATCGTGATCGCGCGATACGTGTGGCTCCGGCCTGCATGGCTGCTCCTCGCGCTCGCCCCCATCGCACTTCTCACCGCCGTCGCAGCCATCCGCTCACAGCGGCTGATATGGCTTCCTATGGGAGTGCTATGGTGCTTCCTCGGCATCTGGTGTGCTGCGATGCAGCCGCAGCCAGCCCCAGAGCGCGCACTCGCTGCTCTCTCTGACGGCCTGATGCGAACGATCGAAGGCACAGTCGTTGACGCCGGTTCTCTTCACTACGAGAACCCCGGAGAAGCCAATAGCCTCCCGGAAGAGGGACCCTCTCAACGCATCGATCTGCGCATATCGTCGATCGAGTTCGTCTCCGACAACGAAGACGTTCAGATGCCCAGCTCTGGTATCGTCCGCATGACCATCCGCTGGCCCCCGGATGCACCATCGCCCGCCGCATTCGGTTGCGGACAGAAGATTCGAGCCGACGCGCGGCTCATGCTTCCCGATGTCTATCGTGATCCCGGGGCGTGGAACTATCGGGACTATCTTCTCGAGCAAGGAATCACCTCCACCGCATCGGTCAAAGCAGACAGGTCGATCACCATTGACTCAGCCGGCGAGAAGACTTTCAAATGCCGCATCACGACATGGCAGCACACAGCCAGCGCACACATCCTTGCACTTCCGCTCGCGATGCGGACATTTCCATCCACGCTTCGCCTCAGCGATGAAGACGCGATCATGCTGGCGGCCATGGTCACAGGCGATCGCACTTACCTGAGCCACTCTCTGCGAGAAGGTTTCGAGCGCACAGGTTCCTTCCACATGCTTGTCGTCTCCGGCCTTCATCTTGGCATCGTTGCGGGCTGCATTGTCTGGGCGACTCGGCGCCTTCGTCTGCCGCAACTACCCGCCACCATCATCACCATCGCGGCATCGTTTGCTTACGCTCTCTTCACGGGATTCGCGACTCCGGTGCAGCGTTCCCTCTGGATGGTGTCGCTCTATCTCATCGGCCGCCTGTTCTATCGGGAACGCAACGCACTCAATACCATCGGATTCGCGTCGCTCTGCCTTCTCGCTGCAAGTCCGCGCAGCCTCTTCGAATCGAGCCTGCAGATGACGGTCCTTGCGGTGGTCTCCATCGGAGGCGTAGCTGTTCCATTGCTCGAGAAGACAATCCACCCCTACCTGACTGCCGCCCGCGACCTGCGGCTGGTTGCCCTCGATGTGAAGCTCCTCCCGAGCCAGGCACAATTTCGTGTCGTTCTTCGCATGTCCGCATTCGCATTGAGCAGATCAATCCACAAGCTGGTTGGCTGGAGGATCTTTCCCTGGACAGTGCGTTGTATCATTCGCTGCTTCGAAGCCCTCGCGGTCACTTGCATCGTTGAGCTGGCAATGGCGCTGCCCATGGCCACTTACTTTCACCGCATAACAGTCTTCGCACTGCCCGTGAACCTCATCATTCTCCCTCTGCTTGTCGTTCTTGTTCCCAGCGCACTCGTCACGCTATTGCTCACGCTGCTCTCGCCCTCCATTGCCGCCATCGCGGCTACGTTCACGGCGGTGCTTCTTCATCTGGGAGTAGGCATCATCCATGTTTTCGCGGCTCTTCGAACCGGCGACTTCCGGATTCCGGGCCCGCTTCCTACTCAGACGGCTGCATTCTGCCTGCTTATGGGTGCGGCCCTGGTGCTCGGCGCGATTCGGCAATCGAATCGGCTTCAGCTGGGCTCGAAGAGGCGCCTGCCTTGCGATGGTCGCTGCGACAATTGAGGTCGTCCTGCCGCGTCCGATCGATCATCCTCGCGATGCGCTCCTCATAGAAGCTATTGACGTAGGCCAGGGCGACTCGCTCCTGCTCATCACTCCCGATGGCAAGACCTTGCTGGTCGATGGAGGCGGATTCGGCGGCGCTCCCCGCCAGGCAACACAGAACTTCGACGTTGGCGAAGAGGTCGTCTCGCCCGCGCTCTGGGCGCGCGGCATCCGGCACCTCGATGTCGTTGCTCTCAGCCATGCTCACTCGGATCACATGGGGGGCCTGCCCGCCGTGCTGCGCAATTTCAAGCCAAGGGAACTGTGGGTCGGCAACAATCCCCCGTCTGAACCCTATCTCTCGCTGCTTCGGGATGCCCGGGAACTCGGCATACAGATTCGGGAGATGCGCGCCGGTGATCGTGCAACCTTAGGGTCTGTTGATGTCCACGTGCTCGCTCCATTTCCCGGATACAAGCCCGGACTCGAGCCGGCCAACAACGACTCGCTTGTCCTGCGCGTCCGATTTGGAGACACTTCCGCTCTGCTCGAAGGAGATGCCGAAGAGCCGATTGAGAGTGAAATGCTCACGGAACCCGAACTCCAAAGTTCTTTGCTCAAGGTTGGCCATCACGGCAGCAGCACCTCGACACAGCCAGACTTTTTGACGCGAGTGTCGCCGCGATTCGCGATCATCTCCTGTGGGCTCCACAACCACTACGGCCATCCGCGCCGAGAGGTCCTGCAATCCCTGCAGGCATCTCATGTGCGCGCATTCTCGACTGACATCAACGGCGCGACGTGTTTCACGATGGATGGCAAGAACGTGAGCGCGCAATCGTTTTGCGGACTTCAGGAACCCTAATCCGAATTTGGTTCCTTCCGCTTGAATGGTGGCTAAAATCGCACTCGCGCACCAAACTGAACCTGCCTCGGGCGATAGGAGTCGGTTGCATTGGTATTCAGCGGCTTGCCAAACTCCGTTTGCCCGCTCTTCAGCCCGGTCAGAAAGCTGAGCCGAGGCATCGCGCCGTTCAACGTCCCGGGCTCGATCGAGTAACCCACCGTCTCGATCTGCGTGACATTCTGATGGTTGAAAAGGTTGAAGCTCTCAGCCAGCAACTCCAGCTGGCGCATCTGGCCAAGTTTGAAGCGCTTCGCAATCCGCAGATCGGCCTTCCACGTAGCGGGATACCTGTACGTGTTTCGCCCAACTCCGTAAACGCGATTGTCCCCGCCGTATCCGTTCATGCCGGTACTCAATCCGATAATTGCCTGTCCGCTTGCGTTGAATTCCTTCATGAGCGATCCTGTCGTGCGCATGCTGTATGGCAGGCCGCTACTGAAATGACCAACCCCGCTCAGCATCCAGCCGTTTGCGACAGATTGAATTCCGCCACGAAGTTTCCATTTCGGCTGCAGGATCATCGTTGCCATGGCCGCATGCCGCACATCAAGATCGCTCGCCCCGTATTCCTGTCGAAAGTCAATCGGATCGAGAACGCTTGGACCGTCGATCTGCGAGGAGTCGTCTGGATTCCAGTCAGCTGCATGCCCAAAAGCGTACCGTCCGCGAAAGGCCAGGCCGTGGGTGTCGCGGGAGAGCCGGAGCATCAGCGCTTCGTAGGTCGAGTTGGCACGGCTGAAGATCTCGGAAACCTGCTGATAATTTGTATTCACTCGTCCGCCCGAGCCTGAGATCGTGGAAGGCCAGGACGCGAAAAACGGCACGGTGATCGACGGGCCTTTGATCGGGCCCGAGTTATCGCTATCAACCAACATGTAAGTGATCGTCTTCGGATTCGCATCGGGGTCGATGTTCGCGTCTATGGTGACCGGTAGTCTCCTGCCCAGACTTACAACTCCGCTCGCCTCAAGATGAATGCGCCCCGGCAGGGTCTCCTCAACGGACACTTCCGCCAGATGAACCTCGGCATTGTGAAAGGACGGCGCAAACTCCACTGCTTCCGGTTTCACAACCTTGCCGGGTTCTCCCGTAAGCACATACGGGAACGGTGGCGCGCCGCCTTCGTTCAGATTGTCGGTAGGACGCATGAAGAAGTTTCGGTTCCCCTTTGCCGACCCGGTTTGCGTGAGCGCCGCCTGAACCACCGCATTCGGCGTGCGGCCGAAGTGCATCCCGTAGCCCAGGCGCAGCACAGGCCAGTGGCTTTCACCCAGACCCCACGCGAAGCCCAACCGAGGTCCCCACTGACCGCCAAGAGAAGGCAGCCGCTCCGTCAACGGAAGATCCGGGTTGTCGAGTCTGTCAATGGGCGCAGGAAGTTGTTCCAGCTCCCATCGCATTGCCAACGTGAACACCGCTTTTCTGCCAGGTTGCCATTGCGAAGTTGCGTAACCACTCCAGTCATTCGTCGATAGCCACCAGTCAGATGGTCCCATCGTCTGTGAGTAGTACGAGTAGCAGGGCAGATAACCCAATCCGTGCAGCACTCCCGCTGCGTCACGCCATGGCTTTCCCCGTTGATCGCAATTGTGTTGGTCCATAGGGTTGAGCTGCCCATTCAGACCAAAGGCACTGAACGCCAGCATGTCCGATGCGAAATCGCCAATGCTGGAGTAGTAATACGTTCCTGTTTGATTGCGCAACCGGGAAGTTGCATCAGTCTCATAGCTCAGCTCTCCACCCAGGTTCAGAAGAACATTGCCATGGACCCATTTCGCCTGCTGCTGCAACGCATAGATGCTCTCTTCTGGATACTTGCCGCGGCCAAACCGGGCCGGATTTCCGATCGTAAATCCATCGCGCGAATCCACAACGATCTGCGGCAAATCTCCCCACGCGCGGATGTTCAGCGACTGCTCAAAAGCCGAAGGTGTCGCGGGCTCCGAGCTTCCAACATGGCGGCCGAACGAACCGTGAGTCGTCAACAGCATCGTGGGAGTCACGAACGCATCCCAGCGGCCAAGCAGCCAGTCACTTGCCACGTTCACTGTCCCCAGGCTGTGCGCACCGTACGTCTGCCACGTTCGCGTGAACCCGCCGCCGGGTGAATCGCTCCTCTGACTGTTTCCCTGCAGCGTGAACCGGTGTCGCTCGCCTACCTTCCAATCCACCCGCCCGAAGCCGCTGAGCTGATGGGAGGAACGTTCGGCCGGCCCAAGCAGCCCTGAGAGTGACTCCAACAGCTTCGAATAAGCGCTCACTGTTTTCGATACTTGATCTGCTCCGCTCAGGCCTAGTTGCGCACTCAACAGCTGTATCTGGTCGTTCGTCGGCTGCGCAAAAAACCGGTCCGGATGTCTAACCGCGGCAACGGCAGTGCCGTTTCGCTCGAAACCATCGAGTGCGCCAAACCAGAATAAGCGCGGGTGACCAATGGCTCCGCCAAGTCCCGCTCCCCATCGCATTTCTATGTCTGAAGGCGTATACAGCTCACCTGTAAACGTGGGAACGGTCAACGAGGTGCCCGGCGCCGACTCCCTTACCCATTGCGTCGATGAATTGCCTGCTGCAAGCAGCTTCTGCCGGTTGAACAATGACACCTGGCCGTGGAGATGCTCGGTGCCGCGGCGCGTTTCGATGGTGAAGCCCGCATGATTCCAGTTTCGCGTCTCCGCGTTCACTTCTCGCTGAACCTCTCCGATCGCTGTCGTACCGACCAGAAATTCCTTGCCGCTCTCTCTGCGCGCACCGCCAAATCCTGAACGCAGATGCGATTCGCCCAAGGTCAATCGCCTATCAGCTCCGAACCCTTCCTTTTTCCCGTCTGCTTCTACCCTCGATCTCCCATCCTCAACAACGAGGCTTGCCAGGTCCGTCGCCAACGGCAGCGATTCAATCTGCAAAGCACCTAGCCGCTCCGAGTCGCGTTGGAAAGCATCGAGGCGAATCAAAGCGGGCTCTGCCTTCAAAAACAAGCCGGATGGCAGCGCAGAATCTTGTAGAGAGACCAGGGCGACCGGTTCAAGAATCGCGCTGACCATCGCCATCGATACCGGAACCAAAGGAGGTTTAGGCAGCCCTGATCCAGAGAAAGAGAGACTTCGCGTTGAGCCGGTGAGAGGCAGCACTGCCATTGAAGCAAACGAGAGCGTTGCTTCCAGCTCAGCTCGTTGCAGAGCGATGGCTTCGTGTTCGAGCGCGGCTGCCGGCAACTTGCGCATTTCATTTCCGAGAGCAGCACCTTTCAACACGCCTGCAGTTGTTGCCCTAGCCGCATTGCTCCTCGCGGCGAATTCGATCACAGCTTGCACGTGCGATTCGTGGCCCGGAGAAACAACAATCCCGCTTACTTCTCCGCTGCCCTGCGGTCCGGTTGCAGAGAGAATGTACTCCCCCTCCGCGAGACTGCGAAATCGATACCTGCCGCCTCGGGAAGTTTTCTCACTGATCTCGGACCCTGTGGCAGCATTGCGCAAGGTGATCGTCACATTTTCCAGTGGAGCGGAACGCGTATCGGTCAGCTTGCCCGCCAGAGAGCCGGTCATCCGCTGTGCGACACCGGGAAGCGACAGCACGCCTCCAACCATCAACAATCCAGTTAGCGCGAGCCGCCCTTTTCCGAAATGCACTCCCATGCGGACCAACTTGCGGGCGAAAGGCAGTTCCTCATCGGTTCCGCATCTCCTCCGGCGGGAATGCCGGGGAAGACGATGTCAGAACAGGAGGGCCTTCTGTATCCAGCCGCATTTTCCTTGCAGTGAATTAGGCAGCCATTGTAAGCACCTCAAAGGAAACACCATCGTGACTGCGCGCACACGCAGCGCAGCAAAACGAAACACCCGTGAATCTGCCTCGCCCTTCAATGGGTTGATAAACTGAAAGGTGAGCGCAAGGTGACCGGCAGACACTCCATCTGTCTTCGACTGCGAAACCATAACTCGCTAGTAAGAAATGACTTATGTTCATCGACGAAGCAAAAATCCGGGTAAAGGCCGGCGACGGCGGCAATGGCTGCATGGCGTTTCGCCGCGAGAAGTTCGTTCCCCGGGGCGGACCGTCCGGTGGCGATGGCGGCCGCGGCGGCGATGTCATCATGCAGTCCTCGCAGCGTCATAACACGCTGATTCATTTCCGCTACAACCCGGAACACAAGGGGCAGCGCGGCGAACACGGCATGGGCTCCAACTGCACGGGCCTGGACGGAAAATCAGTCGTTCTTCAGGTTCCTGTCGGCACATCCCTTTTCGACATGGAGACGGGTGAGCTGGTCCATGACTTCTCCGAGCCCGACGAGCGGATTGTCGTCGCCAAGGGAGGGCGTGGAGGGCGCGGCAACCAGCACTTCGCTACCAGTACCCACCAGGCGCCTCGCGAACATGAGATGGGCCGTCCCGGCGAAGAGCGCACCTATCGCCTCGAACTCAAGCTGCTCGCCGACGTGGGGCTGGTCGGCTATCCCAATGCCGGCAAGTCGACCTTGATCTCGCGCATCTCCGCAGCCAAGCCCAAAATCGCCGACTACCCTTTCACCACCCTCGAGCCCAACCTCGGCGTCGTCACCGTTGGCGAAGAACCTCATCAGCAATCCTTCGTCGTCGCCGACGTGCCCGGTCTCATCGAAGGCGCGCACGAGGGCTCTGGTCTCGGCACGCAATTCCTGCGCCACATCGAACGCACTAGAGTGCTCGCGCACCTGGTCGACGTCTCCGACGCGTCTGGGCGTCTCGATCCCGTCGAAGACTTCAAGGTGATCAACAATGAGCTCGCCAGCTTCGGAAATGGCTTGATTGAAAAGCCGATGATCGTGGTCGCGACCAAAATCGATGCCGCAAATCCTGACAAGCTCAAGAAGCTGACCACTTATGCCAAGCGCCGCAAGATGGAGTTCCATGCCATCTCAGCAGTCACGGGCCGGGGCATCGATGAACTTAAATGGGCGCTCGCAAAGCGCGTTCAGCCGATCGTCGATGCGGAGTAAGCGCCCCGCGCAGGCATTCGGCTGGCATCAGAGCGTTACACTCAGAAAATGCTGAAGAAGACTCTGTTGTTACCTATCCTGGCTTGCGCGCTCGCCTACTCAGCAGCCGCGCAAGATATCAAAAGCTTCCTTGGTCGTTGGGACATGACCGTTACTGCCACGAATGGCGAAACCTACCCTCAATGGTTGGAGCTAACCGATAACGGCGGCAAAATCGAGGGCCGTGTTCAACCCAGGGGCGGCGCGTGGCACCCAATCGAAGGCGCGAACGTCGAATCGGGCAAGCTGATCGTGAACGTAGGTTCGAAAACCACGTGGGAGCTGACCTCCAGTTCCGGCAAGCTGACCGGCACTGAAAAGCACGGCTCCGAAAGCGGCGCCACACTCGCCGGAGTGAAAGCTCCTTCGCTAGACCGTCCCATCCCCAAGAGCTGGACCAAGCCCAGGCCCCTCTTCGACGGCAAAGACCTCAAAGGCTGGGAGCCGATCGGCAACGTCGAGAACAATAAATGGGTGGCGCGTAATGGCGAGCTGGTAAACGACAACCCCGAGGTTCCCGGACAACGAGCCCACGGCGCTGCAAACATCAAGACCACCGAGAAATTCCAGGATTTCAAGCTGCATATCGAAGTGAACTGCCCG
>Ga0070665_100006086_pt1 | contig 12331 bp, 7 predicted proteins | sample KBSS13metaG_FD_65862 | JGI IMG/M metagenome (GOLD analysis project Ga0070665, IMG submission 65862) | Switchgrass rhizosphere microbial communities from Kellogg Biological Station, Michigan, USA - KBS S1-3 metaG | ecosystem: Host-associated > Plants > Roots > Rhizosphere > Soil ... | reverse complement strand
CTCACGCTCGCTGCTCGCCGCGAACGCCAGGCGGCGACACCGCGGCCCGGGCGCGGCTTTCAGACGCTCACCGTCCAGCCGGAGGCAGCCGCCGAGATCGCCGCTGGCGCGCCGCTCGACGAAGCAGCCGATGCGGGGCGGCTGCTTCCATCGGGGTTTTCATTGCAGGCGGCGCAGGCCGATGCCGTCTCGATTCCAGGGAGTACCGATGCGGCGAGCCTCGACCGACGGCTGATCAACGATCGCGCGCAAGCCATCGCGCTGGGACAATTCGATCCGGCGTCCGGCCAGTTTGCGCAGGGCTTCGGCCCACAGGGAGTCGCGCAGGCAGGCGCAGACGGCGGCGCGCCACCGGGGCAATTCGGCGGCCGCGGTGGACCCGGCGGAGGGCGCGGGCCCGGCGGCTTTCTCCTCGGCGGCCGTGCCGCGCGCGGCCAGAGTCCGTATCAGGGGACGGCGACCTACACGTTCGGCGGTTCGGCGCTCAGCACGCCACCTTATCAACTCAACCCCGCGGTGCCCGCCACGCAGCCGCAGTTTGCTCAAAACACGTTCGGGACGACGTTCGGCGGCCCGCTGAAAATTCCGGGACTCTACGAAGACACGAACCGCCGGACGAACTTTCAAGTGAACTACACGGGAAACCGATCGGACAACGCCTTCGATCAGTACGCGACGGTCCCGACGGCGGCGATGCGGGCCGGTGACTTCTCCGGCGGCGCCGTCCAGTTGTTCAACCCCGCAACCGGCCAGCCGTTCGCGGGCAATCAGATTCCGGCCGGGCTGCTGAACCCCGCGTCGCAATACCTGCTCGGCTTCATCCCTCTGCCGAACCTGCCGGGGGATGAGCTCAACTACCACGCATCGACGATCGCGCACAGTGCGTCCGACAGCCTCAGCCTGCGGTTCACGCAGAACCTGTCGCCGACGCTGCCCCAGAACGGACGCGGGGCCGGCGGCCGTGGTGGCGGGTTCGGCGGACGCGGCGGCTTCGGGGGACGCGGGGGCCAGGGGGCCCGCGGCACCAACATCATCCTGCAGGGCCAGCTGCAATACCGGCGGACGGAAAACGAGGCGTTGAACGTCTTCCCGAACCTCGGAAGTACGAACACGAACACGAGCGTGACGGTGCCGCTGTCGCTGAACATCGTGCACAACCGCACGATCAACAACTTCAGCGTCAACATCGCGCATTCGCGAAACGAATCGACGAACGCGTTTGCCAACGTCCAGAACGTGGGCGGCCTGGCGGGCATCAATTATCCGACAGCGGCCTCGACGGATCCCGCGAACTGGGGCGTGCCGCGCCTGTCGTTCACGGGATTCACCGGCGTGTTCGGCGCGCCGGCCACGTCACGCACGGACACGAGGGTCACCACGAGTTATTTCTGGCTGCACCCGTCTGCGACGAACCAGCTCCGGATCGGCGGCGACTATCGCTTCGACCGCAGCACGGGCGTCCTCAATACCAACGCCCCCGGCGCGTTCACCTTCAGCGGATTGTATTCGTCAGGCGGCATCCCGGTCTCCGATGCGGCCGGCAACAGCGCGTCCTTCGCCGACTTCCTGCTCGGCATTCCCCAGCAGGCGGCCCTGCAGGTCGGGGGCGCGACGGAGCTTCGAGGCCGATCGTTCGACGCGTACATCGAAGACAACTGGCAGAAGAGCGCGAAGCTCACGCTCAACATGGGCGTTCGCTACGAGCTGGTGGCGCCGTACACGGAAGCGAACGGCCTGCTCGCCAACCTCGACGCCGCACCCGGATTCACATCTGTCGCGCCGGTCCAGGCCGGCGGCACCGGACCATTCACGGGTCCGTTCCCCGCGGGCCTGATCAACACGGACACGAACAACATCGGTCCCCGCGTCGGGTTCGCCTACCGGCCCGTGCGAGGCACGATCGTGCGCGGCGGCTACAGCATCACGTACAACCCGGCCTCGTACGCGAACATCGCGCGCCGCCTGGCCGCGCAGCCGCCGGCGGCCGTCACCGAAACGATCGTCGCGGGCCTCGAGCCCACGCTCGACATCGAAAACGCGCTCCTCACGCCCACCTCCTCGACGACGAACAACTGGGGCGTGGACAAGGAATACGGCCTCGGCCTGATCCAGACGTGGAATGCGAGCGTCAGCCGCGATCTCACCCAGAGCTGGAACATCCTCGCGGGCTACACCGGTGTGAAGGGCGCCGACCTCGATCTGTTGAGCGCGCCCAACAGAGGGCCCGGGGGGACGCTGTCGATCCCGGACGTGCAGCCGTTCACCTGGGAGGCCTCGGGCGGGCACTCGATCCTCAACCTGGCCAACATCCAGCTCACCCGCCGGCTCGCGCACGGCGTCGCCGGTTCGGCGTCGTACACGTTCAGCAAGTCGATGGACAACACGCCGTCGCTGGGATCTGCAAGCACCATCGTCGAGCAGGATCCGAACAACCCCGGGGCCGAATGGGCCTTGTCCAACTTCGACCGCCGGCAGCAGTTCGCAGCCAACTTCACCCTCGAGCTCCCCTTCGGCGCCAACCGGCGATGGCTGGCCAACGGCGGCCTGTTGTCGGACGTGTTCGGAGGCTGGACAGCCACGGGAACGTTCACGGCCTTGTCGGGCACACCGTTCACCGCGCGCGTCTGCGGAGCGGCGACCGACGTGGCACAGGGCACCAACTGCTCGTTGCGCGGCGACTCCACGGGCCTGCCGATTCAACTGGCAGACCCGACCGTCACGTCGTTCTTCAACACGTCCGCGTTCACCGCCGCGGCGCCCGGCGTGTTCGGCGATGCCGCGCGCAACACGATCGTGGGGCCGGGCGGCCGTCAGCTGAACGCCACGCTCGCCCGCGACGTCAGGCTGAACGGCACCCGGGCGGTCACGCTGCAGGTCAACGCGACGAACCTGTTCAACACCGTCCAATGGACAGTGCTCGACACCGACATCAACTCGCCGACCTACGGCCACGTCATCGGGGTCAAGCCGATGCGCGCGGTGACGGTGGGCCTGCGGTTCAGGTTCTGAGCACGAGATGACGCCGCGCCGGACGCTGACGTCGATTGCCTGTCTCGTGATGCTGGCCACCACGGTGAGCAGCATTCACGGTCAGCAACAGACGCAGACGGCGCCCGTGTTTCGCAGCACCGTCAACCTCGTTCTCGTGGACGTGGTCGTCCGGGATCGGAAGGGCGCGGCGGTGCCCGGCCTGAAGTCCGACGACTTTCAGGTACTCGAGGACGGCAGACCCCAGCAGGTGCGAACGTTCGCGTTCGAGGAAATCACGAGGACCGCACGGCCGATCGCGCAGGCCACGGCGCTCTCCGCCGCCGCCACCCCCGCGAGCGCCGCGGCTCCCGCAGCGCCGGTTCCCCTGACCTCGGAGGACGCGGCGGGACACCGGCTCCTCACGCTGCTCTTCGACACGAGCTCGATGCAGCCGGAGGACGTGCAGAAGGCGGCGGACGCCGCCATCAAGTGGGTCGACCAGGACATGAGCCCGGCCGATCTGGTTGCCGTCGCGGCGATCGGTTCGAGCCTTCAGATTCTGAGCGACTTCAGCGGCGACAAGGAACGGGTACACGCGGCGCTCCAGGCGTTTTCGGCGGCCGACGGCACGGCGTTCGCGGCTGTAGACGCGAGTACGGCGGCAACGGACGAGACTGCCGCGGGGCAGACGAGCGATTCGACGGCCGCGGATGTCAGCGCCCAGGAGCTCGACACGTTCAACAACGACGTGCGGCTGCGCGCGTTGAAAACGCTGGCCGAAGCGCTGTCGCCCATCCAGCAGAAAAAGGCCATCCTCTATTTCAGCGCCGGCATGCAGCGCAACGGCACCGACAACCAGGTTGAGCTGCGCGCGGCGGTCAACGCGGCCGTGCGCGCGAACGTCGCGATCTATCCAGTGGACGCCCGCGGGCTCCAGGCGGTCGTGCCGGGCGGCAGCGCGCGCCAGGGCAGCCGCGGCGGCCTCGGCGCCTTCACCGGCTCGGCGGTCGCCAACCAGTTCTCCACGCTCGCCGCGCAGCAGGAGACCCTGACCACGCTGGCGTCCGACACCGGGGGCAAGGCGTTTCTCGACTCGAACGATTTCGGCGAGGCGTTCGGACAGGTGACGAAAGACATCTCGTCGTACTACATCCTCGGCTACGCAAGCACGAACGGCGACAGGGACGGGCGCTACCGGCGTATCACCGTCCGCCTGCGCGGCAGGTCCGATCTGAAGATCGAAGCGCGCGAGGGCTATTACGCGGACCGGGATTTCGCGCACACGGCGAAAGGCGATCGCGAAACGCAGCTGCAGGAACAGCTGTCCATGCAGATTCCGGCGACAGACATCCCGATGTTCGTCACGGCGGGCTGGTTCCGGCTCGCGTCCGACCGCTACTACGTGCCGATCTCGGTCGCGGTGCCGGGTTCGGCCGTTCCGCCGTCGGGCGGACAGGACAAGCTCACCCTCGACGTCGCGGGACTGATTCGCGATGAGCGCAACGTCCCCGTCGGCCGCATCCGCGACACGATGACGGTGCCGCCGGCAGCCGGCGGGCTGGCCGCGCGGCAGGTGCTGTATCAGACCGGTGTCGCGCTGCCGCCGGGCCGTTTCTCGCTGAAGATCGTGGTGCGCGAGAACTCAACCGGGCAGATGGGATCCTTCGAGTCGAGAATCGTGGTACCCGAGCTGAAGCAGGCGCCGGTGAAGGTCAGCTCGGTCGTGCTCGGCACGCAGCTCGAACGCGCAACGGGCCGGAAGACGGCAAGCCCGCTCGTTCGGGACGGTCTCGAGCTCCTTCCCAACCTCACGCACATCGTGAGCCGGGCGCAGAAGCTGTACTTCTACTATGAGGTGTACGATCCCGGGCAGGACGCCGGCGCGCCCCAACTGCGCACCAGCCTCGCCTTCTACCGTGGCCGCGTGAAAGTGTTCGAGACGCCGGTCGTGGAGCGGACGCAGGTGGACGCGGCCGATCGCCGCGCCGCCATCTTCCAGTTCGAGGTGCCCGCCGGGAGCCTCACGCCTGGCTTCTACACCTGTCAGATCAACATCATCGACGAGGTGGCCAGCCGTTTCGCCTTCCCGCGGCTCGAGATGTATGTGCGGTGACGGCAGCTACTGCCCGCGGCCGGCGCACCCCCGGACCTCGGGGGCAATGGGGTCGAGGCGCATCACGAAGCCTTCGGAAGGCGATCCGGGCTCGGTCGCCCGCACCGCGCGGATGAACGGGCTGCCGGCGGCCAGCGGCAGCGAGGCCACGTTCGCGCAGAACTTCAGCCAGAGACCGTCCTGGCGCAGGTACTCTTCGACGTTCGACACGTAGAACGCCGAGACACTCGCGCCGCGCTGGGCCGTGAAGCGCCCGATCGCGCGAAGCGCCTTCGGTCCGGCGAAGTCGCCGACGACCGGCACGAGCGCGTTGCGGCGCTGCAGATCCTTCAGAAAGCGGAACGCCTGTTCGGTCGCGAGGTAGCCCCGCGCCTGTCCCGCCATGTCGGTGGCCGTCATCAGCTCGGCATAGGTCGGCTGAACCGTGCCGCCGAAGCTGCCGTAGGGCGAGTACTGGATCTTCGTGCCGGCCAGGAAGAAGACCTTGTAAATCGATTCGATCCGCGCCAGGTCGTCGCCGCTGAGCGCCAGGTGGTGTTCGGTGACGAGCAGATTGCGGATCGCGGCCAGCATCTCGTTCGAGTACCGTTCGTTTGGTTCGACCTGGGCGAACGCGCTGAAGATCTCGGCGGCCGTCGAAGCGGCGGACAGCCCGTCAGGGCGGCGCCGCGAGAGCAACCGCGACACGAAGTCCGCGCGATCCGCCGACAATTCGAACAGCGCCTTGTACATCAGGTGCAGATCCGCGTTGCCGCGCCGCAGGTCCAGGATGAACGCGACCCGCGGACGCATGGCGGCGATGTAGGTGAAGTTCTGCTCGGGCCCGACCCCGAGGTAGACGCCGCCCGGTCTTGTGTTCTGGACAAGAGCCGAGACGACGTCCTGGTAGCGGATTTCGTTCGACACCAGGTTGTCGGATCGGAAGTTCCCGTTTGGTTCCGAGAAATCCGACATCAGCTTCCAGTATTCCTGGTCGCTGAAGCGCGCCGGCAGACGGTTGTCCTCGTAGCGTCCGGCTTGAGCCGGACGCTGATAGGCGCCTGACGTCCGGCTGAAGCCGGACGCTACGAACGCACAGACGACGGAGACTACGGCAAGTCGAAGCAGCTTCATGGCTTGACCTCCCGCAGAAACGCCACAATCGCCGGCTGCACGATGTCCGGTTTCTCCCACTGCGGCAAGTGGCCCGCGTCGTCGACGGCCAGCAGGCGCGCGTACGGCATCTGCTGCATCAACGGCTCGCTGAACTCGAAGGGCACGTTGGGATCCTGTCTTCCCCACACGACCAGGACGGGCCGCCGCGCGCGGCCGACGCGCTGCACTTCCTCGCGCTGATCGGCGCTGGCGTTGGTGGCGAGGTCCGACAGGCGTGCGCGACGGAAGCCACGGTACTGCATCTGCACGCGATAGCGGTCGGGCCAGTCCGGAAAGTTCTGCGGATAGAGGAAGTCGTCCAGCTGCCCCTTCGCCCACAAGCGTTCATCCATGATCGCGGTGACGAAGCTCCACACGCGCGGCATCGACTCGAGGGGCGACAGCGTCAGCGGCGTGCGGAACGCAGGGTCCATATACACGAGCGACCGCACGCGCGACGGGTGGCGATCGGCGATCGTCGTGATCACCGACCCCCCGAACGAGAGCCCCGCGAGATCGACCGGCTGCGTGATGTGCAGGAACTCCAGCAACTGCGTGAACTGCCGGACGTACAGATCCTGCGTGAACGGGATGTCCGGGCGATCCGAATAGCCGCGGCCATAGTAGTCGTAGCGGAGCACCCGGAAGCCGGCGGCGGTGAGCGCGGCGAACGTCGGATCCCAGATGTAGTACGGGACCGTGGCGCCGGCCGCCAGCACGACCACCTGTCCGTCGGCCGGCCCCCCGATTTCGTAGTGCGTGTAGCCGTCGGCCAGCCTGGCAAACTGGCCCGGTGCGTTGCGGCGCGCCGCGTCGTTCAGGTCGAGCCGTTCGGGATCGAACGCGAAGTAGACGGCCGCCGGAACGACCACGAACAACAGGAAGACGACGCCGCCGTAGAGAAGGAAGAGCCGGCCAGGCTTGAGGCCTGTCGAGCTACTGCCCATTCGCGCCGCAGTCCTTCACCTCGGCCTGCATGCCGCCCAACTCCGAGTTGAGCCCCATGCCCGGACCGAAGCCGCCGCCGCGCACGGAACGGATGAAGGTACTCGTGGCGTCGAGCGGCAGCGTGGCGACGTTGCGGCAGAAGTTGGTCCAGATGCGATCCTGGTAGAGGTACTGCTCGACGTTCGACAGGTAGAACGCCGACACGGTCGCGCCCTTCGATTTCACGTAGTCGCCGACCGCGCGGATTGCCTTCGGGCCCGCGAAGTTGCCGACCACCGGGACCATCAGGTTCTTCGTTTCGAGCGACTTCAGCACGTTGAAGTTGTCCTCGTTGGCCAGGAAGCTCCGCGATGCCCCCGCCTCGTCTGTCCCCGCCATGAGGTCCGCGTAGCTCGGCTGGTAGCGGCCGCCGAACCCGCCTGTTGACGAGTAGTTCAGCGCCGGGCCGAAGTTGAAGAAGGCGTGGTACACGTACTCGACGCCCTGCACGTCGCCGTCCGACAGCGCAAAGTGATGTTTGGTCAGCAGCAGATCGTCGATGGCCTTCAGGTTGTCCTTGTACAGCGTCTCGCTGCTCTCGACGTTCTTGAAGGCCGCGAAGATTTCCGACGCCGTCGAATTGCGATCGAGGCCCTCGGGGCGCTTCTTGGAGAACAGCCTCGACACGAACTCCGCGCGATCGGCCGACAGCTCGAACACCGCCTTGTACATCAGCTGCAGGTCGAGGTTCCCGCGGCGGACGTCCACGAGGAACACCATCTTGGGTTTGAGCGCCGCGATGTAGGTGAAGTTCTGCTCCGGGCCGACGCCCATGTACACGCTCGGCGCCTTGACGGTGTTCAACAGATCGGGGATGACCCGCTGCAGCCACACTTCGTTGGATAACAGGTTGTCCGAACGGAAAAACCCGTCCGGCTCGGAGAATTCGGAGCTGAGCTTCCAGAACTCCTGGTCGGTGAGCTGCGACGGCAGCGTGTCGGTGGCGGCGCGCAGGCCGGAAAGCGCCAGCAGGCTGACGCAAAGAACGGAAATCGCCGCAAGCCGGACCGGGCGCCGTGTCAGCATGGTCACATCCCTCAAGTCGAGAAACAGAGCCGACCAGGTGGCATAATAGCCTCTTTTCGGGGGAGTCCACCAATGAAAGCCACACACGCGATATTCGCGGCCCTGCTCACGCTGACGGCCACCGTTCCGGCGCTCGCGCACCATTCGTTCGCGGCCGAATTCGACGGACAGAAACCGTTCCGCGTGACGGGCGCCCTGGTCAAAATCGAATGGACGAACCCGCACACGTATTTCTACGTGGACGCCAAAGACGATTCCGGCGCCGTGGTGCACTGGACGCTGTCGGCCGGCTCGCCCGGCGCGCTGTCGCGCCGCGGCTGGAAGCGCGGCGACCTCAAACTCGGCGACACGATCATCGTGGACGGCTACCTCGCCAGGGACGGCTCGCACCTGATGGACGCGCGCCGCGTCACGCTGCCCGACGGCCGCATCGTCTCGGGCGCGTCTGCCGGCGACGGGGGGCCGGGGTCGGAGACCCAGGTTCCGGCACGGTAGGCGGGATTCAGGAGCATCCAGTGAAAAACCATCAGCGGATCCGTGTGTCGGTGGCCGCGGTTGTCGTGGCGATGATGACCGCCCCTGCCGCCTTCGGCCAGGAACTGACCGCGGTCGACAACAAGTCCGCAAAGTCAGCGCCGACGCCGCGCATGGCGAACGGACGTCCCGATTTCAGCGGGTACTGGAAAGGCACGCGCGACACCGTGCCGGGCGGCAACATCGGCAAGGATCTGCCGGGCCTGAAACTGCCGCTGACGCCGGCCGGCGAAGCGGCGCTCCAGCACAACCTCACCGCCACGATCGATCCGGAAGCGCTCTGCATCATCGGCGGTATCCCCCGCCACAACGCCAGCGGACTGCCGTTCGAGGTGCTGCAGGGCGCCAACAAGATCGCCTTCCTGTATTTCTACAGCTACTTCCGGCTCATCCCGCTCGACGGCCGCAAGCACAGCGACGACCCCGACCCGTCGTTCTTCGGCGAAGAAGTCGGCAAGTGGGAGGGCGATACGCTGGTCATCGATTCGATCGGCTTCAAGGACGAGAAGGTCTGGATCGACGAAAACGCCAACCCGCACAGCGATGCCCTCCACGTCGTCGAACGCTGGACGCGGCCCGACATGGACCACATCCGCGTGGACACGTTGATCGAGGATTCGAAGTTCTACACGCGGCCGTTCACGTACGGGCGAACATGGGTGCTCGGCAAGCCGGACGAGCAGTTGCAGGAATACTCCTGCAGCGAGAACAACGTGGACCGCGATCATCTGGGCTTCGGTCCGGGCCCGATTCGTCCGGATGGCACGCGCGGCTATCTCGACCCGGCGCCGCTCCCGCCGCCACCGACCCCGACCGCTCCGGCGAAAAAGTAGCGGTGCCCGCTGGGTCGTACTTCAGCCACCTCGAGTGCTCCGTGCCGTGCGGAGCACCCGCGCTCGATCCGCGCGGCCGGCATCACCTCTGCGCGTGCGGCGCGCCGCTGCTGGCGCGATACGACCTGTCCGGCGCCCGCTCGTGGGCGCGGGAAAGCCTCCGCGATCGCGAGCCCACGATGTGGCGGTACCGCGAGATCCTGCCGCTGTTTCCCGGCGAATCGCCCGTCACGCTCGGCGAAGGCTTCACGCCGCTCATGCACGCGCGCGCCCTGGGGTCCCGCGTGGGTCTCGATCGCCTCTACATAAAGGACGAGTCGCTCAACCCGACCAACTCGTTCAAGGCGCGCGGGCAGTCAGCGGCCATCACGCGAGCGCTTGGCCTCGGCGTCACGACGGTTTCGGTGCCGTCGGCGGGCAACGCCGGCAACGCGATGGCGGCATACGCCGCGCGGGCCGGGATGCGCGCCAAGGTTTTTCTCCCCCGCGACGTGAAAGTGCCCTTCGCGCGCGAATGTCAGCTGTACGGCGCCGACGTGACGCTGGTCGACGGCCTCATCACCGACGCGGCGCGCGTCGCCGCCGAGCAGGGCGCGCCGCTCGGCTGGTACGACGTCTCGACGCTCAAGGAGCCATACCGGATCGAAGGCAAGAAGACGATGGCGTACGAGATCGCCGAGCAGATGGACTGGACGTACCCCGACTGGATCATCTACCCGACGGGCGGCGGTACGGGACTCGTCGGCATGTGGAAGGCGTTCGACGAGATGGAGCGGATCGGCTGGATGCAGCCGCAGCGGCGCCCGCGCATGGTGTCGGTACAGGCCGAGGGCTGCGCGCCGATCGTCCGCGCGTTCAACGAGGGCTCCGAGAAGGCGGCCATGTGGGAAGGCGCCCGCACCGTGGCCGACGGCCTTCGCGTGCCGCGCGCGATCGGCGATTTCCTGATTCTCCGCGCGGTGAGAGAAAGCGGCGGCACCGCGCTCGCCGTCTCCGACAAGGCCATGGTCGACGGTATGCTCGCCATCGGCGCCGCCGAGGGCATCAGCGCCGCGCCTGAAAGCGGGGCAACGTTTGCCGCGCTGACGCGGCTCGTGGAGCAGGGCGCGATCAAGCCGCACGACTCCGTCGTGCTGCTCAGCACCGGCGGCGCGCTGAAGTACCTCGACGCGCTGCCGTCCTAGCCGTAGCGGCCTTTTAGCCGGCCGGGACCGTCCGCCTGAAGGCGGACGCTACGGAAGAAGCGAGCGAAGTCAACTTTCGTTGACGTCGACTGACCGCTCCCGTTACAACATCACTCATGGTTCGTTCGGTCACCTGCGCGTGTTGTCGGGTCGGGGACATCTCCCGCACCGGCCGCGCTGTGTGTACTGACGCTCTGCAGTTGTAATACTCGACAGACACCAACCACAGCTCGACCAGAGGCCCGGGAGGCTCACGCTTCCCGGGCCTTTTTCTTTTTCAGGCAAGCGATCGTCTCGGTCGGCGCGGTGGCCAAGAGGAAAGGCTGCGGCCTGCAAAGCCGCAATGCGAGGGTTCGATTCCCTCCCGCGCCTCCATTTTCTGTTTCCGGAGATGAGTCAGTCATGACGAATGAAGTCGCACAACGGTTTCACCTCATTGCCGCGCTCCTGATCGTGGCCACGGTCGTGGCCCTGCCGGCGCCTGCAGCTGCCCAGACCGGCGGCGGCGCCGTCACGGGCATCGTCGCCGACGCGCAGGGCGGCGTGCTGCCGGGCGTGGTCGTGACCGCGAAGAACGCCGACAGCGGCGTGCTCCGCAGCACCGTGACGGAGCCGGACGGCCGCTACCGCGTCACGGCGCTGCCGCCCGGACGCTACGTGCTGTCCGCCGAGCTGCAGGGGTTCGCGACGGCCGAAGTGAGGGATGTAACGCTCACGATCGGCCTCGAAGTCCGGCAGGACCTCGCGCTGGGCCTGCAGGGCGTGCAGGAAGCCGTCACAGTCAGCGCACGGATCCCGGTCGTGGAAACGACAAAGAGCGAGGTCGCGGCGGTAGTGACCGCGCAGCAAATCGATACGCTGCCGGTCGAGGGCCGCTCCGCGATCACGCTGTCGCTGCTGCTGCCGGGCACGAGCACCGACGCGGTCCGCTCACAGAGGCCGGGCGCCACGGTCGGCCTCGGCGGGCTCTCGACCGCCGGCACCAACTACATCGTGGACGGTATGAACAACATGATCTCGCGCGCCGGCGACGCCCGCGAGGACGTGCCGCAGTCGGCCATCCAGGAGTTCAAGGTCATCGTCTCGCAGTCGCCGGCCGAGTACGGGGGCCGGGTCGGCGGTGTCGTCAACGTGGTGACCAAAGGCGGCGGCAACCAGCTACGCGGCGAAGCGTTCGAGTTCTTCCGGAACAAGAACCTGAACCGCGTCGACCTCTACACCCAGCAGAATCACGACCAGCTGGGCACGCCGATTCCCGACTTCAGCCGGAACCAGTTCGGCGGCGCCGTCGGCGGCCCGCTGATCAAGGATCGGCTGCACTTCTACACGTCGTTCGAACGGACCGACGATCAGCAGTTCTTCACCGTCAACACGGGCAAGCCCCAGTACTACTCGGCGCTCGAGGGGACGTTCCAGGGCGGCTCGCTGGCGAACATCTTCTTCGCGCGCGGCGACCTGCAGATCAGCCCGTCGCAGCACGCCTTTCTCCGCTACTTCAGGCAGGATGAAAACTACTACAGCCAGTCGAGCGGCGCGACGACGGCGGCGTT
>Ga0070665_100006085_pt1 | contig 12335 bp, 11 predicted proteins | sample KBSS13metaG_FD_65862 | JGI IMG/M metagenome (GOLD analysis project Ga0070665, IMG submission 65862) | Switchgrass rhizosphere microbial communities from Kellogg Biological Station, Michigan, USA - KBS S1-3 metaG | ecosystem: Host-associated > Plants > Roots > Rhizosphere > Soil ... | reverse complement strand
CCCGGCGACGCCAACGAGGTCGTCGAGGCATGGCGCCTGATCGCCGAGCAGCGCCATCACCCGTGCGTGCTCGTGCTGTCGCGCCAGGCGATGCCGACGCTCGACCGCGCGACATATGCGCCCGCGTCGGGCGTGCGCAAGGGCGCCTACGTGCTCGCCGACTCGCCGAACCCCGAGGTCATCCTGATCGGCACCGGCAGCGAGGTTTCGCTATGCGTGTCGGCGCACGAGCAGCTCGTCGCCACCGGCGTCGCGTCACGCGTGGTGTCGATGCCGTCGTGGGAGCTGTTCGAGGAGCAAGACGCGGCGTATCGCGACTCGGTGCTGCCGCCCGCGATCACCGCGCGCGTCGTCGTCGAGCAGGCGTCGAACTTCGGCTGGGAGCGCTACGTCGGGCGCACCGGCGCGATGATCACGATGAGGACGTTCGGCGCATCGGCGCCGCTCAAGGAACTGCAAACCAAGTTCGGCTTCGCGCCGGATCACATCGTCGCGGCTGCGAAGGCGCAGCTTCAAGCAAGGAGAGCGTGATGCAACTCGGAATGATCGGACTCGGCCGGATGGGCGCAAACATGGCGCGCCGGCTCATGCGGGGTGGCCACCAGATCGTCGCGTTCGACCGCAGCGCGGACGCGGTCAAGTCGCTCGCTGGTGAGGGCGCCAAGGGCGTCGCTTCGCTCGCCGAGATGATCGCGGCGATGCCGAAGCCGCGCCACATCTGGATCATGGTGCCGGCCGGCGGCCCGACCGAGTCGACGGTGAACGACCTCGCCGACAAGCTCGAGGCGGGCGACACGATCATCGACGGCGGCAACTCGTTCTTCAAGGACGACGTGCGGCGCCAGAAGGCGCTCGACGCCAAGAAGCTGTTCTACGTCGACGTCGGAACGTCGGGCGGCGTGTACGGCCTCGAGCGCGGCTACTGCCTCATGGTCGGCGGCAACAAGGACGTCGTCGCGCGCCTGGACCCGATCTTCAAGACGCTCGCGCCCGGCAGGGGCACGGTCGAGCGCACGCCCGGCCGCGAGAAGCTGCCCGGCACGAGCGAGGACGGCTATCTGCACTGCGGGCCCGTCGGCAGCGGCCACTTCGTCAAGATGGTCCACAACGGCATCGAGTACGGCATCATGCAGGCGATCGCCGAGGGCTTCGACATCCTCAAGGGCGCGCACAACGACATCGTGCAAGAGGACATCCGCTACGATCTGCCGCTGTCGGACATCGCGGAAGTCTGGCGGCGCGGCAGCGTGCTGTCGTCGTGGCTGATCGATCTGACGGCGAAGTCGATGGTCGAGGATCCGAAGCTCGCCAAGTTCACCGGCAACGTCGCCGATTCCGGCGAAGGCCGCTGGACCGTGCAGGCCGCGATCGAAGAGGGCGTGTCGTCCGACGTGATCGCCGCGTCGCTGTTCGCGCGGTTCCGCTCGCGCCAGGACCATTCGTTCGCCGAGAAGCTGCTGTCCGCGATGCGGTTCCAGTTCGGCGGCCACGTCGAGCCGAAATGAGCGGCCAGAAGACGCTGCGGTTCGCGACGCCGGACCTGCTCGCACGCGCCGCCGCCGACCAGCTCGCGGCGATCGTGCATTCCACCGACGGCACGTGTCACGTCGCGCTGTCGGGGGGCTCGACGCCGAAGCGGTTGTTCCAGCTGCTCGCGCAGCGCGGCCGCGACTTCCTGCCGTGGGATCGCGTCGAGCTGTGGTGGAGCGACGAGCGCTGCGTGCCGCCGGATCATCCCGATTCGAACTACGGCATGGCGAACCAGTACCTGATCACGCCGCTCGGTCTCGATCACTCGCGCGTCCATCGCATGGAAGGCGAGCGCGATCCCGAGCACGCGGCGCGCGACTACGAGGCGCTGATGATCGACCGCCTCGGCACGCCGCCCGAGCTCGATCTCGACTTTCTCGGGATGGGCCCCGACGGGCACTGCGCGTCGCTGCATCCCGGCAGCCCCGGCCTCTACGAGACCGAGCGCTGGGTGATCGCGAACCACGTCGATTCGCCGCTCACCGGCGGCAAAGCCGTCCGGCTCACGCTGACGCCCCCGGCGCTCAACGAGGCGAAGCACACGCGGTTCCTCGTCGCCGGTGCCGACAAGGCGGCGACGCTCGCGAAAGTCCTGCACGGCCCGCGCGGCATGTTCCCGTCGCAGCTCGTCCAGGGCGGCGAAATCGTCTGGCTCGTCGACGATGCGGCCGCGAGCGAGCTCGGAGCGAAGTCGTGATCCTGGGCGGCGACGTCGGCGGGACCAAGACGAACCTCGCGCTGTGCGACGACCACGGCACGCCGGTCCGCGAAGCGACGTTCGCCGCGAAGGACTACGATTCGCTCGAGGCGATGGTGCGCCAGTTCGTGGCGAGCGAGCGCGTGACTGCCGCGTGCTTCGGCGTCGCCGGTCCCGTCACAGGCTCCGCGGGGCGCGGCACCGCGAAGATCACGAACCTGCCGTGGACGATCCGCGTCGACGCGCTCGCCTCCGAGCTCGGCGGTGCGCGCGTGTCGCTGCTCAACGACCTCCAGGCAACCGCGCTCGGTGCGCTCGTGATCCCCGAGAGCTCGTTCGCGACGCTCCAGCACGGCGCCGTGCCCGAGCGCGCGACGATCGGCGTGATCGCGCCCGGCACCGGCCTCGGCGAGGCCACGCTCGTTCACGACGGCCACGCCTACCAGGCCCTGCCCTCCGAAGGAGGCCACGCCGACTTCGCGCCGACCACCGAGGAGCAGCTCGAGCTGTGGCGCACCCTGAACGCGCGCTACGACGGCCACGTCAGCGTCGAGCGCGTGCTGTCGGGCAACGGCATCGCCGATCTCTACACCTTCGCGGCCAAGGGCGGCACGCGGACATGGCCCGGCGATCCCAACGCCGCGATCGCGGAGGCCGGGCTCGCCGGCAGCGATCCGGCGGCCGTGCACGCGCTCGAGCTGTTTGCCGAGATCCTCGGCGCCGAGGCCGGCAACCTCGCGCTGCGCACGATGGCCGTCGGCGGCGTCGTGATCGGCGGCGGCATCCCGCCGAAGATCCTGCCCGTCTTGCAGCGCGGCCCGCTGCTCGAGCGCTTCGCGGCGAAGGGCCGCTTCGCGCACTGGCTGCGCACGCTTTCCGTGCGCGTCGTCCTCGATTCCAAGGCAGCGCTGCTCGGCGCCGCTCACCACGCAGCTAACCTCTAAGGACTCACGATGACCGACGTCACGACTCGCAAGCCGCCCTCTTCGACCATCACCGGGGAGATCCTCGGTACGCCGCTGGCCAAGAAGAAGAGGCCAGAACCGGTGACCGTGGTGATCTTCGGCGCGACCGGCGATCTCTCGGGCCGCAAGCTCATGCCCGCGCTGTTCAACCTGATGCTCGACAGCGCGCTCGGCGAGCCGACGGTGATCCTCGGCGTCAGCCGCAGCCAGATGACGGCCCAGGCGTTCGCCGATCAGATGAAGCCGAAGGTCGCCGAGTTCTCGCGCCAGAAGATGGACTCGGGCTCGTGGGACAAGTTCGCGTCGATGATCGACTACTGCGGCGGTAACTTCGACGACGACGCGGTCTACCTCGAGCTCAAGAAGCACCTCGACGCTGCCAAGGCCAAGGGCACGAAGGGCAACCGCGTGTTCTACCTGTCGGTGCCGCCGTCGGTGTTCCCGGTCATCCTCGAGAAGCTGCAGAAGCACCAGCTGATCGAGAAGCACGTGCAGGACGGCAGCGTGCCGGCGTGCCGCGTGATCGTCGAGAAGCCGTTCGGCCGCGACCTCAAGAGCGCACGCGCGCTCAACGAGATGATCGGCGGCTACGTCGACGAGTCGCAGATCTATCGCATCGACCACTACCTCGGCAAAGAGACCGTCCAGAACATCCTCGTGCTCCGGTTCGGCAACTCGATCTTCGAGCCGCTGTGGAACCGCAACCACGTCGATCACGTCGAGATCACGGCCGCCGAGACGATCGGCATCGAGGGTCGCGGCACGTTCTACGAGCAGACCGGCGTCGTGCGCGACATCATCCAGAACCACCTGCTCCAGGTGATGTCGCTCGTCACGATGGAGGTGCCGGCGTCATTCGGCGCCGACGATGTCCGCGACGAGAAATCGCAGGTCCTGCGCTCGGTCCGCAACCTGTCGCTCAACGACGTCGCGAACCACTGCGTGCGCGGCCAGTACCGGAGCTATCGCGACGAGGACGGCGTCGCCAAGGACTCGCAGGTCCCGACCTACGCCGCGATGCGCTTCATGATCGACAGCTGGCGCTGGCAGGGCGTGCCGTTCTTCCTGCGCGCCGGCAAGAAGCTCGCGGAGCGCGTCACCGAGGTGAACATCCACTTCAAGAGCGTGCCGCTCGTGCTGTTCAAGGAAGAGGCGGCCGGCAGCGTGCTCCAGCCCGCCGTACTGACGCTGCGGATCCAGCCGCACGAAGGCATCTCGCTCCGGTTCGTCGCCAAGGTTCCCGGCGAGCACATCAACGTCGGCAACGTGCTGATGACGATGACCTACGCCGACGCGTTCAAGCGGCCGATCGCGGAAGCGTACGAGCGCCTCTTGCTCGACTGCATGCGCGGCGACGCGACGCTGTTCAACCGGCGCGACTCGGTCGACCGCGCGTGGGAGCTGATCCAGCCCGCGTTGCAGGTGTGGGAAGCCACGCCCGGGGTGCACATCTACGAGGACGGCAGCGCCGGCCCGCCGACCGCCGACGAGATGATGGGCCGCGAAGGCTACAGCTGGACCGAGCTAATCCCCGGCGGTCATTAGGCGACGGAACGCCTCGCCTACGGCTCGGCTACTGGCAAGGCAGCGCGGTCTTGAACGAGCGCAGGTCGTCGAGCGAGCCGTTGAAGAACGCGCCGACCGGCGTCCAGATGACGTTCTTGCCGTCGTACGGCGGGAACGACGTCTTGAGCGAGCCATCGGCGACCGGCACCTGCCCCACCATCTTGTTGTCGATGCAGACGAGCAAGAGGCCGTTCGTCTGCACCGCGCGCACGAAGTGCCAGGCGCCATCGCTGGGGTACGTGGCGGTCGCGACCGCGAACTGGAGTGGATCGCCGGAGCCGGTGCACGTGACGGTGTCGAGCGACATCCCGGTGCCGGCCGCGTTCTCGTAGATGTCGAAGCCGAGGCCGCCGGTGTTGTCGAGATCCTGGTCGGAGAACACCCACGAGCCTTCGTCGGGCACGAGCGCGCCTTGCTGGACCCAGAACTGCGTGGTCGTGTCGCCGCTGCGATCGATGATGTCGGCGCCGACGATGTAGTCGTTCGCCGCGAACACCCCGGCCGAGCCTTGCTCCGGGAACGGCCCCGGGCCGACCGAGACGTTCTGCGGCGTGCTGCCGCCCATCCCGTCGTCGAGCATGCCGGTGAACGGCGAGCCGCACGCGTTCGGCGTGGTCGCGCCGCCGCTGGCAAACTCGAGCGCGAGCTCGCACTGCTTGCCGAACGTGCCGGCGCCCTGGCTCGCGAAGAACTGGAGGCCGACGTCGGCGGTGCCGCCCGCGACCGGCGCGACCGCGACGAGGAAGCGATCGCCGGCGAGCGCGTCGAGCACGATCGAGCCCGAAGCGCGCACGCCCGGCATCGCCTCGACGGTGAACAGCGAGTCTTCGCGGCTGTTGCGGTAGAGCAAGATGTTCTGTGGCGAGCCGCCGCTCGGCACGAACGCGCCGAGCTCGATCGCGACCGGCTCGTTCGACGTCGCGGTCCACTCGATCGCCGGATCGGCCATCGATGCCGAGCCCGACGAGGTCACGAGCAGCGCGGATGGCAGCTGCGCGCACGCCGGCTGCGTCATGTCGTTCGCGCACGCCTCGATCTTGTTGCCGGAATCGTCGGTGCCGACCTCGGTCGTCCCGCTTTGCATCATCGGCACCCACTTGCGGTTGCGGGTGTCCTCGACGTAGCGCCAGTTCTTGCCGGTCATGCCGAAGTCGCCGCCGCCGTTCGCGAGGCACGGTGCCGGGCAGACGTCGGGGATGCCGCCGTCGCCGCCGCTGCCGTTCGAGCCGTTGCTGCCGTTCGAGCCGGTGAGCCCCGGATGCTGATCGAACAGCGACTGACTGCAGCCGAACAGGACCGAGAGGAAGACGAGCCTTAGAACCATACGTCGCCTCCGATGAACGCAGGGAACGTCGTGCCGTGCCCGCCCGTCGCGAAGCTCGCGAGCCCCTCGAGATGCAAACCGATCGCCGGCGTGACGCGCAGCCGGAACCCGAACCCGCCCGCGGCCGCGAAGAACGTCTCGCTCGTCATGCCGGCGCTCTCGTAGACGATCGGCACGGCGCCGATCAGGTGCACAGAGAAGCGGTCACCGGCGAGCCGCACGCGGATCGACGGGATCACCGAGTACGCGACGAGCGTGCCGTCGACGCCGATCTCGACGCGCGAGCCGAGATCGATGCCGAGGCCGACCGCGGGCGCGCCGGTCTTCGTCGCGGCCATGACGTTGGTGCCGTAGCCGGCGGCGAGGTGGACGCGCACGAACCGCGATGAAGACGCAGCCGGACCGACGGTGGTGCCGGCCTCGGTGCCGCTCGTCGCGACCGTGCTCGCCGGCTCGACGGGCTTGGGTGGCGGCGGCACCGTCGGCACGAGCTCGATGACCGGCTCGTCGCCCGACGCGACGCGCACGGTCTTGGTCGCGTCCTGCTTGCCGTCGACGTGCGCGGTGAGCTTGTGCTCGCCGGGCGCGAGGATCAGCGGCGACGGGATCGGCGGATCGATCGTGGTGCCGTCGACGATCAGCTGACCGTCAGCCGGCGTCATGTTGACGGTGACGTGCGCGGTGTGCGCGAGGATCCCGTCGAGCTCGGTCTTCGCGGCACTCAGGCGCACGGCCGGGACCTTGCCCGGGCCCTCGGTGAGAAATCGCTGGTAGTACGCGACCGCCTCGCCGTAGTGCGACATCTCGCGGTGACACTCCGCGATGTTGTAGAGGACGATCGCCGCCGGCGACACGTCGTACGCGCGCTGGAACTCGGCGAGCGCTTCGGAGAACTTCTGCGCGTCGAACAGCGCGACGCCGTTCTTGAACAGCCGATCGGCTTCCTTTTGCTCTTTGGTCAGCTTCGCCGGCTTGCTCGGCTTGTGCGGCTTCTTGTGCGGCGCGGCTGCGGCCGGCACCGCGAGCGCGAGCATGGCGACGATCGCGAGCCGCATCAGTTCCCGTACGGGCTCTCGCTCTCGATCGATGGTTGTTGTGGTTTCGAGGTCGGGTGCGCGTGCGGTTGCGGCGCGGCCGGTTGCGGCGCGGCAGCTTTCGGCGCCGGCTCGAGCACGATCGCGAGCCGCTGGCTCTCGTCGAACTTCAGATCTTCGTCGTGGCCGAGGTAGCCGGTCGCGGCGACGTGGACGTGATGCGTGGCCCCATCGCGCGCGACCGCGAGCTCGGCGCCCGAGACCGGCTTGTCGTCGACAGTGATGGTCGCGGTCGCGGGCTGGATCTCGAAGCGCAGCGTGATCTGCGTCGGCGTCGGCGTCGGCGTCGGCGTCTGGGGTTGGGGGTGGGGTTGCGGTTGGGGTTGCGGGGCCGGCGATGGAGTCGGCGTCGCGACGGGCGACGAGTGCATCTGCGACGCCGCGATCCCACCCCCGATGGCGAGCACCAGCACACCGCCGACGATCCACGGCAGCTTCGATCGCGACGCCACCGCGTCCGGCGTGGTCGCCCGCGGCAGCATCGGCGTCATGCTCGGCGGGAACGCCCCCGGCGTCGGATACGGCGTCGCGCGCGGAAACGGGGCCGACGTCGCCGCGACGTGCTCGCGGAACGCGGGCCGGCAGAACCCGAGCAGCGCGTACTCGAGCTCGGCAGCCGAGCCCGGCCTGCGCGCCGGATCGAGCGCCATCGCAGCGAGGATGATCTGCTCGAGCTCGACCGGGATCTCGGGCCGGCGCTCGCGCGGCGGCTGGTACTCGCCCGACATCACGCGATACATGAGCTGGTTGTAGTTCTCGCCCATGATCGGCACCTGCCCGACCAGCATCTCGTAGAGGATCACGCCGAACGAGTAGAGATCGGCGGCGCGCGTGACCGAGCTGTCGCCGCGCGCCTGCTCGGGGGACATGTAATACGGCGTGCCGAGCACGAGGCCGGTCGTGGTCAGGCGGAACTCGCCTTCGAGGCCGACCGCGCGCGAGATCCCGAAGTCGAGCAGCTTCACGAGCTCGCCGCGGCTCTGCCGCACGAGGAACACGTTGTCGGGCTTGAGATCGCGATGGATGATGCCCGCGCGATGCGCCGCCTCGAGCGGCGACAGGATCATGCAGCCGAGCTCGCACGCGACGTCGATCGCGAGCGCGCCGGCGTGGCGCAGCCGCGTCGCCAGCGACTCGCCCTCGAGCAGCTCCATCACGAGGAACGGCTCGCCGTTCGCCGACGTGCCGAGATCCGTGACCTGCGCGATGCCCTCGTGGCCGATCTGCGATGCCGTGATCGCTTCGCGATGGAACCGCTCGATCATCGGCGGGGTCGACAGCGCCGGGTTCAGCACCTTCAGCGCGACGCGCTTGCGCAGCTTGATGTGCGTGCCGACATACACGGCTCCCATGCCGCCGACCGCGAGGAGCTCGTCGATGCGGTACTTGTCGTCGAGCATCGTTCCCGGCGACAGCTGGCGGAGCTCGGCGCTCTCCACCCGATCGAGGATACGCTATGCGGCAGGCTGGTGCACCTATGGCATCACCTCGTCGAGCAAGCCCGTGAACGCCCGCCATGAACGGCGATCGCTCGCCGCGTGATACGCCGCACCCTGGAGCGTGAAGCCGTGCTGCGCGCCGGCCAGCACGAGCAGCTGCCAGTCGACGTCAGCGGCTGACAGCTCGTCCTCGATGGCACCTCGCGCGTCGCGGGGTGCGTGCGGGTCGTCGGCTCCGGTGCAGATCAGGACACGCGCACGGACCTCGCCGCGCCGCGCCGGCGCACGCGTCGCGAGCCCGCCATGGAAGCTGGCGACCGCGCGCACGTCGGCGCCGCTGCGCGCGAGCTCGAGCGCGGCGAGCCCGCCGAAGCAATGGCCGACCGCGGCCGTCGGCAGGCCGCGATCGGCGAGCACGCGCCACGCCGCGGTCGCGCGCTCGCGCAGCTGCTCCGGTGCTCCGACGAGTGCGCCGATGACGGCAAGTCCGTGCGCGCGATCGCGAAACGGCTCGCCGAACAGATCCGGCGCGAACGCGACGTAGCCGAGCTCGGCCAGCCGCACGCACTGCGTGCGATCGTGGGCTTCGAGGCCGCGGCCGCCGTGAAAGACGATCACGCCGCCGCGCGGCGGGTCGCTGGGAGTCGCGAGCGCGCCGGCGAATGCCCGGCCCGCGACGAGATACTCGATCTCTTCGATCATGCGCTCTCCTTGTTCGAGCGCTGATCTAATTATCACCATTTTCGTCGGAAAATCAATATGATTCGCCGCAAATGCGTTGTCTTGCAGTACTCGTGATCTTGCTCGCAGCGTGTGGCGACGATGGCGTTCGCCACATCACCGACGCGCCGCCCGCGCCGATCGACGCGCCCGAAGGTATCGACGGCGCGCTACCACCGCCGGTGACCGTGACAGTGAGCTTCGCCGGTGCGGTGCAGCCGGGCTTGAACGTGTTCTTCACCAACGCGGATGGCTCGCCGGTCGCGACGCAGGTCACCGATGCGACCGGCACGGCGAGCCAGGAGATGGCAGCCGGCGGCTCGGTCACCGTGGTCGCGCCCACGCCGATCCTGCCGGGGATCGTGCGCATCCCAACACAGTCGCCCACGCTGTACACGTACGCGGGCGTCAAGCCGGGCGACGAGCTGCTGTTGCAGACCGCGCAGCCGGCGACCCCGACGTCGCAGGTCTCGTTCGCGTTGACCACGCCGGTCTTCACCGGCGCGACGCAATACACGGCGCAGACGTACTGCCACGGGCTCGGCGGCGGTGGCGAGCTCGCGACGCCCGATGGCTCCGCGGTGCTGTTTCCGAACGGCACGGTGTTCATGCCGGCGGGCTGCACGACCGCGGATCTGATCGCGACCGCGCTCGACAACACCGGCACCGTGCTCGCCACGCTCTATCATCCGGCGCTCACCGTCACGCAGGATCAAAGCGTCGATCTCAGCGCCGAGACGTTCACTGCATCGACGACCGCGACGTTCACGTACACGAACGCGCCGGGCTCGACGGTCAGCGCGCAGTTCCAGCGCGTCGTTGCCTCCGGCTTCGGCGTCGGCAACTCGGCGTCGGCGGCCCTGGAGAACGAGAGCGGCACGGTTGCGATGACCGAGCCCGCGCTCGCCAGCAGCGAGGTGTTCGTGAGCAGCTCGTACTTCACGACGAACAACCTGCATTCGGTCGCCGATTGGGGCGGCAACGGCGGCGATTACACGCTCGACTTCACCGGCCAGGGGCTCGTCGAATTCAGCGACACGCCCGCGTTCGACCTCACGGCCGACAAGCTCACGTGGACGCCGAGCGCGACCGGCGTGATGCCCGATTTTGTATCGGCGTCGCTCGAATTCGAGGGCGATGCCGCGATCGGCCAGTGGAACATCGCGGCGCCGTACACCGGCGGCTCGATCCAGCTGCCGCCGCTCGTCGGCTACGTGCCCGCCGCCACCGATACGGTGCCGATCCAGCAGCTCATGACCGCGAAGGTCCCCGGCGGCTACGATGCGGTGCGCGCGGGTGTGTTCGCGATCCTCCCGCTCGGCGCCGGGCTCGCTCCGGGCCGCGCGCTGCTCGACGCCTACCAGGCGCCGGTGCCCGAAGTGACGAAGCCGCACGTGGTGAAGCGGCGCACGCGGCACTAGCCGATCGGCGCGACGAGCCGGCTCATCAGGTCGTCGAGCACGGCCATCGGATCGCTGCACAGCCCGGTGTGCACCGGCGAGGTCTGGATCACCGCGCTGCGCGGCGCGACCAGCCAGTGGAAGCGCTCGCCCGTCGGCAGCGCCGCGATCGGCCCGCCGCGCGGATCGCCCGCCGCGATCAGCGGGATCGCGGCAAGCCCGGTGGCGATCTCGTCGGCATCGATCGCCGGATCGAGCGCGCGCAGGCGCGCGACGTCGAGCGCGACCCGCGCCGCGAGAAATCGCTGCGTCGCGCACGCGACGATCACGCCGGCGTTGATGCACTCGCCGCGTTCGACGCGCGGCACGACGCGCACGATCGCGTAGTCGAACGTGTCAGGCGCTCCGGGCACGCTCGGCCTCCTCGGCAAACGCGCGCGGCGCGCTCAGCCGTTCGAGTAGATGCGCGACATAGCCGTCGCGCGACAGCTCGCCGGTCAGGTAGTCATCGGGGATGTCCGCGACGATCGCGCGCAGCGCGGTCTCGTCGAGCAGCGGCGCGAGCTCGGCATCCGCGTCGGCGATCGATGCGGCGAACGCGAGTAGCGCGTGCTGGCGGACCGCGGTGAACGGGCTCTTCGCGCGCGCGAGGTGATCGGTCCACGCGTGATGAAAGTACAGCGCCGCGCCGTGATCGATCAGATAGAGCTGCTTGTGCCAGCGCAGCATGTTCGGGTTCTTCGCGGTGCGATCGACGTTCGTGATCAGCGCGTCGAACCACACGATCTTCGCCGCGAGCTTCGCGTCGGCGCCGAACGGCGGCTCCCAGTTGAGCGCACCCGGCAGGTAGTCCAACCCGATGTTGACGCCGCCGCTCTTGGCGAGCGTCGCCTGGATTTCGGGATCGGGCTCGCTGCGCGCGAGCAGCGGATCGAGCTCGACCTTCACGAGCTGCGGAACCGGCAGGCCGAGCCGCCGGCCGAGCTCGCCGGCGATCACCTCGGCGATCAGCGCGCGCTCGCCTTGCGCCGCGCCGCGAAACTTCACGACGTACGTGCCGCAATCGTCGGCCTCGACGATCGCGGGCACCGATCCGCCTTCGCGCAGCGGCGTGAGGTAGCGACTCGCGCGCACCGTGCGCATCGGCTGCACGATACTATCGGCCATGGGCTGGTGGCTCGTGTATCCGGCGGCGATCGTCTGGGTCGCCATCAACGCGCTCGTGATCGTCATGCAGCGCCGGCCCGCCGCCTCGACGATCGCGTGGCTCATGGTCCTGACGTTCCTGCCGTTCGTCGGCCTCGCCATCTACATGATCATCGGCCCGCTCAAGCTCCGCCGCCGCCGCCGCCGGCGCACGATCAGCCAGCGCATCGTCGAAGAAGGCGTGCGCGGCCTGGCCAAGCTCGACACCGACGCACAGCACCACCAGCTCGCGATGGTCTCGATCGGCCTCGGCGGCGCGCCGCCCCTGCTCGCCGAAGCGGTCGAGCTGTTCTTCGACGGCGCGTCGGCGTACGCCGCGCTGTTCGACGCGATCCGCGCCGCGACCGATCACGTGCACGTCGCCTACTACATCTGGAGGCCCGACACGATCGGC
>Ga0070665_100006083_pt1 | contig 12338 bp, 5 predicted proteins | sample KBSS13metaG_FD_65862 | JGI IMG/M metagenome (GOLD analysis project Ga0070665, IMG submission 65862) | Switchgrass rhizosphere microbial communities from Kellogg Biological Station, Michigan, USA - KBS S1-3 metaG | ecosystem: Host-associated > Plants > Roots > Rhizosphere > Soil ... | reverse complement strand
TTCCACGTACCGGGGCAGCTGACCCCCAAGCAGCTGCCCCCACCGGGAAGCGACTGCGCATATAGCTTCTTTGGTCTTTCGCCCGCTCACACTGCGGGCTTTTTTTCGTCTGCGCACTTGCCTGTCAATGAATGGCAGGCCAAGAGATGGCTGAGATTTTCAGCTCAAGTGAATTTCGCCAGTTTGCGTTGCGTCGAGGAAGAGTCAGCGAAGCCTGGTGATGACAAGACTGTTTCCCTTGGCGGAATGCGGATCGTTGGTACCCACTAAATAAATGATCTTGTCCGCAGCGAGATGATCTTGCAGGGTTATTTTGTCGTGGACTGCAATTTTATTGACCAGTGCCTTTTTCTTCAGCCAGACAGTCGGGTCCTCGGCAAACATGCTGTCGCCCCTGAATTTGTTGGTGAGCAGGATGAACACCGTATCGATACCCTCTCGCTGGATCAGCAGTGCATCCTGCGCTTTATTGCGAAAGCTATAAGACACCCGGTAGCCATTTCCGCGAAGAACAGCTTTGAACAAATCGCGTATGGAGTGACCCTCTGTCAGATAGTGCGTTTCGAAAAACGTGTGTGCCTTGAAGTCGATTCGCTGCAACCCTTCAGCGGAAGGCAGAGGCATATGGACGTAATCGTTCGCGTCGACCGCAAGGGGGGAAAGGAGCATCAACGGATCGCTCAAGTCCTGGCGCAGGGTTCTTTGATCGCTTACCGACGTTGGGCGATTTTCCCAGTACTTGATCGTGTCGAATAAATCATTGATACCCGGACCAGTCAGTTCTTCCGAGTGACTGGCCCGATTGAAAATCTCCCGCGCCACCTTGTTCGCGGAGTGATTTGAAAGATAAGCAAAGTGGTCGCTGACGTACTGCGTCAGGCTTTTACGAAATGGCAGGCCATCGACGATTCGCCATGAGTCTGCAGCGTGGCCGGCTCTCGAATCCGCCAGCTTCACCACGCCTTGGGGTTGTAACTGTGGAGTAGTGAGGAGCATGTTTTCGAAAGCATCGAAACGTGTGGCAGAAAACTGTGGATGTTTGATAAACGCCAGCGCGTCAACAGCGTGCGTGGGTTGATCAAGTATGGAAAAGTGCCTGCCGGCGATTTCGATGGAGTCGCCTGCAATGGGTTTTGTGGCGCTCCCCCAGGTTTGCCAGTCGCCAGGATTGTTTACAGGAATCGATGGGTCGAGCAGGTCGCTGTCTCCGGGCAAGCGCGCACGTTTGCTCGGGCCTGGGCTGGCCTCTTCCGGCGGCTGGAGGGTTCGCGAGGTGCCCGGTTGTGGATCCGGTTGCGCACTTGCGGTCTGCAACTGGAGGCGCCAGAGAAATTGCCCGGGAATCTGTTCGACAGTTAAATCGGGCACGTTCGTAGTCGTCGCAGAGGTGAGTTTGTATTCGCCTCGTTCATTCCTGCGAACCATGATGGTTCCGTCTGCAATATCGACGTAGGTTTTCCCCCGTGGCCCTTTTCTGATGCCATTCGGGGATTCATGTGCGGCCGGAAGCAATGTCGCCAGATACGGGTCGACGAAGAGAATCGTTGATGGCAGTTCGGCAGCCACTCCAGGCACCGGCAGACGTCCCGTCGCGGATCGGGCGACATACCACGGTGCTTCAAGGCGCCAGCGTGGCTGGCCGTCGATTTTTCTCAGAATAGGCGGCGTTACCCCCGGTGCCGCGGGCCACGGGATTTGGTAGATACCGTCGCTGTTGAGTTCTGCCCGGTAATATCCGCCTTCTTCCAGCTGTGCGTAAATCTGCCCTTCCGGTGTTACATACAGCCCGTCAACGGATTCGTGCGCCCGTAACAGGTGAGCCTGCAATCCTGGCAGGGAAATCTCTGCCAGCCGGGCGTTGGCTTCGGTAATCAGCGGATCGGTAATGTAGCTCACCACCACATGGGGCTCGGCTACGACGTCGCGGCCTGACGCAGTGGCAATCAACGGGTCGGGCCCTCGATGGGGGGCAGGAGATAAAGTGGCAGGATGTCCGGTGTTGCTTGCACGGTCCGTGACGACATCGACTTCGATCACGGGCCTGGTGGTTGTGGATGTGTCGGGCGACACAGGGCGAACGGTGATTTTGCTCGTTTTAATCATGGCAATTACTCTAAAACGGTCCTTCGTCATATCGCCGACTGGCTCGATTGATTTCTCATCGATCCCTGATGATAAAAAGCGTGATTTGCCCCAACGCATCGGTCTGGATTCCACCGAGCAGATAGCTGATCCGGTTTTCCTGCCGGTAAGCCGCGAGAGGCTTTTGTCCACTGATCGGGGTTTGCAATAACGCTCCATTCAGTTCGGCACCCTCTGCGCTAAATCGCGGCAGTCTGCCGTTGACGAGAGCTGGCAGTTTGAGCACAAACACATGATCGATTTTCTCGCGATGAAACACTAACGCGTCGCCATCGAGCCTCTGCTCCGTTGGGGTCACGACGTAACCGTCATCGTTCAGAAGCTGGCTGAACAGTCTTCGCAGGTGGGCCGCAGTCGGCTTGCTGGCGTAGTCGTTCCAGTGCCTGGGGAAGCGTCCCGGATCAAAATCCAGGCGCATCAGACCTTCACCGAGCGCTAAGGGAATCGCCAGGGTATCCGCCGTTTCGGGCTGGCTGCGTAACATCAACAGTGGGTCAGCCAGTTCTCGATGTGGCGCCTTGCGCAGCCCCCTGTTTTCCCAAAAGCGAAACACCTGATTGAGCATTGCCAACCCCGGGCCGATGATGATCTCGGAGCGGTTCGCTTGATTGAACATGGCCCGGGCAAGTGAACTGACCGATAGATCCGACAGGTATTTGAAGGTTCTGGAAATGTACTGCGTGATCGGCATTTCAAACGGAACGACGTCGTCCAGTACCGTCCAGTGTTCGGATCGTTTAACGGCGAATTTTGGCTGCAGCGACGGGTTATCCCGCAGCATGAATTCGAAGGCGTCATACAGGGCCGGTGAAAACAAGGGATGTTGCAGATACACCAGATGCGGGTCCGGTCCCAGTTGCTGTTGCACGATCCGGTAAAACTGTCCGTCTATTTCAATGTGCTGACCCAACTGCGGCCGGATACTGCGCCCCCAGTTTCGCCACAAGCCGAAACTCAGGTTGATCGCCTCGGGATTGGCTGACAGCAAGCTTTCGGTCAGCGCATGCGTGGTATCTGCCCCTTCGTCCACATGAGGGCGTTTGCTGGGGCCTGCCGTGGCTTCTGGCATTTCGGTCGCGACGACACCCGCTTCCCCGGTGGAACTCTGCGAGTCAGGTTGGTCGTCAGCAAACTTGCGTCGCCACAGTCGGGTTCCGGGAATCTGTTCGAACAGCAACGTGGACGAGTTGCGTGTCGTCGCAGAGGTTTGCTCATACTGACCGTCGGCGTTTTTACGCACCCTGACGGTGCCATGCGCGGTGTCGATGTAGGTCTTGCGGTGCTTGTCGTAGCGGATTCCTTCGGCGGTATACAGGGGCGAAGAGAGCAGGGCGGCGTCATCGGGGGCCAGGTACATTGGCTGTTCGACAGCGGGCCCTTCAGCGCCCGCATTTCGCCTGTCGCTCTCTGAGTGTTGCGTCATCCAGGCCGGTCGTTCGAAAGTCCACAGGGGTTGGCGTTCTGCTTTGACCAGAAAGGGTCCAGGCAGGTGCGGAGCGAACGGGAAAGGAATCTGGTAGCGACCATCGCGCTGAAGTTCGACCAACAGGTGCCCTTCATGCTCGACATGGGCATATAGCTTGCCGTCAGGGCTGATGAACAGTCCGCTTTCGGCATCCATACGCTGCAGCAGATGTACTTGATCGGCAGGCCAGGTGATTGAGCGCAGAGCGGCTGCGACTGACAGTGGCGAAGGCGCTGGTATTTCGTTGACGTGCACTGATGGTTGCCGCGCAGGTGTGTCTGGCAAACCTGTGGAGGATTGTGTGGTGATCAGGCTTTCGCCCGAGAGTCTGTGGGAGGTGCTCCCGGTGTTCGGACGGATATCGGGCGCAGTAATCCCTGCCACACGCTTCGGTGGTTTGACCATTGATTTAATCTCGCTGTGTGAAATGAGCGGTTGTTCAGATTGAGGGTTGCCCACAGGCACTTGCGGACAACTCGCTGAAAAGCCAGTTGGCGCAGTCAACCTTCTCTGACAATGAACAGGGTCGAGCTATCGGGGGATATCTGCTCTTTGCCGCCCAGCAGATAAATCACTTCGTATTTTTGCAAATGCTCGGCCAGCGCCTGTTTATCCTTTGCACTGAGTGTGCTCAGGAAAAGCGGTTGGGAAAGTTCGGAACCAACGGCGGTATAACGAGGAACAGGTCCTTGCGTAGCAGGGGACAACCTCAACACGAACACAGCGGCGATGCCGTCGCGGTGAAAGATCATGACGTCTTCGCCACTCGGATGCGGATGTCTTTTCGGATTGATGCTGTAGCCGCTGAGCCCAAGGAACCTTTCGAACAAGTCGCGTGTGCTTGAAGGGTTCGGCATGATATCCGGTTGTTGGACGTCGAAGTCCAGTCGCTGCAATCGGTTCGAGGAGTACGCCGGCAAGGAGAGTGTTCCGCCGGCATATTGGGCATGGTGCTGGGCGGGCAATGTGGGTAGCAGCATCAGCGGGTCGGAAAGAACGCGCTGGGGCGAGGTGTTGTTGATTCTGTCTGTCCAGTGCCGAAACGTCTGCGTCATTACCGACAGCCCAGCGGCATCAATCCCTTGATGTGTAGACACACGATCAAACACGGCTCTGGCGAGGTTATTTGCCGAATGTTCAGACAGGTGGCTCATGGCCCGGGATGCATATTGCGTAGGCGACATTTCAAACGGCAGTTGATTATCCACCACCCTCCATTGGCCATCGCGTTTAAGCACCCATTTCGGCTGCTTCGAGGGTTCATGGCGCAGCATGTTTTCGAATCCGTCAAAATCCTCAGGTTTAAACCCCGGGTGTTGCAGATAAACCAGTTCGGTATCGGCGCGTAAAACCTGCTTCACCGTCGGATAGTGCAGTCCATCTATCTCGATCGACTCACCCGTTTGCGGTTTCGTGGTTTTTCCCCAGTTCTTCCACTGTGCCGTGGACAAATCCAGCGCAGGTGACCGTTGGACCGACAGGCGTCTGACCAGCGTGCCTGCATTCGATGTCACGTCGACTTCTTCGGACAGGTGTGGGCGCTTGCTCGGACCGGGCGTGGCATCGGTCGTTTCAGTGGACGCTGCGTCGGTTGCGGCTCGATGGCCTTGTCGAGGCCCGTCAATTTCACGCCAGAGCTTAGAGCCTGGAATCTGTTCAACCCTTTTACCCGTCGGCGTCGATTCTCCGGCATACGTCTGCCTCCAACCGTCCGGGGTACTGCCCAGCATGATCATGCCGCCTTGCATTTCGACATACACTTTATTGTGCTTGTCGTACCGAATTCCCTCTTTGGTGTCTGGCTGCAACTTCAGCCGGTTTGCCGATTCGGCGTTGATAAAGACCGGGTGTTGCACTCGCCCGCTTGTGGAGCTGCTTGCGACCGCTGCCTGCTGGTTTTCGCTGTAGTGAAGGGCTACCCAATTTGCGACATTTGATGGGCCAGCACCCTCAGGGAAGTGGTGAACGATGACCGAGGGGCGCTCGGCGACGGGAGCCGGAAGGTGGTGGATGGTGATAGTGGGGCGGTGTTCGGGCAACGCCCCAAAGGCGCTTGAAGAAGACGAACCGGCTGCGGCAGGCAGGCTAGCAGTGCCTGGAACAGGATGAACGATTTCGCCGGTAGTGGCCCCTCGAGGATTGCCTGAATGTTCGGTGGGTGTCCCGGACGAATCGGCTGGAAGCGTGCGCGGAACTTTCTTGGGTGGCTTGGCCATTGGGTGACTCCTTGGAATTGCTGATCCGGTCGTTTGCATAGAGGCAGATGATCAGGTCGACGCGGTGAAGCTCTCTGACCACTGACTGTGGAGGGGGCATGTTCGTGAAAAAATCTCCCGGATGTGCGGTACATATGTATTGCTCTGCCAGCAAGTACCGCACGATGTTGCACAATCTTCCAAGTGTGAAAAAACGCTCGCCGGCGCACGGCCGACGAGCGTTTTTTATCGTTCCTCAGCGCTCTCTGATGATGAATACCGAGTCCGGAGTCGACTCGACCTTCAAGACGCCACCGATCAGCCATACCACTTTGTTTTGTGCCGTTGCGGTGGTCAGGGCGAGAAACGCATCGTTGCCAATCCTCGCCGGCAACCCCGGGTCTGCCAGTTCATTCCCCGGGGTGTGCGACAGGCCGACATGTTCTACCGAGCCCAATTTCAGAAAGTAAACCTGATCATGGGTGGCATGCCTGAACACCAGTGTTGGCATGTGATGTTCGTGTGTCAGTGGAAAAACGTCGTAGCCGCTGCGAATCAGCAAGGCACCGAGCAGGCGTCTGAGGTTCAGGTCTGTGGGGTACGTTTTATAGTGGCCCCACTCGATGGGAAACCGCTGTGGATCGAAGGTGAGCCGTTGCAGTTCGCTGTCCACCTGGGAGGGCATCGGAATAAGCTTTTTTCTTCCGGCATCGATGGATGGCGCCACCGCCAGCATATTGAGCGGGTCGGCGTACGCCGGTGCGGTGGGAAACGGCTTCTGCTTCCACTGATGCAGGACAGCCTGAATATTGACCAGGCCGGTGCCGGTAATGACGGCGGAGTTGTCTGCCAGTTCGTAGAGTCTTCTCGCAACAGCCCATGAGGTCGGCGCAGAAAAGTCGGGAAACGCACTGGCCACCGACTGCGCTAAAGGCTCCTCGAAAAAGCGTTTGCCGGGGTGTACTTCTCCCGGATCGTTACCGATGCGAAAGGTGGCAACAGGTTGCAGTGACGGTGCTGTGCGCAGCATCGTTTCAAAGGCAACGAAGCCGGCCGGGGCAAAGTCAGGGTGCTGCACAAAATAGACTTTTGGTGAGCGGTTGGAGCCAATCGGCACGATCGGATAATGAAACCAGCCAAGCTGCACCGACTCGACCACTGGCGGCTTGTTCAAATGCCCCCACGGTAACCAGAAGAACGGTGTCTGTTCGGTCGGGACGGTGGCGTCGAGAGTGGCCGCTGGAAATGGCTCGGGTGGCCTGGACGTATCAAGGCGTGGACGTTTGCTGGGGCCGGGTACTTGCTCGTCCGGTTCCGCGGCGGGCCGGGACTGACCCGCAACAGGACTGTCAGCGGCCTGTGCTGTTTGAACCCTTTGGCGCCAGAGTAGCGTGCCGGGCATCTGTTCAAACGTCAGATTGAGCGAGTCTCTGCTGGTCGCTGAGGCATATCGGTATTCACCCTGTTGGTTTTTACGCACCATCACCGTGCCTTCTGCCGTATCGACGAAGGTTTGCTTGAGCTTGTTGTAACGGATCCCCTCCGATGAAAGTTCCGCTCGGGTCAGGGTGTTTGCATCCTCCGGCGACAGGTAGGCGAGGGGCTGCGCTGTGACAGGCGTCTCGGATCGGGTCCGCATGGGTTGCCAGCCGGGGCGCTGAATGTGCCAACTGGTCAGGCCTTCAGACCTCGTTACCACCGGTCCCGGCACACCGGGTGCAAAGGTCAGCGGCACGTAATAGTTGCCTCGCCGATCCTGTTCGACGACGAACCGGCCTTCGTTGCCGAGTTGGGCGTAGGTTCGTTGATCCGGTCCGGTGAACAGTCCGGGGGTTTCTGCGACCGGTGTCAGCTCATTCAAACGGTTCTGTGGCCAGGCTATCGCACTGCGTGCGGAGCTGTAGGTGTCGCTACCGAGGCCCGGCATTTCGCTGACGGTAACAGCCGGCGGCCGTGTGACTGAGGTCCCGGACGCCGTAGATCCAGTGGTCGAATCGATGCCAGACATCGGGGTGTCGGGCAAGTGAATACTGTGAGGAGCGCCTGAGCCTGCTTGCACAGGTCTTGTTGTAACTGTTGTATCGGCGGCGGCTGCTGTCACAGAAACTTTCTTGGGGGGCTTGGCCATACTCAATTACTCATGGAGGGGTGATATCGAGCGCAAAAAGCGTCTCGTCGCATTGTTCAGGCGCACTCGTCGACATCCCGCAGGGCCGTGGCCGGGAACGAGATGAAGAAGTCGGGTTACTTCAATTTCGGAGTGCGCGAGGGGAATGGGGCTTGGCTGATGGAGGCAGGTTACGCAGGAGGAACTTTGAGCAAGGTAATCAGGGGGGCCTGATGGGTACAACGATTGACGACCCGAAGTTCTGAAAACTCAACGCGGGACTTGTCGCTGCGCAGGATCCAGCTGTAAGCGGAAAAACTGTAACTGAACGCTCCCGGCCAGTTGTCGGCAAAGATGATATTGCGCACTTTGACCTCTTGATTGGCCATTGACGCAAAAGCGTCAGGCAAGGCTTTTGTCGAGTCAGGCTCTTCAAAGAACCGCGCATCAAGCCCATCCAGATAGATCCGGTCAAAGGAAAGATCCACTACATGGACAATGCCTTGTTCGGAAATAACGCGTACCTGATCGATCAGGTCTTCTTCGTTTTCGTAAACCGGTAGATGAACAATGCAGGAGCCGATAAGTAACTGATTGTTTTCCAGTTTGACCTCGACCTTGCCGAGCTTGGTCGCATCGAGTTCCCAGGTCGATGAGTAAGGCAGTCTTGTCACAGCGTTCGCCAACGCACCGGGGGTCGTGAGTTTCAAGGTCATACTGGCAACCAGATGGACCAGGTAGGTGGCACCTTCACCTTCCAGGCTTTCCATCGCGGTCCGAATGGCTCTGGACTCGATGCTGGCGCAAGCATTCAGTGCATTGAGCTTGTACGCCTCGTTTGACGGCAACTCATAGGCGAATTGCTTGTGTCGAAATTTCAAGGGCAAGCGAAGTGGTGTTGTCCAGTGCTTGAAGGAATGCATCTCGTAATTGTCGTCGGCCGGAGCCACGTCTGTTTCAGGTGTAAGCCCGGCATTAAGAGCGACGCCGTCATTGAAAATCAGCAAATATTTATGACTGGGGCGAACAGCCATGGTCCGCAGGATCTTGATCATGTTCTTTGGATCAGAACCGCCACGCGCCCAGGAAAAGTGTTTTAGCGTCACGATCTTTTCGCCAAAGTGATAGGTCAGATCACAGCCGGCTATTAGATCTTCACGTTTTTCGGACTGCCTTGCACTAAAGTGCGCTTCAACTTTGCTCAATTCGTCGCTGGCGTAATCCAGGTAAACGAAGGTGACGACGTCGGGACGATCGGCTGAATAGAATGTGACACTTTGCTCGGAGCGCGGGATGTAATAACGCGCTTCATGCTGGTGCTTTGTCCAGCATTCGGAGTTGTAAACAATCAGCGGTTTCGCGGGTTGCCCGTGTTTAATGATGTCGACTTCGATATCGATATTTTTGCCGCTTTCGATTGTTTCAGGCAGATCAGGTTTCAGCTGATAACGGTCCTTGGTCAAAAAGACCAGTTTGCCGTTTTTCAGTCGGGTTTCTTTCTCGTCTGTTTCATAGATGTCGTGGATGACGACGACGCTTTTTGGCTTGTCGTAAAAGTAGAATCCGGAGGTAATGATCAGCGAATTCTTTTCGATTGCCCAACTTTCAATGAGATCGATCGGCCAGTTCAATTCAATGGTACTTTGCTGTTTACCATCCTCGAAGATGCACACACGACCTTCCAGGTGGTCGATGAAATACTCGTCGATACCTTCTTCACCCGAGGCTGTTGCACTTTTATGCAACAACTGTATCTGGTCGTTCCCAGCCCCCGCTTTTATGACGTCCTGGCCGCGAGACTTGATAATGTTGCGCTCATGGGTGCCTGTCACTACGTTCGCCGCGCCGCTCAGGGTTTCAACGTTTTCGATATTTTCCAAAAGACTGTGAAATTTATAAGTCGCGCCGTCCTCTGCATCGGGATTCGGAGTTCTTACCTGCAGTGTGCCTGCGCTTAAATCGATGTCATATCCTTTCGGCGTCTGGTGAACTCCGTTCAGAGACAGGGTGTCGTTACCGGCGCCCCCCTTCACCTTCGAATAGGTTGATACTTCGATGTTTTTCTTGATCAGATCGGCGGCAGCCTCGAACACGAAGTGATCGTTTTTTTCACCACCTGTCAGGTCTTTGATCCCCGAGCCATAGTGGAAAATATTCGGTTTTTTTATCACTCCTTTGATCGAATCACGACCGTCACCCAAGTACCACAAGGTATTTTTGTTTTCCCCGGCAACGCCTACTACTGCGCCGGGCATATCCTTGGTAACGCCGTCGCTGGCATCAATAGTGTCGTCCCCACCGCGTATTACGGGTACGTTTTCCGTTTGCCAAGAGTCTATTTTCGTCCACCAGTTGCGCTTCCAGACTTGCGTCGGAACGAGATCAACTTCAAACGAGCCATTGACGACGGCTTCGGTGGAATCCTTTAGCTGAACGTCGAGCAATCTGCGAGCATTGCGTTTTAGCTGTTCCGTGTGCTGGATCAGGGTTCTTGCCTGGTTGTAGCGGTCCTTGACGCCTTGCTCGACGTCCCACATGCAGAATGAAAGGAAGCCTGAGCGCCACCGCTCACCCAGGGTCAGTTCAATGTAGTCATCAATGTCATCGACAATGCGCACCGCGCCATACACCTGTGATCCGATTGCCAGAAACGCACCGAACAAAAGGCCCGCCGGACCCACAAAAGACAATCCTGCCATTGCCGCTGTACCGAGGATAACGGTCATGGCCGCGCTGGTGATGCTCAACCCGGCGCTGATGTAATGATCCATGGCTTCTTTGCCGGTGGCATTGCTTGCGGCCTTCAGGGAGTTGACGGTGGTGTACACATCAAATGGCAAAGTCAGCGCCCCGCCAATCAAGCCACCGGATCGACTCAACCTCAGCGCAAACCTGGTTTTGGCGAAATCCTTGAAAGCATTTTTTCCGGCCGCCAGCATCTCGTTGGCAATCTTGCTGACGCCAACGTCAACGGCGATGGAGCCAATTTCCGAGGCAACACCTGTGGCGTTGATTACAACCTCTTTGGTATCGCCGGATTTCATCGCAACCAATATTCCGCGCAATCCCGTGTATATCCCGAATGCCTGGAGTCCGACACTGGAGCCGACTGTCAAGTGGGCCTTTACCGAGGCGACCCAGCGCCGAGTATTGTTTGGTAGTTGCGTGTGCTGCAAATCCAGCTTCTGCGCAGAGCTCAGAAGCTTCTCGATTTTGCTGCGGTAGTTTCCAGGATCAACCTCGATTGATGATGTTTCTCGGGTTATGTTTGGGGCGGTTATCGGGCGGTGGCTGGCCATGTCGAACAGCAAAGAAGGCAATAGATAAATATCGTAACCCGTCGCGGACTTCATATGATGTGCGATATCGCTGGCGCTGAATTGTAACGAGTTGATGAATGAGCGCTTGGGAATGCGGAAGAATGTGTTTGTGCCGTTCAGCGGGTGCCCGTCAATTGTCGCACCCAAGGCGTCGAGGGATACCCGTGTTATCGATATCTCGCCAATTTGTATTGGCCCGAACACCGAGTCGTTAGTTCTTAACTGTTCGATTTTTCGCTTTTGAGGCTGGTCCAGTGGCTTGTCGGAATTGCTGTTGATATCGATGGTTGAATCAGTATGTTTGTTCGACTCGGCGTGCATATCGGTAATGACGACTGCATCACTGTCTATTAAAGCTTCGCTTATCAGGGTGGCCATTTGAACTTCCTTGTTCTGGCGGGTGGGAAAAGCAGGCCGAGATAGTACGGGGGACGTACGAGGAATGTATATAAACGGGTTGTTGCGGTGTATTGCATATCAAAGGCATGCAATTACTGTCGGGAGAATCTGTAGTGCGCAATGCCAATCGGTCGTGGAGAACACCAGCCAGACTCGGATCTTGCAAGTCTGGCTGGCTGCAGCCAAGTAACAATCAGTCAAACAACCATTCAAATGCCTCAGTGACTGCTGAGTAACGATGCTGCCCCAGCGCCGCTGAACAAACCGGCGCTGATCCGGTTAAACCAGCTCTGTCCTTTGCCGCTGCGCAGATAACGCGCGGCACCGTGGGCGCCCAGACCGTAGGCCAGTTTGCACAGCAGATCCAGCAGGGTCCAGGTTACGATCATCACCAGCAGTTGTGGCAGGAATGGTTGCTCGGCACTGAGAAACTGCGGCAGAAACGCGGCGAAGAACAGGATGTCTTTGGGGTTGCTGGCACCGAGCACGAAAGCGCGTCCGAACAACGCGCGAAAACGTGGCACAGGCGCGGCTTGCGGCACGTCAGCGCCGACTGCTGGCTGACGCGATTGTTGCCAGCTCTGCCAGGCGAGGTAGAACAGATACAGTGCGCCGACGATTTTCAGCACGCTGAAGAGTTGCTCCGAGGCCAGCAGCAATGCGCCAAGGCCCAATGCCGATGCACTGAGCAGACAGATCGAAGCCGTCAC
>Ga0070665_100006082_pt1 | contig 12340 bp, 13 predicted proteins | sample KBSS13metaG_FD_65862 | JGI IMG/M metagenome (GOLD analysis project Ga0070665, IMG submission 65862) | Switchgrass rhizosphere microbial communities from Kellogg Biological Station, Michigan, USA - KBS S1-3 metaG | ecosystem: Host-associated > Plants > Roots > Rhizosphere > Soil ... | reverse complement strand
TTCACTACTGTAGCTGACTATACTAACGGTGTAGCCTCTGCTGCTCAGCAACTGAAAGTACAGTCTAACAAAAACTTTACTGTAACTGTTAATACGAATGCTTCTGCCTTCACATATACCGGTTCTACCACACCTGCACCAAGCATGCCTGTAAGCGGTACACTAGGTGTAGAAGTAACAGCAAACGGTACAGGTGGTACTATAGCATCACCATTCAGCTCATCAGCTTATTCTACACTGACAAGCACAGCACAGAGCCTGATAAGCAATGCAACATATGGTGGCAACCAGACTTTTTCAGTACAATACAATGCAACCCCGGGTTTTGCATACCCTGCAGGTACTTATACTACCAGCGTAGTATATACTGCTACTCAGCTTTAAGTTTTTAATATATTTCATATAGATGAGCCTTCCATCAAGGAAGGCTCATTTCATTACATTCATTGTTAATAAATGTGAATTTGAGGGTAAATAATCCACTTTCAGGAAGTGTTAACTTATTAATTTGCAGGGTAACTATTACATTCGCATTCTAATCCTACAAAATGTTACAGACAGACTACATCTATGTACCTTATGGTACTACCGTACATGGTGAAGAAGAAATAGAGGCAGTGGTGAAAGTATTACGTACATCTACCCAAATGGGTAAGCACGTAAGGGAAATGGAAGAACGTGTTGCCGCATTGTATGCCAAACAAAAGGGCATAATGGTAAACAGTGGTTCTTCAGCATTATATCTTGCTGCAGATCTTATGGATTATGAGCCGGGTTCTGAAATCATTACGCCTGCGCTAACGTTCTCTACTACAGTAGCTCCGCTTATCAAGAAGGGCTGGGTTCCTGCTTTCATTGATGTGGAAGAAGGCACATACAACCTGGATGCTGCTAAGGTGGAAGAAATGATTACGCCTAAAACAAAGGCGATGGTGATACCTAACCTGATAGGTAATCTGCCCAACTGGAAAATGCTGCGCGAAATAGCGGACAAGCATAAGCTCTTCGTACTGGAAGATTCTGCAGATACATTAGGTGCTGAAATAGATGGTGCATCTTCAGGTCGTTTTACAGACATGAGTACTACCAGCTTTTATGGCTCTCATATCATCAATTGTGCAGGTAATGGTGGTATGCTTTGCGTAAATACCGAAGCGTTCTACAATCGTGGCCGTTTATTACGTAGCTGGGGCCGTAGCTCTTCGCTCTTTGTAGAGTCTGAAAAAATTGAAAACCGTTTCAATGTTGAAATAGAAGGTATTCCATACGACGCTAAATTCGTTTTTGAAGAACCTGGATATAATATCGAACCTTCAGAAATGGGCGCTGCCTTTGGTATAGTGCAGCTTAACAAGCTGGCTCATAACATAGACACACGTACTGCCAACTATAAGCGTATGCGTGAATTCTTCAGCCAGTACGAAGAATACTTCATATTGCCTAAGCAGTTACCAAACTCACGCACAGGTTGGTTGGCCTTCGCTGTTACTATCCGCGAAAGCGCTCCATTCATCCGTCGCGATCTGCAGATATTCCTCGAAAAGAGAAATATACAGACACGTACCGTATTTACAGGTAATATTCTCCGTCAGCCCGGCTTTAAGACTAAACAACATAAAGCTGCAGCAAATGGTTACCCTGAGGCGGATAAAGTAATGCGCGGTGGCATGCTTTTAGCTTGTCATCATGGGTTAAGGGAAGAACAGATTAACCATGTAATGGAAAGTGTTACTGAATTCATGAAAAATATATAAATAAAAGTGCTAGAAGATATAATAATATTATTCTTTCTTACAAGAAATATAGGCAGTCTAGCAAGTAGAAAAGGAATGGATGTTAAGAAATGGAAGCGTAACACTATTTTATTTTGGATACTTTTCGAACTATTGGGGATAGCAATTTCAATGCTGATAATAAATAATTTATTGGCAAATTTATTATTTGGTAAAGTGTGCGGTTTTGGGGGATATTTATTAACAAGATATCGTTTAGAACAAATTCCTGATCAGCCTAATACAACTCACTGGTCAGATAGGCTGGGAAATAACTCTTGATCTACCAGCCCAGCAGCGTTTTTAGTTTAGTCATCCCGCTTTTACTAACCATGATTTTTGCGCCACATTGCAGCAATGCAATGTGGCTCTCTTTTTCATAAGGTTCTATACGCAGCAGTTGTCCCACAGGTACCAGGTAAGACCTGTGTACTCTTACAAACTGTTGCGGGTCCAGGCTCTGTTCTATGTGCGATAAGGTGCTTTTCTTCAGGTAGCTGCCATCTTTAGTCACTATTTTCACATAGTCATCATTAGCCTCCAGGTAGTGTATGTCTTGTGCGGGTATTATACGTATCAGCCCATTGTCTTTTACTACTATTCTATGCTGGTAGCCTTCATACACATCATTTTGCAGCACAGGTGCCACAGATTGTATCTGTTTGTTTTCTACCTGTTGCAGCCATTTCTGCATTGCTTTGGTAAAGCGTTCTTTCAATATCGGTTTTAGTAAATAATCTATAGCATGTGCTTCAAAAGCTTTTATAGCATATTCATCAAAAGCAGTGGTAAATATCACAGCAGGTGGTTCATCTACGAGTTCCAGCATTTCAAAGCCATTCACCCTGGGCATTTGCACATCCAGGAATATAAGATCAGGAGTATACTCTTGTATTGCCTTAAATCCTTCAAAACCATCACTGCATTCTGCTACCACCTCTACCTGTGGGTAGGCTTGCAGAAAGCCTCTTATTAATTGCCTTGCCAGGGGTTCGTCATCTATCAGTATCACTTTATACATTGGCCTGTGGTATTTTTAAAATAGTGGTAAACGTTTCGTTGTCTTTCTCTGTTTCAAGCAGGTCTGTACGTGCATAGAGTAAATATAGTCTACGTTGTATACCCTCCAGACCAAAGCCTGTGCCCTTGCTTGGCTTGGTTTGCGGGTCGTACGGATTAGTGACTGTAATGACAAGAAAAGCTTCCTGCAGCGTTATGTGCATGGTTATTGTCACATTGCCTGTTTTCCCATACAGCCCATATTTTATAGCATTCTCCAGTATCGGCTGCAGCAAGAAGGGAGGAATCTTCGCGTCGTCGGTATATTGCTTGTCAAATATTACTTTTAGCCTGTCTCCAAAACGGATTGATTCTATAGCAAGATAAGCTTGTATATATTCCAGCTCATCATTTATAGCTATCATGTCCTCACTCTCACGCTTCACAGAGCTACGTAAGAACTCTGATAGCCTGCCTATCATTTCCTGAGCTTTTTCCGGTTGTATCATGGTAAGGGCACTGATAGAGTTCAGGCTATTATATAAAAAATGCGGCTGCAGCTGTTGTCTTAGCTTGAAGAGCTCTGCATCTCGCAGCAGTATAGCTGCATCAGTTTGTTGTGCAAATTTATTTTGTAGTGATAGGGTTTTCTTATTTAAAGCTGCATAAGTAGCTATCCATTCGCAGATAATGAAGTATATGAAAATTCGTGTGTAAAGTGTTTGTATCAGCCATTGGTTATAGGTTGGGCTTTTAGCGCCCAGCCACCACCTTAATACCTGCACATCGCCCAGCATATTTATACCACATAGCAATGCACCAACAATAATGGCATATAGCAATATTGCCACGCGGGTGGGGTAGGCATCTATAAGTATATATATACACCACGCGCTAAGGGAGAGCAGTGCAGTACTTAGCACACTGTCTCTTATTATAATGCTCTGTGCTTGCCCTGATTCATAGAAAAGTATAAGTATGTGCAGCGCTAATACTACTATGCTTAGTATTGGCAGCAGCCATCTTATATTTTTCGAAAGGATTAGCAATTCTTGATTGTATGATTTAACGTTATCTCACCCAAACCGGTGCAGCTATTGGTTCTACTTCTTTTACTACAGAGAAAAGTAGTTCTCCATTACCTATTTCTATTGGCTGTAGGTCTTTGACAGCTACCAACTTCCATATTATAGTCCTTCCGTGGCGATCTATTATGGTCGCTTCTTCATTTTTTGCCACTTTTTGAGCCTCTTTTAGTGCAAGTGGCTCATCTTCGGCGAATATTAAGCGCCATTGCTCTTCATATTGATCAGTAGACTGCTCTTCACATTCTATTCGGTAAACAATCTGTGCAACAAAAGTTTTCATAGATAACTATTTATGAATAAATAATAGCCCTGCACTTGGTCAGGCGCAGGGCCCGTAATATTAATATGATTTAATTTCTACACTGCCGAAGGCGCAGGTGCCTCTTAATATCAGCCTTCTTTTTTCTTCACCTGTATTGGTGGTGCGCATCATGCGGTGGTCTTCCACACTGCCAAGGGTTGGCTGTATATCTACTTCTACTTCCCAGTGCGATGGCACTACTATTTCCACACCTCCAAAGGATACCTTAAGGTCCAGTATCATAGGCTCAGGGCTATCTGCCTGCATCAGGTTTAGTTCTACACCGCCAAATGCCACTGATATATTACCCCCTTTAAATTCTTTAGATGTTACTATCGATTTTTTCCCACCAAACGCTACGTCTATATTTAGCATGCTTTCCTCGCTGGTACTTATGCTCACATTCCGCTCCATAAACACTTGTTTTCTTCGCGGCCTGAAAATGATATATAAGCCTATTAGTATTAACCCCACCGGCACCGCCAGTTCAGAGGAGCTTATTCCCATAAATTCAAATGGAGGGATGAGATATGCCGTGCCTACGCCTATAAGTACAAACGGAGCAACATTGCGGAAGCGATGCTTTACACCCAATATAAGACCTATTACTATTAGTGCCACAGGCCATAGTAAATGAAAATGTAGGTAATACAGGTTTAAATGCTTGGCAAGTATTAACAAACCGACTATAAGTACTATAAACCCGAACCAACCTCTGTTATGGTCATGCCTGTTATAGTTGTATTCCCTGCAGGTCCGGTCGCTGTATCTTTTATATTTATTAAATTCTTTATAATCTTTCATTTCGGCTATTTTAATGATGTAAAGGTATAATACTCCATCACCTCTCGAAATAGCTCTTAGGCAGGATATATAGGTAAGTCGGTAAATGCGGGGAAATAATCGGTAAATGGTCTGGTAAAGTTCTCAATAAGCTTATCCTAACTTCTTAGGCTGCCAGTTCAGCTTAGGGAAAGTCTTTTTCTTTTGTATAAAATAGGCCCACACTATACTGCCTTTATACATGCCGCCATCGGTTGGCTTGCTTATAAGCTTTTTATTGTCGCTCCTGCGCTGTAGCCATTTGCCCAGGCTGCCATAGAAATGAAAATGCGCTTTAACAATTGTTGCGGTAAGCTTAAATTTCCCAGATAGCAGCATTTGCAGCCCGGCTATTCCATCCAGCACCAGGCGTAGCGGGAACAACCATAGCAACTTGCTGCCGCGCTCATTCTTTAAAAGTAATATCAGGCTATTGCGGAAATTATAGTATAACTTTTGCGGGCTGCCATAACTTATTACGCTGCCACCTACATGATATACTGTCGATGAGCCTATATAACCAATACGATACCCGGCATTTTTCAGCCGCCAGCATAGGTCCACTTCTTCCATATGTGCATATAGGTCAGGATCCAGGCCACCCATCTTATGGTATAGCTCAGCTCTTACCATAAAGCAGCCCCCAGATGCCCAGAACACTTCTATGTCATCATCATATTGGCCTTCGTCTTTCTCCAGGTCATTAAATATGCGTCCACGGCAAAAAAGATAACCCAGGCTATCTTTAAATCCGCCGCCGGCACCCGCATATTCGAAGTATTCTCTTTCCCGCCAGTAGCGTATTTTAGGTTGTAGTGCGGCAAGGTCCTTATGCAGTTCCATTGCATCCAGCAGTGGTGGAAACCAACCGTCCGTTACCTCGAAGTCTGTACTTAGCAGTATATAATATTTTGCCTGTATCTGCTTTAGCCCTTCATGATAGCCATTGGCAAAGCCTTTGTTAACGGCTATCTGCAGCGTTCTTATCTGGGGAAATTGTTCCTGCAGGTATTGATAGGTATCATCTGTCGAGGCATTATCTATCACTATTACCTCGTAACCGCTTGCAGCTTGCTCTTTTATTTTGGGTAAAAATAATTCATGCCATTTCCTGCCGTTATAGCTAAGTATAACTACGGCAGTATCATGGGTGCAGGTAATCATTGCTTTTGTTGCGAATGATTATTTGTATTTTGGTTCGTATAGTGTATTGTCCGGAACCTGTATGTTATCGTTCTTTACATAATGGTGCTCGTACAGGTTGTAGCAGCCTGCCCATGCAAATATGAAATAACCAAAAAAGAACAATAAAAATAAAAAGCGCGATTTCGAAGGTTTACTCAGCTCTATATCCGCTTCGTTTTCTATTAAATGTTCCTGTGTGTTGTTCTGATTGTCCATGAAGGATGAAATTTCCGTTGGCAAAAATAATAGTTATTAGTTCAAAATCATAATATTTTTACCTTGGATTTCGTTTTGAGATGCAATAATTATGCGGCAATACATTAACTGGAAAACTTATCTGATAGTTATAGCCATGGCTATTGTATCAGCGTCGCTATACTATACTAGCATACTGGCAGGTAAATTGGCAGGCGAGGAGAAGAAAAAGGTGCAGCAGGTGGTTGAGGGCATTAAAGCCCTCAACAGCCCTAATGCCGGTGGCCAGGATGTATCGTTTATTAGCTCATTTATTGAGGAAAATACTACTATCCCGCTTATCATTACAGACGAGCAGGGGCGTATAAACAGCTTCAGAAATATTGACACTTCTCGTACCCGCAATGTTCCGCAGCTACTGCAGGAGAAAATAAAGGAATATAGAAATAAGCATGCCCCTATAGTCTCTGATTTTGGCATTGGCAGGAACTATGTCTATTATGGTGACTCTTATTTGCTTACCCAGCTCAGGTATTTTCCATATTTCCAGTTGGCTATTATCTGCCTGTTCCTGTTGGTAGTGCTCATTGCATTAAGTTCAGCCCATCGCTCCATACAAAACCAGGTATGGGTAGGTCTTTCCAAGGAAACAGCGCATCAGCTGGGCACACCGCTTAGCTCCATACAGGCCTGGATGGAGCTGCTAAAAGAGCATGATGTAAATGAAGAAGCCGTAGAGGAAATGCAAAAAGACCTCGACAGGCTAAAGCTGGTGGCAGACCGTTTTAGCAAGGTAGGCAGTGCGCCACAGCTTGAGGAAGAAGACTTGATAATACGCCTGCAAAGCATGGTGGACTACATGCAAAAGCGTTCACCCAAGAAGGTGACCATCTCTATGCACACCAATGAGCAGGAAATACCCGTATACATCAGCGGCCCTCTTTTCGATTGGGTCATAGAAAATCTTATTCGAAATGCGCTCGATGCTATGGCTGGAAAGGGTAATATTGATATTAAAGTCACGAATAGCCTGCAGCAGGTAGTAATAGATGTATGCGATAATGGTAAAGGCATTGCACGGCACCAGGTAAAGAAAATATTCAATCCCGGTTTCACTACCAAGAAGCGTGGCTGGGGTCTCGGACTTTCATTATCAAAGCGAATAATAGAAAAATATCATCACGGTTCACTCTTCGTAAAAAGCTCTGAAGTGGGCAAGGGCACTACCTTTCGAATAATTTTAAGAAGATAAGGTACAAACACTTTTTACTTTTGAGTTTTAAATTATCTTTGCAGTCCTCAAATGCGGCGGTGGCGAAACTGGTAGACGCACTACTTTGAGGTGGTAGCGCCTTTAACGGGCGTGGGAGTTCGAATCTCCTCTGCCGCACTTAAAAAATCCCCGGTAAATTTTACCGGGGATTTCCTTTTTCTAAGCTAATCAGTAATATTATTAGTTCTTTAGCTTTTCTTTAAATACTTTCTTAAACTTGTCCAGTTTAGGTTTCACTACAAACTGGCAGTAAGGTTCAGAGCCATTCAGGTTATAATAATCCTGGTGATAATCCTCCGCTTTATAAAATTTAGTAAAGGGAGAGATTTCAGTTACTACAGGTTTATCCCATGCATGCTCCTCGTTCAGTTTCTGTTTGTATTCTTCAGCCTTCTGCTTTTGTTCCGCATTGTGATAAAACACTACAGATCTGTATTGAGTTCCCACATCATTTCCCTGCCTGTTCAGTTGGGTAGGGTCGTGGCAGGTCCAGAAAGCTGCCAGCAGCTCATCAAAGCTTATTATAGCCGGGTCATAGTAAATATTGCATACTTCAGCATGTCCGGTGGTGCCGGTGCATACTTCCCTGTAGGTAGGGTTATCGGTATGTCCGCCACTAAAGCCCGATTCTACTTTATCTACTCCTTTCAGCTGTTGAAATTGTGCTTCTGTGCACCAGAAGCAGCCGGCACCAAAGGTTGCCACTTCCATTTTGTGTTCTGTACTCATCGTATGGGTGTTATTCATCTTTTTAAAGGTATTCGTTTTTTCGTATTTGCCTTCCTGCGCACAGGCATTTAGCTGCATGGCAGAAAACAATAAAAACACAGATAATTTAAGTGTGTGATACATTATTCAAATTTACTACTATATACGGCCATGTAGCTCAAACGGTTTACAGCTGGGAGTTTTAAGCCGCGTTTTAACATGCTTTTAGAAAATATATAGCTGATTTCAAAAAAACTTTTTGAAAATCCGCCTGCTTATATAATTTTGCGCCCGGAGAGATGGCAGAGCGGTCGAATGCGGCGGTCTTGAAAACCGTTGACTGTCAAAGGTCCGGGGGTTCGAATCCCTCTCTCTCCGCCAGATCAAAAAATGCCCTGCAATTGCGGGGCATTTTTTATGCCCGTAAGTAAAAGAGCGAAGCGGAAGGACGAGAAAAAGCGAGGAACGATGCTTTACAGTATAACAATAGCTGGCCTTCTCTACATTTATTTAAACCTATTTTTCTGGTTCCATAAATAAATTAATAAAATTTATAAAAATAATTTGCGCAAGTGAATGCTTGCGTATATATTTGCAAGGAAATACTTGCGCATTATGACACAAAATAACAAACCATAAATAACAATAAAAAAAATAGAAAATATGAGAAAAATAATTTCATTTATGCACATATCGCTTGACGGTTTTGTAGCAGGACCTAACGGAGAGATGAACTGGATCAAACTTGGTGAAGAACTTTTTGATCATGTCGGTAAGCGAATTGGCGAAACCGATACAGCATTATACGGACGAGTAACTTACCAGATGATGGAAAATTACTGGCCTACCGCAGGAGACAAGCCGGATGCGACCAAGCATGATATTGAACATTCAAAGTGGTATAACAATGCTCACAAAATTGTGCTATCAAAAACAATGAAAGGCAAGGGACTGGATAACACAACAATTATCAGTGATAACCTTGCGGACAGAATAAATGAAATAAAACAACAGGCAGGCAGTGAAATCCTGCTTTTTGGTAGCCCGACGACTACACATTCACTTATCCAACAGAACTTAATTGATGGCTACTGGCTATTTGTTAATCCAATTATTCTTGGACAAGGCATTCCATTGTTTGTAGACATCAAAGACAAAATAAAGCTAAACCTATTGACTACCCGGCAATTTACTTCCGGGGTAACTGAACTGAATTATACAGTGGATAGACAATAACAACGAACCGCTAACAGGATATTAGCGGTCATTGAAACAAACGAAAAAATAAATATTTACAAAAAGCTAATGGTCCGCAAATTCAAATCCACTATATGAAATATGTAACAATCACTCTGTTATTTATAACACAGACCTTTTCTGTAAAATCGCAGTCCGTCCTGGATTCCGCAAGTCGATTAAATTCAAATGAATTTAGAAATCACATTGCTATACGCGAGTTAGTTGACAGTTTTGCATATTACGCAGACAGGACTAAAGCTCAACGGCAGGCGGCTCTTTTTGTTGAAAATGGTACAATGGAAATTTATCGGTCAGAGCCCGATACAAGTAAGCCTATTTTCGTATTGAAAGGGCGCAAAGAATTAGAAGGAGCGTTCAAGGGCCTGGAAAAATACAATATGACTTTTCACCTTAACGGGCAGAATACAATCAAATTCGGGGATGATACAACCGGGATGGTCCAATGTCTTGCCCATCATATCTTTTTTGAAGATGGAAAAAGAATATTACTAACCGAAGCTATTCGCTATTATGATACTTATACCTGTCGAAATAATCAATGGCTATTTGTAAAAAGAAAACTAATTATTGATTGGGAAGACAAAAGATTGTCAACACCGTAGATCCCTATTTAGATGAGATGTGATGAGTGTTTTTTTGATCCTTTTTTCTTCGCCAACTAACAGCTCCAATATTTTACCACATATCCCGCGGTTTCTGTATCTGGGCAGCGTGTACATATTCATTATATATTCCCATCTGCCCGACAAAATTACACTTTGTGTGTACATAGCTCGCATATTGTATTCTCTCTTTGAAGCAGTAAAAAAGGATAGCACACATGCTATCCTTTTTTGAAATGTATTGTATGACTATATTTTAGTAAACTGCAATACCTGTTGCTTATCTTCGTTATTGATACGTACCAGGTACAAGCCAGACGGCAGTTTAAATACGTTGTAATGATAAAATCCGTCTGAGCCTGCAATAGCAGTGCCGACCGTCATACCTTGTATGTTCAGAATTATTACATCGGCATTTGTACTTTCCGCGACATCAATAGTTAGATCACTTGTTGCAGGTGGGGTATACTTTGACGGTATGTTGTAAATTATTTGCGTCGGCTATGCCGTACTTAGGCGCTGGCGGCGGTGGTTGACAGGCAACTAGATTCTGCTTCCATTTGGCTTAGTCAATTGACCATTCTTTCTTTTTAGGCAATTGTTGTACATATTCTATTGTATATCACTTTTGAAAAAAAATACCGCTTGTGGCGATAGTATTTTATATTTAAGTATCAATTTTTAGAGTTAATTAACCCCCTAGCACTATGTCACAACTAAGAAAACGAATCAGGGCCGTCATTATAGATGACGAAAAAGGTTGTATCTCTAATCTCAGGCATCATATCAACCATTATTGCCCCGAAATAGATGTTATAGCTGAAGCGGGCAATGCTGAAGGAATGCTCCACGTCTTTAAAGACTATGTTTTTGACGTCGCCTTTCTCGATATTGAAATATTTGACTCTTGTGTTTTCGATCTTTTGAACGAGGTAAAGAATGTTCGCTGTGAAATTGTATTTGTAACTGCTTATGAGCGATACGCGGTAAAAGCATTTAAGGTAGAAGCCTTAGATTATTTACTGAAACCGCCTACACGGTCAGACATTCTGGATTGCTATGGGAAAATCATGAAACGATTTGGCGAAAAGCAAAATGAAGTGCATAATGAAGCAGCTACAATACAAAGTGATGGGCTCAAAAAAGTAATTATCAAACTGGGCGAAAATATACATGCCATAAAGCAACAAGATATTTTATACTTAAAAGCAAAGGGATCCTATACGCAGGTGCTATTCACAATCAATGGCAGGGTAGAGCAGGCCATTCTAAGCAAACCTATTGGCTCTCTCGAAAAAGAATATGATAATATGCTGTTTTACCGGGTTCACAAATCATACATTATTAACCTAAGTAAAGTGATAGGTGTTATAAAAACAGATATTACCAATGCAAAAATTGTTAACAATGAGATGATCCCAATTGCTAAAAGACGAGTTCACGATTTTATCTCCATGCTTAAACAATACTGATTGAGGGGCCGGTTGCTTTTATTCATTGTGATATGCCTGACCTTTTGCACAGGTGCGAATGCCTATTACAAACAATATACAATGGCGCATGGCCTCATTAGCAATACTATATATCATTCTTTCAGAGATAGTAAGGGCTACATGTGGTTTGCGTCGGATAGAGGTGTGTCAAAGTTCGATGGAAAAGCATTCCGGCATTATTCTACGCTGCAAGGCCTTACAGACAACAATGTATTTAACCTGTATGAAGACAAAATGGGGCGCATCTGGCTATTTACATTTAATGGTGCGCCCTGCTACCTGAGAAACGATAGCGTTTTTACCGCGAATAATGATCCTTTCCTGAGGCATCTGCCCACAATCTGTTTCCCTACGTGTATGCTGGCAGAAGATGATACCACTGTTTATTTAGGCTATGCTACCGGTCAGGTTTTTGAAATAAAAGGTGTAAAAGCAAAAGAGCTCGTTACCTCGCATCCGCATGATAAAGTATATACTATTTATCATTCCGGCAATATTATAAAAATCAGGTCGGAGCTTGCACTGCTCACGATAAAAAATGGCGAAATAACAGAACGTGGGGAAGCACCTCCTGCACAGATGTTTAAAAGCGCTGGCAAAATAATCGTGACGCATCCCAGCGAAGTAGAACTGTACCGGAGA
>Ga0070665_100006078_pt1 | contig 12342 bp, 9 predicted proteins | sample KBSS13metaG_FD_65862 | JGI IMG/M metagenome (GOLD analysis project Ga0070665, IMG submission 65862) | Switchgrass rhizosphere microbial communities from Kellogg Biological Station, Michigan, USA - KBS S1-3 metaG | ecosystem: Host-associated > Plants > Roots > Rhizosphere > Soil ... | reverse complement strand
ACGCGGCGTTGCTCGGTGAGCAGCTGGCCGACTACGATGCCAAAGCCGAACAGCGCGATCGAATACTTTTCCTGCAGGCCCAGGCCCGCGACCACGCCGAACCACAGCCAGTAGCGGGGATCGTTGCGCTTGATGGCGAGAATCGCGAAATAGGCGCAACCCATCCACAGGTTCGGTTCGAGACAATTGGTCCCCAGCAGGCTGCCATTGGAGAGGTACTGCGGCGCCACGACGACCGTCACCGCGCTCAGCAAAAGGGCGAATCGCCGGCCGCCAAATTCGCGGGCCAGCACCGCCGTCTGGACCACCAGAAGGGAAGACGCCAGCGCCGGGATAAAACGTATGCTGCGCAGCGAGTCTCCCAGCACCGCGCGAGAAACGTGAATCAGGAAGGGAATCAGCGGGGGTTGGTCCACATAGCCCCAGGCCAGATGATCTCCGCAGGCCATGTAATCAAACTCGTCGCGGAAGTACCCATAGCGATTGTTGAAGTAACAATGGAAGAACAGTTTGGCCAGGGCAATGACGAGAATTATTCCCATGCCATGGGCGAAGAAAGATTGTCGTTTTGGCTCTAGTGCGGATAGCCTCGGAGAGGTGCTTGCCATAGCGGGAATAAGAAGGTATCACCACCTTCTTCCCCCTGTCATCTTGAGCGCAGTGGCGGCTTCGCTTGCGAAGCAGCCACGGAGTCGAAGGACCCCTACCGACCGATGAAGCGGTGCAAGAATTGACTTACTCTGGCCGCTCCGGTTGCAGCCGCAGGATAACTCATGCATTGTCTCCTCCGCATCCTCGATCACGGCTACAATCTAACCGTCCCCCCAGGAGGGCAAGTATTTCAATGAGCGACATGATCCAACTCACGAAAGACGGCGACATCGCCATCATCACCATAAATAATCCGCCGGTGAATGCCATTACCCCGGGCGTGCCGGAAGGAATTTCCGCAGCCATCGATCAGATCAATGACGATGGGACCGTACGCGCAGCGGTAGTGATTGGGGGCGGCCGCACTTTTATCGCGGGCGCTGACATAAAAGAATTCACAAAAATGACTTCGGGCAAGGCAAAGACCGGCCCCGGCTTGCTCCCGCTTTTGCTGAAAATAGAAAACTGCTCCAAGCCCGTGGTAATGGCGATTCATGGCACCGCCTTCGGCGGCGGCCTGGAACTGGCCATGTCTGGCCACTATCGCGTCGCCGTCCCCGGCGCGCAAGTCGGACAGCCGGAAGTGAAACTCGGCCTCATTCCGGGAGCGGGAGGTACGCAACGCCTGCCTCGCCTCGCCGGCGTCACCAAAGCGGTCGAGATGTGCACCGATGGCAATCCGGTCAAAGCGCCGGATGCGCTGAAGGCCGGCATCGTCGATCAATTGATTGACGGCGACCTGCTGCCAGGCGCTATCGCTTTCGCGCGGGAGATCGCAGGAAAGCCCGCCCCCAAGACTCGCGAACGCAATCAGAAACTGGGCACACCTGAGCAAAATGCTCCAATCTTTGCTGCTGCCCGCGACGCCGCGCGCAAGAAGCAACGCAATCTGATCGCTCCTCTTGCCGCCATTGAGGCCATCGAGGCTGCCACCCGGCTCCCTTTCGAGGAAGGATGCGAGGTCGAAGCCAGGCTGTTCATCGACTGCCTCTACTCCGACCAGTCGAAGGCGCTCATCCACGTGTTTTTCGGCGAGCGTGAAGTGGCCAAGGTTCCGGATATCCCGAAAGAAACTCCGATCCTCCCTATCAACTCCGCTGCCGTGGTTGGCGCCGGGACCATGGGCGGCGGCATCGCCATGGTATTTGCCAACGCCGGAATTCCGGTTGTGCTCAAGGAAGCCGACCAGGCCGCCCTCGACCGCGGGCTGGCCAACATTCGCAAGAATTACGCTGTGTCCGTGCAGCGCGGACGCTTCACCCAGGCAGCGGTTGACGACCGCTTGAAGCTGATTAAACCCACTCTGGATTACACTGATTTCGCCCAGGCCGACATCGTCATCGAGGCCGTCTTCGAAGGCCTGGCGCTGAAGAGGGAAGTCTTCGCCGAACTGGATCGCGTGTGCAAGCCAGGAGCAATCCTTGCCAGCAACACATCAACCCTGAATATCGACGAGATTGCGTCCGCCACTTCCCGGCCCGCTTCCGTCATTGGCTCACACTTCTTCAGTCCGGCCAACGTCATGCGCCTCCTCGAAATCGTGCGAGGCAAAGCCAGCAGCAAGGAAGTAATCGCCACCTGCATGCAGCTTTCGAAAAAGCTGGGAAAGATTGGCGTGCTGGTCGGCAACTGCCGCGGCTTCGTGGGCAATCGCATGTTCCATCCTTACGTCCGCGAAGCGGTTTTCCTGGTGGAAGAGGGTGCCAGCGTGGAAGCGGTGGACCAGGCGCTCTACGACTTCGGCATGGCCATGGGCCCGCTCGCCACCAACGACCTGGCCGGACTCGACGTGGGCTGGCGCATCCGCAAGGAATATCGCCATCTGGAGAAGCCAGGGATCCGGCAGGCCTTCGCGGCTGACCATCTGTGCGAGATGGGCCGCTTCGGCCAGAAGACCGGCGCGGGCTGGTACAAATATGACGAGAATCGCCGCCCGTCGCCCGACCCCGAGGTTGGGGCGTTGACCAAGAAGTGGTCCGCCGAAGCTGGCATCCGGCAGCGCCAGGTTCCGGCCGATGAGATCGTCGATCGCTGCATCTACGCCCTGATCAATGAGGGCGCGCGCATTCTCGAAGAAGGCTATGCCGCCCGCGCCGTCGATATCGACATCATCTATATCAACGGCTACGGCTTCCCGGCTTATCGCGGCGGCCCCATGTGGTACGCCGACACAGTGGGACTGAAAAAAGTTTATGACCGCATCACCGGGTTTCAGCGCATTCATGGCGAGCTCTGGGAGCCCGCCCCGCTGCTGAAAAAATTGGCCGCCGAAGGCCGCACCTTCGCCGATTTCGAGAAACAATAGGTTGACGCCAACGACCAACGACCAAGGGCCAACGACCAGATGAGAGAAGCCGTCGTAGTAGCCAGCTCGCGCACCGGCCTTGCCAAATCGTTCCGCGGCTTCTTCAACATGACGCGGCCCGAGGACCTCGCCGCCCATTGCATCAGGGATGTCCTGCGCAAAACACCGCAACTCGATCCCAAGGAAATCGAAGACGTGATTCTGGGCTGCGGCCAGCCCCATGGAGTGCAGGGCCACAACATTGCGCGTGTGTCAGCCTTGCGCGCCGGCCTCCCGGTTTCCACCGCTGCTATCACCGTGAACCGTTTCTGCTCTTCCGGTCTGCAGGCTGTCGCGATGGCAGCTCATCAGATCGTAAGTGAAGGCGCTGACGCCGCCATCGGGGGAGGCGTTGAAACGATCAGCCTCATCGTCCGCGATAACGATCCCAGCCCCGCGGTCAAGCAGGAATATCCCGGCCTCTACATGGTGATGGGCGAAACCGCAGAGGTCGTTGCCAAGCGTTACCAGATCAGCCGCCAGGCCCAGGATGAGTATTCCCTGATCAGCCAGCAACGCACCGCCCGCGCCCAGCAGGAAGGCTTCTTTGCCGCCGAAATCGCTCCCATGAAAGTCACGAAAGCAGTGCTGGACAAAAAAACCGGGGCGGTAATCGGCACTGAAGAAGTCTGCTGTGACCGCGACGAGTGCAACCGTCCCGATACCACGCTCGAAGCATTGCTGGCGCTCAAGCCCCACTTCGATCCCCACAGCGGACAGGGCTCGGTAACGGCAGGGAATTCCTCCCAACTTTCCGACGGAGCTTCCGCCACTCTCCTCATGTCCCGTCATCGCGCCGAACAACTGGGCATTCCGTACGCATTGATTTTCCGCGGCTTCCAGGTCGCGGGCTGCGAACCGGACGAAATGGGCATCGGTCCAGTTTTTGCCGTACCCAAACTGTTGCAGCGCCAAGGCTTGAAAATTGAAGACATTGATTTATGGGAGCTCAATGAAGCTTTCGCCGTGCAGGTAATCTACTGCCGCGACCGTCTTGGCATTCCCATGGACAAGCTCAACGTGAACGGCGGTTCCATCTCCATCGGCCATCCTTTCGGCATGACTGGATCACGCCTGGTGGGAACGCTGGCCAACGAAATGAAACGCCGTAACTCGCGCTACGGCATCGTAACCATGTGCGTAGGAGGTGGTCAGGGCGCAGCCGGCCTTTTCGAGCGCACTGAGAACTGAGAACCAGCAACTGACAAACTGAAACTTGCTCGCCACTAATCGCCCAACAGCACACCACAGATGCCAACGCTGATACCTCCGCCCAGACAACACAAAGTCAAAGGCGTCGGACAGGAGTGTCCGACCTACACTGGCAGTAATATAGGTACGCCTTCAGGTTCCGATGCCGCTCGTAACATTCGAAAATCTCGACGCCCTCAACGACTTCGTGGGACGCGAAATCGCCACCACTGACTGGTTTGAAATCACTCAGGAGCGCATCCGCCAGTTTGCCGAGGTCACAGGGGACCGCCAGTGGATCCACCTCGATTCCGATCGTGCTCAACGGGAATCGCCCTACGCCGCCACTATCGCCCACGGCTTTCTTACGCTTTCTCTCCTTAGCCATCTGTCACGCCAGGCCTTCGAGATTCAGCACGGCGCGGCCATGACCGTAAACTACGGTTTGAACCGGGTGCGTTTCCCGGGGCCGGTTCCTGCAGGTTCAAAAATTCGCGCTCGCTTCAGCCTGCAGTCGCTAAAGGATGTCGGCAACGCCCGTGAAGCCGTCTTTTCCGTCGTCGTGGAGAGTCAGGGCGAGGATGGCCAGGCCCGGGAAAAGCCAGTTTGCGTGGCTGAATGGGTAGTCCGCTACTATCGTTAAGCAGCGCGTTGCGGGCGTACGCGCGGCGGCGTTATAGTTGTCGCCGTATTGCAGGAGGCGTCCATGGCCGTTGCCACTCAGAACCCTCTCAACCTTCCCGGAGTTCCCCGCTTTGCCACGCTGGATGAGGAACGCCGGCACCGCAAGCAACGCCTGGCCGGGGCCTTCCGCTTGTTCTCGCTCTTTGGATTCGATGAAGGGGTAGCCGGACACATCACCGCCCGCGATCCCGAGCGCCTCGATCATTTCTGGGTCAACCCCTTCGGCATGCACTTCGGGCAGATTCGCGCCTCCGACCTTATTCTCGTAAACGACCGCGGCGAGGTGGTGGAAGGCAAGTATCCAGTCAACGGCGCCGCCTTCGCGATTCACTCTCAGGTCCACGCCGCCCGTCCCGATGTCGTGGCCGCCGCTCACGCCCATTCGTTGCACGGAAAGGCATGGTCGTCGCTCAGCCGTCTGCTCGATCCCATTACCCAGGACGCCTGCGCCTTCTACGAAGACCATTCTTTGTTCGCCGATTTCACTGGAGTGGTTTACGAAACTTCCGAAGGCGAGCGCATCGCCCAGGCCCTGGGCGAGAAGAAAGCAGTCATCCTTCGCAATCACGGCCTGTTGACGGTCGGCCACACGGTGGACGAGGCCGTATGGTGGTTCATCACCATGGAACGAAGCTGCCAGGCCCAGCTCCTGGCCGAAGCGGTCGGCACACCGGTGAAGATCGATTCCGCCAGCGCCGCTGTCACGCAACAGCAGATTGGTTCGCACATGGCCGGCTGGTTCCAGTTCCAACCGCTATGGGCGCGCATCGTCCGCGAACAACCCGACCTGCTGGAGTAAGATGGATGTAGGCGCGAGCGTCCCGCTCGTGCCCAGCCAGACCTCCCTAAAAATCCAAAGGGCGATCCCACGCGTATCTTACGAACTCCACTGCCTCTCTGGGACAGACCCAATCCATCACGACGTGCCATGCCGCTTGCGATGCACCTCGTGTATCATGCCCACCGGGATTGCCGAAACCCAGGGGACTTCGAGGGCTGACCATGAACGTGCCACTCACACCCATCCGGTGCCTTTACCGGGCTGTTGATCTCTACGGAAAAAAGACCGGCGTAATCTCAGGCCCCAGCTCATTCACCTACGTCCAGTTCGGAGAGCGTTGCGAACGTCTGGCCGCCGGGTTAATTTCAGAAGGCATCCGCCCCGGCGACCGCGTCGCTTATCTCAGCTTCAACAACCATCAGCTGCTTGAGGGTTATTACGGGCCGCCTCTGGTTCACGCCATCTCCATGCCGCTCAACGTCCGACTGCAGCCCGCCGAACTTACCGCCATCCTTAATCACGCCGGCGCCGGCATGCTAGTGTTCGAGAGCGATTTTGCTCCGCTGGTCGATGAGTTACGCAAAGCGTGCCCCAGCATCCGTCGCTATGTCGCCATCGACCGCCCCGTCCCCCAGGCCGACCTGCTTCTGGAAGACCTGCTGGCTCGCGACCGCATCCCGCGCCCCGATATTTTCTCCTTCGACGAAAATGAAATCGCCGAACTGTTCTACACCAGCGGCAGCACCGGAACGCCCAAGGGCGTCATGCTGTCGCACCGCACTCTTTACGTGCACGCCCTGGCGCTGCTCGCGTCCTTTCCATGTAGAGACACTGACGTCGAGCTGCACACCATTCCCTTGTTCCACGCCAACGGCTGGGGACGTCCCCAGAGCATCACCATGAACGGGGCTAAACACGTCATGGTCCGCCGTTTCGAGCCCATCGCAGTCTTCCGCCTCATTCAGGAGGAAAGAGCCACCGCCATGACGCTGGTTCCCACCATGGCCAACGCCCTGCTCAATTGTTCCGAGCTCGGCAACTTCGACCTTTCCAGCATGACCAGGATCATGACCGGCGGCGCTGCCTCCTCGCCCGAGTTGATTGCCCGCCTGGAGCAGGCGTTCCACTGTGAAGTGTGTTCCGGCTACGGTCTCACTGAAACTGCTCCCGTGATTACTACTGCCCAGACCAAGGGCACCGTGACCTACGCCGATGAGAGCGACCGGCTCAACCACCTTGCCGCTGCGGGCTGGCCCCTGGTCGGCTCCGAAGTGCACGTGATGGATGCGCAAATGCTCGACGTACCCCGCGACATGGAAACCGTGGGCGAAGTTGTCGTCCGCAGCGACAACGTAATGGACGGCTACTACCGCGAGTCCGACGCCACCAAAGCTGCCATCACCAACGGGTGGCTGCACACCGGTGATATGGCGGTCTGGGATGACGAGAACTACATCCACATCGTCGATCGCAAGAAAGACATCATCATCAGCGGCGGCGAAAATATCTCGTCCATCGAAGTTGAAAAAGCCATCTTCGCCCACCCCGCTGTCCTCGAATGCGCTGTAGTGTCGGCCCCCGACCCGCGCTGGGGTGAGATCCCGGTCGCCATCATCGTGTTGAAACCCGACCAGCAGCTGGACCAGGAGCAATTGCTCCACTTTCTCAAGCCGCGCATTGCGAAATTCAAGATGCCTCGCGTCGTACAGTTTGTAGAAGGCCCGCTCCCCAAGACCGGCACGGGAAAAATGCTGAAACGCCAGCTCCGCGAAACTTTCTGGAGCGGCAAATCCACCCGCGTCCAGGGCTAAGTAGCGCCGGCGTCCCGCCGGCTGTCGGGCGGGCGTCCCGCCCGCCCTCCGGACAAGCTTCTGCAGTTGGTATCAATCCGGCAGCCAGCGGTAAAGAAGCGCGCAGGCTGACACCAACCATCCGCCTCGCGTATTATTGGACGCCTTCACCGGCCATGGCTGACTTCCCGCAAAAGCCGATCATCATCCGCGATCTCCAAACCATCGCCGATCTGCAACAGGTCGAAGCTCTCGAACAGGAAGTGTGGGAACTCGCCGACCGCGACGTCATGCCCCTGGCCCTGATGATTGCGACCAGGGAAGCGGGTAGCGTCTGGCTGGGCGCCTTCGATGGCCCGAAGCTGGCCGGATTCGCCTTCGGCTTCCTGGCCATGGACGCCGGACACCTCACCCTGCACTCTCACATGCTGGCGGTTCGTGAGCCCTACCGCAACCTCGACCTGGGGCACAAACTCAAGCTCGCCCAACGCGAACGCGCCCTGGCCATGCGCGTACCCGAAATGACCTGGACTTTCGATCCCTTACAGAGCCGCAATGCGCACCTCAATTTTGGCAAGCTTGGCGTAGTGTCGGATATCTACAAGATCGATTTCTACGGACCGGAAACTTCCAGCGTCCTGCACCAGAACGGCACCGATCGTTTATGGGTGAGGTGGCCGCTGGCCAGCCGCCGCGTCCGCGACCGCCTGCAGGGCAAGGACTACCGGCCCGAGGTCCTCGACGCCTTCTCGCGGCTGGAACCGCTGGTCCAGTTCAACGGCGATGGCAAGCCGCTGCGCCATGACCTGACCGCCGCGCTGGCGCGCCAGCGCATTGCCATCCAGATTCCCAGCGACATCCTGACGGTCGAGCGCAAAGATCCCGGCCTGGCGCGCGAGTGGCGCGAAGCCACCAGATGGGCTTTCACTGAAGCTCTGCGCGCCGGCTTCTTCGTGGCCGAGTTTGCCCGCACCGTTCGCGGCCAGCAGGGCCCGGGCAATTACTTGCTGGAGAAGGGAAATGTCGCCGAATACGTCCCTGAATTGCAGCGCAAATCCGACGTGCCTCGCTGACTGGCAAATGTGCACTGCGTAGCCCCGCGGCCCAAGATTACAGCCCAGGGCGCAAACCCCGGGTGAACGCGGGAGATGACATAGCCCTGAAAGGGCGAAAGAATACCCGTCGGGCAAGACCGCTGCCGCTATGCCAACTCCCGCTAACCCGCTCCTTCTCTACGACGGCATTTGCGGCCTCTGTAACCGCTTGGTGCGGTTTGTCCTCATTCACGATCCTCAAGCGCACTTCCGCTTCGCCTCGCTGCAGAGTGCCTATGCCGCTCGAATCCTGAAACCTCACGGCCTTGATCCCCAGGATCTGAACACACTCTATGTCGTCCAAGAAGATGGTGAACGGCTCACGGTCCGCTCCGACGCCCTGATTTTCGTGCTATACGAGCTGGGTGGCTTGTGGCGTGCCGTCTCAGTTGCCCTACGCATCTTTCCCAAACCATTGCGCGACTGGGGATACAACGTCGTGGCCCGCCATCGCTACCATATCTTCGGGCAATACGAAACCTGCCTGCTGCCCGAAAAGAAATACCAGGACCGATTTCTGGGTATTCCGGATCACTAGCGCTCGTGTTGAGCTGGTGCGGGCGCGAACAAGCCTGTCGGGGTGAAGCCGTGCGAACTGGTGACAGGGGAACTGCCCGCGCTCGGTTGCGACACGTGGTCAGGCCGAGTCTATTTGTGCTTGGAGTACCTTGGCGTCGGCGTCGCAGGCTTCAGCGCGTTAGCGGCTGAGCGCACATCGTCGTTTGTGAACACCGCAAAAAGGAACGGCTGTGCTTCGAGGAAATGAGCCAGGTCACGCAAGGTCAGACCAAGATACGACAGCCGGTCCTCATCGACGAAGATCTGGCCGTTTTCCGGCTCGAAGGACGTAATCAGCTGCTTCGCCCCTGGATCAAACTTCTCATGCAGCAGGTCTACGATCGATGGTGCAAGGTGCCGGCGATCCGGCGACGATGGTTCCGATGGCATGCCATGGTCCGCGGTCACCGCAAGGAGATAGTCCTTGCCAACCTTGGCTTCTAACACACTCAGCATCCGCTTCAACTGACGATCCATCTCGCCGAGCGTGACGCGCAGTTCGTCCGAATCCGGACCGTACTTGTGGCCCACGAAATCCGCGCCCTTGTAGTTCAGCAGAATGAGATCCGGAACGTTGTCTTCGCCCAGCGGCTCTCGTTCGATCATCGCGGCCATCGCATCGGCTTCGAATGCTGGAAACAAAGCCGAATATCGCACCGCCTCGGCCGAGTCGATCTTGTGACCCATCCACTCCCCGCTCGCCGGCCACAGTGTTTTCGCATTGCGGTCCTTCAGATAGGCCGGCAGCCGGAAACAGTTGGGGTTTGTGGTCCAGTTGCCCGTCTCCTGATCGTAGCTTGCGAGAACCACTGGCGCTCCATTCAACTGACACGCGCCATGCCCTGCGAGCGGCGTCGCCGCTCGGCCGATGCTGCCCTGTGCCAATATGATCGCGCGACCAGCCGTCGCCAGCTGCCAGACGTCAGCCAGCGTCGCTACCAAGAGATCTTGTGGCGTTCCTCCAGCGAAAAAATCGTGGCGTCTGCGCTGCGTGCGCTCGAACACGCTGACCCCTGTGATTCCGTGCACGCGAGGATCAGTCCCGGTCGAGAGCGTCGAGTGCCCAACGGCTGTGTTGGTCGGAAGAAAGTTAACCCGCGCCTGAGTGAACCAGGCACTACGCTGGCGCAAGGCAGTGAGCGTTGGCATGGACGCGGCGTAGCGATCGAAATAATCCTGGCGCATGCCATCCAGGACGAGCAGCATGACCACCCGCGGTCGAGCAAAACCCGTGCGTAAAACCGGTAATACACGGCCGGTCGTTGTGGGGGGCATCTGCACGCCAAGCGCAGCCGCAAGGGTTGGCGCAACGTCCTGCTGCACGGCCGGAGCCGAGTATCTTCCTGCTCTTACGGCGGAACCCGCAAACATCAGCGGAATCGCTACGTCATACGTCCACGGCGAACCATGCATGTACGCCACGTCAGCCCGCGTGATGAAGTCGCCTTCGCGCGGCACGATCAGGAGTTGGCCGGTTCGTCCTGGGAAGTATGCCCGAGCAAACATCTCTAATAATCGCTGTCGCGTCGCAAGGGTGGTTGGATCGGCCGGTGCTCCACGCTGGATTCGAGGTGCGTCGCTTCCAATGGATCGCTTGACCTGCTGGCTCGATGCCGTCCAGGTTATCGCGACTAGGGTCAGGGTGAAAGCGATCCGCGATCTTACTTTGCGCATGCCAGCACTTTTCGCTGTTTGCCGGTGGTTTAGCTCCATGCTGATCTTAGTTCCGAAAACAAGGATCTTACAAGCGCCGTGGAACGGATTTGTACTAACTTCGCTAGCTCTCACGACGGCGTCGTTCACGAGGGCTGGTTCGTGCAGACATTCCGCGCCCGCCCTTGTAGAATCTGCAATGCGCTTTTCAGTAGTCCAATAACACGAGGACCAGCATGCCCGAGAAGCCCGCCCCGACCGATGCCCGCAGCAATATCGAGTCCATCCTGCACGAGGATCGCAAGTTCGAATGCCCTGAGCCCTTTCGTCAGCAGGCGCACATCAAGAGCCTGGAAGACTACGAACGCATCTACCGTGAATCGGTCGAGCAACCGGAAAAATTCTGGGGTGGCATTGCCAACGATCTGCACTGGTTCAAGAAGTGGGACAAGGTTCTGGAATGGAACCATCCCTGGGCCAAGTGGTTTGCCGGCGGCCAGCTCAATATCTCTTACAACTGTCTCGACCGCCATGTGCAAACGTTCCGGAAGAACAAGGCCGCGTTGATCTGGGAGAGCGAGCCCGGCGAAGTCCGCATCCTGACTTACCAGCAACTGCATCGCGAAGTGCAGATGTTCGCCAACGTCCTGAAATCGCTCGGAGTCGGAAAAGGCGACAGGGTGGCCATTTACATGGGTATGACTCCGGAGTTGCCCATCGCCATGCTGGCCTGTGCCCGCATCGGTGCCCCGCACACCGTGGTCTTCGGTGGATTCTCCTCCCATGCGCTGGTGGACCGCATTCACGACTCCCAGGCCGTGGCTGTCGTTACTCAGGATGGCTCGTTCCGTCGTGGCGCTGAGGTGAAATTATTTCCGGCGGTAGAAGAGGCGCTGAAATCCTGTCCGTCAGTGAAGCACGTGATTGTTTACAAACGCACCGGTTCGCCGATCAGCATGCGGCCCGGACGCGACCACTGGTGGCATGAACTGATGGAATCGGTCTCCGATGACTGCCCAGCTGAGCCGCTCGATGCCGAACATCCCCTTTACATCCTTTACACCTCCGGAACCACCGGCAAGCCGAAAGGCGTGGTGCACACCACGGGCGGGTATTCCGTTGGCACTTATCTGACCACAAAATGGGTCTTCGATCTCAAGGAAGAAGACACTTACTGGTGCACCGCCGACATCGGCTGGGTTACCGGGCACAGCTACATCGTTTACGGACCGCTGCAGAACGGCGCCACCAGCCTGATGTACGAGGGCGCACCCAACTTCCCTGAGCCCGACCGCTTCTGGAGCATCATCGACCGCCACCAGGTGAATATCCTTTACACCGCGCCCACTGCCATTCGCACGTTCATCAAATGGGGCGAGCAGTGGCCCAGAAAACACAAGCTCGACAGCCTGCGATTGCTGGGTACAGTGGGCGAACCGATCAATCCCGAGGCCTGGATGTGGTACCGCGAAGTCATCGGTCACAACCGCTGTCCTATCGTCGATACCTGGTGGCAGACGGAAACCGGGCACATCATGCTCACTCCCATCCCGGGCGCGATTGCGACCAAGCCAGGCTCGGCCACACGTCCTTTTC
>Ga0070665_100006077_pt1 | contig 12343 bp, 8 predicted proteins | sample KBSS13metaG_FD_65862 | JGI IMG/M metagenome (GOLD analysis project Ga0070665, IMG submission 65862) | Switchgrass rhizosphere microbial communities from Kellogg Biological Station, Michigan, USA - KBS S1-3 metaG | ecosystem: Host-associated > Plants > Roots > Rhizosphere > Soil ... | reverse complement strand
CGCCCTGCCTCGAGTTGTTCTCCATCGTCGCCTGCAGGGGACGGACGGCGCCGGCGTCGGTGAGCTCCAGTTTCTTTTGCAGCAGGGCCTCTTGAAAGGCCTCGAGGTTCATACGCTACGACTCCTCCGCCACGCCTTTGGCGGACTGAACAAAAGGAGATGATAGCACTACTCCGCCCGCAGGGTCGCCAGCGGCTTGCGCCGCAAGACGTCGACGCTGGCGGCCAGGCCGACGCCCGAGACGAGCACGATCGTGAGCGCGACGGCGGCGAGAACGTCGAGCCACGGCGCGCGCCAGGCGAGCGCGATTGCCCAGCGGCTGATGGCCCAACTGAGGACCAGCCCGCCGCCCGCGCCAACCACGCCCGCGATGGCGCCGAGCATGCCGTACTCGAGTAACAGGAGTTTGCCGACGACACGCGTGCTCGCGCCGAGGGTCTTGAGAATGGCGGATTCACGCGTGCGCCGGAAGCGCGTCATCGCCACGGCGCCCGTAAGGATCAGCACGCCCGTGAACAACACCAGCCCGCCGACGATCGTCACGCCGAGCGTGAGGCTGCGGATCAGCGCGCGGCCGGTGTCGAGGAACTCGCGCAGGTCGATCACCGACACGTTCGGAAACGCCGCCACCAGGTCGCGCTGCAATCGTGCGCGCGCGGCCACGTCCTCGGGCGCACGGAATGGCGCGATGAAACCGTGCGGCGCCTTGTCGAGCGATCCGGGCCGGAACACGAACATGAAGCCGCCGGCACGGGCGTCACGCCAGTTGACGGCGCGCACGCTGGTGACTTTCGCCTCGATCGGCAGCCCGAGCACGTCGAAGCGGACGGTGTCGCCCACCTGAATCTTGAAACGATCCTGCAGGCCCTCTTCGATCGAGACCTCCGGCGTCGCCGACGGCGTCGCGTCCCAGAATCTGCCCGCGACCACACGCTCGTTTCGCTGGAGCGCGGGACGATAGGTGATCGTGTACTCGCGTGCGAGCGAGCCGCGCTCGCGGACGTCGGCGAGCTTCTCGAGCGAGATCTGCTTGCCTTTCACTGCGGTGACGCGCGCGCGCAGCACGGGCAGCAGCATCGGCGGCGGCGCCGGCGCGATGCGGGGCGTCAGGAACGCGGCAAGCGGCGCCGCCTGATCCTGCTGGACGTCGATCAGGAACATGTCGGGTGAGTCGGCGCCGACGGTGATGTTCAGCGAGTCCAGCAGGTTCGTCTCAATCGCCCGGACGCCGACGATGAAGAAGCACCCGAGTCCCACGGCCAGCAGCACCGTGCGCGTCTGGTTGCCCGGGCGATCGAGGTTGAGTGCCGCGTGGCGGACGACGAACGACTTCGCGCGGCGGAGCGGCTTCACCAGCCACACCAGCAGCCAGGCCGCCGCGAGCAGCACGAGCGTGATCGCGAGGAATCCGCCGCAGACGACGAGGCCGACGCGCAACGAGCCGGCCTGCCATCCCGCAACGGCGACGAGCGCGACGCCAACGATGGCGACGGCGAACACGCGCACCCAGTCGATGCGGCGGCTCCCGCCGCTCTCTTCGCGGAGCAGGAGCGACGGGCGCACGAGCCGCACGCGCAGCAGCGGCACGAGCGCGAACAGGACGGCCACGAGCATGCCGACCAGCACGCCCTGCGCCATGGCGCTCCGCGTCAGCCTGTAGTCAATCGGCGCGCCGGTCGGGCCCGTCGTCGGCACGAATGCCGGCAGCGCCGCGACGAGGCCGGCGGCCAGCGCGACGCCCATGAGGCTCCCCGCCAGGCCGAGCGCGACGATCTCGGTCATGTAGATGCCGAGTACGTGGCGGGTGCCCGCGCCCACGCACTTCAGGATCGCGATGCTCTTCAGCTTCTGCTCGACGAACACGCGCGTGACGCTCGAGACGCCGATACCGCCCAGCACGAGGATCACGAGTCCGACGAGGCTCAGGTAGTTTTCAGCGCGCGCGAGGTCCTCGCCGAGGTCATTCTCGGTGCTGCGGAACGTCCGGACGTTGATGAAGCGGTCCTTGAACGCGTCGGTCAACGCCTTGCCGAGTGCGGCCACCTTCGCCTCGTCGACGCGCAGCATCACCTGGTAGTTGGCGCGGCTGCCGTAGCCGAGCAGGCCGGCATCGACGAGCGCCTGGCGGTCGACCAGCACGCGTGGCCCCAGGCTGAATCCGCCGCTGCGCCGGCCGGGCTCGCTGTCGAGCACCCCGCGAATGACGAAGGGCGTGCGGCCGATGATCAGCGAGTCACCGACAGCGACGTCGAGCACCGTCAACAGCTCGGGCCGCACGAGCACGCCATGCTGGTCGAGCAGCGCGTGGCTGTAGCGCTGTCCGTTGCGCAGCCGCACCTCGCCGTAAAGCGGGAACGAGGCCTCGACGCCACGAATTTCCACCATCCGTGCGACTGGCTTCCGCTCGTCCGACGGCCTGGCCATGGTCGCGGTCTCGATGGCATCAGTGCGCGTCCGGGCGGCGGGCTCGGCCGCCAGGCGCGCATCGAGCGCGGCGCGATCCGACTCGGCCCACGGCCGCCCGGTCGTAATCAGGATGTCGCCGCCGATGAGGGTGCGCGCTTCGCCCGTCATCACGAGACGCACGCTCTCGATGACCGAACGCAGCGTGACGATCGCGGCGACGCCGAGCGCGAGGCAGGCGAAGAAGAACAGCAGGCGCTTCCAGGCCGCGCGCGTCTCGCGCAGCGCCATGCGCAGGACGAACCTCACCGCGGCTCCGCCGTCGCGAGCCTCGACCGCTCGGGGTCGGGCCGCCCGTCCTTCAACGCCAGCTGCGTGTGCAGTCGCGAAGCCAGGCCGACATCGTGCGTCACCAGCACCAGGGTCGTCCGTCGCGCGCGATTGACGTCGAGCAGCAGACCCATGACGTGCGCGCCATTGGCGCTGTCGAGATTACCGGTGGGCTCGTCCGCCAGCAGGATCGGCGGATCGTTGGCCAGCGCGCGGGCGATAGCCACGCGCTGCTGTTCGCCGCCGGAAAGCTGCGATGGATAGTGATGGCCGCGTCCCGTCAGCCCCACCTCCTCGATCAGTGATGCCGCCCGCGATGCGGCATCCGCCCGGCCGGCGATCTCCATCGGCACGAGCACGTTCTCGAGCGCCGTCAGCGACGGGATCAGGTGGAAGAACTGGAAGACGAAGCCGATCTTCTCGCCGCGCAGGCGCGCGAGGCGGTCCTCGTCGAGCTGCGTGATGTCCACCCCGTCGATGGCGACGCGTCCGCTCGAGGGCGTGTCGAGCCCCGCGATGAGCCCGAGGAGCGTGGACTTGCCGCTGCCGGATGGTCCCGTGATCGCCAGCGACTGGCCGGCGGCGACGAACAGGTCGAGCGGGTGAAGAATGGTCAGAGGTGCGGTCCCGCTCATCACGGTGCGGGAGACGCCGCGCAGGTCGATCATGATGTCATCGTGGAGGCGGCCAGCACCTTCAGCTGAGGCCAGATTGTGTCGGCGATGTGGCGCTGGCCTTCGGCCGTCGGATGAATGCCGTCGGCCTGGTTCAGCGTCGCGATGCCGGCCACGCCGTTGAGGAAGAAGGGGATCAGGGCGACGTGGCGCTCGCTGGCGACGTCACGATAGACGGCGCGGAAGTCGCGCGTGTAGCGGTCGCCGAAGTTGGGCGGCGCTTCCATGCCGAGCAGCAGCACCTTGATGTGCCGCGCCTCGGCCTTGTCGATGATGGCGTACAGGTTGGCCTTGAGCTCGGTGGGCGCCAACCCTCGCAGCCCGTCGTTGCCCCCGAGCGCGACGAGCAGCACCCTCACGTCGCCCTGCAGCGACCAGTCAAGCCGGCGCAACCCGCCGGCCGACGTGTCGCCCGAGACGCCCGCGTTGATCACCTCGAAGTCGAGTCCCGCGTCGCGCAGTTTCCTCTCGAGCAGCGCGGGATACGCTTCGTCGGCTGATGGAAGTCCATAGCCGGCCGTCAGGCTGTCGCCAAGACAGACAACTCGAGGACCCGAACTTGAGGCCACCGGTGCCACAACGTCGGGGGACTTGTCTGCCGATGCTTTGCCGGGAGCAGAGGCGTTCGATGCAGGAGCCGCCTTTTCTACGGGCGCCTCCGCGGAACTGCCACAACCCGCAACACAAGCTCCAGCAACGAGGGCAGCCGCGAAGGCAACCCGTACGCGCTCCATCCCTTCATTATGTAGAACAGACGCCCGTGAAGCACAGGACTAAAGTCCTGCGCCACTGGCGAGAGTGACAGTGACGCCTGTGGAGCAGAACGTCAGTTCTGCCCCCGCCCGCGCCGACGACTACTCGGCTTTGATGGTGACGGCCGTGATGTTGTCGCTGCCGTTGCGCTCGAGGGAGGTCTGCACTAGCCGCTCGGTGATCTCTTCGAGCTTGCCCGGAGTCGCCATCAGCAACTGCAGCGAGGCGTCGTCGAGGCCGCCGTAGAGGCCGTCGCTGCACAGCAGAAGCATGTCACCGGATGCCAGGGCGCGCTCGCCGATCTCGACCTCGGTGTCGTCGCGCGCGCCGACCACGTTGGTAAGCACGTGACGCATCGGGTGCTGCGCGAGCTGCGTCTCGTCGAACCCCGGCTCGCGCGCCAGCACCGTCGCCACCCACGAGTCGTCGTGGGTGAGCTGCGCCAGCGCGCCGCCGGCCAGCACGTACAGCCGGCTGTCTCCCACGCCGCAGAAGGTCAGCGTGCCGTTCTCTATGAGTGCGACGACAACGGTCGTGCCCATGCCGGCCAGGTCGGGCTGCTGCTCGCCGGCCTGGTAAATCTTCCGGTTCGCAAGACGCACGGCAGTGACGAGGCGATTACCGTTCAGTGAGATCGACGGATCGAAACCGAAGGGCCAGGTGAGGTCGCGATCGTGCCGGCTTGCCTCCAGAAAATTGCGGACGGTCTCGACCGCCATGCGCGAGGCGACTTCGCCTGCCTGATGTCCGCCCATGCCGTCGGCGACGATGAACAGCCCGGCCGGCAGATCCCACAACAATGCGTCCTCGTTGTTGGAGCGGACGCGGCCCGGGTGAGAAACGCCAAACGCGGTAAGCTTCAAGACGGGCCCATACTAGCGTAGGGATCGCCGGGCCAGCAAGGCGCGCGAGCGAGGTATACTCCCGACCGTGGTGAGCGTGGCGCTCCAGCGGGTCATGGCGCGCGCACAGGCCGCGCTCGAGCGCGGCCGCGGCGCCGAGGCCACGCAGACCCTCCAGCAGGCGCTGCGATCCACGTCGCTGTCGCGCGAAGACGAACTCGCGCTGCGCGTCGTTCTCGGCGAGGCGTGGCTCCTGCAGGACGACCTCACGCAGGCCAGCGCGTCGCTCGGCCGCGCCCCGGACAGCATCCGCGAATCGGTCGCCCCGGCCACGCTGTCGCACTTGTGGCGTCTGCATGGAAGGCTGGCGTCGGCGCGCGGCGATCAATCGCGGGCGATCGCGCTGCACGGCAGGGCGCTGAAGCAGGCTGAGGTCGCGCACGACCTGCGGGCCACGGGCCTCGCCCACTTCGAACTGGCGCGCTGCTACAAGCTGGTCGGCGATCAGGCGACGATGGCCGATCACTTCGGCGAGGCGGCCTCCGCGCTGCACGCCGTCGGCGACAAGCGGAACCTGGCGCTCGTGCATTCGCTGTCGGCGAGCGCGCTTGCCCAGCAGGGACGCTACGACGAAGCGCTCACAGCGCTGCGCCAGGCCGAGCGCGTGGCAGCCGCCGTCGGCGCCGACGATGTTGTCGCCATCGCCTGCGGCAACCAGGCCAACGTCGCGATGATCCGGCATCGCTACGATCAGGCCCTCGCGCTGGCCGAACGCAGCGTCGCGCTCCACGAACAGTATCCGCCCGGGCACGGCCTGGCTGTCGCGCTGGCAACACTCGGCCAGGTCTGCATCCGCCTCGGCGCGCTCAGCCGCGCCGCGGACGTGCTGCATCGCGCGCTCGAGGTGCGGCGTCCCCTGCTCTTTCATGAGACAACGGGGGCCATCTTCGATTCGCTCGCGCAAATCCACCTGGTGCGCGGTGACTACGAGGCGTGCGAGGAGTCGCTGGGCAAGGCGCGCGACGCCTACGGCGCGTACGACGCGCACACACCGCGCTGGTACGACTGGTCGCTGCGGCTGATCGAGGCCAAGCTGGCGGAACGGCGCGGCCAGTTCGCCCGGGCAGTAGAGCTCGCCGACGCCATCGCGGCGTCGCCGGGCGTGCCGCCAGCCGACGAGGTACACGCGCGGCTCATCGCAAGCGACGCGCTCGTCGCCGCGGGCCGGCTCGACGAAGCCGGTGAGCGCATCGAGCAGATGGCCACCAAGGTGGACCCGCGCACGACGCCGGGCGCCTGGGGCGAATTCCTGCGCGCCCGCGGCACCGTTGCCGCCAGCCGGGGTCGCGGCAACGACGGGTATCACGACCTCGCGCAGAGCGCCAACGTGTTCGACCTGCTCGGGGAGCGCTATCAGACCGCGCTCAGCCAGCTCGCGCTTGGACGCCTCGCCGCCCGATCCGGCGCCCGCTCGATCGCCGTGCGCACGCTCGACCAGGCCGGCGCCACTTTCAGGGAACTGGGCGCACGGCGCGACGCCGACGACGTCGAGGCCGGGCGCGCGCTCACCAGCGAGCCGGGCACGGGCGACTTCATCGGCGCACCCGCCGATGCGGACGATGCGGTGGTGCGCCGCGTGATCGACGCGGCGGCACTCCCCGATCTGTTGTCGCGCGAAACCGCGGCGGCGCTGCTGGAGGTCACCTCCGCCGACACCGTCGTGCTCTTCGTCCGCACCCGCGAGGAGCCGCGCCTCATCGCCCGCGCAGGATGCGATGCCGCCACCGCGGACGCGCTCGTGCGCGCGGCGCTCGGCGGCTCCGCGGTCGGCGGCACGCGCCTGGTGACCGAGCCGCTCGGCGCCGACCGCGACGGACCGCGCGTCGCGTTGATCGCGCTGTCACGTCCGGTTGGCCAGCTCGTCGAGCGGCGGCTGCGCATGATTGGCGCCGTCGCGCGACAGGGCTTCGAGCTGTGCGAAGCGCGCGAACGGCCGGCGCGAGCCTCCGATGCGGCGGCAATCGAGCGCCCGCTCGAGCCGCTCATTCCCGGCTTCCTTTGCGCGAGCGCCACGATGAGCCGCCTGGTCGATCAGATCAAGCGCCTGCAGGGCAACCAGTTGACGGTGCTCATCACGGGCGAAAGCGGCACCGGAAAGGAACTGGTGGCACGCGCTATCCACGTGGGCTCGCCGCGCGCCTCGGCGATGTACCTCCCCTACAACTGCACGACGACGACCCGCGATCTGGCCGACAGCCAGCTGTTCGGGCACCGCCGCGGGAGCTTCACCGGCGCGGTCACCGACCAGCCGGGCATCATCCGCTCGGCCGCCTCAGGCACGCTGTTCCTCGACGAGATCGGGGACCTGCCGACGGACGTCCAGCCGAAGCTGCTGCGGTTTCTCGAGCAGGGCGAGATCATGCCGGTCGGCGAGACGCGGCCGATTCACGTGGACGTCCGCGTGCTGGCCGCCACCAATGCCGATCTCGAACAGCGTGTGGCGGAAGGCAAGTTCCGCGAGGATCTCTACTACCGCCTCAGCGTGATCCGGATCCACGTGCCGCCCCTGCGAGAGCGCCGCGAAGAGATCCCGCACCTCACCAGCTTCTTCCTTCGGGAATCGATTGACGAGCTGAACAAGCCTGACGTGGAGATCAGCCCTGCCGTGCTCGACCTGTTCGCGCAGTACCTGTGGCCGGGCAACGTGCGGCAGCTCCGCAACGAGATCAAGCGCGCCGTCGCCATGAGTCAGCCTGGCGGGACCCTCAGCCCCGAAATGCTGTCGCCCGAGCTCGCCAGCCTCACCCGCGAAACGCCGGCCAGCCCGCTGTCGGTTGCCTCGCGCCGGCTGCAGGCCGCCTCGCTGGCCGCCGCGGTCGAGCATCTGGAGCGCGATCTCATCCAGGCGGCACTCGACCGAAGCCAGGGGAACATTTCCGAAACGGCTCGTCAGTTGGGCTTGACCCGCCGTGGCCTCTACCTGAAGCTCCGACGTTTGGGTCTCGAGATGCCGGCGGGAATGGATACTCAGTAAACAGTCAACGCGTTGGCTGGATACAAAGTATCCTGGCTTTTCCTGCCACCCGACCGTGCACTTTTCTGAATAACTGCCTTATTAACAGTTGGTTACCGGCAAGTCCCACACGATGGTCATGAGCGCGGCGCAGCCTTTGATAGCTATCAACGGCAACGAGGCTTCCCGTGACCAACCGGCAAACCCACCGCTTCGATGCCCCCGCCCACACCCGCCGCGCCGAGCGCGTGCCCGTGAGCGTCCCCGGCCGGCTGACGTGGAAGGACGACCGCGGCGTGCAGCGCTTCGCGTCGGTAATGACCCGCGACGTGAGCGCGGAAGGCGTCTACCTGGACTGCCGCAGCGGGGAGCAGATTCCGCTCTACCGTCTGGTGTACCTGCAGATCGAGCGGGAGGGCCGCGAGTCGAGCGACCTGCCGACGACGCTGCGCGACGGTCGAGTGTTGTCGGCCGTCTATCGCGTCGGCCCGTGCGAGCCCTCCACCGGCGCACCGTCGGGCTACGCGCTGCGCCTGCTGGTCGATCCGCGGACGCTCGCCGCCAGTGCGCGGAAAGCTGAAGCGGCGATCGCCTGAAGCCTCACGCGTTCGCGGCCCGTGCGAACCGTCCCACCCGCAACACGGCCGCCAGTCCCGCCGCCGCAAGACCCGCCGTGAAGCTCAGGAGCGCGCCCATCTTGGCCTGATCGAGCAGCGGCCCCGCGGACGCCGCTGTCGCGAAGAACAGCGCGACGGTGAAGCCGATGCCCGACACGGTCCCGATGACGACGATGTCGCGCCAGGAGATGCCGTCGGCGAGTTCGAGTCTCGCCAGTCGGCCGGCCGCCGTCGCCAGGCCGATGCCCAGTGGCTTTCCCGCCATCATCGCGATGACGACCGCCCAGGTGGCCGGGCCGACGCTGGCCAACGGGACGCCTGCGTTCACCAGCCCGAAAGCGAGCAGGATCACCTCGACCGGCCCCTTCCACCAGTGCTCGAACTCGCTGAGCGTGTCGTGCTGCAGGTCCTTGCGCTCGTCGAACGTCCCGAGATCCCGGGCTGCGTGCGGCATGAGCGGCACGATCGGCACCAGCGCGAGCGCCGGGTGCAGCCCGCCTCGCAGCAGGCCAATCCAGGACACGACGCCCGCTCCAAGGACGTAGGGCCAGAAACTGCGGACACCGCTGCGCCGGAGCAGCCATGCAATCGCCATCCCGCCACCGACCATGACGACGGCCTCCAGCGGACGCAGCGGCCCGCTGGGATAGAACACCGCCAGGATCACCAGGCCGAGGGCATCATCCACGATGGCCAGCAGGAGCAGGAAGGGCACGGCCGGATGGCCCCGGCCGAAGATCGCCCGTGCCACCAGGGCGCTGAACGCGATGTCGGTCGCGCACGGGATGGCCCAACCCCTGGCGAGGCCGGGGATCGCGAGGAAGTGCGCGATGCCCAGAAAGAGGAGGGCCGGCCCGAGCATTCCGCCCGACGCCGCCAGCACGGGCAGCGCGGCGCGGCGCCCCGAACCGAGCGCGCCGCCGGGAAGCGTCGACTCGAAAACCTCCTTGGCGGCCAGCGCGAAGAAAAACGCCATGCCGACGTCGTTGGCCGCGAAGTGGAGCGCGTGCGCGAAACGCGCGTACGACCCCGGCGAGAGGTTCGCCCATGCGAGCGCAATCACGGCGCCGACGAGGAGCAGCGCCGAGTTGTCGACCAGCGTCCGATAGATGCGTAGAGGCAGCGGCCGCGACGCGACCATCCGGGAATTGTAGTGTGTGGAAGGCGCGAGGGCTCGTGTGCCTGTTCGTGGCTTTGTGAGGGGTTATTTCGGCTCGACGTGGCCGCCGAACTGCTTCCGCATGGCGGACAGGAGTTTCTCGGCGAACGTGTGGTCCTGGCGCGACCGGAACCGGGCGTAGAGGGAGGCCGACAGCACGTCGGCGGGCACGGCCTCCTCGATGGCCGCAAGGAGCGTCCAGCGGCCTTCCCCCGAGTCCTGCACGAAACCGCTGTAGCCGTCGAGGCGCGGGTCCTCGGCAAGCGCGATCGCTGTGAGGTCCAGCAGCCACGACGCAACGACGCTCCCGCGGCGCCAGAGCTCCGCGATGTCCGCGAGGTCGAAGTTGTAGCGCTGGTCGGCCGGCAGCGTCTCGTCACCGGCGTGGCGCAGGATGTCGAAGCCTTCGGCGTACGCCTGCATCAGGCCGTACTCGATCCCGTTGTGGATCATCTTCACGAAGTGGCCGGCCCCCGACGGACCGCAATGGAGGTAGCCGCGCGCGGCGGGGCTCGCCTTGCCTTCGCGTCCAGCCGAGGGCGGAATGCCAGACTCGCCAGGTGCGAGCGACGCGAAAAGCGGCTCGAGACGCGAGACCGCTTCGGCCGGACCGCCCACCATCAAACAATAGCCACGTTCGGCTCCCCACACACCGCCGCTCGTGCCCGCGTCGACGTAGTGGACGCCCTTCGGCGCCAGTGCGCGCGCGCGGCGGACATCGTCTTTGAACCAGGAGTTACCACCGTCGACGATCGCGTCGCCGGCGCTCAGCAGATCGCCGAGCGTCATGACGGTCTGCTCGGTCGGCCCGCCCGCAGGCACCATGACCCACACCGCGCGCGGCGGCGCGAGTGACGCCACGAGGTCCTTCAGGCTGGACGCGCCCGTCGCGCCTTCCTTCGCCATCGTCGCCACGGCCTCGGCGCTCAGGTCCGTGACCGACAACGTATGCCCCGCGCGCATCAGGCGCCGGACCATGTTCGAGCCCATCCGCCCGAGGCCGACCATTCCAAGCTGCATGGGAGTACCTCTTTTTGGGCTACGGGCTTCGGGCTACAGGCTACGGGCTACAGGCTCGCCGGTGGCGCCGGCGACGATTTGGTCGAGCGACTCGAGTCCTGCCCGGACGTCGGCGCCGAGGTGCACGCGCAGCGCGCGACGGTGCCGATCGACGAGCACCTGGAAGTCGCCCCTGGCCTGCGCCGCCTTGACGACGCCGAAGGTGTAGCGGGCGCCAGGCACGGCGAGGTCGCGGACATCGTCGCAGGTGATCTGCAGGAAGACGCCGCTGTTCGGGCCGCCCTTGTAGGCCTGCCCCGTCGAGTGCAGAAAGCGCGGGCCGAAGCCCAGGCACGTGGCGACCTGCCAGTGGTCGCGCACGCGATGGCGCAGACGACTGAGCAGCGCCTCGTGCTCGTGCGTCATCGGGATGTAGGCCAGCAGGGCGAAGTAGTCGCCTGCGCCCAGGCGCGCGAGGTGCGCGCGGAGCCACGCCTCGGGCGTCGGTGCGTCTGCTGCCGCTGCGAGCTGTTCCTGATTGGCGCGATCGGTGAACAGCGCCATCCCGCCGTCGCGAACGGCGGCGAATTCCTCCGGCAGGTGTCCAGTAGCCTCGTAGTCGGAGGTCAGCTTGCGCGTCTCGATCTTGCTGGCCTCGACATCCGGCTGATCGAAGGGATTGATCTCCATGACAGCGCCGGCAACCGCTGTGGCGATCTCCCACCGGAAGAACTCGCCGGCGAGCGCATACGGCTCCGCGACGTCGAGCCTCACGACGGGCCGGCCCGCGGCGACGAGTGCCTCGACACCCGCATCCTGCGCATCGTCTGGCGCCGAGGTGAGGCGCAGGTAGGCAAAAACGCGATCGTGTCCGTACGCTGACGGCGACGCGAGGCTTTCGCGGTCGACGGGAATGATGGCGCGGCCGTTCTTGCCGGTGGACTCCGCGATGAGCTGCTCCAGCCAGGCGCCAAGGTCGTAGATGCGCGGCGACACGACGAGCGTCAGCTTGTCGAGCCCGCGCATCGCGCAGGTTCCCAGCAGCAGTCCAAGCGAGACGCCGGGATTCGACGGTGCCTTCTCCGCACGGCAGGCGTCCGCCATCGCCGCCGCGCTCGCCTGCCAGCGCGCGAGGTCCAGCCCGATCGCGGCTGCCGGCACGACGCCGAACGGCGACAGCGCGGAGTACCGGCCGCCAATCGACGGAACGCCGGCGAACACGCGGCGGAAGCCGTCACGCGCGGCGACCGTCTCGAGCCGCGATCCGGGATCGGTGATAGCGATGAACCGACGACCGGCCTGTGCCGCGCCGACGCGCTCCACCATCCGCTGGAAGAAATAGGCCTGGAAGATGTTCGGCTCGAGTGTCGAGCCCGACTTGCTTGCCACGATCACAATCGCGCGTGAGAGATCGACGCGCGATTCCACCAGGGCGACCTGCGTTGGATCGGTCGAATCGAGCACGTGCAGGCGCGGGCCGCCGGGCAGCTGTCCAAACGTCTCCGACAGGACCTCGGGACACAGGCTCGAGCCGCCCATGCCGAGCAGGAGGA
>Ga0070665_100006074_pt1 | contig 12344 bp, 11 predicted proteins | sample KBSS13metaG_FD_65862 | JGI IMG/M metagenome (GOLD analysis project Ga0070665, IMG submission 65862) | Switchgrass rhizosphere microbial communities from Kellogg Biological Station, Michigan, USA - KBS S1-3 metaG | ecosystem: Host-associated > Plants > Roots > Rhizosphere > Soil ... | reverse complement strand
GGTCTCCGCACGGACTGCGCATCGCGTTCTGGGACGCGTTCGGTGCACATAAGGGTCAACGAGACATCTGGACGATATCAGCTGAAGGGGAAGCCGCAGTTCCGGTGACGTCGGATTCACCTGTCGACTGGAATCCGGTCTGGTCGGCCGATGGTCGTTACCTGTACTTTTCGAGCGATCGCGGCGGTCCGATGAACCTCTGGCGAGTACCGATCGACGAGAAATCAGGAAAGGTCCTCGGCTCGCTCGAACCGCTGACGGCTCCATCATCGTCAGCAGCGCTGATCAGCCTGTCTGCCGACGGACGCCTGCTCGCCTACACGTCATTCACGAGCAGCGAGATCATCCAGAGTATCGCGTTCGATCCGACGACAGCTACGATTCGCGGCGACCCTGTGACCGTCGTTGCCGGATCACGTTCTTTTACTTTTCCGTCTCTCTCGCCCGATGGACGCTGGCTGGCGTTTTCCAGCCTGGCACCGCAGTTCGATCTCTTCATCAGCCGCGCGGACGGGAGCGGGATCCGCCAGTTGACGAACGATCGCGCGAACGACAAGTTCCCGACCTGGTCGCCCGATGGACAGCAGATCGCCTTCATGTCCAATCGTGACGGCAAGAACCAGATCTGGTCGATCCGCCCGGATGGCAGTGGGCTGCGGCGCCTGACTGCCGCGAGCAACGGAGGCGGGTTCTTCTCCGATTGGCCCCGTGACGGTTCGAGGTTGATTCTCCACGGGCAGGAATCTCCAGACGACTACAAGATGTTCGTGTTCGACCCGCGCGTCGAGTGGGCGCGTCAGACCCCTCGAGCTATCTCGACGCTCGTGGAGACTGACCTCAAGTTCGCGGAATCGTCGTGGTCTCCGGATGGCCAGCAAATCGCCGGAATCGCGGCGCCGGCGGACAAAGACAAAGGGGCGCTGATCGTCTACTCGTTTCAGACTGGTCGATTCACGCGGCTGTATAACTCCCAATCGGCGGGCGAGCCCCTCTGGCTGAACGACGGCCGTCGACTCCTCTTCGACGAGGGCTCGAAGCTGAGCCTCATTGACAGTCAGACGCGGAGCATTCGCGAGTTGCTGTCGATTGCGCCGGACATCTTGGTGCTGTCGTCGCTGTCACGTGATAACCGCGCCGCTTACTTCGCTCGGCACGTCTCGCAAGCCGACATCTGGTTGATGACGCTGAAGTAAGTTGCTTCTACCTCTCGCTGATGGATCGCATGGGCGTCAAGCTCGATCGATTCGGCGACGCCTCCGGACGGCTGGCCGGCATCTGAAGCGGCAGCGATCGTGACGAGGCCTGGTGTTCGTCGGCACGTCTCGCCAGCTCGCCGAACGCCGTCGGCAGCGTGTGGCTCTTGAGCACGCAGACCAGCAGCCGATGAGGCGCGGTCCGACTGCAATGGTGAGGAATCTCTCCCGTCACGAACTGCGTGCAGGAGACGTAGCCGTGCACGAGAGGATGCGGGGCCTGGTTCGGCTGGAACCAATGGACTCCCACGAGATCGCCGAAACGGATTTCCGCCGTCTGCCACCCCTTCCACTCACCATGCACCCGAATCAACATGTCGTCGTGTGCTGACATCGCCCTTCTCCTGGTTGAGGGGAAATCGATCGTGCGATTGGAATTCGAGGCACCCAGTAGACCGTACGAAAGGGCGCGTACGCCATCCGGTTCAGGGGGGAGAATAGAAAGACGAAGACAGGCTCAACCGGTCACGATCTCGACCGTTATACGATGATGCCTTTCCGGACCGCGTAGAGCACGATTTCCGCGGTGTTATGCAGGTTGAGCTTCTGCATGAGGTTGGCTCGATGCGTCTCGATCGTCGAGAGCCCCAGGTCCAGCAGCGTCGCCGCCTCCTTGTTGGAGCGTCCCTCGGCGAGCAGGTAGAGCACCTCTTTCTCGCGATCGGTCAGCAGGTGATAGGAATCGTTCAGGCCGCGCTGCTGCAGCGTCCGGACGTAGTCCTCGACCAGGAGCGACGTGACGGCGGGGCTGAAAAACGGTCTGCCCGACGCCACCGCCCGCACCGCCGGCAGTAAATCCTCATCGGTCGCGTCCTTCAAGAGATAGGCGCGCGCGCCGGCCGCAAGCGCGCGAATGATGTACGACTCGTCGGCGTGCATGCTCAGGACGATCACGCCAGGCGGTCGATCGAGCTTCTGTGCACGGGTGGCGACTTCGATGCCGCTCAGCTTCGGCATGCCGATGTCGACAATCAGCAGATCGGGCCGGTGCTCCTCGCACAAGCGGATCGCCTCGAGACCGTCGGCGGCCTCGGCGACGACCGACAGGCCCGCCTCTTCGAGCAGGCTGCGCAATCCCCGGCGCACGATGCCATGGTCGTCAGCCAACAGCACGCGCACGCGGTTCCTCCATGATCTGCGGCGGCAGCGGCAGCCGGATCGTGAGCGTCGTCCCTTCACCGATCGCGCCGCGAATGCGCATGGTGCCTTGAAGGTTTCTGACCCGTTCCTCGATGCCGCGGAGTCCCAACCCATCGCGGCGCCGCGCGGCGTCCAGACCGATGCCGTCGTCGGTCACCGACACGTCCAGCCGATCGTCGTAGCCGACCACGTTCACTTTGATGGTGCGCGCCTCGGCGTGCCGGATGCAGTTGGTCAGCGCTTCCTGGATCGCGCGATACACGCATGTCCGATAGCGATCCGGCAGGACGTCGAAGTCTCCGCGAGCGATCAGGTCGACGTTGACCCCGTACCGGCGGGTCAGATCGCGGACGTGCCACTCGAGCGCCGGCTGCAGGCCGAGGTCGTCCAGCATGCTGGGCCGGAGACCGAGCGCGAGATCGCGCACGGTGTGAAACATCTGGTCCACCAGCTGCCGGCATTCGGTGACGGCGGCCGCGAGCCTGGCATCGATGGCCGGCCTGGTGCGTTCGATCCGGCCCAGCTCCATTCGCAATGCCGTGAGCACCTGGGCCACGTGATCGTGGAGCTCGCGTGACAGATTCGTCCGCTCTTCCTCCTGCGTCGCGACCAGCCGCTGCGACAACTCGCGCATCTGACGCTCCGCGTCCTGGGCCACCGACCGTTGCTCTTCAGAGCGCCCCTCGAGGACGCGCAACCGGAAGACCACCGTCAGCGCCACGATCGAGCCGAGCAGCAGACTGCGCCAGAGAAGGCGGAAGAGGTCGTCGCGAAAGGCGGCCTGCCGCCGCGTGACCTCGGCGCGCTGTTCGGCCAGGTTGGTGTTGTTCAACTCTTCGATCTCTTGCGCGATCGCCAGCACCGCTTCGCGTCGCGGCACCACTTCGCGCCGCAGGAAGGTCGCGCTCTGCATGATCTTCTCAGCGGGGGTCCAATCGAAGAGCGGATCGAACGTCTCCCAATAGTCGTCGAGCTGGGTTTGGAGGCTGAGAATCTGATCCGCGTGAGGCTCAGCCAGCGACCGGAGCTCGGCGACCGTCGCCATGTTGGTCTCTCTGAACGCGGCGAGACGCTGCCGGTACTCGGGTGCCCGCTCGCGCGCGACGTCCAACAGGTAATCGCGCACGAAGATGCCCGACAGGTTGACGTCCGAGCGCAGGCGCCGAAGCTTGGTATCAACCTCGTGGCTGCGCGTATTCAGCTGATCGAGTTGGGTGTAGATCTCCTGGGCCCTGCGCGACGCCGTCAGCATCGACCCGGCGATGAGGGCCAGCAGGCTCACCAGTCCGAGCGCTGCAACAGGCCATGTCCTGAACCGCATCACGCACCTCCGCGTCCGCCCGTACGGATCGGATCCAGATTAGTCCCTTCGGCCCGCGGCACACATCCGGTAAACGGGGTAGAGCTTGCCCAAACCGATGAGGTAGCCGTGATGGCCTGTTCATCTCCCGTCTGAAAAGGCGAAGCCTCCTCTGTCAACCGGATGGTCGGTGCTGTTGCGCGGCGGTTTACTGGTTCAGCGCAGATGAATCGCGTTCGGGAGGCGAGATGCCGAATCAACGAGATCAGAATGCCCGGCCCGCGTGGAGTGCAGAACGCCTGCGGAACTGCGTCGCGAACATCTACGGCGGAGAATCGATCGTGGTGTTGTCGAACCGGGAACCGTTCAGGCACGATCGCGCGCCCGACGGCGGCATCGTCGTCAAGCGATCGGCTGGCGGGCTGGTGACCGCGTTGGAACCGTTGATCCATGCCTGCTCCGGGGTGTGGGTGGCAAGCGGCGCCGGAACCGCCGACAGAGACGTCGTCGACGAGCGCGATGGGCTGACCGTGTCACAGGGACCCTCTCGATACCGGCTTCGGCGGGTCTGGCTGAACGCTGACGAGAACCGCGGCTATTACTACGGGTTCGCCAACGAGGGACTGTGGCCGTTGTGCCATCGGGCGGGCGTCGAGCCGATCTTCAGGGCCGGCGACTTCAAGACCTACCAGGCGGTGAACGCGCGATTCGCGGCGGCCGTGTGTGAGGAGGTCAAAACCGAATCCCCCCTCGTCCTGGTGCAGGACTATCACTTCGCCCTGGCGCCTTGCATGATTCGACGCCGGCTGCCGCTCAGCACGATCATCGCGTTCTGGCACACTCCCTGGCCGAATCCGCGCCGCTTCGGCACGTGCCCCTGGAGACGTCAGCTGCTCAAGGGACTCCTCGGCAGCAGCATCGTCGGATTCCAGACGCCGGACGACTGTCGCAATTTCGTCGATACGGTCGGCGTGTCGCTCGAAGCGCAGATCGATCGCCGGCACGGCGTCATCACCCACGCGGGCCGGCAGACCACTGTCAGGGTCTATCCAGCGTCCGTGGAGTGGCCGAGCCGGCTGGCTGCGCAATCGCCTTCCGTCGAAGCGTGCCGCGCCGCCATTCGGAGCCGGCTGGGTCTGGCGCCGGAGGTTCGACTGGGCGTCGGCGTCGATCGCCTGGATTACACCAAGGGCATCATCGAGAAACTGTGCGCGGTCGAGCGGCTGCTCGAATCACATCCAGAACATCTTGGACGGTTCGTCTTCGTCCAGATTGCCGAGCCGAGCAGACACTGCCTGCCGGCGTATCGCGCCCTTCGATCGGGGTTGTGGGAGACGGCCGATCGAATCAACGCTCGCTTTGGCACGCACGGTCACCGGCCGATTGTCCTGCTCGAGGCGCATCATGACCCCGACGAGGTCTATCGATTTCTTCGCGCGGCGGATCTCTGTTTCGTCGGGAGCCTGCACGATGGCATGAACCTGGTGGCGAAGGAGTTCGTCACCGCGCGTGATGACGAGCGGGGCGTGCTGATCCTCAGCAGGTTTGCCGGCGCCGCGCGCGAGCTCAGCGGAGCGTTGCTGGTCAACCCATGGGCCATCGACGAGTCGGCCGACGCGCTTGCGGAGGCGTTGAACATGGAGGACGAGCAGCAGGCGAGCCGCATGCGTGCCATGCGCTCGATCGTCGCGGAGTTCAACAGCTATCGATGGGCGGCCGAGATGCTCTCGGATGGGGCACGTCTGCGAGCCGATCCAAGGCCTTCTCATGAAGGTGTTCCACGGCGATGGCCGCCGGCCGTCGAGCGTCGCGCCGGCACCGGCCACTGGCACGCGCGGCGACAACCGTCAATCCATGCGTGACCACTGTGGCGGTCTCGCGGCCGTCCACGCACGGGTGCCTCACTCCGCGGGGTCGTCGCCGGCGAATTCCATGAAAACAAGGCATTCTCGCCTGGCCACGGGCTTGCCTCGATCGAAGTCATGTTCAGCAACACGGGACTTAAGCGCTCGGCCGGCGCGGTGCTCGTCGCGGCCGGTCTGTGGTCGTCATCAGCCGGCGCGCAAGGGCGTCCTGAACCGATCGCGACAGCCGACTGTGCTCCGCACGCGTTCGCCGCCGGCGACGATCGGTTCAGCGGGACCGGTCCATTCCCGTACTCCGCCGCGTATCCGAACCGGGCGTGCCTGACGGGCCGGCTGCAGGTGCTCGCCACGCCCAAACAGGCAGACGTTTACGTCGACGGCTTCTTCGCCGGCTTCGTCAACGACTTCGACGGAGTCCTTCAATACCTTCCGGCCACGCCCGGCGATCACGCCATCACGTTGTACAAGGAAGGCTACCGGACGATCACCCGGCACGTGGTCGTGACGTCCGATTCGACCGCCACGCTGCGGCTGAAGATGAACAGGCTGGAGCCGGGCCGCACCAGTGAACCGCCGCCGGCGCCGGTGCTGCGGAGCGATTCGTGACGCGGCCGCGAAGGAGCGAGCGCTACTCGGTCAACGCGATGCCGAATCGCTCCGCCATGCGGTACAGCGTCCGGCGATCGACGCCGAGAATCTCGGCCGCGCGGGTGCGATTGCCGTTGGCGGCCTCGAGCACGTGCAGCAGATACCGGCGCTCGAGGTCGTCGAGGGTCGGCAGATCGGAAAACGGCTGGTCTCGAGGGACCGGAAGCGCGGGGGCGACGGTTTCGGTCAGCTCGAACGCCTCGATCAACGAACCGTGGCTGGAGACGACGAGGCGCTCGATCGTGTTCCTCAGCTCTCGAACATTGCCTGGCCAGGTGTGGCGCAGGAGCGCGTCGAGCGCGCTGGTCGAGAGCATCTTCCTCTGCCCGGCTCGCTGGCACGCGTCTTCGAGAAAGCTCCCGATCAGCAGCGGGATGTCGGCGCGTCGATCGCGCAGGGGCGGTACCCGAATGACGATGACGCTGAGCCGGTAGTACAGGTCCTGGCGAAAACGGCCTTCGGCGACGGCCTGCTCGAGCGCCACGTTCGTCGCGGCAATCACGCGGGCGCCGACCCGCAGGGAGCGGTTGCCGCCGACCGGCCGGACCTCGCCCTCCTCGATCACCCGCAACAATCGCACCTGCAGGGCGGCCGTCGTGTCGCCGATCTCGTCGAGCAGCACCGTGCCACCGGCCGCCTGTTCGAACACGCCCTTGTGATCCGACACCGCCCCTGTGAACGACCCTCGCTGATGTCCGAACAACTCGGACTCCAGCAGCGTGTCGGCGATGGCTCCGCAATTGATGCCGACGAACGGCTCTCGCGCGCGTTGACTGTGACTGTGGATCGCCCGGGCGACCAGCTCTTTGCCGGAGCCGCTTTCGCCGACGATGAGCACCGGGGCGGTCGAGTCTGCGGCGTGCGCGATGTGCTTGTACACCTCCAGCATCGGCGCGGTCCGGCCGATCAGGCTGCCAACCGGACCGGCAGGCGTCTCTGCCGGAGGCTCGGCCTGACGGCTGCCTTGCTCGAGGGCGCGATCGACGATGCGCTTGATGTCGGCGATGACGAACGGCTTGCTGATGTAGTCGAAGGCCCCCGCGCGCACCGCTTCGATCGCGGTTTCGAGCGTGCCGAACCCGCTGATCAGCACGACGGGAGCGCCCTGGTCCGCCTTGAACCGGCGCAACAGGTCGAGGCCCGATCGCGGGGCATTCAGGTTGATGTCCGAGATCAGCAGGTCGAACGACTCATGGCGGATCTTCGTGAGGGCCGCGTCGGGGTCCTGCACCGACACGAATTGCCGGTCCGGCGACTCGAGCAGCTCCTCGATGAAGGTGCAGGTGTCCGCGTCGTCGTCCACCACCAGGATTCGGGGCACTAGGACGCGCTCCTCTCGGCGTCGGCGGCGGGGAGGTCGATGACGAACAGCGCTCCCACGGCCCGGTTCGATGCCGCGATCGAGCCGCCATGCGCCCGCACCACGTCGCGCACGATGGCCAGCCCGAGGCCGCTGCCGTGCCCGAAGGCCTTGGTCGTCACCCATGGGTCGAACAAGCGTTCGATGACCTCGGCCGGAATCCCGGACCCGGTGTCCGCGACCTCGACCCGGATCCCGCCGGGGCGCGCCGTCGCCGCAATCGACAGCGTGCCGCCGCCGGGCATCGCGTCGAGCGCGTTGGTCACCAGGTTGAACAGGGCCATCTCCAATTGCGTGGCATCGGCCTTGACGGGCAGCAGACCCTCGGCCACCGATGCCTCCAGCCGAATGTGGTGACGCGCCAGCCGCGGCTGCGCCACTTCCCGCAGACGCTTGATGATGTCCGCGAGGTTCACCACCTGCACTTCGGACGGGTGTCGCGCGTGATCGAGCATCGTCCGGAGCACGCGCGTGACCTGCTGAATCTGCTCGTCGACCGTCCGCAGCTTCGAGCGCGTGCGATCGTCCGTCCGCGGATCGTCGCGGATCATCTGAATGTAACCTGAGACGAGGTTCAGCGGCGTGCCGGCCTGGTGGACGACGTTGGCCGCGACCTGACCGAGTGCCGCAACCCGTTCGGCGCGGCCCAGCGATTCTCTCAGGGCGAACAGCTCGCCCTGGCTGGCGGCGAGTTGGGCATTGCGTTGGGACAGGTCGCGTGTCGCTTCGTCAATCCGGCCCTGCAGGGACCGGTTGAATCGTTCCAGCTGGTCGAGCATCTCGTTCAGGCCGGTCGCGATCGCGCCGAGCTCGTCGCGCCGGGGCAGGGAGGCCCGGGCCCGAAGATTTCCTTCCCGCGTCTCCTCCATGGTCTGCAGGATGGCGCGAAGCGGCTGTCCCAGCAGCTGACGGACCGTGAAGTGGACCAGCAGCGTGACGAGGACGATGGTCGGCACAGCGAACCCTAGCGCGACTCGTAGCCCGTGATCTCGCGTCTGAATCAGGCTCTCCAGACCAACCGTCACCACCACGGCGTAGTTCCCGCGGCGCGGAACCGGCAACGCGACCGTGATCGCCGTGTTGGAGCGATCCGTGGTCCGCGCCTTTGTGGCAACGGCTCGCCGGGCGAGCTCCACCACTTCCGCACGTTCCTCCGTCGAGGTGCTGGTGACGACCAGCGGGCGGCCGGTGCCGTCGACCTCGATGACGGAGATCTCATCGAGCACGGGATCGGCGGCCACCAGATCGTGCAGCGAATCACGAATGTCCCGGGGGTCGAGTGGCAGGGCTCGTTGCGCGACGTTGTCCGCGGCCGATTGCGCGCCCAACCGGGCCGAGTCCATCAATTCCGCTTCGATGTGCTGCTCGAACGACCGCACTTCCAGATAGGCGACGCTCGTCACCACGCCGATCACGATGAGGGCGATGAAGAACGAGAGGGTCGTGCCCAGCGAGGTGTGCCGCAGCCATTTCGCCACAGTGGGGCGTACGTGCCGGCTCATGTCGCGCTGCGCCATCCGTCGCACATGTTGTAACCCATTGTGACTTACATCTTTACCGCGCTCCAGCCCCGCCGCGCCGACCGGCACGCCCTTTGATGTTCCTTGCATAGCCGGTTCCCGAGCGGGTCAAGAGGTCCGTGATGAAGAAGAACCTCACAGTGCTTCTGCTGTCGGCGATGCTGGCTTCGGGAGCGAGCGTGTTCGCGCAGGGCCCGCCCGCCTCCACCACGTTGAGCGTGCGCGGCACGATTGACAAGTACGACGGATCCAGCCGGACGCTCTCGTTGTCGACTTCGGGCGGTACCGTGCGGTTCCCGGTCGCGCCGACCGCGCGCATCAGTCAGGGCGGGCGCAAGGTGGACGCCTCGGAGCTCGAGAAGCTGGTCGGGAACCACGCGACCGTCCGCTACACGGAATCGGACGGCACCAAGGTCGTTGAATCAGTTCACGTGTTCGGGAAATGACGGAGGACAGATGAGTACAAGTGTGCTAGTCGTTGACGCTGATCTTCAGGTGACGAAGCTGGTTACGGGCATCCTGGTCAGCCGGGGATACGAGGTTCGGACTGCAAACGAAGCCGAGTCGGCGATGGCCAGTATCGGCATCACGCCTCCCGCGCTCGTGCTCACCGGCCTCGGCATGCCCGGTGCGAGCGGCCTCGAGTTCTGCCGCCGCGTCCGCGATGCCTCGAAGGTTCCCATCATCGTCATGTCTGGCAGCGCGGAGTGCGCCTCTGAAGTGGAGGCCCTCGATTCGGGCGCCGACGACTATCTGGCCAAGCCGCTCGTGACCGACAGACTGCTGGCTCGTGTGCGGGTGGCGCTCCGGCGGAGCCTGGAGGCGCCACCGGAGCCGGCGCTCGGCGTCGGCGAGTTCTACATCGACTTCGAGAATCATCGCGTCCGGGTGAACGGTCAGACGGTCCGGTTGACGCCGAAGGAATTCGATCTGTTCGTCTACATGGCGCGTCATCCGAACCGGGTCCTCCGTCACAAGGCGCTGCTCGGGGCGGTGTGGGGTGAAGCGTCCGAGGAGCAACCCGAATACCTGCGGGTGTTCATGGGGCAGTTGCGCAAGAAGCTGGAGTCCGATCCGTCCAATCCACGGTATCTGGTGACCGAGCCGTGGGTCGGATACCGCTTCAATCCGACTGGACTGGTGCAGTAGGACTCATGCCCCCGGCATTGCTGCTCGCGTTGGCGCTGATCGTTCCCGGGCCACCGGTCGACAACTTCGTCGTCCAGGCTGAACTGCAGGGCCTGTACGACGAAGCCAGCCAGGCCAACCTGCAGTTCGTGACCGCGTCCGACATCGACGAGTTTCATGCCGTGCTCTGTACCGCCGACTGGGTCTTCACCGACCTGGCTGGGCACCGGCGGCCATGGGCGGAGATGCGTGAGGATGCCGTTCGTGCGCTCTCCGAGCCGCGCCTCGACTCGATGATGCAGACGATCGTGAAGTTGGAAGTCGATTCCGGAGGCGCCACGGCCGTCGTCAACCTCAGCACGGTCCGCACCGTTGTCGATCACGAAGGACGGTACGGGCGGCCGGACGCCCCGCACACGCTGACCCACACGACGCCGTTTCGGGATCGGTGGATCAAGGTGTCCGACGAATGGAAGCTGAAGTCGCGCGAGCAGATTGGTGCCCCGAGCGAATCGGTTGACAAGGCTGAATGATGGACGCGTCGTGAGGCTGCCCCGGTCGGCTCGAGCATGCGACTGACGACGGCCAGCGGAGAACGACTCGCGCTTCCGGCCAGGCTGTCGCGGGCATCGGCGGCGGTGCTGGTGATTGCGGCCTTGCTGTTCGTGTTTGCGTTGGACCGTGCCACCGGCGCCGCTCCCGTGCAGCACCTCTATTACCTGCCGATCATCCTCGCAGCCGTCGTGTTCAGGATGCGGGGCGGCCTTGCGGCTGGCGCTGCCGCGATCGTGCTGTATCACGTGGCCAACCCGCACATGCTGACGTTTCGGTACGAAGAATCAGACCTGATCCAGATCGCGCTGTTCCTGGCGGTGGGTGCGGCAACCGCACGATTCGTCGATGACGCGGACCGTCTGCGGCGGATCGCCCTGACCGACGACCTGACCGGCTTGCACAACCTTCGTTCGTTCGAAATGCGGCTCCTGGCGATGGTGCGGGCGTCGCGTGCGGGGCGGGGCCCACTCGCGTTGCTGGTGCTCGACGTGGACCGCCTGAAGTCGTTGAATGACCGTTTCGGTCACCTGGCCGGCGCCGAAGCCGTGCGAACGGTCGGGCACATCATCGGTGAGCGACTGCCGCCCGATGCGGTCGGATGCCGTTACGGTGGAGACGAGTTCGTCGTGGCGGTACCGCAGTCGACCGCAGCGCAGGCGAACCGCCTGGCCGACGATCTGCGTCAGGCGGTTCATTCCTGCGCGCCGCTGCTGGCCGGTCACTCCTTTCCGGCCGGCACGCTCTCAATCAGCGTTGGTCTCGTCAGCGCCTCGTTCGAGCACGATTCAGCGGCCGACGACGCGCGCCGCCGGGATGTCGAAAGCAGCGAGGCGGTGTTCCGCGCCGCAGACGCCGCGCTCTATCGAGCCAAGGCGATGGGCCGCAATCAGGTCTGCGTCGCCTGATGCCTCTGTGGAAAGACTCTGCCATGTCGATGAAAGCCTCGGTGTTGCTCTCTGTCCTGCCGGCGGTCTTGCTCATCGCCTCGCCGGCCTTCGCGCAAGGCGGGGCGCGGCCCGTGGCCAAAGCCAGCCTGTTGCGTGATCTCAATGCCTCCGTCGAGGATCTGACCGCGCGGGTCGCGTTGAGCGTCGTCCAGGTGGTCGTCACCGGCTATGCCGCCGTTGACGAGCGCACGCGTGGAGAGAGCGGCCTCGTGATCGGCCGGCAGCGCAGCATCGGCTCCGGCGCGATCGTCGATCCGGACGGGTACATCGTCACCAACGCTCATGTCGTCGCGGGCGCCCGCCAGGTGCAGGTCGTGGTCCATCGCGACACCACGGCGGACGGTCCGGTGCGTTCGCTCGCCCTCCTCGCCGGCCAGACCGTCGACGCCCGCGTCGTCGGCATCGCGACCGACATCGACCTCGCGCTCCTGAAGATCGATCTCACCGGGCTCCCGGCGCTGCCGATCGCGAACTACGATGCGATCCGCCAGGGCGAGCTGGTGTTCGCGTTCGGCAGCCCGCAGGGGCTGCGCAATTCGGTCTCGATGGGCGTGGTCAGTTCGGTCGCGCGGCAGGTGGATCCCGACAGTCCGACCATCTACATCCAGACCGACGCGCCGATCAACCC
>Ga0070665_100006071_pt1 | contig 12348 bp, 10 predicted proteins | sample KBSS13metaG_FD_65862 | JGI IMG/M metagenome (GOLD analysis project Ga0070665, IMG submission 65862) | Switchgrass rhizosphere microbial communities from Kellogg Biological Station, Michigan, USA - KBS S1-3 metaG | ecosystem: Host-associated > Plants > Roots > Rhizosphere > Soil ... | reverse complement strand
AAGATCTCGTCGTCGGAGACGTAGTAGGCGATCAGGTCGTCGATCACGCCACCGGAATCGGTGCAGCACAACGTGTATTGCGCCTTGCCCGGCCCGATGCGCCGCAGGTCGTTGGTGAGCGCGGAATTGACGTATTCGGCCGCGCCGGGCCCTTTGACCAGTGCCTTGCCGAGATGACTCACGTCGAAAAGGCCGACGGTGGTGCGCGTCGCGGTGTGCTCGCTGACCGTGCCTGCGTACGACACCGGCATCAGCCAGCCGGAGAATTCGGCGAAACTCGCGCCGAGCTGACGATGTCGTTCCTCGAGGGGGCCGTGCAGGATTTCGCTCGCTTCAGTGTCGGACACGGGAAATCACCCTAATGGGAAAGTCCGCGCTGGCAGACTCCGGTGGGTGGTCGATTTCGATGCGCTTGAAGCCGCGGGAATCGCCAACGCCCGGGACCGCGCCGGTCTCATCGAATACCTGGACGGTCTCGGCTTCACGGCCGAGGACATGGTCGAGGCCGAGCAGCGCGGCCGATTGTTCGGCCTGGCGGGCGACGTCCTGCAGTGGTCCGGCCGCCCGATTTACCACCTGAGCGCCGCGGCGGCGGCGCTGGGCGTGTCCGTCGACGATGTCGCGCACGCCTGGGAGGCGCTCGGCCTGAGGGTCACCGATCAACAGACGCCGGTGCTGAGCCAGGCCGACGTCGACGGCTTGTCGGCGTGGGTCACGCTGCGGAAGGTCGCGGGTGAAGACGCGGCGCTGAATTTTTTGCGGGTGGTCGGTGCCGCGATGGCCCGCCTCGCCGAGGCCAGCGGAACCATGATCCGGATCGCGCAGCCCGACCTCATGGTCACCCACAGCCAGGACGAGCTCACCACCGCGCTCGCATACCGCGAAGTCGCCGAGCTGGTGCCCGGTCTCTCCACACTGATGGACTCCGTATTTCGCCATCAAATCACCAGCGCCCGAACCTATTTCGAGGGCGTCATCAGCGACGCGTCGGCAAGCGTCACGTGTGGCGTCGGGTTCGCGGATCTTTCCGGCTTCACCGAGCTGACCCAGCGACTCAGCCCGGCCGAATTGTCCGACCTCCTCGTCGAGTTCGGCGGCGCCGTCAGCGACGTCGTACACGCCGACGGTGGCCGGGTGGTGAAGTTCATCGGCGACGAAGTGATGTGGGTGACGTCAACACCTGAGCTGCTCGCCAAGGTCGCGTTCGATCTCGTCGAGTACCCGCGGGCGCGTGAGGCCGGTCTGCTGGTGCGAGCCGGCCTGGGCTATGGCTCGGTGCTGGCCATCGGGGGCGACTACTTCGGCACCCCGGTCAACCTGGCCGCGCGCCTGGTGGCGGCGGCCGCGCCGGGGCAGATCCTTGCGGCCACCGATGTCCGAGACCAGCTGCCGGACTGGCCGGCCATCCCCCTAGATCCGTTGACGCTCAAGGGCTTCGACGAGCCGGTGACGGCCTACGACCTGCACTTGTCGCGCTGACAGCTAGGGTAAGGCCTCGTGAGCCCTGCAAATCCCGGTTATCAGGCCCCAGCAGTCACCGTCGCCTCGGCGCTGGCCAAACGCACGAACGACTCCGCGGTGCTGATCGTGCCCGTTGTCAGCGGCCAGGATGAGGACGCGACGGCGACAGTCCTCGGCAGTCCGTTCCTCGACGCGGAAGCGGTCGGCGAGATCGACGTGGCACTGCGGGCGCTTGGCGCGAAGGGGGGCCCGGACCAGGTCGCTCGCGTGGTCGCACCGTCGCTGCCGGTGGGCAGCGTGCTCGCCGTCGGGCTGGGCAAGGACCGCGACCAGTGGCCGGCCGACGTGATCCGTCGCGCAGCCGGAACCGCCGCGCGCTCGCTCAACGGCACCGCGACGGTGATCACCACGCTGTCGGACCTCGACCTGAGCGCGACGATCGAAGGCCTGATCCTCGGCGCCTACCGGTTCACCGACTTCCGCAGCGACAAGACGGCGCCCAAGGACGCGGGTCTGCGCGAGATCACGGTGCTGGCCGCCGACACCAAGGCCAAGACGAAGGCGGCTGCCGAGCGAGCGACGGCGATCGCAACCGCGGTGGCCACCGCGCGCGATCTGGTCAACACCCCGCCGAGCCACCTCTTTCCGGCCGAATTCGCCAAGCGCGCAAAGGCTTTGGGAGAAGCAGCAGGACTCGAGGTCGAGGTGCTCGACGACAAGGCCCTCGCCAAAGAGGGCTATGGCGGCGTGATCGGTGTCGGCAAGGGCTCGTCACGCCCGCCCCGGCTGGTGCGACTGGCGCATCGCGGCGGCAAGGGCAAGAAGGCGAAGACGGTCGCTCTTGTCGGCAAAGGCATCACGTTCGACACCGGCGGCATCTCGATCAAGCCCGCGGCCAACATGCACCACATGACCTCCGACATGGGCGGCGCCGCCGCCGTGATCGCCACGGTGGTGCTGGCAGCCAAGCAGCAGTTGCCCATCGACGTGATCGCCACGGTGCCGATGGCAGAGAACATGCCGTCGTCGACCGCACAGCGGCCCGGTGACGTGCTGACCCAATATGGCGGCATCACCGTCGAGGTGCTCAACACCGACGCCGAGGGCCGGCTGATCCTGGCCGACGCGATCGTGCGGGCCTGTGAGGACAACCCTGACTACCTGATCGAGACGTCGACGCTGACCGGCGCGCAGACGGTGGCGCTCGGTGCCCGCACGCCAGGAGTGATGGGCAGCGACGAGTTCCGCGACCGCGTCGCCGAGCTGTCGCAGGAGGTCGGCGAGAACGCGTGGGCGATGCCGCTGCCCGAGGAGTTGAAGGACGATCTGAAGTCGACGGTCGCCGACCTGGCCAACGTCAGCGGGTCACGTTATGCGGGCATGCTCGTCGCAGGCACGTATTTGCGCGAGTTCGTCGCCGACGGTGTGCAGTGGGCGCACATCGACATCGCGGGGCCGGCATACAACACCGGCGGGCCGTGGGGCTATACCGGCAAGGGCGGCACTGGCGTGCCGACGCGGACGATGTTCGCGGTCCTGGAGGACATAGCCGCGAGCGGCTGAGACAACCAGAGCCGATAACGGCTGACTTCATCGGCGAAATAAGGTTCCGGTACGCATTCGGCCCGAAAGCGTGTCATAACTCTGATCTCGCGGCAGCTGGCCAGCGAGCTGAGCTACATCACGTTTGCGCGTGCGGAGCTGCGCATCGCCTGCGGCAGTAGGTGCGCGACGCCGTAGACGAAGTAGGCCTCCGGCGCGACCGGTCGGATCGGCTTGTTCTTCTTGACGGCCGAGACGATCGCCTTGGCCACCTTGTCGGGGCCGTATCTGCGTGCGGCGAAAACCTTTTCGAGCTGTGCGCGACGCGCCTCCACCTTCGCCTGCTTTGCGGCTGGCACGTCGAACCTGGTGGTGTGCACGATGTTCGTGTTGATCACGCCCGGGCAGACCGTCGTCAGACCGACCCCGGCCTGATCCAGTTCGGCGCGCAGGCAGTCACCGAACATGAATACGGCGGCCTTGCTGGTCGAGTACGCATTCATCGACTGCTGCGGCGAATACGCGGCCATCGACGAGACGTTGACGATATGCCCGCCAGTGCCCCTGTCCACGAGTCGGCGGCCAAATGACCTGCAGCAGTTGACGACCCCGCCGAAGTTGATGTCGAGCACCCTGTCGAACTCCTCGGCAGGCGTGTCAAGAAACAGCCCCGCGTGACCAATCCCGGCGTTGTTCACAACGATGTCGGGCACGCCGTACTCGGCGCTCACGAGCTCGGCGAACTCCTCGACGGCCTCGGCGTCGGCGACATCTAGCGTGTAGAAGTGCGCGACGCCGCCGCGCGCGGTGATCTGCGCTGCGGTCTCCTTGACCGTCGCTTCGTCGATATCGCTGATCACCAGTTCGGCGCCCTCGCGGGCAAACGCCAGCGCGGTCTCACGGCCAATACCGCTACCCGCGCCGGTGACGGAAACCAATGTGTCGCCGAAGTATTCGCGTGGACGGCCCACCTGCGCACGCAGCAGCGAACGGGTGGCGGGCTTGCCGTTCAGAAAGTCGACGAACTCGGCAACCGAAGCGGCGAGCACCTGGGGGTGCGACATGGGTGACCAGTGGCCGGCCCTGATGTCGCGCCGCCACAGCCGCGGCACCCACCTGTGCAGGTCGTCGAAGACATACGGCCGCACGAACTGGTCCCTGGTGTTCACGATGACCTGCACCGGGACGTCGACGTAATGATCGGTCCTGCCCGCAGTCACGCTGCGAAAGTAGTTCGCGCCGTACACCTTCAGGCTGTTTGCAGCATCCGTCTTATAGGTCTCCGAATGGTGAAGCTTCTCGCGTGGAATCCCGTCGCGCACGATAAGCATCTGTCGCACACCCTCGGCGATGAAGCCACGCACGGCGAGCCGTCCCACTATGGGGATCGAGAAAAAGCCCATATAGGCGAACGACAGGAATTGACTCAGCGCACGCAGGAACTGCCGCGGACGATACGGCCGCATGAGGCTGTCGATGATGTAGTGGTTCAAGTGATCGGCGCTGGGTCCGGACACCGACGTGTACGAGGCGACGTGATCGCTTGCCCCGGGGCGGGATAGGTACTCCCACATCCCCGCCGATCCCCAGTCGTGTGCCAGCACGTGCACCGGCTCTCCCGGTGCCACCGCGTCGACCACGGCGGCGAAGTCGTCGGCGTAACAGGCCATGCTGTACGCCGAAACCGGTTTGGGCACAGACGTTTTACCCACGCCACGATTGTCGTATCGGACCACCCGGAAGCGCTCGGCCAGCAGCGGCACGACGCCGTCCCATATGACGTGCGAATCCGGCCAGCCGTGCACGAGCACGATGGTCGGGCCGTGGGGATTGCCCTCTTCGTAGACGGCGACGCGCACGCCGTCAGTGCTGTCGATTAATCGCTCGGCGATCGCGGCCATGGCACCTCCGCACAGTTAGTGGGACCGCTGGTACCGTATCAGGGCAGTCTCTTCAGCCCTCCAGCTCTTCCCGAAGTGCGCGGTCACGCTCGATCCGCCTGCGCGCGTCGTAGTCCCGCATCCGCTGCGGATAACCCACCTTCTGCACGTCGTAGACCGGGATCTGAAGCCGCTCGCTCAGCCTCCTCGCACCGGCGTCACCCCCGGCCCTTCGGCGGGTCCACTCCCCATCGGCGGCCACCAGGACGACAGTGACATCGGTGACGGTGGTTCTCGGCTCGACGAACGCTTCGACACCGATGTGTTCGGCCACCCACTGCTGCAGGTACTTCAGGTCGGCTGCTGGGTCAGCACCGGCCGCGCTTCGCGCTTGACGACCGCCGCGAAACCTGTCGAACAGTCCCACCTGGGCTCGGCTCCTTCTCTTTCACCTCTATCGATAGTGCCAGAGCTTTCAGACCCCAGGTCTGCGGCGAACTGCGTGGGCAGACGTGACAGGATGGGACCCGACATTCGACCCGTACCAACTGAACCGTTCGAGAGAGCGAGGGAGTCGATACATATGGCCATCTCCGTTCAGATGCCCGCACTTGGCGAAAGCGTCACCGAGGGCACTGTCACCCGCTGGCTCAAGCAAGAGGGCGACACGGTCGAACAAGATGAGCCATTACTCGAGGTGTCCACCGACAAGGTCGACACGGAGATCCCTTCACCGGCCGCAGGCGTGCTGACCAAGATCGTCGCTCAGGAAGACGACACCGTTGAGGTCGGCGGTGAGCTCGCGGTGATCGGCGACGCCGGCGAGGCGCCTGCCGAACCGGCCCCGGCCGCCGAAGAAGAAAAGCCCGCCGAGGAGCCTGCGGCGCAGCCGGAACCGGCCGCCGAGGAGCAGGAGCCCGAGCCAGAACCGGCCAAGCCGGCAGCGGCTTCGTCGGGCGGCGGCGGTCAGGCCACGTCGGTGAAGATGCCCGAACTCGGCGAGTCGGTCACCGAAGGCACCGTGACGCGCTGGCTGAAGAAGGTCGGCGATTCCGTCGAGGTCGACGAGCCACTCGTCGAGGTGTCCACCGACAAGGTCGACACCGAGATCCCCTCCCCGGTGGCGGGGACCCTGCTGTCGATCACCGCCGAAGAGGACGACACCGTCTCGGTCGGCGGCGAGTTGGCCAAGATCGGCGACGCCGATGCCGGAGCAGCCGATGCGCCCGCGCCCGAGCCGAAACCCGAACCCAAGCCCGAGCCCAAGCCGGAGCCGAAACCCGAACCCAAGCCTGAGCCGGTCGCCGAGGCCAAGCCGGAACCCAAGCCAGAACCGAAGCCGGAGCCTAAGCCCGAGGCCAAGCCGGCCCCCGCCGCCGAGGCGCCTTCGGTTGACGGCGGCCCGTACGTCACCCCGCTGGTGCGAAAGCTGGCCGCTGAGAACAACATTGACCTGGCATCGGTGAAGGGCACCGGCGTCGGCGGGCGGATCCGCAAGCAGGACGTGATGGCCGCCGCGGAAGCCAAGAAGACCCCTCCCGCCCCCGCGCCGGAGGCCGCGCCCGCTGCGGCCCCCAAACCGGCCGCCGCCGCTGCGACGCCCGCACCTGCGCTGGCCCACTTGCGCGGCACCACGCAGAAAGCCAACCGGATCCGCCAGATCACCGCGAAGAAGACCCGCGAATCTCTGCAAGCCACAGCGCAATTGACGCAAACCCACGAGGTCGACATGACCAAGATCGTGTCGTTGCGGGCCAAGGCAAAAGCCAAGTTCGCCGAACGCGAAGGCGTCAATCTGACATTCCTGCCGTTCTTCGCGGTGGCGGTGATCGACGCCCTCAAGGCGCATCCAAACGTCAACGCCAGCTACAACGAAGAATCCAAGGAGATCACCTACTACGACGCCGAGCACCTCGGCTTCGCTGTCGATACCGAGCAGGGACTGCTGTCGCCGGTGATCCATAACGCCGGTGACCTCTCGCTCGGTGGTCTGGCCCGCGCGATCGCCGACATCGCGGCGCGCGCCCGCAGCGGCAACCTCAAGCCCGACGAGCTGTCCGGCGGAACGTTCACGATCACCAACATCGGCAGCCAGGGCGCGCTGTTCGACACCCCGATCCTGGTCCCCCCGCAGGCAGCAATGCTTGGCACCGGCGCGATCGTCAAGAGGCCACGGGTGATCGCCGACCAATACGGCAACGAGTCGATCGGCGTGCGGTCGGTGTGCTACCTGCCGCTGACCTATGACCACCGGCTCATCGATGGCGCCGATGCCGGACGCTTCCTGACGACCATCAAGCGCCGCCTCGAAGAGGGTGCCTTCGAGGCCGATCTCGGGCTATAGAGCGCCGTGACCAACGCCGTCATCGCGATCGCGGGGTCTTCCGGCCTGATCGGCTCGGCATTGGTTTACGCGCTACGCGCCACCGACCGCAGGGTGCTGCGGATCGTGCGGCGGGCGCCGTCGAATGCCGATGAGGTGTTCTGGAACCCGGACACCGGCGAGTTCGACTCGAGCGCACTCGACGGTGTCGACGCGGTCGTCAACCTGTGCGGCATCAGCATCGGCGAGAAGCGATGGTCGGGTGCATTCAAACAGAGCCTGCGCGACAGCCGCATCGGGCCGACCGAAGTGCTCTCAGCCGCTGTGGTCGAGGCAGGCGTTCCGACTCTGGTGAACGCCAGCGCGGTCGGCTACTACGGCGACACCGGCGGTCGCACAGTCGACGAAACCGCCTCTGCCGGTGAGGGTTTCATGGCTCAGCTGTGTGCGGACTGGGAGGCCGCGACGTCCTTCGCCGAACGCGACGGAACCAGGGTGGTGCTGGCGCGCACCGGCCTGGTGCTGGCACCGGCGGGCGGTCTACTGAGCCGGGTCAAGCCGCTGTTCTCATTAGGACTCGGCGCCCGACTGGGTAACGGACGCCAGTACATGCCATGGATCAGTCTCGAAGACGAAATCCGTGCCCTGTTGTTCGCGATCAACCACGACGAGGTGGCCGGGCCCGTCAACCTGACCGGGCCCGCGCCGGTGACCAACGCCGAGTTCACCGCCGCGCTCGGCCGCACCGTCAACCGGCCGACCCCGTTGATCGCACCCGGGTTCGCACTGCGCACCCTGATCGGCGAATTCGCCGACGAGGGCCTGCTCGGCGGGCAGCGGGCAATCCCCACGGTGCTGGAACGCGCGGGGTTCAAGTTCCACCACAACACCATCGGCGAGGCGCTGGCCTTCGCGACGGCGAAGAACCATGACGCGTAGTTTTGATGCCATGGCGGCATCGATCCGGTCGGCGACATCGCCGGTCGACGTGCGGCGGCTCGGCACCGTCGACTATCAGACGGCATGGCAGCTACAGCGCGAACTCGCCGACGCGCGGGCCGCAGGTGGCACCGACACGCTGTTGCTGCTGGAGCACCCGCCGGTGTACACCGCAGGACGCCGCACGCTGCCAGAGGAGCGCCCGGCTGACGACACCCCCGTGGTCGACACCGACCGTGGCGGCAAGATCACCTGGCACGGACCCGGCCAGCTGGTCGGGTATCCGATCATCGGCCTCGCGGAGCCGCTCGACGTGGTGAATTTCGTTCGGCGCCTTGAGGAATCGATGATCAAGGTGTGCGCCGGGCTGGGGCTGGAGACGGGCCGCGTCGAGGGCCGCTCCGGGGTCTGGGCGCCGTCGGACGGCAAGCGGCCGGCACGCAAGATCGGCGCCATCGGCATCCGGGTGGCGCGGGCGACCACCCTGCACGGGTTCGCCCTCAACTGCGACTGCGATCTCGATGCGTTCGGCGCGATCGTGCCGTGCGGCATTTCCGACGCGGGTGTCACGTCGCTGACCGCCGAGCTCGGCCGCCGGGTGACCGTCGACGACGTGCTCGCCCCGATGGCCGACGCCGTGTGTGACGCGCTCGACGGCCGCCTGGTAGTAGCGTTGACGTAGTGACAGTCCCGCCTGAAGGTCGCAAGCTGCTGCGTCTCGAGGTTCGCAATGCCGAGACGCCGATCGAACGCAAGCCACCGTGGATCAAGACCCGCGCGAAGATGGGCCCGGAGTACAAGGAGCTCAAGGCGCTCGTCAAACGGGAGGGTCTGCACACCGTCTGCGAGGAAGCCGGCTGCCCGAACATCTTCGAATGCTGGGAAGACCGCGAGGCCACCTTCCTGATCGGCGGCGAACAATGCACCCGTCGCTGCGACTTCTGCCAGATCGACACCGGTAAGCCCGCCGACCTCGACCGCGACGAGCCGCGTCGGGTCGCCGAGAGCGTGCAAGCGATGGGGCTGCGCTACTCCACCGTCACCGGGGTGGCCCGCGACGATCTGCCCGACGGCGGCGCGTGGCTGTACGCCGAAACCGTGCGGGCGATCAAGAAGCTCAACCCCAACACCGGAGTCGAGTTGCTGATCCCGGACTTCAACGGCGAGCCGGCACTGCTGGAGCAGGTCTTCGAGGCCCGTCCAGAAGTGTTGGCGCACAACGTCGAAACTGTGCCGCGCATCTTCAAACGGATCCGCCCTGCGTTCCGCTACGAGCGCAGCCTGAACGTGCTCACCGCTGCCCGCGACTACGGCCTTGTCACCAAGTCGAACCTGATCCTCGGCATGGGCGAGACGCCCGAAGAGGTCCGCACCGCGCTTGTTGATCTGCACGAAGCCGGCTGCGACATCGTGACGATCACCCAGTACCTACGCCCGTCGGTGCGCCACCACCCGGTTGAGCGCTGGGTCCATCCCGAGGAATTCGTCGAGCACGAGCAGTTCGCCAACGGCCTCGGCTTCGCCAGAGTGCTCGCCGGCCCGCTGGTCCGGTCGTCGTATCGGGCAGGCAGGCTGTACGCCCAGGCGGTCGCATCGCGGCCGTCGGGAGCCGCCGCGGCGGCGACATCAGAGTCCGTATCCTGAACCAATGGCGAAACCCCGTGACCCGGCTGCGGTGAAGGCTGCCAAGGCCGAGGCCAAGGCGACCCGCAAGGCCGCCTCCAAGCAGCGCCGCAGCCAGTTGTGGCAGGCGTTCCAGATCCAGCGCAAAGAGGACAAACGCCTCCTGCCGTACATGATCGGCGCGTTCGTCGTGATCGTCGGCGCGTCGACGGCCTTCGGCATCCTGTCGGGCGGGTTCACCGGCTACTTGATGATTCCGCTGGGCATCGTCCTTGGTGCGCTGGTGGCCTTCGTCATCTTCGGGCGCCGCGCGCAGAAATCGGTGTACCGAAAGGCCGAAGGACAGACCGGCGCCGCGGCATGGGCACTGGAGAACCTGCGCGGCAAGTGGCGGGTCACACCCGGCGTCGCGGCCACCGGCCACTTCGACGCGGTGCACCGGGTGATCGGGCGCCCCGGCGTGATCCTCGTCGGCGAAGGTTCGGCGACCCGCGTCAAACCCCTACTGGCCCAGGAAAAGAAGCGCACCGCCCGCCTGATCGGTGACACCCCCATCTACGACTTCATCGTCGGCAACGGCGAAGGCGAAGTGCCGCTGGCCAAGCTCGAACGTCACATGACGAAGCTGCCCGCCAACATTACGGTCAAGCAGATGGACTCGCTGGAGTCGCGGTTGATGGCCCTGGGCAGCAAGGGCGGAGCGGCCGCGATGCCCAAGGGGCCGCTGCCGGGTCAGGCCAAGATGCGCAACGTGCAGCGCACCGTCCGCAGGCGCTGACCCTCCTTTCGCCCAAACTCACGCTTGGGCGGGATAGTGCGAGAAGATCGCGCCATTTCGTCGATCTCGGCGAAGGTCAGCGACGCACGACCGCGGTATTGGTGACTTTGTCCTGCAGGCCCCGCATGTCGGCGTCGGTGATCAGGGGTGGAATCACGACGGCGATAAGCAGCCCGCGCACGACAGCCCTGCCGAAGCCGACGTGCTGGCGGCCGTCGACGGGCACGACGATCAGTCCCAAGGCGTACTGGCCTGGCGTGAAGCCGAATAGCCGAACCGACACTGCGCCGAGCACGAACCAGATGGCCAAGATTGCCCATTGCAGCCACGGCATCGACACCAAACCGAACGACATCGCCAGGGCGGCCAGCCCGTAGGCGATCAACCAGTCGACGCACAGCGCGGCGATGCGCCTGCCCATCCGGGCGAGCGATCGGGGGCCGGATTGCGGCAAACCGAGCCGCTGGCCCGGGTACTCGTTGGGTTCTTGGCCCGGACTGCCCGACTCCGAAGACGGACCCGACAGCCAGGACCCAATCTCGCGGGCCATACTGTCAGGATAAGCGGGGCCCTCCCAGGCCCTTCGGCCGCCGCTGCAGGCAAATTGCGTAACTTCAGCGCAACATGCGGTTGACGACCGTGCAACATCGTGTCCATAGCGTCAACCCGCGGGTTTACCAGAAATAAGGAGAGAACTCAGTGGCAGAAAAGACCGCCGACGACATCATCAAGCAGATCAAGGACGACGACGTTCAGTATGTCGACATCCGGTTCTGCGATCTTCCCGGTGTTGTTCAGCACTTCTCGGTCCCGGCTTCGGTATTCGACGAGAGCGTGTTCGAGGACGGGCTGGCATTCGACGGTTCGTCGGTGCGCGGCTTCCAGTCGATCCACGAGTCGGACATGATGCTGCTGCCGGACCCCGACACCGCTCGGATCGACCCGTTCCGCGCCGCCAAGACGCTGAACCTCAACTTCTTCGTGCACGATCCGTTCACCCGCGAGGCATACTCCCGCGACCCGCGCAACGTGGCCCGCAAGGCCGAGAACTACCTGGCCAGCACCGGCATCGCCGACACCGCATACTTCGGCGCCGAGGCCGAGTTCTACATCTTCGACTCGGTTTCGTTCGACTCGCAGATGAACGGCACGTTCTACGAGATCGACTCGGAGGCGGGCTGGTGGAACACCGGCGAGCCGTTCGAGTCGGACGGCAGCGCCAACCGCGGCTACAAGGTCCGCCCGAAGGGTGGCTACTTCCCCGTCGCGCCGTATGACCATTACGTCGACCTGCGCGACGAGATGTGCACCAACCTGCAGAACGCCGGTTTCGTGCTGGAGCGCGGTCACCACGAGGTGGGCACCGCCGGCCAGGCCGAGATCAACTACAAGTTCAACACCCTGCTGCACGCCGCCGATGACTTGGTGCTGTTCAAGTACATCATCAAGAACACGGCCTGGCAGGCAGGCAAGTCCGTGACGTTCATGCCCAAGCCGCTGTTCGGCGACAACGGCTCCGGCATGCACTGCCACCAGTCGCTGTGGAAGGACGGCAGCCCGCTGTTCCACGACGAGTCCGGTTATGCCGGCCTGTCGGACACCGCACGCCACTACATCGGCGGCATCCTGCATCACGCGCCGTCGCTGCTGGCGTTCACCAACCCGACGGTGAACTCCTACAAGCGCTTGGTGCCGGGCTACGAGGCCCCGATCAACCTGGTGTACAGCCAGCGCAACCGCTCGGCGTGTGTGCGTATCCCGATCACCGGCAACAACCCGAAGGCCAAGCGCCTCGAGTTCCG
>Ga0070665_100006069_pt1 | contig 12350 bp, 11 predicted proteins | sample KBSS13metaG_FD_65862 | JGI IMG/M metagenome (GOLD analysis project Ga0070665, IMG submission 65862) | Switchgrass rhizosphere microbial communities from Kellogg Biological Station, Michigan, USA - KBS S1-3 metaG | ecosystem: Host-associated > Plants > Roots > Rhizosphere > Soil ... | reverse complement strand
CCCGGAAACATCGGGGCGGTGGCGCGCGCCATGAAAAACATGGCCCTGGCGGAGCTGGTGCTGGTGCGGCCCAAGGCGTTTCCGCATCCCGAGGCCACGGCACGTGCCTCGGGCGCCGACGACCTGCTGGCGCGAGCCCGCGTGGTGGACAGCGTCACCGAGGCCGTGGCCGACGTGGGTTTCGTCGCCGCCACCACCTCGCGCTCGCGCGATCAGAATTTTCGCGCGCTCGACCTGCACGACGCCGCGGTGCGCATCCACGAGATGAGCGCGCGCGGGACCGCCGCGGTGTTGTTCGGCGCCGAGCGCACCGGCCTCACCAACGAGGAACTGGCGCTGGCGCACCTGCTGATCCGCATCCCGGCCAATCCCGAGTACCCGTCGCTGAACCTCGCCATGGCGGTGCAGCTCACCACCTACGAGCTGTTCCGCGCCGCGGGTTCGCCGGCGAGCCCGCGGCCGTTGTCCGAACTCACGGTGCCGCTGGCGCCGGGCGCGGACCTGGAGCGCTTCTACGCGCACCTCCAGCAGGTCATGGACGAGGTGGATTTCAAGGACCGCACCACCGGCGGCACCCACCTCATGACGCGCATCCGCCGCCTGTTCCAGCGCTGCGAGATGGACCAGAACGAGGTCAACATCCTGCGCGGCATCCTCACTTCCGTTCAGCAGAAGAGACGTCGCGCCTCTGGCGCGCCAGAGAAATAGGGGCGGGCGGGTGACTATCTACCTCGACTACGCGGCCACCACGCCCGTGGATCCGCGCGTCGCCGCCGCCATGGCCGAATGCCTCGCCAACCCCGAAGCGCAGGCCAACCCCGCGTCGGCCACGCACGGGCTGGGGCTGGCGGCGCAGGAGCGCGTCGAGGCCGCGCGCGCCGAGGTCGCGGCGCTGATCAACGCGCATCCGGCCGAAATCGTCTTCACCTCCGGCGCCACCGAGGCCAACAACCTGGCGCTGGCCGGCGTGGTGCGCGCGGCCAGGCGGGGCAAGGACCCGCGCACGCACCTGGTCTCCGCGCGCACCGAGCACAAGTCGGTGCTCGACGTGCTCAAGCAGCTCGAGAAGGAGGGCTGCGCGGTGACGCTGGTCGAGCCGGACGAGACCGGCCGCGTCCCGCCCGAAGCCATCGCCACGGCGCTGCGTCCCGACACGCTGCTGGTGTCGCTGATGCTGGCCAACAACGAGACCGGTGTGCTCAACGATCTGGCCGCCGTGACGGCAATGGCGTCGGCGCGCGGCATCCTCGTGCACACCGATGCCTCGCAAGCCGTGGGCAAACTACCGGTGGACGTCGCGAAGCTCGGCGTCGATTTCCTGGCGCTGACGGCGCACAAGTTCTACGGCCCGAAGGGCGTGGGTGCGCTGTACGTGCGCGAGCGTGCGCGGCCGCGGATCGCGGCCGTGCAGCTCGGCGGCGGTCACGAACGTGGACTGCGCTCGGGCACGCTGCCCACGCACCAGCTGGTCGGTATCGCGGGCGCCGCGGCGCTGGCGCGCGCGCAGGGCACGCAAGACGCCGCGCATGCGCGCGACCTCGCGAACCGGCTCAAGCGCGAACTCGAGGCCATCCCCGGCGTGGGTTTCAACGACCGCCACCCGGACGGCGTGCCGGGGCTCATCAACGCCTCGTTCGAAGAGGTCGAAGGCGAGAGCCTGGTGACCGGCCTGCCCGAAATCGCCGTGTCCACGGGATCGGCCTGCAGCTCGGCCACGCGCGAGCCGAGCTACGTGCTGCGCGCCCTGGGGCGGAGCACCGAGCTGGCCCAGAGCTCGCTACGGCTATCCCTGGGGCGATTCACCACGGCCGCGGACGTCGACGCGGCCGCCACCGCGATCCGCGCCGAGGTTGCGCGCCTGCGCGCGCTGGGTGGGCACGGACCGGCCGGCATCGGCCAGCATGTCGACCCGGATTCGCGGTTGGCCTCGGGCAACAGCCTGCTGGGCCGCTCGTTGAGTCCCCTGGCGCGGCGGTACTTCCTGGCACCGGCGCGTCCGCCCGAGTTTCCGGACGGGGCGCCCGCCACCGACATCCGCCAGGGGCGCGCCGGCCGCGAAGCCGAAGGCACGCGGGTTTTCTTCGAACTGAAAATTGGCGGCGGGATTGTGAAAAGTGCCCGTTTCAGCGTGTACGGATGCCCCCATACTGTGGCCGTGGCTGCCTGGTTATGTGAGACGCTGGAAGGCGCACCGCTGAACGGTGTGGCGCCCGGGACGCCCGCTGACTGGGCCGGAAAATTCGCAGTCCCCGCCGAGAAACTTGGCCGGCTGCTGGTCGTCGAAGACGCATTACGCGCGGCATTGAGGCCGGCGCTCCAGGTTTGAAACACATGTCCATTTCGCTCACACAAGCGGCTGCCGAACGGGTCAAGACCTTCATCGCCTCACGGGGCAAGGGCCTGGGGCTCAGGCTCGGCGTGCGCAAGACCGGCTGCTCGGGGTTTGCCTACGTGGTGAATTACGCCGACGACCCGGTCGCCAGCGACCTGGTGTTCGAGGACCGCGGCGTCAAGGTGTTCGTCGATCCGGAGAGCCTGCCGCTCATCCAGGGCACCACCGTCGACTTCGTCAAACAGGGCCTCAACGAGGCCTTCCGCTTCCATAACCCGAACATCAAAGGCGAGTGCGGTTGCGGGGAGTCCTTCTCCGTCTAGCCGAACCCTTCGGGCCGCCTCCGTTCTTTATTTTTCAGCGACTTGCTCGCGGGTTTTTCTCGAAAACGGGGGCCCCTCCCGGTACAATCGCGCGCCTTTAAGCCCCCCATCAAGGAATTGTTCACATGGCGCTCGAGCGCACTTTCTCCATCGTCAAACCGGACGGCGTCGCCCGTAACCTCATCGGCCAGGTCCTGAGCCGCTTCGAAAAGGCCGGCCTGCGCGTGGTCGCGGCCCGCATGCAGCACCTGTCCCAGCGTGATGCCGAGGGTTTCTACGCCGTGCACTCCGCGCGCCCGTTCTTCAAGGACCTCGTGAAGTACATGACCTCGGGTCCGGTGCTGTTGCAGGTGCTCGAAGGCGAGAACGCCATCGCGAAGAACCGCGAGATCATGGGCGCCACGGATCCGAAGAAGGCCGCCCCGGGCACGATCCGCGCGGACTTCGCCGAGAGCATCGAAGCGAACACCGTGCACGGCTCGGACGCTCCGGAAACCGCCGCGAAGGAAATCGCCTACTTCTTCCGCGAGACGGAGATCTGCCCGCGCGGGTGATCCCATGGACGCTGCCACTCCAGTCGAACGCGTAAACCTGCTGGGCCTCGACAAGGCCGAGCTGGAAGCGTTCGTCGGGAGCCTGGGCAGCAAGCCGTTCCGCGCGCGCCAGTTGATGAACTGGCTGTACAAGCGCGGCGAATCCGACATCGCCGCGATGACGGACCTGGCCAAGGACTTCCGCGCGGAGCTGCAATTACGCGCCGAGGTCAAACTACCCGAGATCGTGAAGACGCAGGTGGCCTCGGACGGCACCCGCAAGTGGCTGCTGTCCGGTGGCAACGGCCAGGCCTTCGAGACGGTGTTCATCCCCGAGGAGGACCGCGGCACGCTGTGCATCTCCTCGCAGGTGGGCTGCGTGCTCGACTGCTCGTTCTGCTCGACCGCGCAGCAGGGCTTCAACCGCAATCTCACCGCGGCGGAGATCGTCGGCCAGGTCTGGCTGGCAAATCGTGAACTGGCTGGGTCGCTCGGCTGGAAAGTCGGTGACGATCGCATCATCACCAACATCGTGCTCATGGGCATGGGCGAGCCGCTCGCCAACTTCCGCAACGTCATCCCCGCGATCCGCATCTTCCTCGACGACCTGGGCTTCGACATCTCGCGCCGCCGCGTGACGCTGAGCACCTCCGGCCTGGTGCCGCAGATCTACAAGCTGGCCGAGGAAGTGAACTGCGCGCTGGCCGTGTCGCTGCACGCGCCCAACGACGAGCTGCGCAGCCAGATCGTGCCGATCAACCGCAAGCACAACATCGCCGAGCTGCTCGATGCCTGCTGGCACTACCTCGACGAACAGAACGGCCGCAGCGTCACGTTCGAGTACGTGATGCTCGACGGCGTGAACGACCAGCCGGAGCACGCCCGCGAGCTCGCGCGGCTGCTGAAGGACAAACCGGCGAAGGTGAACCTCATTCCGTTCAACCCGTTCCCGGGTACGCAGTATCGGCGCTCGCCGATCGAGGTGATCCGGGCGTTCGGCGACGAACTGATCCGCCGCGGCGTCATCGCCACGATTCGCAAGACGCGCGGCGACGACATCGATGCCGCGTGCGGACAACTCGCGGGACAGGTCACCGACCGCACCGTGGTGCGGCTGGGTTCGAAAACTTTCGGATTGCAGGTGCGTGCATGAGCGGTTCGATACGCCTGGTGGTTGGAATCCTGTGCTGCATGCTGGTCGCGTGCGTCACCAGCACCAAGGACGGCGGCAAACCGCTCAAGGACGAAAGCCCGGAGGTCGCGGCCGGCAAATACAACGTGCAGCTGGGCACCGCCTACCTGCAGCAGGGCAACTACGCGCTGGCCCGCGACAAGCTGGAGCGCGCGCTCAAGCAGAATCCCAAGGACCCGGACGTGCACACCAGCCTCGGGCTGCTGTACGACCGCACCGGCGACGCCAAGGGCGCCGACAGGCATTTCCGCGAAGCGCTGCGCCTGGCGCCCGACAAGCCGGACATCTCCAACAACTACGCGATCTACCTCTGCAAGAACGGCCGCACCGACGAGGGCGTGGAGCGTTTCACCGCGGTGGCCAACAACAAGTACTACCGCACGCCGGAAGTCGCGCTGACCAACGCCGGCGTCTGCCTGCTCAGCGCCCGGCGCCTCGACGAGGCGGAGAAGAAATTCCTCGGTGCCATCAAGGCGCGGCCTAACTACACCGAGCCCACGGTGCAGCTGGCCAGCCTGCACCTGGAGCGCAACGAGATTCCGCAGGCGCGCAAGGTGGTCGACACCTATCTCGGCGCGTTCAAGCCCCAGCCCGACGTGTTGCTGTCGGCCGTGACCGTGGCGCGCGCCGCCAAGGACAGGATGTCCGAGGAAAAGTATTCCCGTGAGTTGCGCCTCGAGTTCCCGGACTCGGTGCAGGCGCGCGCACTCAAGAAACCCTGAGTCTCGTGCAAGATTCTCCCGCACCTCCTGCTGCGACAGCGCCGCGCTCGATCGGCGAGCGCCTGCGCGCCGGCCGTGAGCGCGCCGGGCTGTCGGTGGCCGCGGCCGCGGAAAAGCTCCATCTCGACCTGAAAGTGATCGAAGCCCTCGAGGCCGATCGCTTCGCCGAGCTGGGCGCGTCCGTGTACGTGCGCGGTCACCTGCGTCGCTACGGCGACTTCGTCGGCGAGCCGGGCCTGGAACTGGTCAATGCCTACAGCGCCAGGGCCGAGGCGCGTCCGCCGCCACCGGATCTCACGCAGATCCCGCACGCCGAGCGCCGCTCGGATCCGCGCCGGCTGGTGACGCCGCTGGTGGGGCTGGGCTGCGCCATGGTGCTGGCCCTCGCCATCTGGTGGGTGCTGGCCGGTTCGAAATCCGCGACGGTCGCGACCGCCTCGCCGCCGCAGTCCACCCCGGTTCCTGCGGCCGCGGCCGCACCCGCCAGCGCGCCGCCGGTGCACATGGCCAGCGCCGCCAACAACTCCGCGCCTGCCGCTGCCATCACGCCCGCCGCGACGCCGGCATCCCCGGGCAACGCGGCCGCCGATGCCACGCGTCGCGAAGCCAGCCAGGAGACGACCGCGCCCGCGCGCGAGACCCGGCTGCGACTCGAGCTCAGCAACGAGAGCTGGGTGGAGGTCTATGACTCGCGCGGGGAACGACTCTTCTACGACGTGGCCGGCGCCGGCAGCGTGCAGAGCATCGCCGGGCGGCCGCCGCTGCGCGTGGTGCTGGGCAATGCCGCCGCGGTGACCGTGCAGGTCGACGGCCAGTCGCGCGACATTCCCGCGGCCGCTTTGGACGGCGAGGGCGCGCGCTTCGTGGTCAATCGATCCGGCTCCCTCTCGCGCGCGCGCTAAGAACTATGTCCCGCAATATCCCGCCGGTCACCGGCATGAAAGACGTACTCGCCGCCGAAATCGGCGCGTGGCAGCACGTCGAACGCACCATGGCCGGCGTGCTGGCCGCGTACGGCTACGAAGAAATGCGCGTCCCGGTGGTCGAGCACACGGATCTCTTCAAGCGCGCGATTGGTGAGTACACCGACGTGGTCGAGAAGGAGATGTACACCTTCACCGACCAGGGCGGCGACAGCCTGACGCTGCGGCCCGAGGCCACGGCCGGCATGGTGCGCGCCGCGATCTCGAACGGCCTGCTGCGCGGCGCACGCCTCAAGGTGTGGTGCCAGGGACCGATGTTCCGCCACGAGAAGCCGCAGAAGGGCCGCTACCGCCAGTTCACGCAGATCGACGTCGAGGCCATCGGCTTCGCCGGCCCGGACGTCGACATCGAGCTGATCGCGCTCACCGCGCGCCTGTGGAAGTTGTTAGGCCTGACGCGCGTCAGGCTGCAGATCAATTCGCTGGGCACGCCCGAGGCGCGACGGAACTATCGCGAGCTGCTGAAGCAATACTTCCTCGGACACATCGACCAGCTGGACGCGGACAGCAAGCGCCGGCTCGAAGGAAACCCGCTGCGCATCCTCGACAGCAAGATCGCCGCCACCCAGGCCATCGTCGCCAACGCGCCGGTGCTCACCGAGCACCTGGACCCGGAGTCGCAGGCGCACTTCGCCGAGCTCAAGGCCGGGCTCGATGCCATCGGCGTGCCCTACACGGTGAACCCGCGCCTGGTGCGCGGCCTCGACTACTACTCGCGCACGGTGTTCGAGTGGATCACCGACGCGCTGGGATCCCAGGACGCGGTCTGCTCCGGCGGGCGCTACGACGGCCTGATCTCCCAGCTCGGGGGCGAGGCCACGCCGGCGATCGGCTTTGCCATGGGCGTGGAGCGCGTGGTCGAGCTGACCCGGCTCGCCGGGCAACTGCCGCCGGCGCCGGCGCCCGACGTGTTCCTGATGGCGCAGGGCGATGCCGCCCAGCGCAAGGCGCTGGAGCTGGCCGAGCGGCTGCGCGACGCCTTCCCCGGACGGGGCATCGTGGTCCATTGCGGATCGGCCAAGTTCAAGACACAGTTCCGCCGCGCCGACGAGTCCGGCGCGCGGGTGGCGCTGGTCATCGGAGAGGATGAGCTGGCGCGCGGCATGGTGGCATTGAAGCCGCTGCGCGGAGCCGAAACCACACAGACGGAATACCCGATCGCGGACATCGCCGCGCGGGTCGAAGAGTTCTTGAGGAGATCGACGTGAGCGATTACAGCGAAGCCGAACAATGGGAACGCGCCAAGCAATGGGCCAGGACCAATGGAATCTGGATCGTCGCGGGCATAGCCCTCGGCGCCGGCGCCCTCGGTGGATGGAACTGGTACAAGGACCGCCGCGTCGCGCAGGCCGAGACCGCCTCGGCGCGTTACGAGGAGATGATCGAGGCCTTCACGCGCAATGACCGCACGCGCGGCATGACCCTGGTCGAGGACCTGAACCGCGAATACTCCTGGACCCCGTACGCCTCGCTGGCCAGCCTCATGGCGGCGCGATTCCAGGTCGAGTCGAATGAACTCGACAAAGCCGTCGTGAGTCTCAAGACCGTGATGGACAGCGCCCCGGACAACGAATTGCGGCTGATCGCCCGTACGCGCCTGGCGCGCGTGCAGGCCGCGCAGGGCAAGTACGACGACGCGCTCGCCACGCTCAAGGTGGAGCAGCCCGGCGAGTTCGCGCCGCGCCTCGCCGATGCGCGTGGCGACGTGTTGCTCGCCAAGGGCGATCGCGCCGGCGCGCTGCGTGAATACCTGGCGGCGCGTAGCGGCGATGCGGATGGCCGCGTCGACACCGAACTGCTGGACCTGAAGATCCGCGACCTGGGTGGCACGCCGCCGCCGGCGACCGCCGAAGCTTCGTAAAGGAACCCGATGAAAAAGCTCAGCCTGCTGCTGCTCGCCACCATGCTGGTCCTGTCGGCCTGCAAGACGAAGGACGACAAGAAGAAAGTCGACCAGCCCGTCGACCTGGTGGACATCAAGAACCCGACCGTGAAGATCCAGAAAGTCTGGGGCGCGAGCGTGGGCGGTGGCGGCAAGAAGCTGCGGCTGGGACTGGGTCTCGCGAAGGCCGGCGACCGCATCTTCGCGGCCGGCGCCGATGGCGAGATCGCCGCGTTCAATCTGCAGACCGGCAAACAGATCTGGCGCACCAAGACCAAGGTCGACCTGTCGGGTGGAACCGGCGCGAGCCTCGATGTCGTGGCGGTGGGCTCGGCCGACGGCCAGGTGCTGGCGCTGTCGGCATCCGAAGGCAAGGAACTGTGGCGCGCCGACGTGAAGGGCGAGGTCCTGTCCGCGCCGGCCGTGGGTTTGAAGGAAGTCGTGGTGCGTACCGTCGACGGACGCTTGCGCGCGCTGGCCGTCACGGACGGCGCGGAGCTGTGGTCCACCGAGCAGCAGATTCCCCGCCTGACGCTACGCGGCGTGGCCGCGCCCGTGATCGCGCACGACATGGCGTTCTCCGGCTTCGACAATGGCCGCGTGGTCGCGATCAACATGGCCGACGGCGCGACCGTCTGGGACGCGCCCGTCTCGCCCTCGCATGGCCGCACCGAGCTCGAGCGTCTCAACGACATCGATGCCGCGGTCAAGGTGGTCGACCAGGAAGTCTACGTCGCCGGCTTCCAGGGTCGCGCCGCGATGCTGGCGCTCGACAACGGGCAGATCTGGTGGACGCGCGACGTGTCGAGTTATCGCGGTGTCGACGTCGACGACGACCAGATGTACGTGTCCACCTCGGAAGGTGACCTGGTGGCGCTCAAGCGCCGCACCGGCACCGAGGTGTGGCGCGACGCCTCGCTGAAACACCGCGGCCTGTCCGCGCCCGCGGTGGTGGGTGACTACGTGGTGGTGGCCGACCTCGACGGCTACGTGCACTGGTTCGACCGCGTCACCGGCACGATTGCCGGCCGCTCCAAGGCCGGTGGCGAGCGCGTGACCAACGCGCCGCTGGCGGTGGACGGCATGCTCTACCTGCTCAACGACAAGGGCGAGCTCACGGCCATGCGCGGCCAGCCGATCGTGGCACGTGCGGCCAAGGCGGCGCCCGCGCCAGCGCCCGCACCGGCGCCGGAAGCCGCGCCGGCCCCCGGCGGCGGCTGATGTCCGCCGTCGTTAGTTAGTCGGGAGATCCTGGAATGCTGCCGGTCGTCGCGATCGTGGGGCGGCCGAATGTCGGCAAGTCCACGCTGTTCAACACGCTGACCCAGACGCGCGACGCCATCGTGGCCGACGTGCCCGGTGTCACGCGCGATCGCCAGTACGGCTACGGCAGGCTGGGTCCGGTGCAGTACGTGTGCATCGACACCGGCGGGCTGGTGGAAAATCCGGTGGGCATGGACGCGCTGATGCGCATCCAGACCGAACACGCCATCAAGGAAGCCGACCGGCTGGTGTTCATCGCCGACGCGCGCGCCGGGCTCACGCCGCAGGACATGCTGTTCGCGCGCGAGCTGCGCCGCTCGGGCAAGCCGGTGTTCCTGGCCGTCAACAAGGCCGAGGGCATGGACGCCGCGATCGCCGCCGCGGATTTCCATTCGCTCGGTCTCGGTGACCCGCACGCCATCGCCGCCACGCATGGCTATGGCTGCGAAGAGCTCATGGACATCGTGCTCGAAGGCTTTCCGCCAGCGCCGCCCGAGGACGAAGAGCCGGAGGACGGCCGCATCCGCATCGCGGTCATCGGCCGGCCGAACGTCGGCAAGTCCACGCTGATCAACCGGCTGATCGGCGAAGAGCGCCTGATCACCAGCGACGTGGCCGGCACCACGCGCGACAGCATCCTGGTGCCCTTCGATCGCGACGGTCGCGGCTTCACGCTGATCGACACCGCCGGTGTGCGTCGCCGCGCCAAGATCGACGACGAAATCGAACATCTCTCGGTCTCGAAAACGCTGCAGGCCATCGCCGAGGCGCACGTGGTCACCATGGTGGTCGACGCGCAGGATTCCATCGGCGAGCAGGACGCGAGCGTGCTGGGTCTCGCGCTGAGCCGCGGCCGCGCGCTGATCCTGGCGGTGAACAAGTGGGACAACATCCCGATGGACCAGCGCGAGGAGATCAAGCGGCTGCTCACGCTCAAGATCGACTTCGTGCCGTTCGCGCCCATCCACTTCGTGAGCGCGCGCCACGGCACTGGCGTCGGCGATCTGGTGCACTCGATGATCCGCGCCTACGAGGCGGCCATGCGCCAGATGAAGACGCCGGAGCTCACGCGCTGCATGCAGGCCGCGATGGAGCAGCACCAGCCGCCCATCGTGCGCGGCCGCCGCATCCGCTTGAGATACGCGCACCAGGGCGGACGCAATCCGCCGCGCATCGTGGTGCACGGCAGCCAGGCCGCGCACGTGCCGGAATCCTACAAGCGCTATCTGGCCAACGTGTTCCGCGAGCGCTTCGACCTGTTCGCGACGCCGGTGTCGGTCGAGTTCCGCAGCGACGTGAATCCTTTCGTGGGCGACAAGCCCAAGGAGAAGCGCGGCCTCAAGACCGCGCAGAAGGAACGTCGCGAGCGGCGCCTGAAGAAAGATCGCGCCAAGCGTCCGGCCAAGAAGAAAACACGCCGGTAGTCAGGACGTGTTTGCACGCTCTTTTGCGTGCGGCCAATTCCCCGTTAGAGTGCGCGCGTGATTTTCATGCCGCACGCTACACGACCCGCCCGCTGGCTCGCCTACGCCGGCCTCTGGGCATTGATCGTCAGCGTGTTCGCCTCGCAGCTCTATCTCGCCGGCTACGTGCGGCCGTGGCCACGCGCGTTCGCGGCCGAGGCGGTGTACTGGCTGGCCTGGTGGATACTCCTGCCGTTGTTGTTCGCGTGGTGCCGCCGGCTGAAGGACACCTCGTGGAACGTGCGCGGACCGGCGCTGCTGCTGGGCGCGCTGGCCGCGCTGCTGCTGGCCCCTCTGGTCGCGCAGTGCCTGCATTTCCTGCAGATCGCGCTGCGCCTGTGCGTCGGTGACTGCGAGCCGGCATTCCTGCCGTTCTCGGCGCCGTGGTTCGCGCAGGCGGTGCGTTCCGCGGGCGTCAACCTGCCGGTGTATGCCGGCTTCGTGCTGGCCTGGCATGCCGCCAGCTACTACCGCGAGGCGCGCGATCGCGAACTGCGCGCCGCCGAGCTCGAGGGCCTGCTGCACCAGTCGCAACTCGAGGCGCTGCGCTCGCAGCTCAACCCGCATTTCCTCTTCAACGCGCTGCACTCGATGGCCGAGCTGGTGCATACCGACCCGAAGCTCGCCGAGCAATTGCTGGTGCGCCTGGGCGAGCTGCTGCGCCAGGTCCTGCAGTCGTCCAACCGGCAGGAAGTGCCGTTGGCCGAAGAGCTCGAATTCATCCGCGGCTACGTCGAGATCGAGCAGATGCGGCTCGGCGAGCGGCTGTGCGTGCGCTGGGATGTCGACGCCGCGCTGGCGCAGGCGCCGGTACCCAGCCTGATCTTGCAGCCGCTGGTGGAGAACGCGGTCCAGCACGGCATCGCGGCGGCCAGCGGACCCGGCACGCTGGACATCGTGGCGCGTCGCGACGGCGAATTCCTGGTGCTCGAAGTGCGCGACAACGGTCCGGGACCCCGCGGTGCGGCGGAGCGCTCGCAGGGCATCGGTCTCGCGAACACGCGCGCCCGGCTGCAGCGGCTGTACGGCGAGCGGCAGGGCTTCGAGATCCAGGCGGGCGAGGGCATGACGGTGCGGTTGCGCCTGCCGCTGCCCGCATGACCCTGCGCGTGCTCATCGTCGACGACGAGCCGCTGGCGCGGCAGCGCCTGCAGCGCATGTTGCGCGCCGAGGACGACCTCGAACTACTCGCGCCCTGCGCCGACGGACGCGCGGCCGTCGCGGCCATCCTCGAGCAGCGTCCCGACCTGCTGTTCCTCGACGTGCAGATGCCGGGAATGACGGGCTTTGAAGTGCTCGCGACGGTGGGCACGAAGCAGATGCCGGTGGTCATCTTCGTCACGGCGCACGATCGCTTCGCGCTGCAGGCCTTCGAGGCCGAGGCGGTCGACTACCTGCTGAAACCCTTCGGCGTGGAGCGCGTGCAGAAGGCGCTGGAACGCGCGCGGGTATTCCTGGGCGGCGCGCGCCGCAAGCTGGAACGCCAGTACGACAACCTGCTGCGGGCCACCTCGTCCGCGCGCGAGTCGCCCTGCATCCTGGTGAAGAAGCGCGAGCGGTACCTCGTGCTGCGACCCGAGGACATCGATTTCGTCGAAGCTTATGGCGACTACGTGCGGCTGCGTGTCGGCACGGAAACGCACCTGCTGCGGGGCAC
>Ga0070665_100006067_pt1 | contig 12352 bp, 5 predicted proteins | sample KBSS13metaG_FD_65862 | JGI IMG/M metagenome (GOLD analysis project Ga0070665, IMG submission 65862) | Switchgrass rhizosphere microbial communities from Kellogg Biological Station, Michigan, USA - KBS S1-3 metaG | ecosystem: Host-associated > Plants > Roots > Rhizosphere > Soil ... | reverse complement strand
GCGGCGCCCGAGCAGACGCCTTCGAACAGGCCGAGCACGCAGCGCATGCCCTCGACCCGGTCGAGCGCGCCGACGAAATGCATTTCCGACGTGCCGGGATTGGCGAAGCAAACCTCGACGCCGCCCTTCACCAGGGTCCGAACCAGACTTTCCGCACCGTTCATTGCCACAGCTCCCCGCCGCTCGGATGAAATTGGGGCGCTACCCTAAGCCGTAGCCCGGTCCGAAGCCACGCCGATTCAGGCGCGGATTTCGCGCTCGCCCGGCAGCCCTGTTCAGATCACGCTGAAGTCGGCGTTGGTCAGGGTGGCATGGTTGTCGAGATGGGCGAACCTGACGGCCTGGATCGCGCCGCTGCCGTCGGCATCGTAGTACAGGTCGCCGCGGGCGCTGTCGTAGACGATGCGGTCGCTGCTGTCCTTCGCACCGAGCGCCAGGTCCTTGAACGCCGCCGCCGACAGCGGTCCCGTCGCGCTCAGCGCGGTGAAGGCAAGGTGGTCCAGCCGGATCGAATCGTTGTTGCCCGAGACGTTGGAGAAGTCGCGGATGATGTCCGGATCGGCCACCAGGGCGGGCGAGGTCGAGAAGCTGAAGATGTCGTTGCCGCCGTTGCCGCGCAGGATGTCGTTGCCCGCCCCGCCGTCGAGCACGTTGGCGGCGTTGTTGCCGACGAGGGTGTTGTCGAGCGTGTTGCCGGTGGCATTGATCGCCGACGTGCCGGTCAGGGTCAGATTCTCGATGTACTGGCCGGCGAGATCGTAGCTCACCGACGACAGCACCGTATCGATGCCTTCGTCGTTCAGCTCGTAGGCCTTGTCGCCGGCCTGGCTTACGACATACGTGTCGTCGCCGGCGCCGCCGTACACCCTGTCGACGCCGGTCATCCCGTCGAGCCGATTGTCCGTGGCATTGCCGGTCAGCACGTTGTCGAGCGTATTGCCGGTGGCATTGATGGCTGCCGTGCCGGTCAGGGTCAGCCTCTCGATGAACTGGCCGGTGAGATCGTAGCTGACCGACGACAGCACCGTGTCGACGCCCTCGTCCTCCAGCTCATAGGCCTTGTCGCCGGTCTGGCTGACGATGTAGGTGTCGTTGCCCTTGCCGCCGCGCATCTCGTCGACGCCGTCCTTCCCGTCGAGCAGGTTGGCCGCGCTGTTGCCGATCAGCACATTGTCGAGCGTGTTGCCCGTGGCGTCTATCATCGACGTACCGGTCAGGGTCAGCTTCTCGATGAACTGGCCGGTGAGATCGTAGCTGACCGACGACAGCACCGTGTCGACGCCCTGGTTGTTCAGCTCATAGGCCCTGTCGCCGGTCTGGCTGACGACATACGTGTCGTTGCCCTTGCCGCCGCGCATCTCGTCTGCGCCGGTCAACCCATCGAGCCGATTGGCCGCGGCGTTGCCGACCAGGATGTTGCCGAATGAATTGCCGGTGCCGTTGATCGCCGACGTGCCGACCAGGGTCAGGTTCTCGAGATACTGGCCGGTCAGATCATAGCTGATCGAGGACAGCACCGTGTCGATGCCTTCGTCCTTCAGCTCATGGACCTTGTCGCCGGCCTGGTCGACGACGTACGTGTCGTCGCCCTTGCCGCCGCGCATCTCGTCGTTGCCAGCCATCCCGTCGAGCCGATTGGCGGCTGCATTGCCGACCAGGATGTTGGCGAGCGTGTTGCCATCGGCATTGATCGCCGACGTGCCGGTCAGGGTCAGATTCTCGATCCAGGCCGAAAGATGATAGCTGGCGAAGGACAGCACCATGTCGATGCCCTGGTCCTGCTGCTCAATGACCTTGTCGCCGGCCTGGTCGACGATGTACGTGTCGTCGCCTGCGCCGCCGCGCAGGATGTCGACGCCGCCCCCACCGTCCAGCACGTTCGCGGCCACGGTGCCATTCAGCGTATTGCTCAACTCGTTGCCGGTGCCGTTGAGGGCCGCCGTGCCCATCAGCGTCAGCTTCTCGACGTTTGCCGCGAGCGTGTAGCTGATGGTCGATTCGACGATGTCGATGCCTTCATTGGCGTTCTCGTGCACGCTGTCGGCGTTGTTGCCCACCTGGTAAGCGTCGTCGCCCGCGCCGCCGTACATCGCGTCACGGCCGCTGCCGCCCTCCAGGCGGTCGTTGCCGGCACCGCCGTAAAGAGTGTCATCGCCATTGAGGCCATAGAGTGTGTCATCGCCATCGAGGCCGCTGAGAACATTCGCCGCGCCGTTGCCGCTCAGCAAATTGGCCAACTCATTGCCGGTGCCGTTGATGCCCGCCGTGCCCATGAGCGTCAGCTTCTCGACATTGGCCGCGAGCGTGTAGGTGACGGTCGATTCGATAAGGTCGTTACCTTCGTTGGCGTTCTCGTGCACGCTGTCGCCGCGATTGCCCACCTGGTAGATGTCGTTGCCCCAGCCGCCGTACATCGCGTCACTGCCGCTACCGCCCTCCAGCCGGTCGTAGCCGGAACCGCCGTAGAGCGTGTCATTGCCGTTGTAACCATAGAGATCGTCGTTCCCGTACCCACTGACGATGATGTTGTTCTCAGCGTTGCCATAGCCGGTGAAGCGGGGCCCCGCAAAGGTCAGGTTCTCGACGAAATCGGGAAGCTGATAAGTGAGGTGAACGTCATGCACCGCGCCGAGCTCGACCGTGTCGATCCCGCCATCGGCCTCCTCGGTGACGACAACAGTGGCGATAGCTTCCCCGGGGACGGCATAGGTGTCGTCACCCGTGCCGCCAACCATGGTCGAGCCATTGAGTTGGTCGTCGCCGCCGTCCCCGTACAAGGTGGCGCCCGTCAGCGTATCGTTGCCGTCGCCTCCGTATGCGGTGGTGCCGTTCAGCGTGTCGTTGCCGTCGCCTCCGTATGCGGTGGTGCCGTTCAGCGTGTCGTCGCCGCCGTCCCCGTACAAAGTGCCACCGCTCAGCGTGTCGTTGCCGTCGCCCCCGTATGCGATGGTAGCGCTCAGCGTGTCGTCGCCTCCGAGCCCGTACACGGTGTTGGCATTCGATAGGCTGTTTGCGCCTTCCGTTCCCCAGACGGTGCCCTGGGCGCCGGTGACATTCTCAAAATTGAGAAACGTGCCGACGTCGCCATCGCCCATGTCTTGAGGCGTGGTGAGTCTGAGGTCGATGGAGGCTGTTCTACCCAGGAGATCGAGCGTGTCGCTGCCGGCGCCGGCATCGAAATAGTCGCCGCCGCCTTCGAAGGAGATGCGGTCGTTGCCACTGCCCGTGACGATGACGTCATCGCCGCTGCCAGCTTCGATCGTGATGGAGGTTGTCCAATCCGCGGCGGCATGGACATCCATTGCGAATGCGTTCCCCAGCGGATCCGTCGAAAACGCGTCCAGGCCAAGGAGCGTCACGTTGCGCATCAGAACTTCGCCCGGACCGGCAACCCCGCCCAGCTTCACCACGGCCAAGGAGGTAAGGTACACCTCGGCGCCACCGGCACCGCCATCGATCATGAGGTCGTCACCGTCCGCATAGATTCGATCCAGGCCCGCGCCGCCTCGTATCGTATCGGCGCCCTCATCGCCCGAGAGCACGGCGTTTCTGTTGCCGCCTTGTATTAGGTCGTTACCCTCACCTCCAGAGACGTGGACGCTTCGCAACGGGCTGCCGGAAGTGCCTCCGGTCAAGGTATCGTTACCGGCGCCCCCAGATATCGCGATGGTGGTGGAAAAGAAGGTTTGCTCGAGGTGGTCCGGATCCACGTACAAATCATCACCAGAGCTGCCGACGAAGGTCCGGGCCTTTCGGAAGATAGCGGGGACATCGGTCGCCAGGGCGCTGACATCGGATCCCCCATCGCCAACGAGCTGGAGTATATCGACGCCGTTCTGGTCCAGTAGCGTGAGTGAGCCGATCTCGCCTGTGGGCATGCCACCGGGCGTCGAAGGAGGCCCAAATGTCGTCAATGCCGTAACCCTGACGGTCCAGCCGGCGAAGCCGGACGCCGCCGTCCCTTTCATCACCCATTGAGAGGCCGACAGGCTCTGCTGCGTCCAATTGGCGGGCGATTGGAAGATCGCCGGCCAATAGTTGGCCGACGAAGGGTCGTTCGGGTTGAATTCGAAGGCGACCAGGAAAGTCAGAGTATACGCCAAGGGAGTCTCTCCTGCATCTCGATGAGGGACGCGGCCAAACCCGCCTGCCTTCTGCGATGCGTTCCCAGCATCATCGCAGGCACGCTTGCAGCCGCCGCGCGCATTATAGAGCGACTGTGGCCATATTCCTGCGAGGGGCAAGAGGCCATCTCGCCACGGTTGAAGAACGACGCGCAGGTTTCAGGCTGGTTACGGTCGGTGTCGCCCAGTTCCACCTAACCAGTAGGCCGCGCCGCCGGCATCGAGCCGACCGACCTCAGATCACGCTGAAATCGGTGTTGGTGAGGGTGGCGTGGTTATCGAGGTGGGCGAACTTGACCGCCTGCGCCGAACCGCTGCCATCGGCGTCGTAGAACAGGTCGCCGCGGGCGCTGTCGTAGATGATGCGGTCGCTGCTGTCGACGGCGCCGAGTGCGAGGTCCTTGAACGCCGCCGCCGCCAGCGTGCCGGCGGGGCTCAGCGCGGTGAAGGCGTCGTGGTCCAGCCGAATCGAATCCTTGTTGCCCGAGATGTTTGAGAAGTCGGCGATGATGTCCGGGTCGGCCACCAGGGCGGGCGAGGTCGAGAAGCTGAAGATGTCGTTGCCGCCGTTGCCGCGCAGGATGTCGTTGCCGACTCCGCCGTCGAGCACGTTGGCGCCATTGTTGCCGACGAGGCTGTTGTCGAGCGAGTTGCCCGTAGCACTGATCGCCGACGCCCCAGTCAAGGTCAGGTTCTCGACATACTGGCCGGTGAGATCGTAGCTGACCGAGGACAGCACCGTGTCGATGCCTTCGTTCGTCAGCTCGTAGGCCTTGTCGCCGGCCTGGCTGACGACGTACGTGTCGTCGCCCGCGCCGCCGTACATCCTGTCCATGCCGGTCTTGCCGTCGAGCACGTTGGCCGCGCTGTTGCCGGTCAGCACATTGTCGAGCGTATTGCCGGTGGCGTTTATCATCGACGTCCCGGTCAGGGTCAGCCTCTCGATGAACTGGCCGGTGAGATCGTAGCTGACCGACGACAGCACCGTGTCGGTGCCCTCGTCGTCCCGTTCATAGGCCTTGTCGCCGACCTGGCCGACGACGTAGGTGTCGTTGCCGGCGCCGCCGCGCATCTCGTCGACGCCGCCCTTCCCGTCGAGCAGGTTGGCCGCGCCGTTGCCGGTCAGCACATTGTCGAGCGTGTTGCCGGTGCCGTTGATCGCCGACGTGCCGGTCAGGGTCAGCTTCTCGATGTACTGGCCGTCGAGATCGTAGCTGACCGAGGACTGCACCGTGTCGATGCCCTGGTTGTTCAGCTCGTAGGCCCTGTCGCCGGTCTGGCTGACGACATAGGTGTCGTCGCCCTTGCCGCCCCGCATCTCGTCGTTGCCGGCCATGCCGTCGAGCCGATTGGCCGCGGCATTGCCGAGCAGGATATTGGCGAGCGAGTTGCCGGTGCCGTCGATCGCCGACGTTCCCGTCAGGGTCAGGTTCTCGAGATACTGGCCGGTCAAATCGAAGCTGATCGAGGACAGCACCGTGTCGTTGCCTTCGCCGTTCGCCTCATAGACCTTGTCCCCGGCCTGGTCGACGACGTACGTGTCGTCGCCCGCGCCGCCGTACATCCGGTCGGCGCCGGTATTGCCGTCGAGCCGATTGGCCGCGCTGTTGCCGGTCAGTGCATTGGCGAGCGTGTTGCCCGTCGCATCGATCGCCGACGTGCCGGTCAGGGTCAGCCTCTCGATGTACTGACCGCCGATATCGTAGCTGACCGAGGCCAACACCGTGTCGATGCCCCCACTCGACCCCTCGCTGATCTCGTCGTCGGCCTGATCGACGATGTAGGTGTCGTCGCCCGCGCCGCCGCTCATGATGTCTGCCCCGGCGCCGCCGTCGAGCACGTTCGCCGCGGCGTTGCCCACCAGCGTGTTGCCCAGCCCGTTGCCGGTGCCGTTGATCGCCGCCACGCCCATCAGCGTCAGCTTCTCGACATTCGCCGCAAGCGTGTGGGTGATGGTCGATTCGACGAGATCGTTTCCTTCGCCGGCATTCTCGTGCACGCTGTCGGCGTTGTTGCCCACCTGGTACACGTCGTTGCCCGCGCCGCCGTACATCGCGTCACGGCCGGCACCGCCCTCCAGCCGGTCGTTGCCGGCACCGCCGTACAGCGTGTCGTCGCCCTCGAGACCGTAGAGCCTGTCATTGCCGTCGAGACCGCTGAGAACGTTCGCCGCGTCGTTGCCGGTCAGCGTGTTGGCAATGTCGTTGCCCGTGCCGTCGAGCGCCGACGCGCCCATCAGCGTCAGCTTCTCGACATTGGCCGCGAGCGTGTAGGTGACCGTCGATTCGACAAGGTCGACCCCGCCGATGGCGTCCTCGTGCACGGTATCGCCGGCATCGTCGACCACGTAGGTGTCGTTGCCGGCACCGCCGTACATCGCGTCGCTGCCGATCCCGCCATCCAGGAGGTCAGCGCCTGACCCGCCATGGAGCGCATCTTCGCCCTCGAGACCGTAGAGCTGGTTCGGCCCCTGCGTGCTGGTGAGGCTATTGTTCGCGCCGTTACCATAGCCGATGATGCCGCGCGACCCTGAGAAAGTCAGGTTCTCTAAAAGATCGGGCAGATAATAGGTCAGTTGAACACTGGCCGTGTTACGGAGTTCGACAGTGTCGATCCCGCCATCGGCCTCTTCGGTGATGACGTCGGTAATGGTCGTTGCGATAGGGACGACGTAGGTATCGTCGCCCGCGCCGCCGACCAGGGTGTCCGCGCCATCTCCGCCGTCGATTACATCGTTACCGTCGCCACCATTGATGGTATCGTCGCCCGCGCTGCCGACAATGGTGTCCGCGCCGGCTCCGCCGTCGATTACGTCGCTACCCGCACCGCCATAAATGGTATCGTCGCCCGCGTCGCCGGCCACTGTGTCCGTGCCGCCTCCGCCGTAGATTACATCGTTACCATCACCGCCAGAAATGTCGTCATTGCTAGCACGGTATCCCTCCCAATTATCGTAATAATCTCCTTTTATTATATCATCGCCGGTACCGCCGTCGATTACATCATCACCGTCGCCGCCAGTGATTACGTCGTTACCGTCACCACCCGAAATATGGTCATTGCCAATACCGTAGCGAGCTCTAAGATTTTCGTAAAAGTAATCGCCTTCAATCACGTCATCTCCGGCACCGCCGTCGATTACATCATCACCGTTGCCGCCGCGGATTGAATCCCTACCGTCACCGCCATAAATGTGGTCGGCGCCAGTACCATAGTATTCGCTTTCATATTCATCGTAGGAATCCCCGTTGATTGTGTCATCGCCGGCACCGCCAAAAATATAGTCATCGCCAAAGCCGCTACCATAGCCATCGTTGCTAGTGTGATAAACGTCCCCGTTGATTACGTCATTGCCATCGTCGCCGTAAATTTGGTCATTGCCGTCATTTCCCCTGATTACGTCATTGCCAATCGTAACGCCCGTCACATCCTCGAAGCCAGCCGGGACAACTCTCCCGTCGCCGAGCCGGTGGATGAAGTCGTCTCCGTCGGTTCCCGTTACTGTTGCCACTGACCCCTCCACAACCCATTGTCCCAAGCATAGTTGCAGTCGCCGCGCGAACTACATGGGCAGTGTGGCTACTTTCGGGCGAGCGGCAATAAGCCAACTCGCCACGGTTGAGGGGCGACGCGCAGATGTCAGCTTGGTTACACTCCGGCGTCGCCCAGCTCGACCTGCACCAGGTTGACCCAGTAGGCCGCGCCGGTGGTCAGGATCTCGTCGCTGAAATCGTAGAGCGGCGAATGGACGTTCTGGCAGCCGCCTTCGCCGGTGCCGCCGTTGCCGATCATGATGTAGGCGCCGGGCTTCTTCTCGAGCATGAAGGCGAAGTCCTCCGCCCCGGCGAGCGGTGCCGCACTGGCATTGACGTTCTCGCGGCCGACGGTCAGCGCCGCCGCCTGGACCGCGATGCCGGTCTGGTCGGCCGCATTGACCAGCGCCGGGTAGCGGCGGTGGTACTTGGAGACCGCCTCGCAGCCGCCTGCCTTGGCGATGCCGTCGGCGACCTCGGCCAGGCGGCGCTGCAGCAGGTCGCGCACCTCGGCGGAGAAGCTGCGCGCCGTGCCCTTCACCAGGACCTCGGACGGAATGACGTTGGGCGAGCCCGGCGTGCCGGCATGGATGTGGCCGACGCTCAGCACGGCCGCCTGGGTCGAGACGACGTTGCGGCCGATGATGCCCTGCACCGCGACGATGAACTGCGCCGCGACATAGGTCGGATCGGTGCCGCGGTCGGGCATGGCACCGTGGCCGCCGGTGCCCTTGAAGGTGACCTCCCAGCTATCCGACGAGGCGAGCATCGGCCCGGTGCGGATCGCGAAGTGGCCCTTCTCGTAGCCCGGCATGTTGTGCATGCCGTAGACGGCGTCGCAGTTGAACCGCTCGAACAGCCCTTCCTCGATCATCACCCGCGCCCCGCCGAGGCCCTCCTCGGCCGGCTGGAAGATGAAATGCACGGTGCCGGCGAAGTCCGGCTCGGCGGCAAGGTGCTTGGCCGCGCCGAGCAGCATGGTGGTATGGCCGTCATGACCACACGCGTGCATCTTGTTCGGGATCGACGAGGCGTAGTCGAAGTCGTTCTTTTCCTGCAGGTGCAGCGCGTCCATGTCGGCGCGCAGGCCGATCGTCTTCTGGCCCGGCCGCGTGCCCTTGAGCGTGCCGACCACGCCGGTGGTGGCGAGCCCGCGATGGATCTCGATGCCCCACGAGGTGAGCTTGTCGGCGACGATCTGCGCCGTGCGCGTCTCCTCGAAGGCGGTCTCGGGGTGGCGATGGATGTCGCGGCGGATGGCGGTCAGCTCGGCCGCCAGGCCGGCGAGACGGTCGGGGGTGATGTGGGTCATGGCCGGAGACTAGCCCCCGCCGCCGGGCCTTGCCATAAGGACTGCGACAACGAGTTGGAGGGGTACATGACGAGGATCGGCGCGCTTTCCGCCATCGCAGCAGCCGGCGCTATGGCCTTGATGAGCCTGTCGGCGGCGGCGCAGGAACTGAAGATCGGGCTCAAGACCGAGCCGAGCTCGCTCGATCCGCAGTTCCATACGCTCAATCCCAACATCCAGGTGGCGCAGCACTTCTTCGACGCGCTGGTCAGGCAGGATGCGAGCCTCCGGCCGCAGCCCGCGCTCGCCCTGTCGTGGAAGCCGACCGGCGACACGACCTGGGAGATCAAGCTGCGCCCCGGCGTGAAGTTCCACGACGGCTCGGACTTCACCGCCGAGGACGTGGTCTTCACCTACGAGCGCATCCCGAAGGTGCCCAACAGCCCCGGCCCGTACACGATCTACACCCGCTCGATGAAGAGCTTCGAGATCGTCGATCCGCTGACCTTGCGCATCCACACCAACGGCCCTGCGCCGCTGCTGCCGCTCGATCTCGCCGCCCTGCCGATCCTGTCGAAGAAGGCGATGGCCGGCCCGGCGCCCGAGGGCAAGACCTCGGCCGAGCTCAACGCCGGCAACGGCCTGGTCGGCACCGGCCCGTTCAAGTTCGTCGAATGGCAGCGCGGCAGCCGCATCGTCGGCGAGCGCAACGACGCCTATTGGGGCGAGAAGCCGGCGTGGAAGACGATCATCCTGCGGCCGTTGAGCAACAACACCGCCCGCGTCGCGGCGCTGCTGTCCGGCGACGTCGACCTGATCGAGGATCCGCCGACCACCGACCTCGCCAAGCTCAAGAACGATCCGAAGATCCATCTCGACCGCGCGATCTCCAACCGCGTGATCTACATTCATCTCGACCAGCACGGCGAGCCGTCGATCGCCATCCCCGACACCAACGGCAAGAACCCTCTGCTCGACAAGCGGGTGCGCGAGGCGCTGTCGGTCGCGATCGACCGTAAGGGCATCGCCGACAAGATCATGGAAGGCGTCGCGGTTCCGGCTGGTGACCTGCTGCCCTACCCGATGGGCGGCACGAGGAAGGACACGCCGGTCGATCCCTACGATGCGGCCAAGGCGAAGAAGCTGCTCGCCGACGCCGGCTATCCCAACGGCTTCTCGATCACGCTCGGCGCGCCGAACGGCCGCTACATCAACGACCTCAAGATCGCGCAGGCGGTGGCGGCGATGTGGAGCCGTATCGGCGTGAAGACCGAGGTCGACGCGGCGGCGCCGCCGGTATTCTTCAAGAACCGCGACAGCTTCAAGTACAGCGCTTACATGGCGGGCTGGGGCGCGAGCACCGGCGAGCTCAGCAACGCGCTGAAGGCGCTGCTCGCCACGCCGGACCGTCCGAAGGGCATGGGCACGACCAATTCCGGCCGTTACTCGAACAAGGCGATGGACGCCAAGCTCGAGGAGGCGCTGGTCACCGTCGACGACGCCAAGCGCGAGGCGCTGCTCGCCGAGGCGAGCAAGATCGCGATCCAGCAGGACCACGGGCTGATCCCGATCCACTTCGAGCTGTCGGTCTGGGCGATGAAGAAGGGCCTGACCTACGAAGGCCGCGCCGACCAGAACACGCTCGCCGTGGGCGTGAAGCCGGCGAAGTAGGAGCGAGCGTCATGCGATCACCGGAGCGCGCCACTCCAGTGGCGCATCATGATCATGAGCGCCACTGGAGTGGCGCGCTCCCATGATCGTCTACATCATCCGCCGCCTGATGCAGGCCGGCCTGGTCATGATCGTGATGTCGGTGCTCGTCTTCGCCGGCATCTACCTGATCGGCGACCCGGTCGCGATGATGATCAGTCCCGACGCCAGCGAGCTCGAGCGCGAGGCGGTACGCAAGACGCTCGGCCTCGACCTGCCGATGTGGCAGCAATATCTCGTGTTCATGAACGACGCCCTCCACGGCAACTTCGGCAAGAGCTTCCTCGCCGGCCAGCCTGCGATGGGACTGATCTTCGAGCGCTTCCCGGCAACCCTCGAGCTGGCCTTCGCCTCGCTGGTGCTGTCGCTCGCGATTGGCCTGCCGATGGGCGTCTACGCCGGGCTGCGGCCAAACACGCCGGGCTCCAAGGCGATCATGACCGGCTCGATCCTGGGCTTCTCCCTGCCCAACTTCTGGGTCGGGCTGATGCTGATCATGGTCTTCGCCGTGATGCTGCCCGACCTCATCCCCTGGTGGCCGCGGCTGCCGGCCTCCGGACGCGGCGCCACCGTCGACGTGCTCGGGGTCAAGCTCTCGTTCCTGACCGCCGACGGGCTGCTCCACCTGCTGCTGCCGGCGATCACCCTCTCGCTCTACAAGGGCGCGCTGATCGTCCGCCTGGCCCGCGCCACCGCGCGCGAGGTGCTGCCGATGGACTACGTGAAGTTCGCCCGCGCCAAGGGTCTCGGCGAACGCCGCATCGTCGGCGTCCATGTGCTGAAGAACATCATGATCCCGATCGCCACGGTGAGCGGGCTGGAATTCGGCCAGACCGTGGCCTTCGCCGTAGTCACCGAGACGATCTTCTCCTGGCCCGGGGTCGGCAAGCTGCTGATCGATTCGATCCTGCTGCTCGACCGGCCGGTGGTCGTGGCCTATCTCGTGATCATCGTCTTCTTCTTCGTGCTGCTGAACCTCGCGGTCGATCTCCTCTACTCGGTGCTCGATCCGCGGGTCCGCCTCGAAAGCCGCGGCTCATGAGCGATGCCGCGCTCGAGCCCGTCGCCGCCGCGCCGGCGCAGACGCCGTTCCGCCGCGTCGTCTCGGATTTCTGCGACAACCGGCTGGCCGTGTTCGGCCTCGTGCTCGTCGTGCTGTCGGCCTTCGTCGCGCTGTTCGCGCCGTGGATCTCGCCGCAGAACCCGTTCGACATCGGGGCGCTCGACCTGCTCGACGCCAAGTCGCCGCCGGGCACGGTTTCGAGCGACGGCAAGATGACCTACTGGCTGGGCACCGACGGCCAGGCGCGCGACATGCTGTCGGCGATCTTCTACGGCATGCGGATCAGCCTGTTCGTCGGCTCCGTCTCGGTCGTGGCGGCGCTGGCGATCGGCATCGTGGTCGGCCTCGTGGCCGCCTATGCCGGCGGCAGGCTCGATGCGTTCCTGATGCGGGTCGTCGACATCATGCTGTCCTTCCCGGCCATCCTGGTGGCGCTGATCCTGCTTTCGGTGCTGGGCAAGGGCATCGACAAGGTGCTGATCGCGCTGATCCTGGTGCAATGGGCCTACTTCGCCCGCGCCGCCCGCAGCGCCGCGCTGGTCGAGCGCAACAAGGAATATGTCGAGGCGGCAGCCTGCCTCGCCCTGCCGGCGTGGCGCATCGTGTTCCGCCACATGCTGCCCAACTGCAT
>Ga0070665_100006066_pt1 | contig 12352 bp, 11 predicted proteins | sample KBSS13metaG_FD_65862 | JGI IMG/M metagenome (GOLD analysis project Ga0070665, IMG submission 65862) | Switchgrass rhizosphere microbial communities from Kellogg Biological Station, Michigan, USA - KBS S1-3 metaG | ecosystem: Host-associated > Plants > Roots > Rhizosphere > Soil ... | reverse complement strand
CAAAAAAAACAAGAAAAACAAACCGACCTCCGCGGTCCTTGCGCTCTCGGCGGTTTCTTCCGATCGTGTCGTCAAACCACGGGACGCCACAGAAAAAACCACATCGCCAGCACGGCCTGGCCCGCGGCGAAGGCGCCGGCGACGCGCAGCAGCTTGTCGCGCGGAATGCGGATCGCCATCCAGAAAAAGACCGGGAACAGTACCGACGTAAAGCGCCCGAGCGACAGGAAGAGATGCGCCACGACCGGCGGGAAGATGTTGACCGCGATCCACACGCCGTACGCAAGACCCAGCCGCCGGGAGACAGGTCGAATCGCGTAGGCCGCCGCGACGAAGGCGGCGATATTGCCGATCCAGGTAATCACCTCGATCGGCTTGATCAGCGCCTCACCCGGCAGCTTGCCCGGGTCGGGCGCGCCGGCGCGCAGCAGCATCGGCACGCCCCACGCGGCCTGGCCGTGGACCCAGGCCAGCGCATCGCCGAACCGCCATTGCAGGTAGCTCGAAAAAATCGTCACGCCGATCGCCGGCACGCAGGCGACCAGCAGCGCGAGCGGCAGACTGATCGGGCGGCGAGGGCTCACCTCTGACAGATCGCGGTCCGGCGGCCACACCGCGAGCAGCGCCAGCGGCAGCGCCAGCCAGAATCCGTTCGGGCGCGTGAGGCCCGCCGCCAGCCCGCACAACGCCGCCCAGCCGAGACGGCCGCGCCGCATCGCGTAGAACGCACCCACGGTGAGCAAGAGAAACAGCGACTCGGTGTACACCGCGGAGAAATACAGCGCGTAGGGGAACGTCGAGATCAGGAGGATCACGCGCCAGGCGTAGTCGTCGCCGAGTTCCAGCAGCGCCAGCCGATACAGCAGCACCAGCGCCCCCGCATACGCGGCCAGCGAAATGACGAGACCCGCCACCAGCGGATGCCCGCCCAGCGCGGCGCCGCCCCAACGCATCAGCATCGGATAGAGCGGAAAGAAGACGACGTTGTAGTGGCGAAAGACCGCGGCGTCCCAGCTGTAGCCGTCGGTCGCGATCGTGTAATAGAAGAACGTATCCCAGCGCGCGAGCATGTTGGTCAGCTCGTGCGACGAGACCCGCCAGATCGCCTCGGCAGCCGGAGGCGGTACGGTCCCGACGAGGGTGACCGCAAGCGCGCCGACCAGGAGAACTGGAAGCCGGGTGCCGAGAATGGCGATGGCGGCGAGAGCCGCCGGCGACGGCCGCAGCTTCCGCACTACACTCTGCATGTCGATGCGAGATAGTACCGCAAGCGATCCCGGCACTGCCGCATCCGCCGCGTCGCTCGCCGACGCCCTCCGCGCCGTCGCGCTCCCGTTCCTGGTCACCCGAGTCGGCGTCCTCTTCGTCGGGGTGGCGGCGGCGGTCTTCATCGGCTATACGCCGGAGCCAGGTCACCCGTCCGCGTGGCGGCTGGACGTCGATCCGGTGCGCAATCTCCTCGCCCGCTGGGACACCTACTTCTATCTCGACATCGCCACCCACGGCTACCAGTGGGACGGCAACCCGCTGAAGGGACAGAACGTCGTGTTCTTTCCGCTGTATCCCTTGTTGATGCGCGGGCTCGGGCTGTCGATCGGTGGCCACCCGCTGCTGGCCGGCCTGATCGTCTCGCTCGCCGCATTCCTCCTGGCGATGCTCTATTTCTGGCGCTGGACCGCCGACCGGCTCGACGCCGACACCGCCACCGGCGCGGTCTGGCTCTTGAGCGCCTTTCCGCTCGGCGTGTTCTTCAGCGCCGCGTACACCGAATCGCTGTACCTGCTGATCGTCGTCGGCGCCTGTTACTACGCTGAGCGGCGCGAGTTCGCGCGAGCCGCCGCCGTGGGATTTCTCGGCGGGCTCGTCAGGCCGAACGGCTTGTTGCTGTCGATCCCGATCGCGTGGATCGCGTTGTTCGCCCACGATGGGACACGATCAGAAGGAACCGCGGAGACCGCAGAGCCCGCTGAGAAGACCTGGTTCTCTGCGTTGGCGCGCAGCGCGGCGGTGATGGCCCCGGTGCTTGGCGTGCTGTGCTACTGCGCGTATCTGTGGTGGCGCTTCGGCGATCCGACGGCGTGGCTCGCAGGCCAGGCCGCCTGGGGAAGACCGGGAGAGGCACCGCCGTCCGCCTCGATCGATCTCTGGTGGCTGGCGGACGCGCTGCCGCTGATCTTCGTGCTCGGCTCAGTCGCGCCGGTCATCAGGCTGCTCGGCACCGCCTACGGCCTCTTCATCGCCGTCAACATCGCGCCGCCGCTGCTCCGGCACGGGCTGATGTCGCTGGGACGGTTTTCGTCGGTGATGTTCCCGGCGTTCGCCTGGCTGGCGTGGCGGGTGCGCGGCCGGGCGCGAAACCGGCTGATCCTCGCCTGCGCCCTCGGTCAGGCGGTGCTGGCGGCGCTCTTCTTCACCTGGCATCCGATCTTCTAGAACGCATTTCAGAAGTCGTGCGGCCTTCAGGTCCGCCCGCGCGCGTCGAGCAGCGCTTCGTCATAGACACGGCGAATCCGCGGCACTACCACGCTCCAGTCGTGGCGCCGCGCCATCGCGCCGGCCCGCGCCTTCGATTCGGGCGTCGACGGCACCAGCGCGCGTCGCAACGCGTCGGCGTAGGCCTCCGCGGTCTCCGCATGCGCCATCTCGGCGAGCGTCCAGTGATCGCCCGCCCGGCTCGTGCCTTCGCCGGGCAGCGCGGCGACCCGAAGACCGGCCGCCAGGGCTTCGAGCAGCAGGATCGAGAAGCTCGCCTTGCGCGCGGCCAGGGCAAAGCAATGGGCCGAGGCGTACAGGTCCGCACGCTCGTTCCATACCGCGCCGAGAAAAATCACGCGCTCCGCGATCGACGGCGCCAGCCGGCGCACCTGGGCCTCGTACTCCGCTCGCCCGGGCCCCTCGCCCGCCAGCAAGAGTCGCAGACCGGGCTGGTCGTGCGCGAGGCGCGCGAAGGCGTCGATCACGACGTCGATGCCGTTGCGATGCTCGAGCCGCGCCACGCTCAGGATGTTGGTCATCCCGTCGGCGAACCGCGGAATCGGCTTGCCGCCCTGAAAGGCGTCGCAGTCGACGCCGTTGCCGATGATGGTGCTGTCGAAGCGCGCGTATCGCGCCATCGCGTCCCGCGCCGCCTCGCTGACCGCGATCACCCGCGTCATCCGCCGCATCACGTAGCGGTACCAAGGCACGATCAGGTTCCGCTTCCAGGTGTGGGTGAAGTAGCTGTGGATCGTGCCCACGATCGGGCCGTCGAAGGTCCGTAAGGCCCACGTCGGCAGCCCGATGTCCACCGGCGCGTGAATGTGCAGCAGGTCGAAGCGCTCACGCGCGAAGATCCGCTTCAGCGCGCGGTAGGCCGACGGCGTCACCGTGATCTGCGACGCCGATCCTTCACCGTGAATCCGCAGCGAGTGCGCCGGACGCAGGACGCGATCGTCGTCTTTCGGACCGTACCAGGTGCTGTACGCCACGTGCGGCACGATGATGCGAACCTCGACCGGCGCCGAGCCGTCGGCCGGTGCCTCGAGGTGACGCCGGAGATTGAAGATGTGCTCCTGCTCGCCGCCCAGCGTCGGAAAATAGTTCTCGCAGAGAATCCCGACCTTCACGCGTCTCCGACCCGGACGAAGGTGAAGCCGCGCTGTTTCAACTCGCGGATGATCGCCGGTAGTGCCGCCAGCATCGGCTGGATGTCCGGCTGCATCTCGTGGCCGCGGCCGTCGTGCAGCAGCAGGACCATCCCGGAGCGAGCCAGGCGCGTGGCGCGTCGAACCAGCACCGCCGGTTCGGGCCGGTCGGTGTCCCACACGCCGCGGCTCCACGCCCACAGCGTCAGCCCGTGCCGTGCCGCCACCTCGAACACCCGGGACGACTTGTAGCCATGCGGCGTGCGGTAGATCCTGGACGGTGTCACGCCCAGGCGCTCGAGCACATCGGTCACGCCCGACACCTGTTGCTCGATCGCGTCGGCCGCCGCACCCGTCAGCTTGGCGTGGGTCATCCCATGAAGCCCGACGGCGTGTCCGTCGTCGCGCGCGCGCTGCACGATCCGCGGATGCCGCTCGGCATTCGCGCCCAGCACGAAGAAAGTCGCGGGCACGCCCTCGGCCGCCAGGATGTCGAGCACCGCCTCCGTCGCCGGGCTCGGCCCATCGTCGAAGGTGAGGGCGCAACGCCTGACGCCGCTCGATGCCGGCAAGTGCCAGCGGATGCGGCCGAGCGGATCGAAGGCCGGCATCAGGCGGAACGCCAGAACGAGTCCCGCCGCGAGCGACGCCGCGAGCAGCGCCAGCCGCAGCCACAGCGACGCCGGCGCCGTCACGATCGCCGCGACCGCCGCGGCCACGGCCAGCGACAACGCGACGCGAAAGATCCAATTGCGCAGCGGCGCACCCACGCTGATGATTGTACTTTGCACGCCACCTGGCACTTCGTCGCTCGGAGCCTGGCACGGCTGTCGACGGCCCGCCCCGGCTACGCGGCTGCGGCGCTGCTGCTCTACGTGATCAGCCTCGGCATCGCCGGCGCCCGCTGGCGTGGCTTCCTGCGCGCGCTGGGCGGCGAGGTCAGCGTGCTGCGCGCGACGCTGGCGACGTTGGGCGGAATCGCCGCGGGGAATCTCATGCCGACGCCCGGTGGCGAGGCCTGCCGGATCGGGCTGGTTCGCCTGGGCGGCCGCGCCACGTGGCAGCAGGCGACGGCCGCCGCCGTCTGGGATCGCCTGTCGGAGCTGCCGCCGATTCTGGTGCTGGGCGGCATGGCGATCCTCGCGGTGCGGTCGCTCGCGTCGGCATGGCGGACGCCGTCGGTCGTCCTCGCGCTCGGCGTCGCGGCGGCGGCCGGCATCGCCGGCGTCGCGGTCGTGCGCCTGCGGCGCTCAGAGGCCTCGCTCGCCAGGTGGCGGGCTCGTCTTGCGCTGGGGCGCGTGAGCGCCGGCCTCTTCGCCGCCGGCGTCGGCTACTCGTCGCTGTTGTGGCTCCAGGATTTCCTGCGCCTGACCTGCGTCACGCTCGCGTTCGACGTCAGGCTGTCGCCGACGAAGATCGCGACGCTCTGTGTGGTCGCGATGCTCGGCGGCGTCCTACCGGGAATCGCTGGACTGGGACCGGTCGAGGGAGGCCTCGTGGCCGGCCTGGTGGCGTTCGGCGTGGACCTGCCCACCGCAACCGCGGTCACCGCGCTCGAGCGCGGCATCTCGTACGGGTTCAGCACTGCAAGCGGAGGCGTCGTGATCGCGCTGCTCGGCGGGCGCTCGATGTGGAGCCACGCGCGCGCGCGTCAGGCGCCCGACAGCGAGGCTGACGCGGCGCGTTTCTGACCGGTGGGAATCGTGACGCAGGCGGGACGCCGCACCGGTGCGGCAAGCCAGTCGCGATACAGGCTCGCGGTCTGACGCAGGAACCCGGTGCCTTCGGCCAGGCTCATCTTGCTTTCGCCGGCCGCGCGCCCGACGAAGACGTAGCCGACCTCGGCGAGCCGGCGGGGCTGCGATCGCACGAACAGCTCCAGCCCGATCTTGAATCCCTTCACCGACGTCCGGAAGTCGTCCAGGTGAGACCGGCGGATCAGGAAGAATCCCGACATCGCGTCGCGCACCGGCGTCAGCGGCCGCGCGAGCCAGCACCCCAGCCGGGAAAGCAGCCAGCGTCCAATCGGGAAATTCGACGTGCCGCCGCCGGACACATAGCGGCTGGCGACGACGAGATCGAAGCCGCCGTCCACGATCGTGCGGAAGAGCCTTGGCAGCAGCTCGGGCGGATGGCTCAAATCGCCGTCCATCACGCCGACGACCCCGCTCTGCGCCAGGGCGAATCCCTCGAGCACCGCGGTTCCGAGCCCGAGCTTCCCCGCTCGATGGATGACGCGCACGCGCCGGTGCCGAGCCCACTCGTCGGCGACCGCGCCGGTGCCGTCCGCCGAGTTGTCGTCGACAACGACCACCTCGATCGCCAGACCCTCGCGATCGCAGGCATCGAACACCCGCCCGATCAGGACGCCGATGCGTTCCCGCTCGTTATAGGTCGGGATGACGATGGTGAAATCGGCCGGCGGAGACACCATCAGGGCACCACCCTCGACGCGGTGCGGGTCAAATCGGGAAACAGCTCCCGCAGCGTGGTATCGACCCGGACACCCGCGTCGAGCGCGCGTTCGATGATATCGGGGATCTGCGCATCGGTCGCGTTCAGCCTGACATGAAACCCTTCCACGTCGGGACACAGCGCCAGCCCTTCGCGCCACACGTCGCGAGCCTTGTCGTGCTGGTTCAGCCGCCAGTAGCCGTCGCCGAGCGCGATCAGGATACGGCGCGCGTACGGCACGTCCGGGTGCGCCGCCGACAGCCGGCGCGCCGTTTCGAGATCGGCGACGGCCTTGTCGGTGCGATGGAACACGAACTGGTCGTAGTACAGGTTGACGAGGCCGCGGATCAGGTAGGCGAGATCGGTCGGCTCGAGCGCGATGGCATGCGTCAAGGCGTCCAACGCCTCACGGCCGAGCAGCGCGCGCCGGACCGATCCCGACACCGGCACCTTGTCGACGTTCGCGAGCGCCAGATTGACGAACCGGTTCGCGCCGCCGCGCGGATCGCGGGCCAGACGCTCGAACAGCTTGATGCTGCGGTCGTAGCGCCCGGTTTCAATCACCAGCTGGCGGTACTCGGCGGCCACCCGCAGGCTCGCGGGATCCTGGACGAGCCGCCCTTCGAATTCGTCCAGCAGGTGGTTGACGGCCGCCGGCTCGGTGGCGGCCCCGACGTGCGGCGCCGCCGCCGTCGCGGCCGTGAAAAGAGCTACCAACAGGAATGTCATCGCGCCTGTACTGCGTGGGGACAACGTCATGTCACGCAAACGAGACGTAACGCCATCGGCAATGGACATTCAGCGTGAAACGAGGATTCATTCTTCTCCCGGAAGCAAAAGGTGTGCTCGCCGGTGGCCTCATTGTGCCTGATCAGCGCTCGAAGCGCACTTGCAGTCGATACTGTCGGAATTGAGAGTTGTAAAAAGATCCGAAGGCCGGCGAGGAAATGTTCGCCTGCACGTCGGCCGGAAGAAACGCGTTGAACGCGTTGTAGGCGCGGATGCCGATCCACGGCTGCAGCTTGCCGATCCTGAAGCGGTGCTCGAGGCCCAGATCGAATCGGAGGTAATTCGGCATTCGCATCTCGTTGCGCGGGCCGACGAAATCAAGGGCGGCGTTCACCAGTGAGTACGGGAGGCCGGTCCGCCAGTCGGCGACCGTGGTGATGAGCCAGGTCGACGACGGCAGCACCCGTCCCCTCGCCAGGAAGCGGTGCGGGACGTCGGTCGGCAGCGGACCATAGCCGCGCGGCGGCACGACCGGCCACAGCATGGTGTCGAAGTAGTTCGCGAACGAATTGAGATCGCCTTCAGCGAGCGACCGCGAGTACGACGCGGTCATGTCGAAGCGGCTCTCGTGGCTGGCGTGAAAGCCGACCTCGAGATCGCGGTAGATCGAATGGCCGTCGGACTGGAGCCGCAGGGCGCCGATGTCCCCGACCTGCTCGGCGTCCAGCATCAGCTCGTGGCTGCCCTGCCGATCGAGAAAGCTGGCGTGCACCGAGAAGGACGGCTTCCAGCGGTACTCGTAGGTGACATCCCAGGTCGCGGCCCTCGCGGTGCGGAGGTTCGGGGACGTGACGTCGACGAAGCTGACCGGCGGTCCGAGCGGCGTCAATCCGTCGTCGGCGAACCGCGTATCGGTGAAGGTTTCGAACTGTCCGTACTTGAAGGCACCCGCCGCCGATGGCGTCCGCTCGAAGAACAGGCCGTAGCCGCCGCGCAGCACCGAGCTTCCCGTCTGGTCGAGCAGCAGCGCGGCGCCGACCCGCGGCGTGACGTTCCAGCGCCCGACCACGCCATCGCGATCGAGGCGCGCGCCGAACTCCAGGTACCACCGTTCGCTCGGCTGGACACGGTCCTGGGCGTAGAGCGCGACGTCGGTCGTCCCCAGCATCTGGGCCGACGGTCCCGACGCATCGAGTCGGCGGACCAGCGTGCCGTCCGAGCGCTCGATCAGAAACGGCCGGCTGTCGCTGGTGCCGTCGAAGTGATTGACGAGCAGATCGAGGCCAACCTTGAACAGGTGCAGCCCGGTCGGCAGCTTCGCCGATCCCGAGAGCGTCTGAATGAGCTGAAAGGTCGACGGCGATCGGTACTGCGTGTTGAAGAAATTGCCGAGCGTCGTCTCCGGCCGGAGCTGCATCGGCGCCGTCCCCTGCGGCTGCACCGACGACTGATAGCTGCGAATCTGCACGGTGGATTCCGACACCAGCCGGTCGCTCCAGAGGGCGCGCTCGGTGACGGTGCCGAGCATCACGCGCTCGTGGGTGTCGACGGTGGCCTCGGGCGGGGTGAAGGTGCCCAGCGACGCCAGCGTGGTGACGCCCGGAAAAAAGCCGGCGCTGCCGACGAGTGAATGCTTGGTCGTGAGGTTGGCGTCGACACGCGTGAACGAGCTGAGCATCTGCGTGTCGCGGCGCTCGTCCTCCGGACGGCTCGGCACATCGTCGCTGCTGAAGCGATATTGCGCCGTCTGCTCGAGGAAGACCCGGTTCTTGACGATCGGCCCGCCGGTCTCGAAATTGGGGGCCCACCCGGCAATGCCGTTGATGTTGTACAGATCCTCATGCCGCTTGCTGCGGAAGGTCGGGCTGAGATTGTTGAGCCTTACGTGCCAGTCGTCGCTGCCGCGGCGGGTCTGAATCACCACAAGGCCCGAGGAGAATCGTCCGTACTCGACGGCGTACGGGTTCGGCATGACCGCGACCGAATCGATCGCGTCGTCGGGCAGCGTGAAGTGGACGAGGCCGAGCACCGGATCGGTGAGCGTGCTCGCGCCGATTTGCACGCCGGCTTGCGTCGGCCGGCCGCCCTTGATGCTGACGCCGCCGGGCACTTCGATCACGCTCGCGAGCAGGCGAAGCGCGCCGCCGAGCCCGTTGCCGCTGGCGAAATCGTCCGTTTCGCGGCTGCTGATCGAGTCGGTCGCACCGAGCGTGCTGGCCGCCGACACGATCGATGCGGGCGCCTTCACTTCCACGGTTTGCATCAACGTCGCCAGCGGCAGGTCGAGGGATTGATCGGTCGTCGCGCCCGACGTGACGACGACCACGGCGCGCGAGGCCGCGAAGCCGTCGAGCGACGCGGTCAGCGCGTACTTGCCTTGCTGGAGCGCCGTGAAGCGGAAGTGACCGTCACCCTCTGAAAGGACCGTCGAGACTTCCCGATTCGAGGAATTGAACAGCACGACCTGCGCGCCACCCAGGCGGATGGTGCCGTTCTGCGTCGTCACGAAACCTTCGATGACGCCGCCGCCCTGCGAGGCCGCCGACACGGGCGCGCAGGCAAGCCACAGCAGGCACGCCAGCGCAGCGCCGACTGATGTAACGCGGAAAGCCACCGATCTTATTGTGTTCCATCCCCGCGTGCTATGCGCGAATCAATTCACCAGCCATGCCGCGAGCGCGACCGCGGCACCGGCAGCCACGTCCACGACATAGTGGTAGCGCCCGACCACACAAGCGACACAAATGGCGGCGGCGAGGGCCAGCAGCAGGGCGCCGGTCCAGGGCAGCGTGCCGATGATCGCAAACGCGACCGCCAGGGAGCCGGCGGCGTGGCCGCTGGGGAACGTGTTCACACGATGGCTCAAGTGTTCAACCATCTGCGCGGCGAGCCGATGGATCGCCGGATCGGCCAGTTCCGGCTTGCGCTCCAGCGCCCACGGCGGACGAGTCTGGATGAACGCCAGCGGCGCGAACGCCGCGAACTCCGCCCCGATCACCATCGTCCAGTAGCGATCCATAAGGATGTCGTGGCCGGCGATCGTCAGGATCGCCGCGCCGGCGGGAATCATCAGGAAGCACCCCATGTAGCAGAGCTCGAGACCGGCGACGAGCGCCCGCGGCCAGGCGACGAATCGCGTGGCGGGATCGCCCAGCAGACGACGATCCCATCCGATGAGCCACGACTCCGTCGTGAGCGACGGCGACGCGAACAGATGGCCGCTCAAGTAGTAACCGGCCAGGATGTACCCCAGCGGCGCCCAGTCGCGCACCCACGGAACCGTCGCGCGGGCGATCACCACGACGACAGCGCCGGCGATCGCCGAAGCCGCGATGATGAAGGTGCGGCGCAGGGTCGACAGACGGGGCAGCCAGCACGCCACGACGAGGTACGCGAAGTACGCGCACGCGATCCACTCGAACGAACGCACCAACGAACGATACCTCATCGTTTACCATTGCTGGACGCATGAGCGAACCGATCGAGATACGCGCGGTCGATGGCCGCCGCGAGCTTCGCCGCTTCGTCGACTACATCTACGAGCGCAACGCGGCCGATCCGCACTGGGTGCCGCCGCTGCGAATCGGGGAATTCGAGCGCCTCGACCCGAAGAAGAACCCGTTCTTTGCGCACGCCGAGGTTGAGTTGATGCTGGCGTGGCGCGGCGATCGGGTGGTCGGCCGCGTCGCCGCGATCGACGACCGGCTGCATCAGGAGACGCACCGCGACAACGTGGCGATGTTCGGCTTCTTCGAGGCTGAGGACGGCGACTCGGCGCGCGCCCTGCTCGCAGCCGTGGAAGCGTGGGCGAAAGCTCGAGGGCGCGAGCGGGTGCGCGGTCCGATCAGCCCCTCGCTGAACGAGATGTGCGGCATCCTCGTCGACGGCTTCGACACCGACCCGATGCTGCTGATGCCGCACAATCCCCCCGAGTACGGCTCGCAGATCGAAGCGGCGGGCTATGCGAAGGTGAAGGATCTGTTCGCGTGGATGCACGACCTGCGCCGGCCGGTGCCGGCGGCGTTCATCAGAGGGGCGCGGCGCCTGCGCGACAAGCACGGGATCACCATCCGGCCCCTGAACCTCGGAGAGTTCACGCGTGAGGTCGAGCGGCTGCGCGCCATCTATTGCAGCGCGTGGGAGCGGAACTGGGGATTCGTGGCGCCGACCGTCGCCGAGTTCAAGCGGATCGCCACGGAGTTGAAGCCGATTTTCGATCCCCGCTGCACCGTCTGCGCCGAGGTCGACGGCGAGATGATCGCGTGCCTGGTTGCCGTGCCCGACATCAACCAGGCGCTGAAAGGCACCAACGGCCGGCTCCTGCCGCTCGGCCTGATCCGCCTGCTGCTCCGCAAGCGATACATCTCCCAGGTCCGGCTGCTGCTGCTCGGCATCGACGAGCGTCATCGCGGTCTCGGCCTGTTTCCGCTGTTGATCACCGAATGGCTCCGCCAGATGCAGACCACGCCGTACGTGCGCGCCGAGTTCTCGTGGGTGCTGGAGGACAACCGCGACGTCAACCAGCCGGCGGAGGCGGGAGGCGCGAGCCGCTACAAGACCTATCGCATCTACGAGAAGACGACGTGACGCAGCGAGTGGCGGTCACCGGCGCGTCCGGGTTCATTGGACGCCACCTCGTCGAGCACCTCGCCGCGCGCGGCGCCACGGTCGTCGGCGTGCGCCGCCCGTTCGATCCGCGGGCGCTCCTGGAGACATTGCGCGGGGCCGATGCCGTCGTCCACCTTGCCGGCGTGGTGTCGGCGCTCAGGGAACAGGACTACATCTCGGCCAACGTGGACGGCACCCGCGCGGTCGCCGAAGCGGCCCGATCCCTCGGCCTGCCCCTGATCAACATCTCCAGCCTGGCCGCGGCCGGCCCGGCGCCGCCGCGCGCGCCCCGCTCTGAAGACGATCCGGCGGGGCCGATCAACGCCTACGGGCGCAGCAAGTTGGAGGGCGAACGCGCGATCGCGCGGCTCGACGGCCTCCGCTGGACGACGCTAAGGCCCGGCGTCGTGTACGGGCCGCGGGATGGCGCGCTGCTGCCGCTGTTCCGCGTGGCGGCGGCCGGGATCATGCCGCTGGTCGGTCGCACCGGTGCGGCCTACACCTTCATCCACGTCCACGACCTGGTCCGGGCAATCGCCGCGGCGGTCGATCATCCGGCCGTCGGCGACACGATCTTCGCCGGGCACGCTCATCCGGTCACGACGCGCGAGATCCTCGAAGGTGTGCGCGCGGCGTCAGGGACACGCGCCGCCATCATTCCGATCCCCATGGCGCTGACCCATGCAGCCGCCGTTGCCGGCGATCTCGCCGGGATGCTCCGTGGCAGGCCGGCGGTGATCAACAGCCGGCGCTACGCCGAGCTGGCGTCGGACGGATTCGTCTGCCGCGTCGATCGCCTGCGCGACCGCCTCGGCATCGTCGCCGAGATCGGATTGAAGGAAGGGCTCGCCAGCGCGTACGAGTGGTACCGGAAGGAGGGCTGGCTCTGATGTTTTACCGGGGAGACCGCAAAGATCGCAGAGAACAAGGTTTTCTCA
>Ga0070665_100006065_pt1 | contig 12353 bp, 5 predicted proteins | sample KBSS13metaG_FD_65862 | JGI IMG/M metagenome (GOLD analysis project Ga0070665, IMG submission 65862) | Switchgrass rhizosphere microbial communities from Kellogg Biological Station, Michigan, USA - KBS S1-3 metaG | ecosystem: Host-associated > Plants > Roots > Rhizosphere > Soil ... | reverse complement strand
CCGAGATTTTCGCCCTTGTCGTAAAACGGCTTGAAGACGCCGGGTTGGATGAGCATCTCGGCGTCCGGTCCGATGTTGCGCGCGGTCCAGACGATGGCGCCGGTCTTCAGATCGAGCGCTTTGAGCCAGCCGTAGATGCCGAACTCGCCGCCGGAAGCACCGACGATGACGCGATCCTTCACGACGAACGGCGCCATCGGCGTCGTTTCGCCTTCCTGCAGGCTCGCGATCTGTGTCTTCCACAGTTCCTTGCCGTTTGTCGCGTCAACTGCAACGGTGTGTCCGTCCAGCAAGTTGTAGATGATCTTGCCGTCGACGTAGAACGCGCCGCGATTGATGGTGTCGCAGCAGGAGATGCCGATCGCGTTCGTATTGACGTCGGGGCGGTACTTCCACCGCAGCGGATAGCCCTCTTTGGTGAGATCGAATGCATAGAGCACGTTGGGCCACGGCGTGACCACGTACATCGTGTCGTTCACTACCAGTGGCTGGCCTTCGTGGCCGGCCAGCACGCCGGTGGAGAACGTCCATACGGGATGGAGTCTCGATGCGTTCCCGGCGTTGATCTCAGCGAGGCCGCTGTAGCGCGTAGACGCGTAGTCCTTGGCCGGCATGGTCCATTGGCCATCCTCGGCGGCGGAAGCGGCACTGGCGCCCAGCACTAGCAGAAGAAGGTGAGTGAAATTTACCAGAGCGAAACGCGGTCTCATGGTCTACTCCATTCAAATGCCACGGCGGAGTATCGACTGCCCCGGGCAGCCGGACTTGAACGCCTGCGCTGTTCGTTGAACGATCATTCGGGAGATTTCGCACAATGAAGCTGATGTTCATGGCCGCCTCGGCCGCCACCTTTGTATCCCTCCTGGCCCCTGCCGCGCAGGCCGCAGACGACGTGAATGCGCCCCAGATGATTCAGGCCTTCGAGGGCACTTTTGGTGCGCATCAGGGCCAGCGCAGGAATCACATCAAGGGTACCTGCGCAGCCGGGGAGTTCGTCGGCACGAGCGATGCGGCTGCGCTCAGCCGTTCGCCGCTCTTTACCGGCAAGCCGATTCCGGTCATCGCACGCTTTTCGCTCGGCGGCGGCAATCCGCAGGTGCCGGACGCAGCACCGGCGCCGCGCGGCATGGGGCTCGAGTTCCGTATCCCGGGCGGCTCGATCCAGCACATCACGATGATCGATCTGCCGATCTTCGGTGCGATGACGCCGGCGTCCTTCCGTGATGCGATCGTGGCGGCGAAGCCCGATCCGAAGACGGGTCAGCCGGATCCCGAGAAGCTCAAAGCCTATGCGGCGAGCCATCCCGATTCGATGGCACTGAACAAGTACAGCAGCGGGCACAACCCAACGGCCAACTATTACCAGAGCACCTTCTTCAGCGTTCACACCTTCAAGTTCATCGACGCCAAAGGCGCCGAGCATCCGGTGCGCTGGCGCTTCGTGCCGCGCGACGGCACGAAGGAAATGACGGCCGCGGAGATGAAGGCGGCGCCGCACGACTTCCTCGAAAAGAACCTGATCGAGCGCACGAAGAAGGGTCCGGCGCTGTGGGACATGATTGTCTACGTCGGTGAGCCCGGTGACCCGCAGGACAATCCGACGCTCGCCTGGCCGGAGACGCGCAAGCATTTCACGGCCGGCACGCTCAGCATCAAGCAGGCGACGCCGCAACAGAAAGGGCAGGCCTGCGAGCCGATCAACTTCGATCCGCTCGTGATGGCGGATGGCATCGCCCCGACGAACGATCCCATCCTGCTGTTCCGCTCGCCGGCCTACGCCGTGTCGTTTGCGAAGCGTTTGCAGAACCAGTAGGCGCTAACGCGAGACGATCAGCCGGATGCCGAGCGCGATGAAAACGCCGCCGGCCAGCCGATCGAGGATCGCGCCCGCCCGGGGCCTGGCATTGAGCCACTGGCCGATGGCCCCGGAGAAATAACCCAGCAGGCCAAACAGGACAGCGGCCTGGGCGGTGAAGATCACGCCCAGCGCCGCGATCTGCCACGCAACGTTGCCGTGGGCCGCAATCACGAATTGCGGCAGGAACGAGAGAAAGAACAGCACGACCTTCGGGTTGATCGCGTTCGCCAGCACACCCCGGAAGAACAGGCGCACGGACGATTGCTCCTGCGTCTTCACCGCTCCCGCCTGCACCCCGCCGCGGCTACGCAGCGCGTTGATTCCCAACCAGACCAGGTACAAGCCGCCGCACATCTTCAGTACCGTAAAAGCGACAGGGGACGAGGCGATGAGCGCGCTCACTCCCACGACGGCCAGCACGGTGTGACTCAGGCACCCGAGCGCGCAGCCGAGACCAAAGGCGATTCCCTGCCGCCGGCCTTTTGATATTCCAACCCCGAGCACCATCAGGTTGTCGGGGCCGGGCGATGCGGTAATCACGATTGCCGCAACGAGAAATCCAATCATTTGTTCGAGGGTGAGCATCGCAGAAGAATAACGTCTGGCACCCATTCGACCAAGGTCACGCTTTCGTTTGGCGGTGTTGCGCGGATAATCGCCGCCCAACGGTTGGGCAAAAAACAACCGAGCAACAACCTGTGCAGGGGAGGGAATCTCGATGCGCTCAGAAAGAGTTGAGCCGTGCACTCGTCACGGCATGCAGTGTGGTGTTGCGATTCTACTAAGCGGTCTCGCAGCACCCGCGTTCGCTCAAGAGACCGAACCGCAGACGGTGATCGTCACTGGCTCGCGTATTCGGACCGATCCACTCAACCAGCCGGCGCCGGTCACCACCGTCAGCGACGCCGATATTGCCAAGACGGGCACCACCTCGATCGGCGATGTGCTGCAGCGGATGACCAGCTCCGGCGGCGGCCTCAACACCCGGTTCAACACCAGCGGCAACACTGGCTTTCCGCCCGATCAGGGCGGCGTCGGTGCCGGCGCGGCAACAGTCGATCTGCGCCATCTCGGCGCGAAGCGGGTGCTGGTGCTGGTGGACGGCATTCGCTGGGTGAATGAGTCTTCGGCGAGCGGCGTGTCTTCCGCGGTCGACCTCAACACCATCCCGACGAGCATCATCGATCATGTCGAGGTGCTGCAGGATGGCGCGTCGTCGATCTACGGATCGGATGCCATCGCTGGCGTCGTCAACATCATCACCCGACGCAGCTTCGATGGATTGCAGTTCCAGGCCTACGGCGGCACGTTCGACAGTGGCGGTGGCGGGACCGGTCAGTTCAGCCTGTCGACGGGCACGAACACCGACACGCTGAGCGCGTTCATCGATCTCAGCTACTCGCGGCAGAACGAGATCAGCGCGGCGAGCCGCGAGATCACTGCGTTTCCGACACCGGGGATCGGGCGGTGTACCGCACGCTGCAGCTCGGGTACGCCCTCGGGCCGATTCGTGTTCACCGATCCGAACACGGGCGTGTCTCAGAGCATTGCCATCAACTCGAGTGTGACGGGCACACCGCGTTACGTTTCCCCGGCAAGCGACACCGCGCCGCGCACGGACGACTTCCACAACTTCACCGTCGACGACCGGTTCAACTTCCAGACATTCAACTTCATCATGACGCCGAGCGAACGCTACAGTGTGTACGCGCAAGGCGAGACGAAGCTGACGGACCGGGTGAGCTTCTATCTCAAGGGACTGTTCAACAATCGCAGGTCGACAAACCGTGCCGCGCCCGAGCCGCTGTTCATCGGCACCGAAGCGGGCAACGGCGTCGGTAATCTGCTCGACGTCACGTCGATCAGCCGGTTGAATCCCTACAACCCGTTCGGCTTCGATCTGACCGAGGGCTATGTGGTGTTCCGGCGCCCGATCGAGGGCGGGCCGCGTGTGTTCACTCAGGACGTCGACACGCTCTATTTCAGCGGCGGTTTCCGCGGTGATTTCAACTTTGCCAGCAGAGATTTCGCGTGGGACGTGAATGCGGCATGGTCGCGGAACGAAGCAAATCAGATCACGCACGGGAGCTACAACGCGCTGAAGATCGGCAATGCGCTCGGGCCCGCGGGGCGCGACGCGAGCGGCAAGCTGGTTTGCGGCGTGCCAAACGGGGCGGGCGTGGTGGCAAGCCCGATTCCGAACTGCGTTCCGCTGAACATCTTCGGGGCCAACACGATCACGCCGGAGATGCTGACCTACATCCAGCCTGTTTTGCACGATACGAGCAGCCAGCAGTTGCGTGACTTCACCGCCAATTTCACTGGCACGATCGTGGAGCTGCCAGCGGGTGGTCTCGACTTCGCCGTGGGCTACGAGTATCGCAAGCAGAGTGGTGAGTATCTGCCCGATGCGATCTACCAGGCGGGTGAGAGCGCCGGCGTGCCGTCGCAGCCGACGCGCGGTGAGTTCGATGTGAATGAGGTTTACGGCGAGTTGCGTGTCCCCATCCTGCGGGGAGTGCCCGGCGCGGATCTGCTGCAAGCGAGCGCGGCGGTACGTTCATCTGATTATTCGTTGTTCGGCACGGACAGCACGACCAAGTTCGGGCTGAACTGGCGGCCAGTGAATGATCTGCTCCTGCGCGGTACTTATGCGGAAGGCGTGCGCGCGCCCGGCATCGGGGAGCTGTTCGGTACCTTCGCGCGGTTCGACACGACGATTCAGGACCCGTGCTCGCAGCTCCTGACCAAGTCCGCGACCACTCAGGCGAACTGTCGGACACTCGGCGTGCCGACGACGTACACGCAGTCGAATCCGCAGATTTCCGTCGTCACCGGCGGCAATCCGGTGCTCGTTCCGGAAACGTCCAAGGGCTACACCGCGGGCTTCGTGTACAGCCCGATGTGGGCGCAGGGCGTGCCGTGGGCCGAGTCGCTGACACTCGATTTCACCTGGTACAAGATCGACCTCGATCAGACGATTCTGGCGCGCGACGCGCAGGTGCAGATCACCGGGTGCGTGGCGACGCTCGATCCCGTGCTGTGCGGAGGCATCGGTCGCACGGCCGCCGGCACGATCAACCGGTTCAACAATCAGCTCATCAACATTGGTGGCACTTCGACCAAGGGGTACGACGTCAATCTGCGCTACGTGCTGCCTGAAACACCGGTCGGTCGATTTGGTGTGAGCTGGCAGAACACGAAGCTCGACACGTTCGTCGACCGCCTGCAGACGGCGACGGGGTTCACCACCGTGCCCCGCGAAGGCACGGAGAAGGGCGACACCGGCGCCGGCTGGCCGAAGTGGAAGTCCACCCTGATTGCGGACTGGTCGCTGCGGGAGTTCTCGGCCTCGCTGACGTTCCGCTACACCGACGCCTTGCGAGAGAGTTGTCGCGGCCTGGCGGGGTTGGGCCTGTGCTCCAACTACAACCTCACCGACGACGATCTGTCGACCAACGAGATGAAGAAAACGACGTACGTCGATGTGCAGGCGACGTGGCGGCCGTCGTTCTTCAACAACGATTGGGCGCTCACCGTCGGGGCGAACAACGTGTTAGACGAGGACGCGCCGTTCTGCTTCAGCTGCAACCCGAACCCGTTTGACGCGTCGACTTACGACGTGCCCGGCGTGTTCTGGTACGCGCGCTTTGTCGCGCACTTCGGCAAGCGGGACTAACGCGTGAGCTCAGCGTTCTTCCAGCAGCGCGCGAGCGAGCGCGGCGGTCGCTTCGGGCGGAGCATCGTATAGCTCCGCCCGCAGCCGGCCGTGGCGGTCGACTGCGTAGAGCCGGGACGAGTGCTGCACGAGATAGGCGCCGTTCTTCACGGGATCCTTGTAGAACGGCGCCGCGAAGCGCAGTGCGATCTCACGCACTTCCGCGGCAGGGCCGGTCAGCCCGACGAAGCGCTTGGAGAACTGACCCAGGTAGTCGGAGAGGACTGCGGGCGTGTCGCGCTCGCCGTCCACGCTGATCATTACTACTCGGATGTCGCCCAGCGTGGCGGACTGCTGTGCCAGCCGCTGAAGCGTGATCGGGCAGATGTCGGGGCAGTGAGTGAAGCCGAAGAACACCAGCGTTGGCGTACCGGCGAAGCTGATCCAGTCGCGGGGCTTGCCCAGATGGTCGGTCAGGGTGAAGGGCGCGATGGCCCGCGGTGGGTCCATCGACAGGATGCGCTCGAGCGCTGGCAGCGGGGGCGCCGGTTCTGCCGCATGAACCGGCGCGATGCAGGCCAACGCCACCAGCAGTGCTTTCAGTTTCATTGGGCCCGTATGTTCACGATCGAAGACCGCGAGCTTGTGTTGCCGGCTGCGTCATAGGCCCGCACGTTGTAATAGTACCGGGTGCCGGACCGCGCCGACGTATCCGTCCACGTCGTCGAGGTGACGCGGATGATTTCGGAGCCGTTGCCGCCGTTAGTGGAGCGGTAGACGATGTAGCCCGCCACGGCGACGTTGTCGGTGGAGGCGGACCAGGTCAGCTTCGGGTCGCCGTTGGAGAGCGTCACCGCCAGATTCGTGGGCGTCGATGGGTTCGCGGACGGTGTGACCGAGCGCAACGCCGACAGCACGCTCAGATTCCCCGCGGCGTCATACGCCTTGATGGAGTAGGTGTAGCGCACTCCCTCAGTGAACGACCGGTCCTGCCACGTACGCGCGCTCGTGCGCGCGACTTCCGAACCCTGCGTCCCATTCGTCGAGCGGTAGATGATGTAGCCGACGACGCCTACGTTGTCCGTCGACGCGGCCCACGACAGCTGCGGTATGCCGTTGGGTTCCGACGCGGTGAAGCTCGTGGGCTGCGAGGGCGCGGTGGTGTCGGTGTTCGGGACGGGCGCACTCGCTTCCTGATCGCCGATCTGCTCGACGTAGGCCGCAACGTTCGCGATGTCCGATGCGCTCAGCGACAGCCCGCTATGCGCGCTGACGGCTGCGATGACGGTGGCCGCCGAGCCGTCGTGCAGGTAGGGCGCCGTGGCCCACACGTCTCGCAGCGTAGGCACATCGATGCCTGTGAGTGGGCCGCCCAGCCGCGTGCCGCTCGAGGGCTTCAAGGTACCGATGTCACGGAGGTTCGCCGCTGCGCTGCTGGTGAACGCGGCGCCGCTGTGGCACTGCGCGCAGTTCGCGCTTCTGAATACCTCGCGACCCGTCGTCGCCTGCGCGGTCAGGGTGCCGTTGCTGTTTCGGCGCGGGCTGCTCGCGAAGGTGTTCAGGGACGCTACATACGCCGCAAGCGCATCGAGGTCTGAGCTGACATTCGCCTTGGCGTCGCCGAGCGGTTGGCTGCGCGTGCCGGTGTTGAACTGCGCGTCCGTCATCAGCCCCGAGCCGCCAGCCAGCGAGCGGATCTGGCCTTCGAAGTCTTGCACTTCATCGAAGTTGCCGGACCAGTGCAGGAAGCCCTGCGCGCCCGCGCGCCCACGCAGACTGATGGTGTTGCGCAGCCCTTCGCCTTGACCGGTGAGATCCCAGGTCCGGCCGTCGCTGCCGCCGTCGTTGTGGCATGAGGCGCAGCTCATGTACGCATCGCGCGCGAGTCGCGTGTCACGCGCGTCGTAGAAGAACTGCTTGCCCTTCAGGACCTGGGCCGTCAGGGCTTCCGTCGCAACGGAGGAGAGCGTCGCGACTGCCGGCACGGCCGATTCGCCGAGATCCAGCAGGCGCGACGTATCGAACACGCCGACGGTACGGTCCATGAAGTTGTTCACGTAGAGACGCTTGCCGTCTGCCGACAGAGCGAGTCCTTGCGGCGCGCGACCGACGGTGAAGCGGAAGATCTCGTAGTAGCTGTGCGCATCGAGCACCGCCACTTCGCGGCTGGTCTCCAGAGCGACGAACAGATAGTTGCCGTACGGGTCGAACGCCGCCGCGCTCGCCATGCTGGCGTTATCGAGATCGACTCGTTCGTCCACGATCGCAGTGCCGGTAGCGACGTCAATACGCGAGGCAATGGCACGAACCGTGTTCTGGAAGTTCAGGTTGAAGCCGTTGCGTAGGGTGCCGCGGAGGATGTTGTCCTGCTTCGACGGCACCCATGCAGACAAGCCGTCGGGGGAAAGTACGGCAGCTCCCAGATAATTCGGGACGCCGCTTCCCTGGATCTCGAAATCAGGCCGGTTGCTGTGCTGGAGCGTGATGGTGCGATTGATGGCCAGGCTCGACGCGGCAACCACCACGACCTCGCCGCCCGCAGTACCGGGCTGCACGACCGCGGTGCTTTCACCCGGCAGCGGCGGCGTGATGAAGCGGGAGACGTACACCGAGGTGCCGTCCCAATTCACTGCCACGTGACGCGGATTCGGCCCGACGCTCGCGCTACCGAGATTCGTGCCGGTGCTCGCGTCCAGCTTGAGGAGCGTGCCCGTCGCTTCGAGCGCCACGAAAGCGAACCCGCCGGTTGGGGCAAACGCTATGCCGAACGGCTGCGACGCGAAGGGCAGGGTGAGCGTCTGCGCGACTGCCAGCGTGCTTGGATTGATCACGCTAATGGTCGCGGCGAACTTGTTGGTCACCCACACGTTGCCATTCGGCGCGACCGCCACGGTGCGCGGGCCAGCGCCCACGGCGATCTCCGTGAGTTTGGCGTTCGTCGATGTGTTGAAAACAGAGACCGAGTTGTTGTCCTGATTGACGACCCACAGCCGTCCGCTGGTGAAAGCAATGTTGCTGGACTGCGTGGGACGGCCGGCCGTCAGCGGCAGATGGATCATCTGCGTAACGGTTTCCGACTGGGCCGGGCTGCCTTCCGACGAGGCCGTCACGGTCACATAGTGCACGCCGGGTTGCGCGAACGTATGCGTGATGGTCGATGAGCTCGAGAACGGCGTGGCCGGCGTGCCATCGTCGAAGAACCAGCTATAGACGACGTTGATGCCATTGGAGGACGACGCCGTATACGTCACGGGCGTTCCCGTGGGCTTCGGCGCGGAGGTCGGCAGCGGGGCCAGCTCGAAGGGCGGCTGCTCCGTGATCGACCATGTGAAGTTCACGGTCACTGTCGCCGTGCCGTCGTAGACGCTTAGCGAAACGGGATACGTGTCCAACGTCGTCGGCACGCCGACGATGCGGCGACCGGCGGAGTCGACAGTGAGGCCGGCAGGCAGGCCGCTCGCACTTAACGTCAGAGTGTTGTTATCCGGGTCGGACGCACTGATGGGCAGGTTCACCTGCGTGCCAACGATGGACGACTGTGCACCCGGATTGGTGAGGTTCGGCGGGGAGTTCACAAACGTGGTCTGTGCCTGCTGGCACTGGATGCCCACCGAGTCGATCCAGCTTCCCGAGCGTCCGTAGAGCGCGAAGGCCGGGTTGGTGGAGTTGCAGCGATAGGGGCCGCCCGCCGTTCCGGTGCTAGGGCCGACGGCTCCGAGGAACGTGCCTGTGCCCGTCAACTTCCCGTTGGTGGTCAGCGCCATGCACTCGAAGTCGAGCTGATTGACGTAGGTGCTGAACCGGCCACGGAAGCCGCTGATCGCAGTATTAGCCGGGCACATCTTGGAATAGGCCGTGGTGCCCGCGGTGCCGGTGATGCCACGCTCGACTGGCGAGCCGATCCAGCGGCCAGTCTGGTCGACGCGCACGCACTGAGGCGCGAGCTGGTTGACGTAGGTTGCGGTCGAACCGCGCACGCCGACGAGAACCTCGTTCGCCTGACATGAGAGCGCGTAGGCACTGCTGCCACCCGTACCGCCAAATGTGTTCGTGTAGTCCGGCGGCGGTGGCGCAGCGACTGCGATACCGACGCGCACGATGCGTGCGTTCGACGGCACGCCGTTTCCATCGAGCACGAACAGCATGTAGTAGCCGGGCGGAACATCGCCGGGGCGTGTGGGCAGCTGCGCATCGAGCAACGCGCCGTTTGCGGTGAACGGCAGCTGGATGTAGCGCTGATCCATATTGACGCTGTGAGTCGTCGATCCCGTCTTGATGAACGAGACCTTGCTGATGCTCGCGGCGCCGGAGTAGCCAATGCTCATGTGGTCGCCCGGCATCACCGTGTCAGGCGCACTGATGATCGAAGGGCGCGCGGCACGCGCACCGGACGCGTCGAACAGATACGGCGGGTAGTAGATCTCGGAGTTCAGGTTGACGAGCGGGCCGGGCGCTCCGCCGCCGGTCACGAGTACCGATGCATCCGGGAGCAGCAGAGCGGACGAGTGATAAAGACGCGCGTTGGTTCCGGTTGCGCCCTGAGTCCACGTGCCCGTGTTGGGATTCCATATCTCTGCGACGTTGTTCACGCCAGTGAGCTGGTTCTCCACCGTGCTGCCGCCGGTGCCAAGCACGCGACCGTCGGGAAGCACCGTGGCAGACACCCATTGCCGCTGTGTCGACATCGACTGCGTCGACGTGACGACCGGCTGCGCGCCGTTGATATCAATCACGAGTGCGGCGCTCGATGCGCCACCCGTCTGCAGGATGCGCCCCGGCTGAAACATCACCGAGCTGGACGTCCAGCTCGTCGCGCCGGGCAACTGACCCGCCATCGTCAGCGAGCCGGTGCCACCGGTCGTGATGTAGTACATCTTGCCGGTGGTGTCGAAGCCGAAGATACGTGAATCGGGCGCGAGAAAGTTGCGCGGGAAGTTCGCCGAGAGACCGCTCGTGATCACGCTCGGCAGCAGCCTGAGCGAGCCACCGAGATCGCGAATCTCCGGGAGATCGGCGCCGCCCGTGCCACCCTGAATAAACACCTCGCCGGTTGGCAGCGTGATGCTGGTCGAATACCAGCGCGCGCGGTTCATGTTGTTGCCGCGGACCAGCGAGTTGTCCACGGGGCTGAAGAGGTTGGTGTTGTTGTTGCCGGTATTGGTGGTGCGGCCGTTGACGAAGTTGTCACCGCCCGCGAGGAAGACGCTGCCGCTAGAGGCGAGGATCAGCTGCGAGCTGCAGAAGATGTCGGTTGCCGTCATGTTCGGCAAGGTGAGATGCCCGCCGCTCGTCGCGCCGGCGACCGGATCCCAGATGTCGTAGATGAAGTAGCCCGTCTGCAATCCGTTGGCATCGGTGCCATACGTGAGCACGCGTCCGTCCGGTGTCAGCACTGCGTGCGCAGAGATGAGCGGCCACGAGAACGGTGCGGACCAGGCACCGCGAACGTTGTCGGCGAAGGCGGCGGTCGATGCAACAGCCAGGCAGAGTGCTGCCAGCAGGCGAGTGCGGGAGGACATGTCAGACCCCGACGTTATTCTGGTTATTTGTTCGAGAGCGCGGGCTCCTTTGGGAGCCTCATTTTGGAGTCAGGGTAACAGAAGCTGAGCCGCGCATCCTGTAAAAGAATTCGACGCCGTCGCGCACGCGAAAAAATGGGGCGTGAGCCGAAACTCACGCCCCATTGGGAGTCGCAGAATGCGAGGTCGATTATTGGAAATTGCGTCGGAAGCTGAAGGCCACCTCGCGCCCGCGGCCGGGGCTGCCGGTGCGGTTGTCCGAGAGCGCTCCGTTGATGTTGCTGCGGGCCGGCCCGATCGTGTACCAGTAGAACTTGTCGAACAGGTTGTCCGCGCTCAGCGCCAGCTCCCACTTGTTGTCTGCCGGTGCCCAGCTGATGCGCGCGTTCGCCATCGTGTAGCTCGGCACCTCGTTGTCGCGGCCCGGAAGCTGCGGCAAGTAGTTGACGCCATTGCTCCTGCTGCCCTGGTAGAAGAAGTCGATGCGCGGGATCAGCGAACCGCCGCCAACCTGGAAGGTGTACTGGGCCCCGAAGCTGCCCGAGTACTTGGCCTGCACGTCGAAGCTCGGATCCACGTAGCCGAAGTTGGTCGTGCCATCGGGGTTCAGCGGCCCGCCGCTCGACTTGAAGTCGAACCAGGACACCGACGCATTGAGCGCCAGACCCGAAACCGGGTAGGTGGTGATCTCGAGCTCCGCGCCCCGGTCCTTGCCCGGCGCGCTGTCATACACGATCCACGGGGATCCCGGTGTGCCCCCCAGCGCCGTGCCGGCCGGGCAGAGCCCGCCGGGCGGGAAGTGGAAGGCCGGGCCGGGATCGAGATTGGAGATCGCGTTACATTGCGTGCCGTTCGACGTGAAGATGCGCGGATCGTAGTCGTCCTGGAACACCGCCAGGTTGATGCGCAGGCGGCGGTCGAGCAGGTCGAGCTTCGTGCCGATCTCGTAGGACGTGAGCTCTTCCGCCGGCACCGGGACGCGCTGCTGGCCGGGCGTGAACGGCCGCGGCTGCGCGCCGTCCGAACGAAAGCCCGTCGACACGTTGCCGTAGAGCATCGCGGCCGGGCTGAAGCGGTAGTCCGCGCTCACCTTCCAGTCGAAGTGGCTCGATCCGTACTTCAACTCGCCCGGGATGAAGAGGTACGGGCTGTGATCGAACGCGTAGGTCTTCTTCTCGTCGGTGTAGCGGCCGCCGGCAGTCAGTGAGAACGCGTCGGTGAACGCGAACTGGCCGTGCACGAAGCCGGAGGTGCTCTCCGTCGTGAAACTGTCGTTCTGATTGAAGTTCGGCAGGATCGCGGCGAACGCCGGTAGCGT
>Ga0070665_100006064_pt1 | contig 12354 bp, 9 predicted proteins | sample KBSS13metaG_FD_65862 | JGI IMG/M metagenome (GOLD analysis project Ga0070665, IMG submission 65862) | Switchgrass rhizosphere microbial communities from Kellogg Biological Station, Michigan, USA - KBS S1-3 metaG | ecosystem: Host-associated > Plants > Roots > Rhizosphere > Soil ... | reverse complement strand
AACGGTCACGCAGGCTCCGCGCGAGTGTGTCGTTCTTTTTTAGGATTTGCGTGCGGACTTCTAATATTCTTGGTTGCGACACATGGCTCCTAAACAGCGGGTCGTCATCCTGAGCGTACGCGCGAAGGATCTGGCATCGATCGACGATGGACGCAGATCCTTCGCGAGTACGCTCAGGATGACTGCGTGCCGGAAAGATGCCTCGCCGACGGACGGTGCAACAATACACCCGCCCCTCTTGTCTTGCCACGACAAACCGCGCAAGATCGGGCGACCAACCGCCGGGCGTACTAAAAATGTCAGTAGATCGAACGTGGCTCATCCTTCAGTTAACCGACTCGGCCTTCCCGACCGGTTCGCTCGCGCACGCCGGCGGGCTGGAGGCGGCATGGCAGATGGGTGAAATCGCCGGCCGCGACGGGTTGTGCGCCTTTATCGACGCTGCCCAGCAGCAGATCGCCACGTCGGCTGCGCCGATCCTGGCGGGCGTGCTGAAATCGGCCGATCGGTTTGAAGAACTCGATCAACTATTTGATGCCATGCTCGTGAATCATGTTGCCAACCGCGCCAGCCGCACGCAGGGGCAGGCGTTTCTCGCGACGGCCACCCGGGTGTTTGGAGTGCCCGCACTCGTCGCGCTCCAGCAGGCGGTTCGCGATCGAAAACTCCCCTGCCACCTGCCGGCCGCGTTTGGGGCGGTGTATGCGAGCCTGGAGCTCGACGTCGAGCGGGCCGTCAGTCATTACCTGTTCCTCAACCTTCGCGGATTGATCTCCGCCGCGGTGCGGCTCGGGATCGTCGGCACGCTGGAAGGTCAGTCGATCGTCTTCGAGCTGTCGCCGCAAGCGCCGGCGTGGATTCAAACCGCACTTTCGATTTCAGAGCCCGAGGCCGCGGCACAGAGTTCGCCGCTCATTGATTTTTATCAGGCGTACCAGGACCAGTTGTACTCGCGTCTATTTGTCAGCTGAGTGGAGTAGCGATGTCCGAAAGCGTTTCCGATCACCGTCACGATCAGTGGGACCATCCCGGATTTTTCCAGGACCGCCCGCGGCCCCGCGTCGATCGCGATTTTTCGCGGCGTGCCTTCACCGTAGGCGTCGGCGGACCCGTCGGCAGCGGAAAAACTGCGCTGATGCTGCAACTTTGTCGCGCGCTTCGTGAGCAACGGAATATTGCGGCCGTCACCAATGACATCTTCACGCGTGAAGATGGGGAATTTCTAGTCCGCAACGGCGCCCTGCCCGCCGAGCGGATCCGCGCCGTCGAAACCGGCGGCTGCCCGCACGCCGCGATCCGGGAAGACATCCTCGCCAACCTACTCGCGCTCGAAGACCTGCATGAGAAATTCAAGCCAGAGTTGCTGCTGATCGAGTCCGGCGGCGACAACTTAGCAGCCCATTTTAGCCGGGAATTGGCCGATTTTACGATTTACGTGATCGACGTTGCCGGCGGCGACAAGGTCCCCCGCAAGGGCGGACCGGGCATTACCCAATCGGACTTATTGGTCATCAACAAGACCGATCTCGCCACCGCCGTCGGGGCGGACCTCGCCGTCATGGAGCGGGACGCCGCTCGAATGCGCGGTTCGGGGCCCACCGTTTTTGCCCAGGTGAAGCACGGCGTGGGGGTCGAGATGATCGTGCAGCAGATTCTAAAGGCATGGTCCGCGATTGGAAGCGGATGAAAACTGTGCAATTCTTAACCTCGCGCAGGTATTTGCCTACGACGCGCGCGGTTGTTGGCTTCTGTTAAGCAGACTCACCTCATTTTTGCTGCCCGTAATTAAGGAACTCCCCGACTATCTTGCCACGGCCCTTATTCTTGGCACTCCCTTTGCGAGGCGAGGGGTGAGCTGATGGCCAGTTCCACCATTCGTCGGATCGGACCGAACGAGGACTGATCGTGCACCGTGCGTTGGTCGCACAGGCACGTCGTTATGACGTCGGCACTTTCGTTTTTCGAAGGAGTTCACTGTATGATTTCGACCCTATTTCGTTCTGCTTCGCGTGCCTGCATTGCCGGCGCTGTCGTAGCGGTGCTCGCTTCCGCTGGTTTGGCCAAGGCGGATGACAAGGCGGCCCTTTCGTCCACCTTCGCCCTCGATGCCACCTCGCACTTCATCTCTTACGGTGCGGATGTCTGGGGCGGCGGCGATGAAGTCAGCCCCTTCTCCCCGCGTTCCACGGTATTCGCTGAAGGCACCTTCACGCTGGCTTTGGCCGACAACCTGTCGGTCTATCTCGACGTGTGGAGCGACAACAACGACAACGTTACCAGCGGCCTAGGTGGCGGAATCCAGGAAATCGACGTGAACACCGGCATTATCTACACGCTGGACAAGGTGTGGTCGTTTAAGCTGGCTCACGGGTTCTGGAACTACGCCAGCGCGCAGGAAAAAGTCATTGATTTCGGTGTCTCCTACTCTGACGGCAACATCATCACCCATTCGGATGCGATTTCGCTCAACCCGAGCGTGATGTTCCACTACCGCTACGAAGGCAATGGCGGACAGGACTGCGGCCTTGCGGTCGTGCCGGGCATCGCGCCCTCGTTCTCTATCGCTCCGGATTCGCCGTACAAGCCCACGATCTCCGTGCCGCTCAGCGTCGGCATCTTCCAGGATAACTTCCAGGGTGGCGACGGCGGTTACGGCTACGCCAGCGCTGGCGTGAAGTTCAGCGCGAACCTCGCGTTCATCCCGGCCAAGTACGGTGCCTGGGCTGCTGCTGTCAGCCTGACGTATTACAACACGCCTGAAGATTCGATCCCGAACAACCCCGAAGAAAACTTCGTGGTTTCGGACATCGGTATCTCCGTGTCGTTCTAATGTCCGCCTGACGTTCACCTCAATCTGTTCTGCTGTCCGATCGGGCGCGACGCATCGCGCCCGATCGGCCGGCCAGTTATCCAAAATATAGGGAGAGATCTATGTTGAAAGACCTGTTGAAGAAGTCTGGCAAGAAGCTGGCGATCGCCGCCACCGCTGCCGTCATGCTGCTGGGCGCTGCAAGCACCCGCGCTGAAGACACCGTCAAAATCGGCGTCCTCCACTCGCTCTCGGGCACCATGGCCATTTCTGAAACGTCGCTCAAAGACGTTGTGCTGATGGCTGCCGACGAAATTAACGCCGCGGGCGGCGTCAAGGTCGGCGGGAAGATGTACAAGATCGAACCGGAAGTCGTCGACCCCGCGTCGGACTGGCCCTTGTTTGCCGAAAAAGCCAAGGAATTGATCACGCAGAAGAAAGTCGCCGTCACGTTCGGCTGCTGGACCTCGGTCAGCCGCAAGAGCTGTTTGCCGGTGTTCGAAGAATACAACAGCCTGCTGTTCTACCCGGTGCAGTACGAAGGCGAAGAGCAATCGCTCAACGTCTTCTACACCGCCGCCAGCCCCAACGAGCAGCTCGTTCCGGCCGCTGAGTACGCGATGAAGGAACTGGGCGCCAAGAAGTTCTACCTCCTCGGCACCGACTACGTCTTCCCCCGCACCGCCAACAAGGTGCTGAAGGCCTACCTTCTGAAGATGGGCGTTCCGGAAGCGAACATCGCCGAAGAGTACACCCCTTTCCACCACCAGGACTACCAGACCATCGTCGGCAAGATCAAAGCCTTTTCGGCCGGCGGCAAAGCGGTTGTTCTGTCGACCATCAACGGCGACTCGAACGTTCCGTTCTACACCGAATTCGCCAACCAGGGCCTGACGGCAGATGACTGCCCGATCGTCGCTTTCTCGGTGGCTGAAGACGAACTCCGCGCCATGGACACCAGCAAGCTCGCTGGTCACCTGGCTGCGTGGAACTACTTCATGAGCATCGATACGCCCGCCAACAAGAAGTTCATCGCGGACTTCAAGGCGTACTGCGAAAAGAACAAGCTCCCCGGCGGCAAAGACCGCGTGACGGACGATCCTATCGAAGCCGCCTACTACGGCGTCTACGTGTGGAAGATGGCCGCTGAAAAGGCCGACTCGTTCGACGTCGATAAGGTTCGCGCCGCAGTGTACGGCATGAAGTTCGACGCTCCGGGTGGCGCTAAGCAGATGGACGAGAAGAATCAGCACACGCTGAAGAAGGTCTACATTGGCGAAATCCTCAAGGACGGCCAATTCAAGATCGTCTACTCGACCCCTGAACTGGTGAAGCCGGACTCGTACAGCCCGCTTCTGCACACCCCGGAAGAACTGGCGGCCATCAAGCCGACCGGCGGTCCGAAGAAGTAAGCAGTTTTTCACGAGCATCTGCCTCGTGATCGTAAAATTGCCCGCTCCCGGCTAACCCCGGGAGCGGGCTTTGTCGGTACAATGCAACGCACGAATCTTCGGAGTCAAGGGCATGACGCCAATGCAGTTCCGGGGTGTCCGCCAGGTAGTAGCGGGCCTCCTCGCCATCGGTTTGATCCTCGCTAGTTACACGAGGGCGCGTGCGCAAACCACCGCCCCCGCCGTGGCGCCCGCAACTCAGCCGGCCACCGTTGAAGACTCGATCCGCAAAGCACTTCCGCTGCTAAAAGATAAAGCCACCGGCCTTACGGCACTGGCCGACCTGCAGGCGCTCCGCGATGCCAAGGTCATGCTCCTGTTCGAGCGAATCAAGGCAAAGGAAGTCTATCTCTATCAAGGCAACTACTCGCTAGCCAAGCTGACGGAGGACAAGAAGCACTACGACGTTTATGACCTCTTCACGCCCGTCGACGAGCAAGGCAAGCTGATCGAGAAGCCCCTGGCCGCTGCCGTGCCGATGGAAGAGATGCCCGACAAGACGGCCGCGCTCGATGTGAACAGTTTCATCCGACGGCAGATCGGCGACTCGCTTCGCGTGCTGGGTCTGAAGATCGACGACTCCAAGGTGCGCAGCAAGGCCGCCCGCGATCTGGGCCTTCGGCAGATGGAAGAAGCACTCGCGGAACTCAAAGTAGTCGCCGCGAACGATCCGAACAGCAGCGTGCGTCGAGATGCCGAGGCTGCCGTCTGCTTGATCACGCTGGGGAGCAAGGAAGCTAGCGTCACGCCGGCCGTTCGCATCGCCGCCATTCAGCGGCTCGGCAAGTTGCAGTTCCTCCCTGCTGCTGATTTGTTGAAGGAATACGCAGATCGGCCGACCACGCCCGCAGATCAAAAGGCCGCGTGCTACCAGTCGATCAAGGAAATCGCCACCCACGGCTCGATCACCAAGTGGCTGCAGGCGTTGTTCTCCAGCCTGTCGCTCGGGTCGATCTACGTGCTGCTGGCGCTCGGTTTGGCGATTACGTTCGGCCTCATGGGCGTGATCAACATGGCCCACGGCGAAATGCTCATGGTGGGCGGCGTCACCACCTGGGCGTGCTACGAATTCATCGGCAAGAATCTCCCGCCTCAATATTTCGACTGGTATTACGTCATCGCGTTTCCGTTGTCATTCCTTACCGCGGCGGGCATCGGCCTGCTGATGGAAGTAACGATCGTCCGCTGGCTGTACAAACGCCCGCTCGACTCGCTGCTGGCCACCATCGGCGTGAGCTACATTCTCATCCAACTCGTCCGCAACCAGTTCAGCGACAACCTCGGCATGCGTACGCCGTCGTGGGCGAACGGGAGCTGGGAGATCATCAACGACGTGGTGCTCGGCTATGCCCGCCTGTTCGTCATCGGCCTGACGACGTTTTGCGTGCTGGGTATTTCGGCGCTGTTCCGCTTCACCCGCATCGGACTGATGGTGCGGGCGACGGTGCAGAACCGCGAGATGGCACAGGCGCTGGGCGTCAACACTCGCCGCGTCGACATGTTCACCTTCGCGCTCGGCGCCGGCCTCGCGGGATTGGCCGGGTACGGCATCGTGTTGACGGGCACCAACCCCACGCCGGAGATGGGGCAGACGTTTATCGTGAAAACCTTCCTCACCGTCGTCGTCGGCGGCGTAGGCAAGCTGGCGGGCGTGATCATCGCCGGGCTCGGCCTCGGGTCGATTGAGAAAATGCTCGAGCCGATCACGCTGATCGAAAAGCCAATCCACTTGTTCGACGCCACGTGGTCGCAGGTGGCGGGTTTGGTGGCGGTCGTGCTCTTTATGACGCGAAAACCGTCGGGCCTCTTCCCCGATAAAGGCCGCGCTGCCGATCAGGCGGATCGCATCTCCATGCCCTTCCTCGCCAAAACCACAAAGGCCGGCGATTGGTGGCTCGGCGTTTCGCTGATGTTCTTGGGGCTGATCGTCGTGCCCTGCCTCTACTTCAGCGGAGCGATGAGCCTCGAGTACGTCAACAAGCTGGGGTACATCCTCACATTCGCGATCTGCGCGATCGGCCTCGATCTGCTGTGGGGCTACATCGGCGTGCTCAGTCTCTGCCAGTTCATGTTCTTCGCCATCGGCGGGTACTGCATGGGCATGTACCTCATCAACTACGGGCCGATGGACGGGAAAGACCACAACATTCCCAAGGCGTTATTCGTCGTCATGTCGGGCGCGAACGACACGGCCCCGTGGTTCCTGAGCTACTTCAAATCTTTCCCACTCACGCTCTTGCTCGGCATCTTGATCCCTGGAGCGATCGCCCTCCTCATCGGCCTGGCAACCTTCCGCAGCCGCGTGCGGGGCGTGTACTTTTCGATCCTGACGCAAGCCATCACCGTCGGCGCGTGGCTGATCTTCCAGAAAAACGAGCTGAAGTTCGGCGGCACGAACGGGCTGACCAACTTTACGCACGTACTCGGCCATCCCATCGCCGGGCCGCAGATGCCTTCCCGTGGTGAGGGCGAATCGTACTTTCATTGGCTTGACACGTACGTGCACCTGGCCGTGTATCAAACGCGATTCTGGCTTTACATCGTCTCGTTCCTGGTGCTGATGGCCGCGCTCTACACCGCGCGAAAGCTTGCCCAATCCGGCTTCGGCCGAGTATTGGTGGCGATTCGCGATGACGAGACGCGACTGCGTTTCGTCGGCTACCAGACATGGGCCTACAAGGCCGCCGCCTTCACACTCGCCGCGGCGTTCGGGGCCATCGGTGGCATGCTGTACGCTCCGCAGAAAGGCATCATCAACCCGCATCAGATCGCCGCGATCGCGTCGATCCTCGTCGTCGCCTGGGTCGCCGTCGGCGGCCGCGGCACGCTCTGGGGCGCGGTCTTTGGCACGATCTTCGTCAGCCTGGTGTACGAATACATGACCAGCGTGGCCCCCCAGTACTGGTACTTCATCCTTGGCGGGCTGTTCGTCATCGTGCCGCTCCTGCTGCCGGGCGGATTGATGAGCCTTTGGAAAGTCATCGGCGATCAGCTCAAGCCCGCCCGCAAGCCTGCCCAGGGCTTTGACGTCATTTCCGAAGAAGCTCCAGCGGCGGGAGGACACTAGCATGGTCGATGTAGAAAGCTCAGTCCTCGCCAAAGATCCGCACCAGTTTCAGTACGAATCGGAAGGTCCGCGCCACAGCCAACTCTGGTCGTCGCGCTACATGCTCTACCTGCAGGACGTGACGGCCGTCTTCGACGGCTTCAAGGCACTCGACATCAAAGACCTCGGCATCGGCCACAACGAGCTGCGCGTCGTCGTCGGCCCCAATGGTGCGGGCAAGACGACGATGTGCGACGTCATCAGCCGCCTTACCAAGCCCACCACCGGCAAGGTGTATTTCGACGGCCAGGACACCACCGCGTGGACCGATACCCAAATGGCGCAAAGCGGCGTCGGCCGAAAGTTCCAGATCCCTAACGTGTTCGACTCGCTCACGGTGTGGGAAAACATGCTCCTCTCGCTCCCCAATCCCACGCGACACATCGGCATGGCCGAGTGGCGCAAGAGCCGTAAGGGACAAAACAATGGACCCGGTGTGGTCGCAGTGCAAAAGCTCATCAGCACCGTCCGCAACATGGGCGGCCGAGCCACGAGCGACAACACCGACAAAATCTGCGAAATCCTGAAGCGTGTGAACCTCATCGACCAGCTCAATATGACCGCCCGCAACCTCAGCCACGGACAGCGCCAGTGGCTCGCCATCAGTAAGCTGATCATCGCCGAGCCCAAGCTGCTGCTGGTCGACGAACCGGCCGCCGGTTTGACCGATGAGGAAACCGTGCTGACTTCTGAGCTGCTGAATGAACTGAAGGGCTCGCACACCATCATCGTGATCGAGCACGACATGGATTTCGTCCGCCGATTGAATTCGCGCGTCACCGTTTTAGACAACGGCCAGGTGCTGGCCGACGGTTCGCTCGACGAAGTGCAGAAAAACCCCGCTGTCATCGAGGCGTACCTGGGCCGCTAAAGAATTGCCATGCTGACCATCAAGAACCTCAACTTCTCCTACGGCGCGGTGCAGTCGCTGCGCGACGTCACGATGAACATGCCCACCGGCCAGATCACCTGCGTGATGGGCCGCAACGGGGTGGGCAAAACCACGCTGATGAAAAATATCATGGGCGTCCTCAAGCCGGCCGGCGGGTCGATTAAGGTAGATGACGCCGAAGTCGTCGAACTGCCGTCACACAAGCGCGCCAAGAGCGGCCTGGCGTGGGTGGCGCAGGGCCGGCTGATCTTCCCGAAGCTCACGGTCGAAGAAAACCTCCGCGTAGGCCTGCAGGCCCGCGTCGACGGGAAGAAAACCATCCCCGAAGAAATCTACGAGCTGTTCCCGATCCTCAAGCAGTTCACCAAGCGCAATGGTGGCGATCTCTCCGGCGGCCAGCAGCAACAGCTCGCCATCGGCCGGGCGCTGGCGGGCGATCCAAAAGTGCTGCTGCTCGACGAGCCCACGGAAGGCATCCAGCCCAACATCATCCAGCAGATCGGTGAAGTCCTCCGCATGCTGGCCACCAAGCGCAACATGACGATCGTGCTGGTCGAACAATACCTCGATTTCGTCCGTGAATTCGGCCAGCAGTTCTATATCATGAACCGCGGCATGGTCGCCTACAGCGGCCAAACGACCGAACTGACGCAGGACATCGTGCATCAGCATTTGAGCGTTTGACGTACGTTCACGCATGAGCTGTCATCCTGAGGTACTCCGAAGGATCTGCGTGATCAGTCAAATCCGGCCAAACCCTTCGGAGCATCGCAGGATGACAGTCGCGGCGCCAGTCTTACCTGCAGACACAACCGCTCCGCACTCCGGCGCGATCGAGTACTCGCTGGTCGACGGCCAGTCCGTCGTCACCCGTCTCCGCTCCGGCAGCCCGCTCAAACTTCTCGTCCCAAAGCACCGCGAACAAAGCGCCTGGGTGATCGCCAGCAACTTCGGCGGCGGCATGCTGGCGGGCGACGCGATCGAGCTAACCCTCGACTGCCGCAGCCACGCCCGCGGCCTACTCGGCACGCAGTCCTCCACCAAAATCTACCGAAGCCCGAGCGGCGGCACGTCGCGATTCACCCTGCACGCGGCCGTTGAAGACGATGCCTTACTGGCCGTGCTGCCCGATGCCGTCGCCTGCTTCACCGACGCGCGGTACGAGCAGCACCAGACGATCGATCTGGCCGCTACGTCGTCGCTGCTCCTGCTTGATTGGTTCACCTGCGGCCGCCTCGCCCGCGGCGAGCGGTGGGCGTTTGACCGCTACCACAGCCGCAACGAGATCCGCCTCGCCGGCCGACGGATCGTATTCGACGCGATGACGCTCGACCGTACCGAAGCCTCGATCGGCGGACGAATCGATGCCCCGTTCCGCCTCGGCCGGTTTAACTGCATGGCCAGCGCGTTTATCATCGGCCCGATGTTCATAGCCGATGCCGCCTCTTTGCTCGCCAGCGTTCGCGCCCGCAAGCTCGAACGCAACGGCGAACTGCTCGTCATCGCCAGCCCGCTGGGTGAGCACGGCACGGTGATGCGAATCGCCGGCGTGAGCGTTGAACAAGTCGGCCAGACAGTTCGCGAGCTGCTGGCATTCGTCGCCGGGCCGTTGGGTGAAAATCCGTGGTCGCGGAAGTGGTGATTTAGTATGTAGGGCGGGACGGAAGTCCCGCCGGCGGCTGCCGAAAAGCGGCGGGATTGCCATCCCGCCCTACATCGAATGAGGAATTAATATGCATCTAGCGCCGCGAGACCTCGACAAACTCCTCCTCCACAACGCCGGCGTGCTCGCACAAAAGCGCCTCGCCCGCGGCCTGCGCCTCAACTACCCCGAGTCCGTCGCGCTCATCGCCACGCAAATTCTCGAATTCATCCGCGACGGCCGCCGCGTCGCCGAGTTGATGGAGCTCGGCCAGCAACTGCTCGGCCGCCGGCAGGTGATGGCGGGCGTGCCGGAACTGGTCGTTGAAGTGCAGGTGGAAGGAACGTTCCCCGACGGCACGAAACTCGTCACCGTGCATCACCCGATCGCGGCGGAGAATGGGAATCTGGAACTCGCTCTCTACGGCAGCTTTTTGCCGGTGCCTGATCTGTCGAAGTTCGCCGCGACCGAAACAGAAATTTCCGCCGGGGAGACGATCGTTGAGCCGGGTGAGATCGAGCTGAACGCGGGCCGTCCAACGGTGTCGCTCGCCGTCACTAACCTTGGGGATCGCCCGATCCAGGTCGGCAGCCATTATCACTTCATCGAGACGAACAAGTCGCTGCGATTCGATCGCGAAAAGAGCTACGGCAAGCGGCTAGATATTCCCGCAGGCACGGCTGTGCGATTCGAGCCGGGCGAAACCAAGACCGTCACGCTCACCGACATCGCCGGCGAGAAGATCATCTACGGCGGCAATGCGCTGGCCGACGGAAAAGTAAGCGACAAGAACCGCGCCGCCGCGATGCAAAAGGTGGCCGGCCTTGGGTTTGCGGATCAGAAGTGATAGGCGCGGGTTCCTGTGGACGAATTCTTCATGTTTTGGCCGACAAACACGATCCGCAGCGTTATAATGTTCGTACTATGTTCGGATTCGGTAGGAAGCAATTGATGCCTTGGGACGTGGAGAAAAATCTCGCAATGCCCGTGACCGCATCGCGGAATCTCGGCGCGGCGTACCTTTTTGTACCTTTGCGCCCATTTGCGCTCGTTTGCGCTCATTTACACCCGTTTACAACCGCTTTCGACCGTTTTCGAGCGCATCGCAAATCGCTTAATCCCTCGGCCCGGCCGGGCGATTGTGAGATTTCGCGTCGGCCGGCGTAAAAATGCGCAACATCGGCCGCCGCAATCGACGGCCCTTCAACGGAGTTTGATATGTCGTACAAGATGCCCCGCACCGCCTACGCGGATATGTTCGGCCCCACCACCGGCGACCGCGTGCGCCTCGGCGATTCGACCCTCATCCTCAAGGTCGAGCGCGACCTCACCCACTACGGCGACGAGTGCAAGTTCGGCGGCGGCAAAGTGCTGCGCGAAGGCATGGGCCAGGCCGCGGGCGTTTCGCAGAAGGATGCGCTCGACTGCGTCATCACCAACGCGCTCATTGTCGACTACACGGGAATCTACAAGGCCGACATCGGCATTAAGAACGGATTGATCGCCGGCATCGGCAAGGCCGGCAATCCGGATGTGATGGCGGGCGTGAGCAAGGGCATGATCGTCGGCGTGACGACGGAAGTGATCGCTGGCGAAGGGTTGATCGTGACGGCCGGCGGGATCGATGCACACATCCACTACATCTGCCCGCAGCAGGCGCACGAGGCGATCGCCGCGGGCTTGACCACGATGATCGGCGGCGGCACGGGCCCGGCCGTCGGAACGTGCGCCACCACCTGCACGCCCGGCGCGTTCTACATGGAAATGATGCTGCAGGCGACCGACACGCTGCCGCTCAATTTCGGTTTCACTGGAAAAGGAAACACCAGCAAGCCCGAAGGTTTGGCCGAGCAGATTGTCGCCGGTGCGGTTGGCTTGAAACTGCATGAGGACTGGGGCACCACACCCGCCGCGATCGATACGTGCCTCACCGTCGCGGAAAAGTACGACGTGCAGGTCACAATTCATACGGACACGCTGAACGAATCCTGCTTCGTCGAAGACAGCATCGCCGCGTTCAAGGGCCGAACGATTCACACCTACCACAGCGAAGGCGCCGGCGGCGGCCATGCGCCAGACATCCTCCGCGTGTGCGGCGAGATGAACGTGCTCCCCTCAAGTACCAATCCCACCCGGCCGTTCACAGTCAACACGCTCGACGAGCACCTGGACATGCTGATGGTCTGCCACCACCTCGATCCGGGTTTGCCCGAAGACGTGGCGTTTGCGGAAAGCCGCATTCGCGGGGAGACGATTGCGGCCGAGGATATTTTGCACGACTTAGGCGCGATCAGCGTGATCAGCAGCGACAGCCAGGCGATGGGCCGCATCGGCGAAGTCATCACCCGCACGTGGCAGACGGCCGACAAGATGAAGCAGCAGCGCGGCGCGCTGGCGGAGGATTCGACCGCTCACGACAACTTCCGCATCCGCCGGTACATCGCCAAGTACACG
>Ga0070665_100006063_pt1 | contig 12354 bp, 10 predicted proteins | sample KBSS13metaG_FD_65862 | JGI IMG/M metagenome (GOLD analysis project Ga0070665, IMG submission 65862) | Switchgrass rhizosphere microbial communities from Kellogg Biological Station, Michigan, USA - KBS S1-3 metaG | ecosystem: Host-associated > Plants > Roots > Rhizosphere > Soil ... | reverse complement strand
TCGAGAGCCGCGCCGGCGACGCCTCCGCCGGCCCCGTGGATCAGGACCGTCTCGCCCGCGCGGATCGCGGCGCGGCCGACGATCATGCGCCAGGCTGTCTCGTAGGCCAGTGGAAAGGCAGCCGCCTCCTCGAAGGACAGCCGCTCCGGAACCGGAAACAGGTTGCGAACCGGGACGACGACGTACTCGGCGAAGGTCCCCCGCGTGTGCTCGCCCAGGATCCGGAAGGTCGCGCACAGGCTTTGCTCGCCGGCGAGGCACATCTCGCACGCGCCGCAGAAGAGGCCGGGCTGCACGAGAACGCGATCGCCCGGCGTGAAGCCCGTGACACCCTCGCCGAGAGCGTCGACGATGCCCGCGGCGTCCGCGCCCGGAATCTGCGGCAGCGGCACGTGCGGAATTCCGTTGCGCACGAAGATGTCGAGGCGGTTCAGCGACGCCGCCCGCACGGCGATGCGCGCCTCTCCGGGCCCCGGCTCGGGCGACGGCATCTCGCCGTACTGCAGCACGTCGTTGCCGCCGTGCTTTTCGAAGAAGATCGCTTTCATCAAAAGTCGAGAGTCAAGGGTGGGGAGTCTAACTCTCGACCCTCGACGCTCGACCCTCGTCTTTCACTGCAGATACCCCAGACTCCGCAACTTCTCCAGATACTCCTGGTCTCGTTCGGGCGCCGTGGACGCGGGGGGCGCGACCCGCGGGCCGTAGCTCAGGACGGTCGCGGTCTCGAGCGTTCCCGGCGCGAACAGCGAGGCGACGGGCTGGCCGGCGAGGTCGCGCGCCGGTGGAATCCCCATCCGCGCCAGGATCGACGGCGCGGCGTCTACCGGAAGGACCTGGATACTCTTCTGGCGGGAACCGCTGTCGCTCCTTCCATCCACTGCGGCTGAGCCGTCGAAGACGACCATGCGCCCCAGAGCGCCCGCGCGGGGGTGCGAGTCGGCGGCGAGAACGACGAGGACGATCTCTCCCGCGTTGGCCCGACCGACCTCCCTGCGCAGAAGCTCGGCGATCGGCGCCTGCGCGGCCGTGCGCGCTGCCGGATCTTCGCGCGCAATGTCGCATCCGGGAAGGTAGACCGTCGAGAGGGCGAAGCCCTTCCGGGAATCCGACTCGAACACGCGAAGGGCCTCGCGGTCGGCACCGGGACCGTCCGCCGCGCGGGCGAACACCTCCCGGTTTTCCACGACCACCGCGCCGGGCCAGGGCCCGGCGGCCCACCATCCCACCGAGAGGCTCGAGATTCCGGCCGAGGCCGCGACCTCCCAGAAATCGAGGCTCTTCCGGTCGGAGTGCGACACCGGAGCGTTCGCCACGAGTCCCAGTCTCGGCCCGATCCCCCGCAGGTACCACCCGGTCCCCCACGGCGGACGCAGCGACAGCGGCGAGCCGAGCGGCCGGACGCGGGTGAGCGCCCGGACCCGGTGCATGGTCGGGTCGACGCCGGTCGCGAGCGTGGTCCAGATCTCCGGCGGCGAGCCGCGCTCCGCCGGCCACCATCCCGTGGCGCCGCGGGCCAGGACCTCGGCCGCCGGCCCGTTCTTGCCGGCGCCGTCGAGGTCGAGCCCGTCCATCGCCAGGACGACGAGGGGCGCGGACCGCGGCGACGGCTGGGGCGAGGGGGCCGGTGGCCGCTCGCGCCTGGAGAAGAGAAGCAGGATCGCCACCAGCAGCCCGAGGGCCGCGGCCGCGGCGAACACACGGCGGAGCGTGCGCCGAGGCAGAAGGCCCGCGCGCGCGAACGCGAGGGCCAGGAATCCGAGACGCACCGCGGCCGCGAGGAAGAGCGCAACCACGCCGATGGGGATCGCCCAGAGAAGGGTCCGGGCCGAAACCTCGCGGCCCAGGCTGTAAGTCCCCCCGATCCACAGAGCGAAGACGAGGAGTGCCGAGACCATGCCCGCCATCGTCGCGGCGACGCCCGGCGTGCGAGCCCGCGACGCGAACGCGGCCAGCGCCAGCGCGAGGAGGGCGGCCGGCAGCAGATCCGCGACAAAAACGTGCGCGAGAAGAGAGAACGAGGCCGCCGCCGAGAGCGCGAACCCCGGCTCCGAGGACTCCACGGCCGCCAGCGCCGTGAGCGCGGCGGAAAACGCTCCCAGCAGGATCGCGATGAGGAAGGCCCCTCCCCGCCACTCGAAGACCGGCCGAAAGAGCAGCCGGTCGACTCCGGCGTCGAGGTACCCGAGCTCGCGCAGCCGCGACCGGGCTTCGTCGAGAGTCGGACGGCTCGAAGTCAAGAGCGGCGATCCCGCACGACACGCGCGAGGTCCGCCAGCACTTCGCCCCGCCGGCCGATCGGCTGGAGAGCCTCCACGGCCGCCGCGAGCAGCTCGTCCACGAGGCGGTGCGCGGAGTCTGTCCCGAGCACCGAGGCGAAGTTCGCGCGATGGCCCTCCCGTGCGGGGTTCTTCCCCATCGACTCCGGATCTCCTTCGTGGTCGAGAAGATCGTCGGTGATCTGGAAGGCGAGGCCGAGGTTGCGGGCGTAGAGCGTCAGGGCCGAGAGCGTCCGCTCCCCTGCTCCGCCGGCCAGCGCGCCGCCCCGCACGGCGGCGACGAAGAGCGCCCCCGTCTTGCGGGCATGGATGGACTCGAGGTCGTCGAGCGCCAGCCGCGTCGGATCGGCCGCGAGGTCGGCCGCCTGGCCGGCGCAGCAGCCCTCCGCGCCGACGGCCCGGGCGAGCTCCCCGAGGATCCGCGAGGCGAGGGCGCGAGAAAGCGCCTCGTCCGACGCGACGACCTCGAAGGCGCGCGCGAGCAGGGATACCGAGGCCAGTTCCGCCGTCGCCACGCCCCAGCTCAAGTGCAGCGCCGGCAACCCGCGCCGCCGCGGAGCGTCGTCCATCGACGGCAGGTCATCGAGCACGAGCGAGGCGGCGTGGAGAAATTCGACGGCCACGGCGACCGGCATCGCGGCCGCCCGCGACGCCTTCGCGATGTCGCCCGCGGCCAGCGCGGCCAGCGGCCGCAGCCGCTTCCCGGGCGACAGGGCCGCGTCGGCGATCGCCTGCGTGAGATTCTCGGCCCGCGGCGCCGGGGACGGAAGGTGGGCCGCGAGCGCCTCCTCGAGCCCGGGGCGGGCTTCGGCCGCGAAGCGATCGAAGGCGAACGCGCCGGCCGCCCCGGCGGGGACCGTCAGAAGAGGTGTCCCCGCTGCCTAGCTCTTGAAGCTGGCCAGCGCCTCCGACTCCGATTCGTAGACGTCGAAGACGGTGATCAGCTGGGTGACCGTCAGCACGTCGTTGATCTTCGGGGGGAGGTGGAGAAGCTTCAGCTTTCCGCCCTTGTTCGTCACGGAGGTGTAGCAGCCGACGAGCTCGCCGATCCCCGACGAGTCGATGGTCGTCACGTCCTTCATGTCGACGAGGATGTTCTTCTTGCCCGAGTCGACGAGCTTGTTGATCGTTTCGCGCAATTGCACGTCGCCGGAGCCGATGGTGATCTTGCCCTTGAGCTCGACGACCTGCACGCCGCCGGACTCTCGCACGTTCGTCTTCATGCTGGGTTCTCCTCCTTCTCTTTTATCCTGCCCAGATTCTTTTTCAAAACGATTTCCATCCCGCCCCGGGGATGCCGCTGGAACCGCACGTCGTCCATGAACGTCCTCATGTAGAAGATTCCCCGGCCCGAAGTCTTGAGCCGGTTCTCGGGAGCCAGGGGGTCTTCGACCTCCCCGGGATCGAACCCCTCGCCCTCATCTCGGATCGAGATCACCAGCGTGTCGGCGACGACGTCCATCTCGAGGTGCACGTGCTTGGAGAGATCCTGCCGATTGCCGTGCTTGATGGCGTTGGCCACGGCTTCGCGCACGGCCATGAGGATCCAGTGCCGCGTCTCCTCCGCCACCTCGCGGCCCTCCAGGAGCCGGCCGCAAAGGTGCTGCACCATTTCGATGTTCTCGAAACGGCTGGAGAGCGACATCCGGATCGGGCCGGCTTTGGCGGACGGTCGGGGCGCGTTCATTCACGAGCTTCAAAAGCCCGGCGGATCTTATCGAAAAGCCGGCGCCGAAAGGAACCAAACACGCCGTGCTACCCTCGGCCATGCTGCGAAAACGCCTGTTCCGCGCGGCCGGAATCGCGTTCCTGGCCGTCGCGGCCGCCGGTTTCGCCGACCTCCTGCCCGACCGGATGGCCGAGGTGTCCCGGAGCGTCGAGGAGGTCCGGGGACACAAGTTCGCCCGTCCCGTCCCGGCCACGAAGCTGGACAAGGCCGAGGCGCGCCGCATCCTCCGCGAAAAGATCGTCGAGGGACTGCCGGTGCCTCCCGAAGAAGCGTTCGCGTCGTATGCGGCCCTCGGGTTCATCGAGAACTCTCCGAAGATGCTCGACACGCTGCTCGATTTCTACGCCGGCCAGGTCGTGGCCTTCTACGACCCCGTGCCCCGGCGGTTTTTCGTCGTCGAAGGCGCCGAGGAGCTCGCCGGAGGGGATTCCGAGGGGGTCGCGAGCAATCTCATCTTCTCCCATGAGCTCACGCACGCCCTGCAGGACGAGAACCTGAGGCTCGCCGATCGGGTCCAGGCCCTCCGGGAAGACTCGGATCGCGGGCTCGCGCTGCAGAGCCTTCTCGAAGGGGAGGCCACCCTGGTGATGATCCGCGTTGCGCTCCAGGAGATTCCGGGAGCGACGGACGAGGTCGAGGAGCAGATGGCCCCCCTGCTCACCGCCGGCGCTCTCGAGCGCGGCAACGTTCCGGCCGGCGTTCCGGAGTTCTTCGTCGACCAGCTGTTCTTCCCGTACGCGGAAGGGCTCCGGTTCGTCCGGGCTGCGGTGAAGAAGGGCGGCTGGGCCGAAATCGACCGGATGTGGCGCAATCCGCCCGAATCGACGGCGGAGATCCTCCACGGGTCTCCGTATCCCCCGCCCGCGCCGAACCTGCTCCCGGCGAACCTCGCGGCCATCGCGCCGGGGCAGCGGCTCATCTACACCGACACGATCGGAGAGTGGGCGATCCGCTTCCTCCTGTCCCGCGCATTGCCGGCGGAAGAGGCCGCGGCCGCGGCCAGCGGCTGGCGAGGAGATCGCGTCGCGTACTACGTGCCGGGCTCGCGTCCGATGAGTTATTTCTGGCGCGTGCGGTTCGACGGCCCCGCGGCCGCGACGCGCTTCGAGGCGGCGCTCCGGAAGGCGCGGGAGAAGCGGCCGGTCGCCACGCCCGAGACGATCCAGCGGGATGGCGCCGACGTCGTGGTCAAGGCCGGACTGCCCGAGAAGGTCGTAGAACGTTGAGAGTAGAGCGTTCAGCGTTCAGCGCGCCGACCCCGCTCAACAATCAACTCTGAACTCTCAACTTCCAAAAAAAACCGGGAGGCCGTTGCCAGCCTCCCGGTCTCCTGAAAAGGCGAGATCCGTTCTACCGCTGTTTCCGCCGGAGCGTGAGCGCCGCGCCGAGCCCCAGGCAGAGGACGCCGAGAGCGCCCGCCATCGGAGCCTGGCTCGCGGTCTTGGGGAGGCTTTTCGCCATGGCCTGCTGGGCCGCCGCCGCGTCGGCCGCCGCCTTCGCCGCCGCCGCTTCCGCATCGGCCCTGGCCTTCGCATCGGCCGCGGCCCGATCCGCCGCCGCCTTGTCCGCCGCCGCCTTCGCCGCTCGATCCGCGGCCGCCTTATCGGCCGCCGCCTTCGCCGCGGCCGCCTTGGCGGCTTCGTCGGTCGCGCTCGCGCCCGCGAGCTCCTGCGAAGTGCCCGTCGCCGTGCCCGTGTGCACGATGGTGGCATTCAGCTTCATGTTCGTCTGGAGGTCATCCGGACGCAGCGGGGCATTGTTGATCCAGAACCGGAAACCGGCCGGCGTGGTGTAGGAATGAATGCCGTCGGCTTCCTTGACGTAAACCAGGGCGCCGGCGTGCTTGAGGTACGTCGCGTCGCGGAGCTCCTTGCTCTGGACGACGACCGGCGTGTTGACGGTCTTGACGGCGGCCGTGATGTGCATCCCGGGCCGCAGCTCCTTGACCGAGACGCTCTTGCCGTCGACGTCGACCTTGAAGTCCGGCGGCACGTCGAACTGGCGGGACACGCCGCTCGAGTCGCGGATGACGAGAGTGTTGTCCCACACCCCGACCACCGTGCCATTCTGAATGTTGAGAGTGGTCTGCGCCGAAGCCGCGGGCGCGACCAGCGCCACGGCAACGACGAGGACCACCATGGTGAGAATCGATCTCTTCGTCATTCTGATCCTCCTCCTTCAAAAAATTACAAAGCCCTTGCGGGCAGTATCGAGATGAATATGGATGGATGTCGCCCTGCCCTAAGGTGCCGGCATCCTCCTTTCTGCGACCTTCGGGACGTCGGATGGATCCAGCGCCGCACGCACGATGTAGCGCTTCGGCGCACTGCCGATGTAGTAGAACGGGTAGCAGGTCACGAGTGTCAGCGTGGGGACCTCTGTCGGAGCGAGGACGTCCACGCGCTCGGGGGACACGATCGTGATGCTTTCGATCCGATAACGGTCGGTCCGCTCCGGCGACTCGAGCTCGAGGACGTCGCCCGCGGAGACGTCCTTGAGACCGCGAAAGAATCCGTCGCGGTGGCCGGCGATTCCCACGTTCCCGGAGAAGCCTGGCCGGGGCGTGCCTTCGATGTGCCCCACGCCGCGATTGAGCGAAAGCTCGTCGGTGCCGGCGAGCACGGGCACTTCGAGCTCGATCCTCGGGATGCGCAGGATGGCGAGGGGCGCCGCCGCGAACTGCTGCGAAAAGCTGGCGTCGAATCCGCGGACGCGCTCCGGGGACCACAGCGTCCGGTCCGGCGAGCCGACGGCGGAGAGCGCATGCGGGGCACCCGTGACGCCGCGGGTCTCGCCGACGTCGGAGAGTGCAGAGGGGCTTTCCACGATGGTCGGCGGGGCCGAAGGCGCGACCCGCGCCCTCGCGGCCTTGAAATCGGAGAGCCCGGCCTTCCGGCCGAGGGCCGCGTCGACCCGGACGCCCAGGAACACGACGATCAAGGCGACGCCCGCGCAATACAGCGTGATCTCGAGGCGGCGCAGCACCGCCCGATTACCCCCGGCCTTTGCCTGTCCGGAAGGCGATGGATTGATCATGTTGCGCTGTTCTGGGCTTAAATATCGCTGGCGGAAGAGTCTGTCAACCGACGGTCGATCCCAGACCGCCCAGGGCCCCGTTGCCCGGCTCGCTCACGACCCGGTTCCGGCCCGCCCTCTTCGCCCGGTACAGGGCGCCATCCGCCTCGGCGACCAGCGCCTCCGGTGACGAGACGGCCCCCGGGGAGGCCGCCGCCACTCCCAGGCTGATCGTCACCACCCCCTTCGGCGCTTTCGGATGCCGGGTCGCCATCGACTCCACCCGGGCCCGCAGCACTTCGGCCACCGCCTCGGCCCCCCGCAGGGGCGTCGAAGGCAGGACGGCCGCGAACTCTTCTCCGCCGTAGCGGGCCAGCAGGTCGCCCGGCCGGGTCAACGCCCCGCGGATCTCGTGCGCGACCCGCCGCAGGCACTGGTCTCCGACCTGGTGCCCGTAAGCGTCGTTGAAGTCCTTGAAGTAGTCGATGTCGATCATCACGAGGGAGAGCGGCAACCCGTCCCGGGATGCGCGTCTCCACTCCCGCGCCAGCGTTTCTTCGAAACGCCGGCGGTTGGCGATGCCCGTGAGGGCGTCGAGCTCCGAGAGGTTCTGGAGCTTGGCGTTCGCCTCCTCGAGCTGCAGCGTGCGCTCCCCGACCTGCCGCTCGAGCTCGCCCTCCCGCGCACGCGCCCGCGCCGCCCGCACGCGCGAGGCGCCGTAGCCCGAGAGCGCGAGACCCACGGCGCAGAGACCGTAGAACCAGGGCGTGTCGCGGAACCGGGGCCGCAGACGAAAGTGGGCGCTCGCGCCGGTCTCGTTCCAGACTCCGTCGTTGTTGCACGCGATGACGCGGAACGTGTACCAGCCCGGAGGAATGTTCGTATAGAACGCCGTGCGCCTCGTGCCGGCGTCGATCCACTCGCGGTCGAATCCTTCGAGGACGTAACGGAACCGGACGCGCTCGGGATCCACGAAGGACAGTCCCGTGTAGTGGAACTCGAGATCGCCGCGGCCGGGCGACAGCTCCACCGGACCCGACGTCGAGACGATTCCCCGATCCACCCGCATCTCCTCGATGACGACCGGCGGCGGCGCCGCGTTGCTCTTGATGCGGTCGGGGTCGATCACGACCGCGCCCTCGATCGTCGGGAACCACAGGCGTCCATCGCGAGCCTTCCAGCCCGCCGGCTGCGTGAACCCGCTGCACTCGGCCGAGCGCATGCCGTCCGCTCGTCCGTAGGAGATCGACGTCACGGCGTCGCGAGTTCCGCCGGCGAACTCTTCCAGCTGGCGGCGCGGCACCTCGAAGATGCCGCGGCTGCAGCTCATCCACAGGCTTCCCCGTCCGTCCTCGAGGATCTGGTACTGGACGTCGTCGAAGAGCCCGTCCCGGCGAGTGATGTGCGTGATCTTTCCGTCACGGAGCCGGTTGAGGCCGCCGCCGTCGGTTCCGATCCAGAGGCAGCCGTCGGAGTCTTCGTACAGCGCGAGGACGGTGTCGTCGGAGAGCCCGTCCTTGCGCGTCAGCGCCGTGAATTTTCCGTCGGCGAAGCGGTTGAGGCCGCCATTTTCGGTTCCGATCCACAGCGTCCCCGCCCGGTCCTCGGAGATCGCCAGCACGGTGTCCGACGAGAGACCCTCGGAGCGGCCGTAGACCTGGAACTTCCCGTCGCGCACCGCCACGAGGCCGCCTCCGTCCGTGCCGACCCAGAGCGTTCCGGCGCGGTCCCGATACATGCAGCGGACGATGTCGCTCGGAAGGCCGTCCTTCTTGCGAAAGACGCGGAACTTTCCGCCCTCCTGCATGCTGAGGCCGTCCCCCCAGGTGCCGACCCAGAGGCGGTCGTGCCCGTCCTCGAAGATGGAGCGGACGAAATCGCCCGAGAGTCCGTCCTTCGTCGTGAAGGAAGAGAATTTGCCGTCCTCGAATCGATTGATCCCCGCTCCCCGCGTGCCCAGCCAGATCGCGCCCTCCCGGTCTTCGTAGATCGTGCGGACGCGGTCGCTCGAAAGGCCTTCCTTGCGCGTGTACGACGTGAACTTGCCGTCTTTGAGACGGTTGAGGCCGCCGGTCACCGTGCCGATCCAGAGACTGCCCTCGACGTCCTCCCGAATGGCGAGGACGGTATCGTCGGACAGGCCTTCGGCCGGCGTGAACGCCGAGAAACGGTTATCGGCGTAACGCGCGAGGCCTCCGCCCCGCGTGCCGATCCAGAGATTCCCGTCGCGATCTTCCTGAAGCGTCTCGATCGTGTCGCTCGAGAGGCCGTCTTTGCGCGTGAACGCTTCGAACCGGTTCCGGCGTCGGCGCACGAGACCTCCGCCGTCGGTCCCGATCCAGAGATCGCCGTTCGCGTCGACCAGAAGCGCCTGGACGATGTCCGCCGGAAACCCGTTGGCCGTGCCGTACTGCTCGAACTTCCCGTCGCGGAGCCGATGGAGTCCGCCGTCGGTCGCGAGCCAGAGGTTGCCTTCGCGATCCTCCTGGATGGCCCAGATGTTCCCGCGCGCGAGACCGTCGGCCGGGCCGTAGGTCGTGAGCTTGCCGCCCTCGAGCCGGTTCAGACCGGCCCCCGTGCCGACCCAGATCGCGCCGGTCCGGTCCTGTGCGATCGAGAGCACGCGGTTGCTCGAAAGCCCCTCTCGCGTGGTCCAGGATTTGATCCGGCCCTCGCGGAACTGGTGAAGGCCGCCCCATGTGCCGACCCAGAAGTCTCCCTCGCGGCCCTGGAAGAGGACCTGGACGTTGCTGTTCTGCAGGCCCGGCGTGTTGCCCTTGTCGAAGACGGTGAACTGCACGCCGTCGAACCGCACGAGCCCGCGCTCGGTGCCCAGCCAGAGATAGCCGTCGCGTGTCTGGAGGATCGACTGGACCGAGTTCTGTGGAAGGCCGGCGTCCGTCTTCCAGACCTGGTGCGCGTATTGGGTAATCGACTTCGACGGATCGAGGGCGGCCAGCGGCGCCACGGACACCGCGCCCGCGACGGCACAGGCCACGGCCAGGCCGGCCGCACGCGCGCGATGCATGCGCGATTTTACCAGCCTGAGGGTCAGGTCTCGTTTTTTCGGATTCGAGGCACTGCTCCCGCGAGCTCAACCCGTCCCGAATCCGAAAAACTCGAGACGCTGACCCTAAAAGCCGGGGATCGAGCGGAGGGCCAGGGGGATGATCACGAACATCTGGATGGCGTCGAAGACGCCGTGCGCCATGACGCAGGGCAGGACGTTGCGGTAGACGGCGAACGTGACCGCGAGCACAGCGGCGATCACGAGAATGCCGACGAGCACGATGGGCTGGCCGTAAGCCCCGTGGGCGGCCGTGAACATGAGGGTCGCCGCGACCGGCCCCACGCGAGGCTGGAGGAACCCCCGGAAAAAGAGCTCCTCGACCACCATCGCGGAGACAACGATCATCGCCTTGACCCAAACGGGCTGGGCGACGAGCCAGATGATCATGGGAGACACCGACGTCTCCGGCGACCCGAGCCGTTCCTTCGGCGACAGCACGTAACCGATGCCGAGAATCACGGCCGCCGTCACGATCGTCAGGACCCAGCCCACGACTCCGATCCCGGCCCCGACGGCGAGATCGTGGGCGGGCCGGTCGCTGCGAAGACGAAGGAAATCCGAGATCGACCGGCGGCCCGAGAGCGCGTAGTAGCAGATCAGAAAGAACACGAGCGTCGCGTGGACGGCAAAGACCGACACGACCGAGAGCTCCCGGGTCTCGGCCTGCGCGCCCACGAGCGCGCCGGCAAACGGGATCGCGACCACCAGCACCAGGACCGCGCCGAGCAGGCCCATCGCGAGCGCACGCCGGCCGGGCTCGGCGAAGCCGTCTTCGGCAAAGACCGCGCGCGAGCGCGCCTGCACGAAGCACAGCAGGATGCCGAGGCTTCCGGCCACGACCAGGAGCACGAAGTTGACGGAGGTCATCGTTTCACCGCGACAAGGGACGTGGGACGAGATGAGTGAGCGGCGCAGGATAGCGTAACCGGCTTCTCCGGGAAAGCCGGGGACGATTTCGACTGGACGACGGCCGACATCCGGGGGAGGATCCCCGACGTGCCCCCCGCTCTCGAACGCACTTCCGCGCTGTCGATCCGTGACCTGTCGAAGAGCTTTGGCGACCGCCGGGCCCTGGACGGCGTCTCGCTGGAGCTCGCCGCGGGAGAAGTGCTCGGCCTCCTCGGTCCGAACGGAGCCGGAAAGACGACCGTGGTTCGCTCCGTCGCCGGCCGCGCCGAACCGGACGGGGGCCGCGTCTCCATCCTGGGATTTTCACCCTCCGACGACGGGGCGCGCTCGGCGCGGGGGTGGGTCCCGCAGGAAATCGCCCTCTATCCCCTGCTCTCTCCCCGCGAAAACCTCTGGACCTTCGGGCGCTATCAGGGTCTCGCCGGAGCGGCCCTCCAGACCGCGATCCACGACAGCCTGTCGTGGATCGGCCTCTCCGACCGCGCCAACGACAAGACCGACCGCCTGTCCGGCGGAATGAAGCGTCGCCTCAACATCGCCGCCGGCACGATCCACGGGCCCCGCGTGCTCCTGCTCGACGAGCCGACCGTGGGGGTGGACCCGCAGTCGCGCGAGCGCATCTACGGCATGATCGGAGAGCTCAAGTCGCGCGGCGTGGGCCTCCTCTACACGACCCACTACATGGAAGAGGCGGAGCGCCTCTGCGACCGCATCGCGATCATCGATCACGGAAAGATCATCGCGGAGGGAACCAAAGACGAGCTCGTGCGACGGACGCTCGGCGCGGGTCAGGCTCTCGTGATCGACGCGGCCGCCCCGATCCCGCCGGCGCTCAAGGCCGAGCTCGAAACCCGGAAGGCGCGCGTCGAGGGCGAGCGCGTGCTGCTGACGGTGACCCAGCCGGCGGAAGAGATCCGCCGCATCCTCGAGTCCTTCCACGCCCACCGCGTCGCCGTGCGCGACCTCACGCTCAAGAGCCCGACCCTCGAGCAGGTGTTCCTGCAGTTGACCGGGCGGGAGCTGCGGGAATGAGCGCGATCCTCGCCGTCGCGAAGAACCGCCTTTTCAACCTCCGGCGCGATCGTGCGGCGTTCGTGCTGGCTTTCGTTCTTCCGGTGGCGTTCTTCTCGATCTTCGCAGGCATTTTCTCGGGCTCCAGCCGGGCCGCCACGCGCCGGATCGTGGTGCTCGTCGTGGACGAGGACGGAACCGAGGGCTCGGGACGTTTCGTGGAGGGGCTCAAGCGCGAAACCGGGCTGGACGTGAAGACCGCGGCCCCGGCCGAGAAGGGGCAGCCCGCCGCCGCGCCCGCACCTTTCACGGCTGCGAGCGCCGAGGCGGCCGTCCGCCGCGGC
>Ga0070665_100006061_pt1 | contig 12356 bp, 13 predicted proteins | sample KBSS13metaG_FD_65862 | JGI IMG/M metagenome (GOLD analysis project Ga0070665, IMG submission 65862) | Switchgrass rhizosphere microbial communities from Kellogg Biological Station, Michigan, USA - KBS S1-3 metaG | ecosystem: Host-associated > Plants > Roots > Rhizosphere > Soil ... | reverse complement strand
CCGTTCAGCGAGATGGGCGGTGGCGGGTGGAACTGGATCCTCAGCGATCTCAAGTCGCTGCTGGAGACGGGGAAGACGATGTCGGGGGATTGAGGGCGGGCGAGTGCGCAGTCGGCGGGCCGGCGCGGCGTATCCGCGCCGGCCGCGGTCTTTCGTCGCGGCGGCGAGTTCGCCGCGAGCACGCGACGCAAGCCGCTCGAATGATGTGCAGGGCGCGCTACGCCCTTCGAGCGGTGACCACAGCGCCGCTGACTGCCTCGCCGCTTTCCTCGCGGAGCGTTGCGGGCTCGATGCGTGTTGCGGTGAATCCGGCGACGGCCAGCGCGCTTCGAAGGTAGCGCTCGGTGTGTGCGTAGCGGCCGTGCGTTTCGAGGCGATAGTCCTGCGATGACGTCTCGGGAAGCGACTCGACGGTGAAGACGAGCACGCCGTCTTTCGTGAGCGCGCCGCGGGCGGCGCTCAACGGCTCTTCGAGCGCGCCGAAATAAACGAGCGTGTCGGCGCTGACGATCGCGTCAAAGGCGCCAGGTCGCGAGCGCATGAACGTAGAGAGCTCCTCAACCACAAGCTCGTCGTAACACTGGCGCGCTCGCGCACGCTCGACCATCTGCGACGAGAGATCGACACCGACCAGCCGCACGGCGTGCGGCCGAAGCAGCGGCCCGCACAACCCCGTGCCACAGCCGGCGTCGAGCACGCTCGCCAGCCCTGCATATGCCTCAGCCGACGACACGCCGACGCTCTGTGCCTCGCGAACGAGCGCCTCTACAACGAGCCCCGGCGCGCGGTAGTTCAGCTTACCGAGGTTCGCGTCGAACGAGCGCGCGGCGCTGTCGAAGAGTTCGCGCACGTAGTCGTCGGCCGCGCGCGAGGGGACATCGCGTTGAGAAACCGCGGCGACCATGTGGCGTGCTTTCGCACTCTGCGGCTCGCGCTCGGCCCACTCGCGATAGATGTCCGCTGCTTCCTGCGAGCGGCCGGCTTGGTAGAGCACGGTGGCGAGGGCTTCGTACGACCGCGAGTAGCTTGGCTCGCGGGCCAGGCTCGTGCGTAGCGCATCGATGGCGCCTTCGGCGTCGCCTTCGTCGCGCAGGCAGATGGCGTAGTTGTACCAGGCCTCACCCATTGCGGGCGCCACGATCGTCGCGCGGCGATAGGCGTCCCGCGCTTCGGCCTTGCGACCCGCGGCGACGAACAGGCCACCGAGCGTGTTCCATGCCGGGCCGTTGGTGCGTGCGAAATTCAGGCAGCGCTGAACGAACTTGATAGCCGTGGCCGTATCGCCGCGGTGGAATTGCAGCAGCCCCAGGTAATAGAGCGCCTTCGCATGATCGGGCCGCGCTTCGAGCACGCGCAGATAGCCGGCTTCCGCTTCCTCGAAGCGCTCCGCCTTGTGCGCGGCCATCGCGATACGCAGTTCGTCGTCGGGTGAAGGCATCCGGCGAAGTCTACGCCGCGCGCCGCCGAGGCGCGCGACGAAGCGCCCACGCTTATCAGCGCGGCGCTGCCCTGGCGCGTGCCCGGCGCCGCGCTACGCCTTCGCCGCGCGCGCCGCCGCGAGATCGAACGGCAGCTTGCGAAGCTTGATTCCCGACGCCATGCGAATCGCATTCGCCACCGCCGGTGCAATCGGCGGCGTGCCGGGCTCACCGACGCCGGTCGGCGCTTCCTTCGACGGCACGATGTGCACTTCCACGACCTTCGGCATTTCGTTGATGCGCAACACCTGATACTGATGGAAGTTCGTCTGATCGACGTGCCCGTCAGTCATGGTGATCGTGCTGTGAAGCGCGGCGCCGAGTCCGTACCCGATCGCACTCTCCATCTGCGCGCGCACGACATCAGGCGTGACCGCGATTCCGCAATCGACCACGCAGACCACGCGATCGACGACAACTTCGTCGCCCTTCACCGTGACCTCGGCAATCTGCGCAACCGCGCTACCGAACGACTCCTGAACCGCAACACCGCGCCCACGACCCTTGCTCTTGTCGAACGGCTTATCCCAACCTGCCTTCTCGGCAGCGAGCTTCAGCACACCGGCGACGCGCGGATTCTTCTCGAGCATCGACAGGCGATACGCGATCGGATCCTTGCCTGCCGCTTCGGCGAGCTCATCGACAACCACTTCCTTCGAGAACGCCATGTGCGAATGACCCACGGAGCGCCACCACAACACCGGCACGCCCACCTTCGGATTCGTCCACATCACCTGCGCGTTCGCGATCTCGTACTGCTCCGGCGCGCTGCCTTCAACAGCCGTTGGATCCACGCCATCTTTCATCATCGCCGCGAACGGCGTGCCGGCCACCAGACTCTGGCCGACAACCTGCTGCTGATACCCGACGATCTTCCCGTCCGCGCCGAGACCGGCGGTCACGCGGTGATAATTGAGCGGACGGTAACGACCGCCCGCAAGATCATCCTCACGCGTCCAGATGAGCCGCACCGGATACTTGCCACCCGTCGCCTTGGCGATCGACGCCACTTCGGCGATGTAGTCGGACTCGATATTCGCGCGGCGACCGAACGTGCCGCCCGCGGCGATCGTATTGATGAACACTTGCTCGGGCTTGAGCCCGCACGCCGCGGCGGCATTGAGCTGATCGATGGTCTGGAACTGACAGCCCGCCCAGATCTCGCACCGATCCGCGCTCAGGCTGCACACCGCCGTGAGCGGCTCCATCGGTGCATGCGCGAGGAACGGCATTTCGAACTCCGCCTCGACGACCTTGGTGGCGCCCTTGAGCGCGGCGGCGACATCGCCGTGCTTCACGGCGGGCAGCGCGCCCTCTCCGGACTTCGCCAGCCGCTTGTACTCCGCCATGAGCTGATCCGTGCCGCGGCTCTCCGCAGCACTCTCATCCCACTCGACCTTCAGCACCTCGCGACCTTTCTTGGCGCCCCACGTGTCGCGCGCAACGACTGCCACGCCACGCGGTATCTGCACGACATCGACGACACCCGGCACCGCCTTCGCCGCCGCCGAATCAATCGAGCGCACCTTTCCACCGAACCGGGGCGGCCGCAGAACAACCGCCGTCATCATCCCCGGCAGCGACACATCGATCGCGAACTGCTGCGTGCCGGTGGACTTCGCCCGACTATCGAGCCGCGGCAACTTGTCGCGCCCGATGAATTTGTACTGGCTCGGGTCCTTGAACTTCACATCCTTCGGCACCGGCTGCCGGGCCGCGTCGCTGGCGAGCTCGCCAAACGTGGCGCGCTTGCCGGACGCATGCGAAACGATGCCCTCAGAAACCGTGAGCTCCGACGCCGGCACAGACCAACGCTGCGCGGCCGCGCCCACGAGCATCGCGCGCGCCGTCGCGCCGGCTTCGCGAAGCTGCTGCCACGAGCTCGCCATCGAAGTCGAACCGCCCGTGCCCTGCACGTTGCCCTTCGGATCGAACGCCAGGTTGCCGTACGTCGGCACTTTCGCCGGCGCGCCTTCAGCACGCATCTGACTCCAGGAGGCATCCAGCTCTTCCGCCAGCACGGCGGAAAGACCGGTCCACACACCCTGCCCCGCTTCGACGTGCTTGCAGATCAGCGTCACCGTATTGTCGGGGCTGATGCGCACGAAAGGCGAAGCGAGCGACGACGCGGCGGCGCCGGAAGCACCCGCAGCCTTCGCGGCAGCCGCGGCACTCGCCTCGGCTCCAGGCAGAAACGCACCCAGCGTAAGCCCCGCTCCCGCCATCGTCGTGAACTGAAGGAACGTACGGCGCGTCAGCGAAGCAGCAACAGGCTCACGCACGAGGGCCGGAAAATTGTCGATGCGACGGAAGTACATGATGATCGCTCCCCTGCTTCAGCCCGGCGTCGACTGCGTCACCTGAGAAGGTAGCGCCGCTGCGGCCTCATGAATCGCCTTGCGGATGCGCACATAGGTGGCGCATCGGCACAGATTACCGGCCATCGCCGCATCGATATCCGCATCACTCGGCTTGGGATTCGACGCGAGCAACGCAGCCGCGGACATGATCTGACCGCTCTGGCAGTAGCCGCACTGAGGCACATCGAGATGCACCCACGATTCCTGCACGGCGCGCCCCGCGGGCGTCGCAAGACCTTCGATGGTGGTGATGCGCTTACCCTGCGCCGCCGAGATCGGCGTGACGCACGAACGCACGGCCTGACCTTCGATGTGCACGGTGCATGCACCACAAAGTGCCATGCCACAGCCGAATTTGGTGCCGGTGAGCTGAAGATGATCCCGGATGGCCCACAAGAGAGGCATCTGCGGATCGACGTCGAGCTCGCGCGGCTGATCGTTGACGACGAGTTTGGTTGGCATGATTAGCCACTGCCCTGCGAGGAGAAGAGGAGGATTCTTCGCGCTCGACAAAGCATGCCGCATCTACCATTCGGGATAGGCGCGGGAGCAGCAGACGTCGCCGATCCACTACGTCAGCGCGACATCAGCGTGCCATGTCCGCGGCGCCTTCATTTCCTGCATCGCGAACACTGCGAACAGCACCGCCACGGCGCTCGCGAAATGCTTGACGCTGTGGCCGCTGAGCCCGATCGCGTCATACACCGGCCCATCCAGTTGCTCCCCGAGCTTCGCGACAACGTAGCCAGCGAAGGTCCACCACAGCCACTTCGAACTCTGCGGGTTCCCCGGGAACAGCAGAAGCAGCAGCGGCATCAGCAGCACCGGCAGAAACGCGACGACCGCATACGGTCGTAAATCTCCGACACCGTGCGCCTCAGTCCACGCCCAGTACACCACCGACCCCACACCGAGCATCACGAGCGGCCAGAGTAACCAGCGCGCAAGTGGCCAGGACACGCGTTCGCCGACCACGAGCGCCAACAAAGCCATGAAGCCGGCACCCATCGGCAATCGATCCCAGACGAGCGACTCAGTCGTCGGCGCGTAGTGATACCAGGATGACCCAACGGCAACGAGGGTCACGGCGAGACAGAAGGTGATGTACGCCGGCTTCACGACTGAAGCCTGCAGCCGACTCACCCGCGCGAGCCCGTAGAGCCCGACGACCAGGTAGCCGATGTTCGAAAAGACGTTCCAGAAATTCGGCACGCCGAGCAGCGTGCGGGAATCGACGAACTGGTGATACGCCGGATCCTGCGGAATGGGTTGAACGAAGAACATGGCGAGCAGCGCTGCGAGCGAGAGGATTGCCAGCAGCCACTGTCGATGAGCGAGCGTGAAGGCCAAGAAAGCGACTCCTTGTCGGACCGCGGCGCGCGGGCCTGCGCGGCGTGAAGTATCGCACGTCGCGACAACCCGCCGTTGACGGCAGCGGGGCAACACGCCCTGCTCCGCTGGCGAGGGCCCGCCACTCTGCTGGTGGGCCTGGCCGCGCCGCTTGCCCTGCACCTGAACCGCGCGCGGTAGCCGTTCGGGCAGGTTTTTCGACCGCCGGACATCCATTCCGGGTGGAGATGCGGCCGGCCGGTAGCCTGCACAGCCTGCCCACGTTCTACCCTCACGGGTTCTGTGTAAGCATGCCGCCGAATGCACGGACTCATAGAAATGCCCGGAGTCGTTCAGCCAGAGCGCGCGTCCGCGGGTGCGAATTTTCGCAACCATTTGCTCTACGCCGCACTTCAGTTCGGCGGCTGGGGGCTGTGGTTCTGGTCGCAGGCTTCCGGCGATGTGCTGACGGGCGAAGCGTCGTGGCGCGAAGCGCTGACTGTGTGGGGCGGGATCGGGCTCATCGGCCTGTGGCTCACCCACCTCCTGCGCGCGGCCTCGAAAACACACGACTGGTTTGCGCTCTCGACCGGCGCACTGCTCGGACGAGCGGCGGCGAGCGTGGCCATCATCTCCGCGGTGCTGTGCTGGGCCTCGATCCTTCTCACGCTGACCGTGTATGGCAGCCCGGTGACGCGGTTCTACGCCTACATCTTTCACAAGCTGCCGATCGGCCTTCAGATCCTGAACCAGTCGCTCGCGTTCTCGTCGATCGTGATCCTCTGGGTCGTGCTGTACTTCGGGCTCATGTCGCAGCGCTGGCGTCATCGCGCGGAGCTGCGGCAGGCGCAGCTCAACGAAGCGCTGCAGGCCGCGGAGCTGCGGCTGCTGAAATTCCAGCTCAATCCCCACTTCCTGTTCAACGCGCTGAACGGCGTGCGGGCGCTCATCGCCGATGAGCCTGCTAAAGCACAGGAAGCGGTCACCCGCCTCGCGCGCACGCTGCGTTACACGCTCGCGGCCGGCGATGCCGAGCTCGTCACCTTCGGACGCGAAATGGAAATGGTGAACGACTATCTCGCGCTCGAATCACTGCGCCTCGCCGACCGGCTGGACGTGGTCCGCGAGATCGCGCCGGGTGTGGAAAGCGTGCGCATCCCGGCACTGCTCATGCAGACGCTGGTGGAGAACGCGATCAAGCACGGCATCGCGCCTCTCAAGCACGGCGGCACACTGCGCATTTCCGCGCGCGTCGCCGACAAGCATCTGCTGCTGGAGATCGGCAATCCCCGGCCGGTCGATGTCGACAAGGAACCGAACGAAGGGCTCGGGCTGCGCAACGCGTCCGAGCGTCTGCGATTGTTATTCGGGCCCGCGGCGAAACTGGAGCTGGATCTGCTCGATCCAGCGCGGGCCACAGCGAAGGTGCGTCTGCCGAAATGAAAGCGCTCATTGTCGATGATGAACCCCTCGCGCGCCGTGAGCTGCGGCGTTTGCTCACTGCGTTTCCCTGGGTGCAGGTCGTCGGAGAAGCAGCCGACGTGGATGAGGCGCTCGAACAGGTCGACAAGCTCGCCCCGGCGCTCGTGTTCCTCGATGTGCAGATGCCGGGCGGCACGGGCTTCGACCTGCTGGCGCAATTGGAGCGCCTGCCGCGAGTGATCTTCACCACGGCGTACGATCACTACGCCGTGAAAGCGTTCGAAGTCAGCGCCGTCGATTACCTTCTGAAGCCGATCGAGCCGGAACGACTCGCCGCCGCGCTATCGAAGGTGCAAGCGGCGGCGCTCGCCGCGATGTCTTCCACGCTGCCGCCCAACGAGCCCGCCTCGAAGCAGGAAGGCCCGCTCGAACAGATCTTCGTGCGCGATGGCCTGCGCTGCTGGTTCGTGCCGCTGCGTGAAGTGAGCGTCTTCACCGCCGACGGCAACTACGTGCGCCTGCAGTGGGGCAAGGAAAGCCCGATGCTCGGACGCTCGCTGGTCGCGCTGGAAGAAAAACTCGACGCGCGCCGCTTCTTCCGCGCGAACCGCCGCCAGATCGTGAACCTCGACTACATCGAATCGGTGGAGATGGGCCTCGGCGGCCGGCTGCACGTGCAGCTGCGCGACGGACCGGAGATCGAGATCTCGCGCCGTCAGGCCCGGCAGTTCCGCGCACGCATGAGTGTCTGAGGAAAAAAAGACGCCGCCGGCCACAGAATTCGCGAGGGGGTCACGAGTTGCAACCGGCGGCGTTGTTGGATGAACGGAAACCCGTCCTTCCACCCGGACGTAGAGGCGACGTCCGTTGAATTACTAAGTGCAACGGCTGTGCCAGCCCGCGCAAAAAACACGAACTCCCATGAGAACAACCACTTAGCTCAGGCGCTGCATTTCCAGCACGCCCCGCCTGCACTCACGTGCGATCAGCGATAGCGCACGCATTCCTCATTTCGCACCGTTGCCGTGCAGACACGTTGCGTGAAGCGCAACAGAACACAGCGACTGCAATCTCGCAGCGACTAACATCCGCGCATGGCAGTCGGCGAAGCCTATCTTCAATACGTGCTCGAACAGCTCCAGCGCCTGCGCGGCGTCACCTCGCGGCGCATGTTCCGATCGGTGGGGCTCTATTGCGACGACGTTTTCTTCGCCATCGTCGGCGACGGAACACTCCACTTCAAAGTGGACGACACCACCCGTCCCGATTACGAGTCGCGTGGCATGCAGCCCTTCCGCCCGTTCGAAAATCGGCCGGAAGTGAGCAGGACGTACTACGCCGTACCGGTCGATGTGATCGATGATGCCGAAGAGCTGGTGAGCTGGGCGCGGCGCTCGGTCGCGGCCGCCAGCGCTTCGAGAAAGCCCGTGCGCAAGAGAAAGGCGCCCGCCGCATCGAAGAAGAAAAAGAAAGCGCGTCGCAAGGCGCGGGAGTAGCCGATTGAATAGCCATCCGGTCGCGGCGCGTGACAAAGCGCTGCAGGTGAACCTCGATCCGCGCTATTACGGCGCCTTCGCCGAGATCGGCGCGGGGCAGGAAGTCGTGCGCTGGTTCTTTCGTGCAGGCGGCGCGGCTGGCACGATCTCCAAGAGCATCTCCGCTTACGACATGAAAGTAAGCGACGCGATCTACGGCCCGTGCGCACGCTACGTGTGCAAGGATCGCCTGCAGTCAATGCTCGATCATGAGCAGCAGCTCAATCTCGAGCGACTCGCGGCTCAACGCGGCGCCGACACGGCCTTCTTCTCGTTCGCCGATACCGTTTCGGCGCGCAGCTTCCGCGGCAACACCGAATGCCATGGCTGGATGGGCATCAAGTTCCAGGTGCGACCCGGCGGTGCCGACAACCAGATCATCGTCCATGTGCGCATGCTCGACGTCGAGAACGGCCTTCAGCAGGAAGCGCTCGGCATCGTCGGCGTGAACCTCGTGTACGGCGCGTGCTTCCTCAGCGATCAGCCGGAAAAGCTGGTCGAATCGCTGCTCGACGGGCTCACCACCGATCGCATCGAGATCGATCTCATCGAGTTCTCGGGGCCCGAGCTCGACGACATCGACAATCGGGTGATGAGCCTGCGCCTCGTGCAGCTCGGCCTCACCGGCGCCGCGATGTTCGCGGCCGACGGTGAAGTGCTGCAGCCGGCGGAAGTGCTCTACAAGAAGCCGGTGCTCATCGAACGCGGCCGCTTCCGCCCCGTCACGCACGTGAACCTCGATCTTGCGCGCTCCGCGCTGCGCGCGTTCGAAGCCGAGTGGCCGAACGATGTCGCGCCCGGCGAAACGGTCTCCATCATGGAGATCACCATGAGCGATCTCATGAACGGCGGCGCAGTCGACCTGCGCGATTTCATTTCGCGCGCCGAGGTGCTCGCGACCACCGGACACACGGTGATGATCTCGAACTTCTCGGAGTACTACCGGCTCGCGGCTTATCTCTCCCGCTACACGCAGCGTCGCATCGGTCTTGCGATGGGCGTGCAGAACCTCGTGCAGATCTTCGACGAGCAACACTACGCCAAGCTCGAGGGCGGGATCCTGGAAAGCTTCGGGAGGCTGTTCCGCAATCAACTGAAGCTGTTCATCTACCCGCAGCGGAACGAGAAGACCGGCGAGCTCGACCGGGTCGAGACGATGCAGGTGCCGGAAGCGCTGCGCCATCTGCATGCCCACCTCGTGGGCCGGCGCGCAATCGTCCAGCTCATGGACTTCAACCAGCAGTACCTGAGCATCTATTCCCCCGACGTGCTCAGCAAGATCGGCTCGGGCGGCAACGAATGGGAAAGCATGGTGCCGGCCGAAGTGGCCCAGGCGATCAAGTCCCGTCGCCTGTTTGGTTACCGCTAGCGGCGAGAAACCGGCCCGTCGGCCGGTCTGTTAGAGTCCACGCACTTCATCAAGGGGGACTCCAATGGCTCGTCATTTGTGCTCCGTCAGCAGCGCGGTTGCAGTTGTATTGCTCCTGTCCACCAGCGCCGGCTACGCCGCCGATCCGAAGGTCCCGGCCGCCGTCAGCGCAGCCGTAGCCGACTCCGGCCGCCCCGCGGCGGACAAGGAGAAGGACAGCGCCCGCAAGCCCGGCGAATCCGTGGCATTCGCCGGCATCAAGAAGGGCGACAAGGTCGGCGAGCTGCTCGCGGGTGGCGGCTATTTCACGCGCGTTATCAGCAAGGTGGTGGGAGACAGCGGCACGGTGTATGCCACGGGCTTCCCGCCGCGTCCGGGCACGCCGCCGGGCCCCTCGCCGCTCGAGCAGCTCGCGGCCGATCCGGCTTACAAGAACGTGAAGGTGCTCATCGGACCGCCGGCGGAAATCAAGTTCCCGGAACCGCTGGACGTCGTCTGGACGTCGCTCAACTATCACGACGTGCATAACGGCGGCGGGCAGGATGCGCTCAACAAGGCGGTGTTTGCCGCGCTGAAGCCGGGTGGCACGTACGTCGTGGTCGACCATTCCGCCGCGCCGGGCTCGGGCGACAAGGACACGAAGGCGCTGCACCGTATCGATAGCGCCCTCGTGAAGAAGGAAGTGGAAGCGGCCGGCTTCAAGCTCGCCGGCGAAGGCGACTTCCTCAAGAGCGCGAAGGATCCGCATACGGCCAATGTGCACGACGAAGCCATTCGCTGGCACACGGACCAGTTCATCCTCAAGTTCACCAAGCCGAAGTAAGGCGCGCCTTTCCGTGGCCGGGCTGATCTTCCACATGTGCCGTCAGGACGAGTGGGAACAAGCCCGGTCACGAGGTGCCTATGCCGGCTCCTCGCAGGACCGGCAGGACGGCTTCATCCATTTCTCCACCGCCGAGCAGTTGCCCGACAGCGCGCGCAAGCATCGCGCAGGGCAGCCGAATATCGTTCTTCTGGCGGTAGATCCCGCGTCGCTCGGCGATACACTTCGGTGGGAACCGTCGCGGCGCGGCGCTCTTTTCCCGCACCTCTACGGCGAACTGCCCGTCTCTGCCGTGCGCTGGACGAAAGACTTGCCCCTCGGGCCGGACGGGATTCATATTCTGCCGCCTCTCGACTGAGGCCCCCGGCCGAAGGCCGGAAATTGAGGAATACAACATGGCGCTCCGCGAACAGCTCTCCGAATACCGCTGCGGCGATTCGGTGCACGAAGGCTATTTCTGCTACGACGACGCATTCCCCGGCCCGCTGCCGGTGGTGCTGATCAGCCACGACTGGAGCGGTCGCGGCGAGTTCTCGGAAAAGAAGGCGCATCGGCTCGCCTATCACGGCTTTGCCGGATTCGCGCTGGACATGTATGGCAAGGGCAAGCGCGGGACCAATCCGGAAGAGAACCAGGCGTTGATGATGCCGCTCATGCAGGATCGCTCGCTGCTCGCGAAGCGCATCAACGCCGCGCTCACGCACGTGCGCACGCTGCCGCAGGTGGATCCGCGCCGCGTGGCTGCGATGGGCTTCTGCTTCGGCGGCCTTTGCGTGCTCGATCTCGCGCGTAGCGGCGCGGACGTTCGAGGCGTCGTGAGCTTTCACGGCATCCTGAAGCCGAACGGGCTGCCGCCGGTGCCGCGCATCCCATCGAAGGTGCTCATCCTGCACGGCTACGACGATCCGATGGCGCCGCCGGAAGACGTGCTCGCCATCTCGAAAGAATTCACACAGGCCGGCGCGGATTGGCAGCTTCATGCGTACGGCGGCACCGTGCATGCCTTCACCAATCCGCACGCCAACAACGCGGCGGGCGGCATGCTCTACAACGACAAAGCGCACCGGCGCTCCTGGCATTCGCTGATGGCCTTCCTCGAAGAGGTCCTGCGCTGATGGACGAGGCCCTGCGCGCCGAGCGCAGGCGCCGTCACAGGCTTTACCTGATCGGTACGGCCATCGCGATGGCGGGCATCGTCATGGGCACGATGCCGCTGTTCGCGGAGCGCACGCCGATCATCGTGTCGAAGGGGTGCGCGGCGGTGGGGGCGGTGATCCTCGCGATCGGCCGTTTCGCGCCGGATCACTTCTTGCGCAGGTGGCTGCCTTGAGCTTGAGGCACCCGACGCATGCTGACTGCCGCAACTGACAGGTACCTCTCCTTCGCCGAGCTGGACGTTCATGAGACGCACGGCACGGATTATCGGGTGCGGATGGTGCAACGGCAGGGCGCGCCCGTAACGATCATCGCCCCGCACGGCGGCGGCATCGAGATCGGCACATCGCAGATGGCGGCTCGGATTGCGCGCGGCCGTCACAGCTTGTTTCTGTTCGAGGGGCTGAAGCCGCCCTGGCAGAACCGTGGGCTGCACATCACGAGCCATCGGTTCGATCATCCGCTGTGCGTGGCGCTCGTCGCGCAAAGCCCGGTAACGCTGGCCGTGCACGGCTGCCGGGGCGAGTCGCGCGTCTACGTGGGCGGGCTGGATACCGAGCTGAAAACGCTCCTCACCGCCAAGCTGGTCGGCGCGGGGTTTCCGGCCACTTCAGATAATCATCCCTACATGGGGTTGAACCCGCTCAACATCTGCAATCGCGGCTCGCGCGGGCGCGGCGCGCAGATCGAGCTGACGCGGGATTTTCGCGATCCCGGCCATCGCAAACAGCTCGCGGTCCTCATTCGAGACGTGCTGGACGAGTACCTTCTCACGTTGTGATACAACTGTAATATCGAGCAGCGTCTTCGGGTCGTAATGGCGGAGGGGGAAAGAGCCATGGCGATTGCAGGCGAAAAAGATGAACTGCCGGTGCTCATCGCCGG
>Ga0070665_100006054_pt1 | contig 12364 bp, 9 predicted proteins | sample KBSS13metaG_FD_65862 | JGI IMG/M metagenome (GOLD analysis project Ga0070665, IMG submission 65862) | Switchgrass rhizosphere microbial communities from Kellogg Biological Station, Michigan, USA - KBS S1-3 metaG | ecosystem: Host-associated > Plants > Roots > Rhizosphere > Soil ... | reverse complement strand
AACGCGCGAGCCTTGGTGCAAAGGCACGGCAACGTAGACGTGTGGCTCAACCCACCCCCCATTCCCCTGACCACCAAGGAAATGGACTGGGTATACGAACGCCCCTACCAGCGCCAACCCCACCCCACGTACGGCCAGTCGCAAATCCCGGCGTACAAAATGATCCGCTTCTCTGTCGCGATACAGAGAGGCTGCTTCGGCGGCTGCACCTTCTGCTCCATCACCGAGCACGAAGGCCGCATCATCCAGAGCCGCTCGGAAGACTCCGTCATCCGCGAAGTCGAGCAGGTGCGCGACACCGTGCCCGGCTTCACCGGCGTGATCTCCGACCTCGGCGGCCCGACGGCGAACATGTATCGCCTCGCGTGCAAGAGCCGCGAGATCGAAAGCGCCTGCCGCCGGCCGTCGTGCGTTTTCCCCGGCATCTGTCCGAACCTCGACACGGACCACAGCGCCCTCATCAAGCTCTACCGAAGAGCGCGCACCCTGCCGGGAATCAAGAAAGTGCTCGTCGCCTCCGGCGTGCGCTACGACCTTGCCGCCGAGTCACCGGAGTACGTGAAGGAGCTAGCCCAGCACCACGTCGGTGGCTACCTGAAAATCGCCCCCGAAGCGCTCGCCGAAGGCCCGCTTTCCAAGATGATGAAGCCGGGCGTCGGCACCTACTACCGCTTCAAGGAACTGTTCGACCGCTATTCGAAAGAAGCCGGTAAGGAGCAGTACCTCATCCCGTACTTCATCGCCGCGCACCCGGGCACGAGCGACGAAGACATGCTCGAGCTCGCCCTGTGGCTGAAGAAAAACGGCTTCCGCGCCGACCAGGTGCAGGCCTTCCTGCCCTCGCCGATGGCGACCGCGACCGCCATGTACCACAGCGGCAAGAACCCGCTGCATCGGGTGACGCGCGCCAGCGAGGAAGTGCGCATTCCCAAGGGCCTGAAGGTGCGCCGCCTCCACAAGGCGTTCCTCCGGTATCACGATGCGAACAACTGGCCGGTCCTGCGCGAAGCCCTGCGCCGCATGGGGCGGGCGGATCTCATCGGCAACGGCAAGCACCAGCTCGTCCCGGCGTATCAGCCGGCGGGAACGGGCGAATCGGCCGAAGGGCGGCGCGGCGGCAGCGTTCACCGCCCCTTCCGGACGCAGCACACTGGATTACCGAACACGCCTTCGTTACCGTCAAAGGACCGACGACCCAAACGAGGTCGTTGAAACCGAAGGAGGCGCCGGTATGAACCAGTCGACCGCGCTGCTCGGATTCCTGCTCCTGATCCTCGGCATAGCGCTCATCATCGGTGAAATCATCCTGCCCACCGTCGGCGTGCTCGGCGTGCTGGGCATCGCCGCAGTCATCATTTCCGCCATCGTGATTCACAGCGCCGAGGTACCCGGCATGGAGATCGTCCTGCCACTGGTCGCGGGCCTCGCGGTCGTCGGCGGGCTCGTCGTCATTGGAACCGGATGGCTCGCGCGCAAGTCCATGAAGGAGCCGGTGGTCACCGGCACGCAGGGCATGATCGGCGCCCGCGCGGAAGCGATCGAGAGCTTTTCCGATAAAGGCAGCGTGAAATACGGTGGTGAGATCTGGAAGGCGCGCACGCAGGCGCCGGTGAGCGCCGGCCAACCCGTGCGCATCCTGAAGGTCGATGGCCTGGTGCTATGGGTGGAGCCAACATGAATTTCATCATCGTTCTCGTCGTCCTGCTGCTGATCCTGCTCTCGCTGTCGGTACGCGTGCTCAACGAGTACGAGCGCGGCGTCGTCTTCACGCTCGGCCGGTTCACGGGTGTGAAGGGCCCTGGCCTCGTCATCCTCTGGCCGGTCGTGCAGAAGATGACCAAGGTGGACCTGCGCATCATCGTGCTCGACGTGCCGAAGCAGGACGTCATCCTGCGCGACAACGTTTCGGTGAAGGTGAATGCGGTCGTGTACTTCCGCATCGTCGATCCGGCCAAGGCGATCATTCAGGTGGAGGACGTGTTCCAGGCAACGAGCCAGCTCGCGCAGACCACGCTGCGCTCGGTGCTCGGCCAGCACGAGATGGACGATCTGCTCGCCCAGCGCGACAAGCTCAACATCGACATCCAGCGCATCCTCGACCAGAGCACCGAGCAGTGGGGCATCAAGGTGGCGAACGTCGAGATCAAGCAGGTAGATCTCGACGAAAGCATGATTCGCGCAATGGCCAAGCAGGCGGAAGCCGAGCGCACCCGTCGCGCGAAAGTGATCCACGCGGAGGGCGAGAAGCAGGCGGCAGAGACGCTGGCGGAAGCGGCGGCGTTGCTCGCCCGCGAGCCCGGTGCGATTCAGCTGCGGTACCTGCAAACGCTGGCCGACATCACCACCGATAAATCCTCCACGATCGTCTTCCCGCTGCCGGTGGATCTGATCAGGCCCTTCCTCCAGAAATGAATCCACTCGCCAAGAACATCCTCGTCACCGGCGGGTTGCTGATGGCGCTCGGCATCATCTTCGGCGCGGTCGGCACGCATGCGCTGCGCGCGCGGCTCACGCCGGATCAGCTCGCCGTTTTCGAGACGGCGGTTCGGTACCACATCTATAACGCGCTCGGCCTGCTCATCATCGGCGCGGTCGCACTGGCAGCGACGCCGCCGGCGCTGCGCTGGTCGGCGGTGCTCATCGCGCTGGGAATCGTGCTGTTTTCCGGGGCGCTGTACGCCGCGTCGCTGGGCGCTCCGCGCTTCATCCACATCCTGCCGCCCTTCGGCGGAATGGCATTGATCGCAGGTTGGATTCTGTTCGCCGTGGCCATCTGGCGCGTGCCGGGGTGAAGCCCGCAGAATGAGCGCACGCTGCGCAAGGAATAACCTTTCCATGTCGAAACATTTGGTCGCCGCCGGAACGGCGGTGTCTGCCGCACTCGCCACGGTGCTGGTCGTGACGGCCTGCTCCTCAACCCCGCCCTCCAAGGCGCAACCGGAGGCCCCCACAATGCAAGCACATGCCGCAACCTTGCCCTCGAAGCCCGCGCGCATCGGCACGTGGGGTATCAATCTCGCGGACGGCGACAAGTCGGTGAAGCCGGGCGACGACTTCTACCAGTACTCCATCGGCAGCTGGCTCAACACCAACCAGATTCCCGCGGATCGCACGTCGTGGAGCACGTTCGTGGTGCTCGCGGACGAGGCGGAGAAGCAACTCCGGCAGATCGTCGAAGGGCTGCCGGCGAATGCGGCCGCCGGCTCGAACGAGCAGAAGGTGGGCGACTACTACCGCGCCTACAACGACACGGATGCGATCGAGAAGCTCGGCCTCACACCGGTGAAGCCGGCGCTCGATGCGATCGCGAGCGTGCGCACGTACGAAGACGTTGCGCGCCTCATGGGCCGGCCGGATATGCCGGTGCGCACGCCGGTGCGCGAAGGCATCACGGTCGACCAGAAGAATCCGGATCGCTACATCGTCGCCGTCACGCAGAGCGGCCTTGGCCTGCCGGAGCGCGACTACTACCTGAAGGACGATCCAAAGCTCGTCGAGATCCGCGCGCAGTACCAGGCGCACATCGAGCGGATGCTCACGCTGGCCGGCGAGAAGAACGGCGCGGAGCAGGCGAAGTCGATCCTCGATCTCGAAACGCAGATCGCGAAAATTCACTGGCCCGTCGCGAAGCGTCGCGAGCGCGACCTCACGTACAACCTGCGCACGCGCGAGGAGCTGGAGAAGCTCGCTCCGTCGTATCCGTGGCAGGCGCAGCTCGCCGCCGCAGGCATCGCGGATCAGCGTGAGTTCGTCGTGCGCGAGCTCGACGCGGTCGAAGGCCTTGCGAAGATGTTCACCACGGTGCCGGTGGCCACGTGGCGCAGCTATCTCACCTATCACTTCCTCGCGACGACGGCGGACACGCTGCCCAAGGCGTTCGACGATGAGCGCTTCTCGTTCTACGGGCGCACGCTAAACGGCCAGCCGCAGCAGCGCGATCGCTGGAAGCGCGCGATGGGCGCGATCGATAACAGCCTCGGCGAAGCGCTGGGGCAGCTGTACGTCGCGAAGTATTTCCCGCCGGATTCGAAGGCGAAGATGCTCGCGCTGGTCGAGAACCTGCGCGCGGCGTATGCGGAGCGCGTGAAGAGCCTCACGTGGATGAGCGAGTCGACCAAGAAGGCCGCGCTCGAAAAGCTCGCCACGTTTCGGCCGAAGATCGGCTATCCCGACAAGTGGCGTGATTATTCCGCGCTCGAAGTGCGTGCCGGGGACGCGTACGGCAACTCGATTCGCGCGGCCGTGTGGGACTGGAATCGCGACGTGAACCGCCTCGGCAAGCCGACGGATCGCGATGAGTGGGGCATGACGCCGCAGACGGTGAACGCGTACTACAACCCGACGTTCAACGAGATCGTGTTTCCCGCGGCGATTCTGCAGCCGCCGTACTTCGATCCGAATGCCGATGCGGCCGTGAACTACGGCGCGATCGGCGGCGTGATCGGCCACGAGATGGGACACGGCTTCGACGATCAGGGCTCGAAGTCGGACGCGCGCGGCATCCTGCGGACGTGGTGGGCACCGGAGGACGAGAGCGCGTTCAAGAAGCTCGTCGACAATCTCGCGGTCCAGTACGACGGGTACACGGCGCTGCCGGGGCTGAACGTGAACGGGCGACTGACGCTGGGCGAGAACATCGGTGACCTCGGCGGGCTCAGCGTTGCGCTCGAGGCGTATCACCTCTCGCTGAAGGGCAAGCCGGCTCCGGTGCTCGATGGGCTCAGCGGCGAGCAGCGGTTCTTTCTGTCATGGGCGCAGGCGTGGCGCAATCTCACTCGCGATGAGCGGCTGCGCGTGCAGGTGATGAGCGATCCGCACAGCCCGCCGAAGTTCCGCGTGAACGGCGTCGTGCGGAATATGGATGCGTGGTACTCGGCGTTCGGAATTCAGCCGGGCGACAAGCTGTATTTGCCGCCCGAGCAGCGGGTGCACATCTGGTGAGCGGCTAGTAAACGCCGCTTCTTAGCCGCCGGCGCTTGAGGGCCTCTTGGTTTTCTTCAGCGTGCGAACGTATCGCAGTTTCCCACGTTCCCGCTGTCGAGGCCGCGCTGGAACCACTCCATGCGCTGCTTCGCTGAGCCGTGGGTGAAGGAGTCAGGGACGACGTGCCCCTGAGTACGACGCTGGATCGTGTCGTCGCCCACCGCTGAAGCGGCGCCGAGTGCTTCTTCCACGTCGCCTTGCTCAATGATCTGTCGCGCGCGATCGGCGTTGTGCGCCCACACGCCGGCGTAGCAATCCGCCTGAAGCTCCATGCGCACCTGAAGCTGGTTGCGCTCCACCTCGGAAGCGTTCTCCTGCGCGGCGCGCACCTTGCGCTCCGTGCCGAGCAGGTTCTGCACGTGATGGCCGACTTCGTGCGCGATCACGTACGCCTGCGCGAAGTCGCCCGGCGCCTGGAAGCGCGTCTGCAGCTCCTGAAAGAAGCTCGGGTCGAGGTACACCTTGCTGTCCGCGGGGCAGTAGAACGGGCCGACGCCCGAATCCGCAAAGCCACAGCCCGTGCTGATCTGTTGCGTGAAGAGGTCGAGCTTGGGCGGGATGTACTGGCGGCCGTTCGCCTGGAAGATCGCCGTCCAGGTGTCCTCGGTGTCGCCGAGCACGACGGACACGAACTGGCCCATCTCGTCCGGCGGAGGGCCGACCTGCGCCGGCCGGTCGGGGCCTGAGCCGCCGCCCGAGGACTGGGCGATGCCGAGGATCACGCGCGGATCGATGCCCAGGAAATACGCCGCCACCAGCGCGATCAGCGTGCCGCCGACGCCGAGTTTGAGCCCGCCGCCGCCAAATCGGCTGCCGCGATAGTCTTCCACGTTGTCGCTTCTGCGACCGCCTTGCCAACGCATGGTGTGTGCTCCCCTTAGAGCCTGGGTTTCAGTGCCAGTCCGCCGCGCTCGGCGCGCCCGCCGAAAGGTAACGGCGGCGTCGTGGCTGTGTTCCTGCTTGAGCGCCCTTCCGTGAAGTATCCTGCGCGCCCGATGCGCGAGTCCGGATTACCAATCGATGACGTGTTGCCCCAATTGCGAGCGGCGCTGGGGAGTCACCGGAGCGTGGTCCTGCAGGCGCCGCCCGGCGCGGGCAAGAGTACCGTGGTTCCGCTCGCGCTGCTCGATGAGCCCTGGGCGCGCGGCAAGCGCTTGATCATGCTGGAGCCGCGGCGACTCGCGGCCCGGGCGGTGGCGCAGCGAATGGCCGGCACGCTGCGCGAGAGCGTGGGGCAGACAGTGGGATATCGCATGCGGCTCGATACGCAGGTGTCGAAGAGCACCCGTATCGAAGTTGTGACGGAAGGCGTGCTCACGCGGATGCTTCAGGGCGATCCGTCGCTCGAAGGCGTGGCGGCGGTCATCTTCGATGAGTTTCACGAGCGCAGCCTGCAGGCCGATCTCGGCCTTGCCCTCGCGCTGGATGCGCGTGACAACCTCGCGCCCGATCTCAAGCTGCTCATGATGTCGGCGACGCTCGATGGCGAGCGCGTGGCCGCGCTGCTCGGCGATGCGCCCATCGTGACGGCGCAGGGGCGCATGTTTGCGGTGGAGACGCGGTTCGCGGGGAAGAGTGCGCCGCTGCTGCCCGATGTGACCGCGCCGCGCGGGACGCGGGAGTCGCCCGAGCTGGTGGTCGCACAGATTGTGCTCGCGGCGCTGGATGAAGAGCCGGGAGACGTGTTGGTGTTCCTGCCCGGAGCGCGCGAGATTCGGCGTGTGCAGACGTTGATCGAGGAGCGGCTGCCGGGGCGGGTGGGGCGCGTGAATCGCGAGCCTGGCGCGCAACCCGACGCTGTCGTGCTGCTACCGCTCTTTGGTGATCTCTCGGCGAGCGAGCAGGACGCGGCACTCGCGCCAGCCGCGAGCGGCACTCGCAAAGTCGTGCTAGCTACAAATATCGCGGAAACCAGTCTCACGATTCCGGGCGTGCGCATCGTCGTGGACTCGGGACTCGTGCGGCGCTCGGTCTTCGATCCTGCCACCGGCATGAGCCGGCTGGAAACCCAGCGCATCTCGCGCGCCTCCGCCGACCAGCGCCAGGGCCGCGCGGGCCGCGTCGAAGCGGGCGTCTGCTATCGCGCCTGGAGCGAAGGCGCACAGCGCAGCCTCGCGCCGTTCTCGCCGCCCGAAATCACCGACGCCGATCTGACGCCGCTCGCGCTCGATCTGGCGAACTGGGGCGTACGCGACGCCAACGATCTGCGCTGGCTGGATGCGCCACCCAACGCGATGCTGGCGAGCGCGCGCGACCTGCTCGCGCATCTCGGCGCACTCGATCAGCAAGGTCGCATTACGGCGCACGGCCGTGAGATGGCGGGGTTCGGCGTTCATCCGAGGCTTGCGCACATGCTGCTTCGGGCGCGAGATCTCGGCGGGCTCCCGATGGCCGCAGATTTCGCAGCACTGCTCTCCGAGCGCGATCTGCTCCGCGGCGCCGGCTCGCGCGACACCGACGTGCGCACGCGCCTCGACATCTTCCGCAGCGACCGCGCACCGCCCGGCGTCGACTGGGGCGCGTTCCAGCGCGCGAAGAAGATGTCGCGCGATCTCTATCGGCGCCTCTCTGGGAATGAGCGAACCGGCGCCGCGGGCTCGCGGCCCGACGCTGCGCGTTCGCCGGCCCGTTCTGCGCTCGACGCCGACGCCGGCGTCCTGCTCGCGTTCGCCTATCCCGACCGCATCGGCCGCCGCCGCGCGGGCGGCGAGGCGCGCTACACGCTCGCCAACGGCCGCGGCGCGCACTTTGCCGATACCCAAAGCCTCGGCCGTCAGGACCTCATCGTCGCCGTCGACCTCGACGATCGCGAGCGCGACGCGCGCATCCTGCTCGCCGCGCCGCTCGACCGATCCGACCTCGACAAGTACTTCGCCGATCAGATCGTGCGCAGCGAATCCGTCGAGTGGAGCTCGCGCGATCAGGCCGTCATCGCACGCCGCGTCGTGCGCCTCGACGCCGCGATCCTCGAAGAGCAGCCGCTTCACGAAATTCCCGCAGATCCGGCCCGCGCTGCCATGCTCGTCGGCGCCCGCGAGCTCGGTATCGACGCATTCAATTGGACCCGCGACGCCCGCCAGCTCCAGGCCCGCATGGAGTTCGTGCGCCAACACGCACCCGCCGCCGCCGGCCCTTGGCCCGCCGTCGACGACGCGTCACTCGCTGCATCCTTCGACGAATGGCTCGCACCCTGGCTAGATGGCATCACGCGGAAAGCCCACCTCTCCCGCGTCTCCCTGACCGAGGCGTTGCGCGCACTGCTCTCCTGGGATCAGCAACGCAAGCTCGATGAGCTCGCCCCCACACACCTGCGCGTGCCCACCGGCAACAACATTCGCATCGACTATCTCGACGAAAGCGCGCCCGTGGTCGCGGTGAGACTCCAGGAAGTCTTCGGCCTCGAAAAAACGCCACTCATCGGCGGAGGCCGCGTCCCGATCACCTTCAAGCTGCTCTCACCCGCTCAGCGCCCGGTGCAGGTGACACGCGATCTTGCTGGCTTCTGGCGCGGCAGCTACGCCGATGTGCGCAAGGACATGCGCGGCCGCTATCCCAAGCACTACTGGCCGAGCCCGGAAGAACTGAGTAATAGCCGGAACAAGGAGAACTAGCCGCGAATGCGGCCGATGGAAGATTAGCTGCCCGGACCCCGAGCACCCTGGTTCGCCGCAGCCCTGTTCGCAATCTCGTCGACGATCTCGGTCATCGCACGACGCAGGCGCTCGTGATAGGTGGGGTTGGTCCAGAACCCGGGTTTCAGGTCCGCTGTCTCGACCCGTCGCGACGTATCGAACCGAACTCCATTGACCTCGCCGGCCAGATGCACCAATGCATGATCGGCATTCGGGTCATCCTGGACCGGAACAAAAACCGTACCCCCAGTGGCACCTGCCACCGCTCCGGCGCCAGCCTTGTGCGCGGAGTTCGCGCAGTACTCCACCGTATCGAATGTGTCGAGGCGCACAGTGATGGCGCTGTCCGGAGGTACTCGCGCGGCAAGCAACTGCTTGAGGTACACCAGTTTCGCGGGCACGTAGGTTTCGTCCCCGAACCAGCGTTCGCAACGGGGGAACTCGTAGCGCACTTTCCGGGTTTCCGGAGGCCGGCGATCTTCGATCGAGATGTTGGGCCTATCCGTGGCGACGGCCGACGCGCCGTCAGAGAGCGGGATCCGTACGCTGTAGACCGTCGTGCAACCCGCCAGGGTGGCGGCGCTCAATACGCAGACAACTTTCCACATCACGGATTTCTTTTTTCCCATTATTCGCCGTTGGCGTACTGTAGCAAATCGATTGTCCTGGAAGCTGATCAGAGCGGCAGGCCGCACATTTGGACGTCCCGTGCTCGCGCTGGGCTGACACCAACTCCGCTGAGCTAGAATCGCCGGCACGATACCCACGCAAATTCAAAGAGGGACCGCAGTCACCATCGATACCGTTCGTATGAGCCGCGCAAGCGCCCGAGTCGTTGCGGCTGTCGCCCAATGGTACGTTGGTGGCGAATCCGGACGCCCGGCACGGTTCGGTGACGAATATCTTTCTGAATGGCGCGCTCGACGCCTTCCGGATCGTGGACTCGGACTCGATCTATGACGTCGATGAAAACGTGAGCGAGTCGTTCTAATGCGCGACCGAGCGTGACCTGAACGTAGGACGGCGCCGACTCCACGACGCGCCGTCCGCCGCTCCCCGCCAATTGGCGGCCGGCGCAAGCTTACAACCGTAGAGCAAGCACCTGTCCCAACAGCAGGAGCGAGCGCTACAAACTGGGGCCGCGAAAGCGGCCCCAACTCATTTATGATGGCTCTTCGTACCCGCGCCATCAGGTCTCATTTCCTTGTCTGAAACCGCTGCAGCCGCCGCGCGCCCACCCAGCGCGCTGAGCCATCCAGGCTTTCGCATTTTTTTCTTCTGTGTCGCTGCGGTGATGACGGCGGACTTCTGTGAGCACGTCATCAGCTACTGGGTGCTCTACGAGAAGTTTCAGTCCACGTGGCTCGCCGGCTTCGCGGTGATCTCGCACTGGCTTCCGTTCCTGTTGCTGTCGATTCCGTCGGGCGCACTCGGGGATCGCTTCGATACGCGGCGGATCATCCAGGTCAGCATGCTGGTCTTCATGAGCGTATCGATCGCGTGGGGCGCGCTGTTCCTCACCGGCAAGCTCGAGATGTGGCATGCGTGCGTGCTGCTCATCGTGCACGGCATGGCCGGCGTGCTGTGGAATCCGGCCACGCAGCTTCTGCTCTACGACATGGTCGGCCCCTCGCAGCTCCCGAGCGCCGTGCGTCTCGTCGCGACAGCGCGCAATCTCGGCATGCTCGCGGGTCCTGCGGTGGGCACGGCGTTGCTGCATCTCGGCCCCTCGACAGGCATCTTCATCAACGCGCTCATCTACCTGCCGATGATCCTGTGGCTGTGGAAAGCGCCATATGGCCCGCGTTTCCGCAAGGACGCCTCCGCGCCCGTCCGGCCGATCAAGGGCCTCGCAGATATCATGGATACGCTGCGCGTCGTCGCCGCCAATCGCACACTCACGTCGATGACGCTGCTGGCCGGCGGCGCATCGCTGTTCATCGGCAACGCCTATCAGGCGCAGATGCCCTTGCTTGCGCATGATCTGGGCCACGGCCAGGCGAACTACATGTACACGCTGCTGATCGGTGCCGATGCGCTCGGCGCGATTCTCGCGGCGGTGGTGCTCGAATCGCGCGGCTTCCTGCCGCTGACGCCGCGCACGGCACTGGTGCTCGCGATGGTGTGGTGTTGCGCGCTCACGGGCTTCGCGCTGGCGACGTTCTATCCGATTGCCGTCGCGCTGCTAGTGGTCGCGGGCTTCGTGGAGCTATCCTTCAACTCGATGGCGCAGGCGCTCGTGCAGCTGAATGCACCGCCGAACATGCGCGGGCGCATCGTCGGCGTATTCGTGATGTCCGCGCTGGGCATGCGCACCTTCAGCGGGATCACCGTGGGCGTGATCGGGGGCATCATCGGCGTGCACTATTCGATTTCGTTGTTCGCGTGCATCCTGCTCGTCGGGCTCATCGGCCTGTTCGCGAGCGTGACGCGCCGTTCCAGCGCCGCATAACGCTCCAGGCCGCTTCCGGTTCCCGGAACCCCTTAAAAATAAGTCTTTCCGCTGGCTGCGCCGCTCCGGCCCGATGGGCATGCCGGTTGCTTCGCTTTCGTCAGTTAAAACAGATTGGTCTGCGGAGATTTTATCGTGGCTGCGCGTTTGAGAGAGCAGGCGGGAAAAGTGGGTTGGATCCTGTTGTGGCTGTTGGGAGTGCCCATCCCGATCCTGATCATCCTGTTCCTCGTGCGCGGCTGCACCTGATCCAACCCGAACTCGAGCGGAGGTAAACGCAACATGAAAAGCAGAATCCTGACGATGATCGTGGCCGTCGTAGCGATGGTCTCGATGGCGGCGTGCTCGGCGACGCGTACGACGCGCAGCGCCGGCGAAACCCTGGATGACGCGACCGTCACGGCGAAAGTGAAGACCGCCCTGGCGCGCGATCCGTCGACCAGCGCGTACAAGATCGAAGTCGAGTCGTACCGTGGTGACGTGCAGCTCAACGGCTTCGTCGAAACGGCTGACATGAAGTCCGCCGCGACGCGGGTTGCGAAGTCTGTGAACGGCGTGAAGAAGGTGTCGAACAATCTCGAAGTGAGCTCGGGCCAGCGCACGGCCGGCGAAGCGGTGGATGACGGCGTGATCACGGCGAAAGTGAAAGCCGCGCTGATCTCCGATCCGAACGTCGCCGCGCATGAAGTGAACGTGCAGACGCGCGAAGGCGTGGTGCAGCTCGCGGGCTTCGTCGACACCAGCTCGCAGAAGTCCAAGGCCGCTGAGGCCGCGCGCCGCGTTGCCGGTGTGAAGGAAGTGGACAATCAGCTGGAAGTGAAGCAGCGCTGAGTGCGTTACTAGGCGCTCGGGACTTGCTCGAGCGCATCGTGGAACGAAGAAGCCCGGTTTGTGCCGGGCTTCTTTTTTATGCGGGCGTTACTGCGCAACCGTGTCGGTGCCCATGGCGGTGCGCACCTGCCCAGCGCGCGGTCGATCGACAACGACGCTACTGTTTCAATCCTTCCTCACGCAGTGCGCGATCCACGGCCGGGCGCTCGCCGACTCGCTTATGCAGCGCCTGCAGCTTCGGCCACTTGCCGAGATCGAGGTTCACGCGGCCGAACCAGCCGAGAATCACGAACAGGTACGCATCCGCGACAGTGAACTGATCGCCCATGAGATAGCTGCGCGACCCGAGCTGGTTCTCGAGCCAGTCGAGCCGCCGCGTGAGATTCGCGCGCGCGAAATTCTTCACTTCCTCGGGATTGGTCGGCCCGAAGAGCGGCGAAATGTTCTTGTGAATCTCGGTGTTCAG
>Ga0070665_100006052_pt1 | contig 12366 bp, 11 predicted proteins | sample KBSS13metaG_FD_65862 | JGI IMG/M metagenome (GOLD analysis project Ga0070665, IMG submission 65862) | Switchgrass rhizosphere microbial communities from Kellogg Biological Station, Michigan, USA - KBS S1-3 metaG | ecosystem: Host-associated > Plants > Roots > Rhizosphere > Soil ... | reverse complement strand
GATCGCAACGGCGGGCGCGAGGTTCCCTGCTACATGCATCCCGACATGTTCCGCAGCCGCTCCGTCAGGATGCCCGACGGTTCGTTCCGGCTGATGGAGGACGTGCCCTCCGAAGCCGCGCTCACGGCGCACGGCGGCCGCGTCGTCTCCACGCGCGATGCGCAGTCGATCGCGGGCGACACCGTCTACGTCAGCGGCGAGATCCCCCGCCGCAGCGGCTTCGAGGTCGGCGTGCCCGGCCAGCATCGCCGCACCCTTGACAACCGGGGCTGGGAGCTCGACGAGCTGCTGATCGACGAACGCTTCGTCGCCGTCCATGTGCGCGACAAGGGCCTTGTGGTATTCACGGCTTGCAGCCACGCCGGAGTGGTCAACGTGCTGGCGCACGCGCGCGACTGCTTTCCGGGAGTGAAGCTGCACGTCGTGCTGGGCGGCCTGCATCTGAGCGGGATCAACGAGCGCGTCATCCCGCAGACGGTGTCGGCGCTGGGCGGTTTCGATCTCGACGTCATCGCGGCCGGGCACTGCACCGGATGGCGGGCGATGACGGCGCTGGCCAACGCCTTCGGCGACGGTAAACTCGTTCCCCTGGCGGTGGGCAAGCGACTGCGATTCTGATCGTGCGGGAGTGATGAGATGCTGACGGACCGCTTCGGCCTGGCCCTATCGACCACCGTCACCGCCGCGCGCGATGCCTATGTCGAAGGCGTCGACCGTCTGCTGACCGTCTATCCCGGCGCCGCCTCGTCCTTCGACCGCGCCATCGCCGCCGATTCGCGCCTCGCCCTGGCGCATTGCGGCAAGGCCCGCGCCCTTCAGCTCGCGGGCGACCTTGCGGCCATGCGAGAGTCCCTGGCCGCGGCGCTGTCGCTCGGCGACGGAGCCTCGGCGCGCGAGCGGAGCCACATCGATGTCTTTCGTCTCCTGCTTTCCGGCCAGGCCGTCGCGGCGCTGGCCGCGATCCGCGTCCATGTCGGCACGTGGCCGCGCGACGCTTTGGTGCTGAGCCTCGCCGCCAACCAGGGCGGGTTGATCGGCATGTCCGGCCTGCCCGGCCGGGAGCAGGACCTCGCCGATTTTCTCGACGGGCTCGCTCCGCACTACGGCGAGGACTGGTGGTTCGAGGCGCATCACGGCATGGCGCTGTCGGAGATCGGCCGGCAGGACGCCGCGCGCCCCAAGATCGAACGCTCGCTGGCCCAGGTCCGGCGCAACGCCTATGCCGCCCACGCCTTCGCCCATCTCTGCTACGAGACGGGCGAGCGCGACAGCGGCATCGCCTTCATGCGCGACTGGCTGCCGCTCTACGATCGCGGCGGCGGGCTGTTCGGCCACCTGAACTGGCACCTCGGCCTGTTCGAGTTGCATGCCGGCGATCTGCAGGCGGGCTTTCGTCTCTACAACGACGCCTTCTGTGCGGACGATCATCGGGGCGCGGTGCATCAGAAGCTCTCGGATTCCGCCGCGTTCCTGTGGCGGTCGGAACTGGCGGGCCATCCGCGCGACCGCGCGCGGTGGGCGAAGCTCGTGGACTACGCGCGCGAGAAAATTCCGCGGCCGGGCTTCTCGCTTGCCGACTGGCATGTCGCGCTCGCCTATGCCGCGGTCGGCGACGAAGCCGCCCTTGAGGGCTGGGTCCGGGCGATCGAAGAGCTGGTGAGCGCCGGCCGCTATCCCTCCGGGGCGACCATCCCCGCGGTGGCGCGCGCCTTCGCGGCCTTCCAGCGCGGCGATCACGCCGCGGCGATCGAGCTGATCGAGCCCATGCTGCCCGAACGCGAACGCATGGGCGGCAGCCGCGCGCAGGTCGATCTGGTGGAGGCGACTCTGTTGCGCGCCTATCTCGACGCCGGCCGCGACTCGGACGCCCAGCGCCTGCTCGCGTCCCGCCGCCCGGGCCCGGCGACCCTCCCGGTCGCGGGACCTCCAGGAGATCGTGCAGCTCTCCCCCGATAGGGGGGCAGGGCTATCGAATTCTTGCCTTCCCCCGTCTGCGGGGGAAGGTGGCGCGTAGCGCCGGATGGGGGTCTTCGCGTTGATCCCAGTCCAAGGCCTGCAACAGCCGCCGCATGACCCCCTTCCGGCCCTTCGGGCCACCTTCCCCCGCAGACGGGGGAAGGCGAGGAGCGTTGGAGGCGATTGCCCGCCGATGCGGTTCGCCCGGTCTCAACCCGGATCGGCCAGGTTCTCGCGCAGCGTGCGTCCGGCATACGCACGGCGCAGCAGGCCGCGGCGCTGCAGCTCCGGCGTCACCATGCGGGCGAACTCCTCGTAGGTCAGCGGGAAGACCGTCGGCGGCAGCACGAAGCCGTCGCAGGCGCCGTCGGCGAACCAGTCCTCCATCCGGTCGGCGATCATGGCCGGCGTGCCGGCCAGCAGGCCGCGCGGCTTGCGCACGGCGGCGGCGAAGCTGATGCCCTCGGCGCGGGCGAGCTGCGCCATGCGATCGCGCGAACCCGCGATGCCCTGGTTGCCGGCTTCGCGCTCGGCCTGTTCCGCCGACTCGATGCGGCTCAGGTCGACGCCGAGCAGATGGGAAGAGGAGGCGAGCACCAGCTCCGGATCGATCAGGCTGTCGAGGAACTCGGCCTTCTCGCGCGCGATCGACTCGGTTTCGCCGATCACGACCGAGAGCGTCGGCAGGATCGCGCAGCTCGCCGGATCGCGGCCGCGCGCGGCCAGGCGCGCGTGCATGTCATTGCGGAATTCGATCGCGTCGGCCTTCGTCGCCGGCGTGCAGAAGATCATGTCGGCCCAGCGCGCGGCGCACTCGCGCCCGCGCGGCGACGATCCGGCCTGCAGGATCAGCGGCCGGCCCTGCGGGCTGCGCGGGATCGACAGCGGCCCGCGCGTGCGGACATAGGGACCGACATGGTCGGCGTAGCGGATCTTGCTCGCGTCGGCGAACACGCCGCTCGCGCGATCCATCACCATCGCGTCGGCGTCCCAGCAGTCCCACAGCGCGCAGCAGGCCTCGAGCACGTCGTCGGCGCGGTCGTAGCGCTCGGCCTTGGGCGGCACGCCGTCGAGGCCGAAGTTGCGCGCCTCGTAGTCGGTCGCCGAGGTGACGACGTTCCACGCCGCCCGTCCGCGGCTCAGCAGGTCGAGCGAGCCCAGGCTGCGCGCGATCTGGAACGGCGGCAGGAAGGTGGTCGAGATGGTGTTGCCGAGCCCGAGGTGCTTCGTGACCCGCGCCATCAGCGGCAACACCGTCATCGGATCGAGCAGGCTGGTCTGGCCGCCGCGGCCGATGAAGTCGGCGAAGCTGCTCTTGTAAAGGTCGGGCAGGCCGAGCCCGTCGGCGAAGAACGCCGCGTCGAAGCGCGCCTCCTCCAGCACGCGCGCGACGTGCTCGTAGCGCTCGGCGTCCCAGATGTCGTCGAGCGGCGAGGCCGGATGGCGCCAGGCGCTGGCATAGCTCGCGGTGGGCCCCGTCTTGAGATACGCCACCAGATGCATCTTGCGCGTCACGCGACTCCCGCTGCTGACTTCCGGCATGGCCGCCTTACAAACCGAACTTCTTCTTCACCGCATCGACGAACGCCTCGGCGCGTTCGACGGCCCAGGCGGCATCGGCCGCGTCGACCGACTCGGCCGTGTAATCGGCGACCTGGCGGTACTTCTGAACGTTGGCGAGATCCCTGCCGCAGTCGGCGGGAAGGTGCCCAGCGACGACCACGTCTTGACTGAATTTCGCGATAAGACCGCTGTGGGTCTTGATGGGCCTTGTATTGCTCTCGACACCAAGAGCAAACAACGCCGCGTGGGCGGCGTTGAACATGGCGTAATAGGCGCGGTCGCAGGCGCCATCGGCGTCGTGCGCCTGCAAAGTCAGCCGGGTCGTTGCAAGCGCTCTGTCGGCCTTGCTGATATGGGTCTTTGGCGAGTGAGGGCCTGTCACAGGTGAATTCCGTCTCGCAGGATATTGCCGATGAGAGCCGGGTTCGAGAAGGTCTCGGGGTGTGCCAGTTCATCGGGCCAAAACGGCACGGCTTCGACCATCACGCCGGTTTCCATGAGCACGTCGAAGGCAACGCGCGCCATGTTGCCGGCGACCTTGGCCCGCCTTTCAGGCTCACCGATGAGCACGACCGCGAGATCGGCGTCGCTGTCGGGCCTGTGATCGCCCCGCGCGCGGCTGCCGAAAAGAATGGCATCGCCGAAGGGGTACTTGTCCTCGATGCGCTTCAGAAAGACGCGCGCGGCGTGCTCGGTTTCGGCGTCGATGCGCGGCGCTGGCGGACGCCTGAGCGCGTCGGCCGCCCTGCCGGCGAGCCGTGATATCGTGCTCCTTGAAACGTCGAAGCGACGGGCCAGGTCGGCTTGCGTCGCCGTGCCGGCCGACAGTGCTTCGAGCGCGGCGGCGCGTTGACGAGGTGTCAGCGTCGGCTTGCGGCCGAGATGCACGCCTCGCGCCTTCGCCCGCTTGCGGCCCTCGCCCGTCCTGGCCCGGATCAGCTCGGCCTCGAACGCGGCCAGGCCGCCGAGCACTTTGTTCATGTGGCGGCCGTGCGGAGCCGTGGTGTCGGCCCAGGCATCGCCGAGCGAGCGAAAGCCGGCACCCTTGCGGGTGATGGTGGCGAGGGTGTTGATCAGATCGCGCGTCGATCGCGCGAGCCGGTCGAGCCGGGTGACCAGGAGCACGTCGCCGGGGGCGAGCTGGCCGATCGCGCGACGAAGCTGCGGACGATCGGCAATCGTGCCGGCGATCTTCTCGCGGAAGATCCTCGTGCAGCCGGCCGCCTTCAAGGCTTCGAGCTGCGCGTCGAGGGTTTGGCCTTCGGTCGAGACTCGAGCATAGCCGTAGGTGCTCATGCTCGACCCTGCCAGAGTCGAAGGCAATCATGCAACAATATTTTGCAACATCGCGGCGGTTGAAAAATCGAGCATTCACGGTCGTTGCAGAAGGTGAGATTCATGCGCAAAGGACTGTCTGCTTCCGACCCGCCGCCAGTTACAAATGGAGTCGGCCAAAGGATCCGGGAGCCTTGCGGACGGTCGGTGCCGCCTGTGCTCGACGCGTGTATCTCTAGAGGGTAGATACAAAAACACCAGGTGAGGCATGGCCTGACCTGGTGCTCTGGAATCTCTGCCGAGGGCGCATAGCTTTCGCCAGTGGGGCCACTTCGACTGCTTCGGAGGCAGATAGGCGCGAAATGGCCGAAAGTCAAGTGCCTTATCCGAACCTACCGCATCAGGTCGCTGCGGTCAGGGCCTCGCTTTCAGAACCAAGATTTGCGACCTACCTCACCAAAAGCGGTGGGGACGAGGGCTATGCCATCGCACTCTATCTTTACAATGCCCGCGTCGCCAAGGCTTTCATGTTCCCGTTGGGCGTGGTTGAGGTAACGCTGCGCAACGCCATTGATGAATTGCTCGTCGCGCGCCATGGCCTCACATGGCACCTTCAGCCGGATTTCCGTCAAAACGTTCTGATGCCGGAAGGCTTGACCAATCTGGACAAGGCCATCGCCCGCGCCGGGCGTGGTGCTCCGCGCGACCAGGTCGTCGCTGAACTGACCTTTGATTTCTGGTCGAACCTCCTGCGGCCGGAATACGGCGGCCTTTGGCGCACAAGCCTCAACATCGTGTTCCCCAACATTCCCCGGACCACTAAGCGGCATGACGTCCAGTCGATGGCCAAAGCAATCAATCAATTCCGCAACCGCATCGCACATCACGAGCCGGTGCTCGACCTCAACGTCACAGACATTCATGCCAAGCTCGTCGAGCTTGTAAGCCTGCGCTGTTCCGAAACAGTCGCATGGATGAAGCATCACTCGACGGTTAGCGCTGTGATCCGTACGCGCCCGCGCGGGGCCGCAGCAGGTTTCATCTCCCTGCAGACGCGGCTGGTGCCTGATTTTGTGCGGGTCTCGGAAACAACCACACTGGACACTGTCGCCGATCAGTTCAACCGCAAGCATCAGGCGGCGATTTGCGTCGATGGCGCAGGCGCGCTGATCGCTGCCTTCGGTGCACTTGAACTCATTCAGTATCTTGCGGCGACAGCGAAGGCCACCGGTGGGCTCGTCGCTCCAAGCGAGCACACCGTGAGGGATCTCCTGACAGCCATCGACGTCAGCAACGCTTGGATTGCGATGCCTGCCAGCGATCCGCTTGCCAACGCGGTCGATCGCTTGACACAGAGGGGAATCAATATGGTGATTGGGATGGATGCGACAGGCAGTGTTGCCGGTATCATCCCGCGCGCGCTACGCCGGTACTGACCGGATTGGATCAGATTGAGGCCATGTTCCACGAACAGGGCCTTGTGGAATGGTCAATTAAGTCGAAGCATGGGCGCAAGACAATCTCCAGGCGGGCTGACGGCAGTGGCGCAGTCCGCTGTTCGGTGCACGAGCCGAACGGGTTTCGCGACCGCTCTGCGTTGAGTCGCGATGGCCTTTCATCGGCAAGACGTAGAGCCGAGGCGAAGCGCTTGTTGAAAGATGATCTCAAACAGATCGAAATCGTCGAGTGTCTCGGATGCTCCCCCAAAACCGTGTCGAATGACTTGGCTAGCGGAGCCCGAAAGTCTTGACCTCTGAGTGATTGCGCGGTTCTGGCCCGTCGAGCGAGCTGCTGGTTGCACAAGTCATGAATTTTTTGCAAAGCGTCTGAATATTGTCCATGGAAGCAGCAGACCAAGGCGCTCGGCAATTCAGGCAAGGCAAAGACCCGAATTGGCAACTTGGTCTGGCGCGATCGATGGTGCAATTCATGATGAGACCTGTCGTGCTGCGCACCTTGCGTTCGGACAACATCCAACAGGGTCGTGCAACAGATATCGGTCGTGCGCTCGCAGAAATTCCTTGCCGTACGCCTCCCGGAAGGAGGTGGCGCTTTCAGGCGGCGACGGCGGGGGCAGCCAACGCGGCGGCTCCCGGTGATTGCAGGCCGGGATCCGGAACGTGCCGATATCTCGACGGGGGCGTTCCGTCTTCGGCGCGGATGACCGCGCCACCTCCGCTGCAGGACGGAAGGGGGAAGGAGAAGGCCTCGTGCCCGGGCGGACCGGTCATGCAGCAGGCATAGGCCCACAGGGCGTCTTCCACGGGGATGGGAAAGTGCTCGATCCGCTCCAGGAGCCGGCGGATCATGCGGCTGAGGATGTTCGGTTGCATGTCGAAAGACGCAAGCAAATGGCATGCCGTTTGCTGCCTGGAACCGTCTTCGAGAGGGCCCGCCATGGACATCGTGCAGTCAGCTCCCTTCGACCTCGTGCTGCGCGGCGGCAGGATCATCGATCCGGCACAGGGCCTCGACGGCGTCTTCGACGTTGCCGTGCGCGACGGGCGCATCGTCGCCGTCGCCAAAAATCTCCCCGGACCGGCGATCGAGTCGATCGACGTGCGCGGCAAGCTCGTGCTGCCGGGCATGATCGACACGCACGCGCACGTCTACCGATACGTCAGCGGCCGGTTCGGGCTCGATGCCGACATGGTCGGCGTGCATTCGGGCGTGACCACCCTGGTCGACCAGGGCGGGCCGTCGGTGCTGACCTTCCCGGGCTTCCGCGAGTTCATCGCCCGGCCGGCGGCGAGCCGCGTGCTCGCCTTCATCTCGGCCTACATGGTGGGCGGGCTCGAAGGCCACTATTACCCCGAGCTCTATCGTCCCGACTGCATCGCCGTCGACGACACGGTGCGGGCGGCGCGCGAGAATGCCGATCTGGTGCGCGGCGTGAAGGGCCATGCCGAGATCGGCGGCTTCACGCGCTGGGGCGACGAGGCGATGCGGCGCGCATCGGAGATCGGCCGCGCGCTCGACCTGCCGCTCTACATCCATTTCGGCCAGCTCTGGCCGCTGCCCGACGACAGGCATCCCTACGACGCCGACGCGGTGCTGCCCGACATGCTGAAGATCCTGCGGCCGGGCGACATCCTGGCGCATCCCTTCACGCGCCATCCCGGCGGCTTCGTCGACCAGCACGGCAAGCTGCATCCGGTCGTGCGCGAGGCACTGGCGCAGGGGCTGAAGACCGACGTGGGCCACGGCTCGCACTTTTCCTTCAGGATGGCCCGGCTGGTGCTCGACGCCGGCATCGTGCCCGACACTTTGGGCGCCGACATGCACGGCTACAACACCACGATCCCCAGGCCGCGCGGCACGCCCGAGACGCATCCCGACAAGGACGAGATGCACCTGTTCGCCGGCCGCCACAATTTCTCGCTCGCCTCGGCGATGACCAGCATGCTGGCGCTCGGCCTCACCATCGAGCAGGTCGTGCCGATGGTGACGAGCAATTGCGCGGCGATGCTCGGCATGGCGGACGAGATCGGCACCTTGAAGCCCGGCGTCGAGGCCGACATCTCGGTGCTGGCCGACGAGACCGGCTGCTTCGTGCTGCGGGACAACGAGGACACCCAGGTGATCGCCGAGCATTTCATCCGCCCGCTCTTCTGCCTGCGCGCCGGCAAGCGCTTCGACGCCGACGCGATCATCCTCCCCCAACCGACCCTGGCCGACGCCGCCTGACTCAAGTGCCGGGACCGCGGCTCTCCAGAGCCGCTCATGCTCTTCCGGACCGCGAGGGTCCCGCTCGCTCGGACTCATGAGCGAGCTGGACGCTCGCGGTCCGGAAGACTTGATCATGAGCGCCACGTCGGCGAATTCACATTCGCCTTGGTGGCGCGGTCCCTGCCTACGAGTCAGCGAACCGATTCTGAGCGATAGTCGCAAGCACGTCGGCGCGGCTCCGATCGGGCAGGGCTATCGCCTGTGACCCTTCCGTCGTCTCGACCAAGGCCCGAAGGGGCGCTTCGGTCGAGACGACGGAAAGGTCATATGCGATGAGGAGCATCAGGCTCGCCCGGTTCGTCAGCTCTTGGCGGACAGGGCGGCGAGCTCCTCGAGGTCGAGGTCGTGTTCGAGGCTGTGCAGTGTCTCCTCGTCGATCTGGTGGGCGCGGTGCAGGCGCACCAGCTCGCGGCGGCCGGCGGCGACTGCGGCGATGATGACGTCGAAATGGGCGGCGATGGCGCCCTCGCGCGCTTCGAGCGTGCCCTGGTAGTTCTCGGAGACCGACACGCGGCGGGTATATTGGTCGAGCAGCCGCGGATGGATCACGGTTCCCTCGTCGTCGCGGGCGAGCCGCTCGACGGCGACGAGCTGGGCCCGCATGATCGCCTGCTCGGCAGCGATCAGGCTCATCGGCGGGGCATCGGCCTCCGTCTGCCGGACGCCGCTGAAGCGGATCACCAGGCCCAGGGTCGAGCCCTGGAGCACGACGGTGACGAAGATCACGCCGAACGCCGCCAGCAGCATGAAATCGCGCGCCGGCATCTGCTCGGGCAGCGACAGCGCCACGGCGAGCGTGACGACGCCGCGCATGCCGGCCCAGCCCATCACGATCGAGCTGCCGCGATCGAGCGGCCGCTCCCGCGCGAGCTTGGCGCGGGCCGCGATCCCGACCAGCGCATTCGACCCGAACACCCAGGCGAAGCGCGCGGCCGTCAGGCCGAGGACGATCGCGACCAGCGGCCAGGCCAACTGCTGGAAGACGGTTCCGAAGCCGCCGGCGTGCTCGATGATCTCGCGCAGCGACAGGCCGATCAGCATGAACACCAGCGCCTCGAGCACGAACACGAGCACGCTCCAGAACGAGGAGCCGCGCAGCCGCACCGCCGCCGAGAGCACGACATGCTGGTGCCAGCCGAGCACGAGCCCGACGGTGACGGTCGCGATCACCCCGGAGACGTGGATCGCCTCGGCGGCGAGATAGGTGAGCCAGCAGACCAGCGTCAGGCTGACGATCAGCGTCAGCTCGTCGTGCAGGCGTTTGGCGATCTCGATCCAGAGCCGGCCCAGTACGAGGCCGACGACGACCCCGCCGAGGGCGAGCCAGGCGAACTGCCCAAGCGCGACCGCGGGATCGAACGCCCCGCCCAGCGTCGCGGCGACGGCGAAGCGGAACAGCACGAGGCCGGCCGCATCGTTCAGCAGGCTCTCGCCCTCGAGCAGCGTCGACAGCCGGCGCGGCAGCTTGATCCCCTGCAGCACGGCGCGCGCGGACACTGCATCCGGAGGCGCCACGATCGCGCCGAGCGCGGCGCAGGCGGCCCAGGGCAGCGAGGGCATCAACCAGTGCGTCACCGCCGCGACCACGAGCGTGGTGAAGACCACCGCGCCGATGGCCAGCGACAGGATGCCGGCAAGATGCCGCCGGAAGCGGGCCATGTCGGTGACCCAGGCGCCGTCCATCAGCAGGGGCGGCAGGAAGAGGACGAGCACCAGGTCCGGGTCGAGATGGAAGGTCGGCGCGCCCGGCACGAAGGCGAGCGCGCCGCCGCCGACGAGCAGGGCGATCGACGGCGGCCAGCGCAGGCGATGCGCCAGCCAATGCAGCGCCACGATACCGACCAGCATGCCGATGACGAACTCGAACATCGCGACAGGATGCATGGGACCTCCGGACGAGGGGATATCATTCCGGGCGACGCCGTGCATACGCAGGACTCCTCGTCTTCGCCGGGACCGCGCCACTCCGTGGCGCCTCATCATCAAGATCATGAGGCGCCACGGAGTGGCGCGGTCCCAGCGATGAACGGAGCGTGTCCACGTCCTTTGCCGTTCCATTCCGTCTTGATTCATCGGCTCAAATAGTGCGATTAACTCTTACTCGCGTACCCAAAAGGCAACGCCATCGTTCCGGTCGGGGGAAAACGGCACATGCGGCACAGGATCTCTTCGGCATCGCCGGCGGCGGCCACGGAGACGGCCGGCGCGGGCGACGACCGGCGATGGAAGGCCCTGACGGCGCGCGCCAACGGCGTCTTCGCCGCACGGCGCTGGGCCGAGGCCGAAGGTCTCTACCGCGCGGCGCTGGCGGAATCGGACACGGTCTTCGACACCTGGTGCCGCGGCCGGCCGGGCGGGAACGCCGATCCGGCACCGATGCTCGTCGTCGCCACCGCGAACCTCGCCGAGTGCTGGTTGGCCGGCGGACAGCCGGATCGCGCGGCCGATCAGCTCGTCGCGCTCCGCCGCCGCCTGTGCGCGGTCATCGAGAGCGGCGAGGCGAGGGACGGCGTCCGGCAGCAATGCTTTCTCCAGCTCCGTCCGCTGGTCGCCGAGCTCGTCGACAAGCTTCCGCGCGCGGGATGGCGGCCGGACCAGATCGAGCGCGAGGTCGAGCAGATGAGGACCGTCGCGCTGCGCTATCTCGCGAAAGACGTCACCAGGCACTGACCCTCAACCGAAGGACCAACGATGATCTCCATCCAGACCCTGATCGCCCGGATACCCGGCATCGAGGAGGCGCACGCGCATTGCGACATTCCCTGCCGGATCTACGATACCGGCCCCGCGCTGATCGCCGCCGTCTCGGTGGTGCGCATGATGGACATCATCCACGAGGTCGCGGCCAAGGCCGACGCCGATCCGGTGTCGAAGCACAACACCATCGCGCGCAACATCGCCATGAAGGAAAAGGAGGCGGAGAAGGTCAAGGCCGAGGTCCGCATCATCTGGGGCGACTACTTCAAGGCGCCGCAGATCGAGAAGTATCCGGAGATCCACGATCTCGCCCACAGGATCATGATGGCCGGCAGCGCCTGCAAGCAGGACGTGCATCGTGCCGACGGGCTGAAGCTGGTCGACCTCGTGAACCGCTTCGCCGAGATCTACTGGGCGACGAAGGACATCAAGACGGTGAAGAAGCCCTGCCCCTATCCGCCGAACATCGAGGTGGTCTATCCCGTCCTCTGAGCGGCGTGCCCGCGGCTGGCTCGGCTGGTACGTCGTCCGCGTGCGGGGGCGCAGCATGGCGCCCGCGCTCGACGACGGCGACCATGTGCTGCTGAAGCGCTACGGCCGATTCCGCCGACCGCGGCCGGGCGACGTGGCCTGCATCCGCCGCGGCGACGAGCCGATGCTGATCAAGCGGCTGGGCGCGCGCGGGAGCGACGGACGGTTCGGCCTGTCGGGCGACGGCGCGGCCTCCGCGCCCGCGATCGACCTCGGCTTCGCGGCCGAGCACGAGATCGCCGGCCGCGCCGTCCTGCGCCTGTCCGGCAACCGCCTCCGCCTCGTCCGCAGCCGTCGCCGCTGAGGGGGCGTGAGTTTTTTGATTTCAGGAGGTTTTATGCCGGGGGCGCGCCACCAAAGGCGAATGTGAATTCGCCGAAGTGGCGCGCCCATAGGCGCTAACCTTGCTCGTCGTGGTCGCCGCATGCCGTGGTATTGCACATCGTCTTGCCGGACCGCGGGCGTCCCGCCCGCTCATGATCATGAGCGGGCGGGACGCCCGCGGTCGTGCGTCCGCGAGGACGCTTTGTCAGTGGGGCGGAAGTCCCCGCGATGTGGTTGTCACGCCACATGAAGTCGAAAGTAACTGCGTCGCCGCGAGGCGGGGTGGAGAGC
>Ga0070665_100006051_pt1 | contig 12367 bp, 8 predicted proteins | sample KBSS13metaG_FD_65862 | JGI IMG/M metagenome (GOLD analysis project Ga0070665, IMG submission 65862) | Switchgrass rhizosphere microbial communities from Kellogg Biological Station, Michigan, USA - KBS S1-3 metaG | ecosystem: Host-associated > Plants > Roots > Rhizosphere > Soil ... | reverse complement strand
AGGATGCGCCCGCCGCCCGGGACGATGCGCACCAGGTGATGGAACTGGCGCTGGATCGAGGCGAGGTCGGGGTAGATGTCGGCGTGGTCGTACTCAAGATTGTTCAGGATCAGGGTGCGCGGACGGTAGTGCACAAACTTGGCACGCTTGTCGAAGAAGGCGGTGTCGTACTCGTCGGCCTCGATGACGAAGAAGGGCGCGGCGCCGAGGCGGGCGCTCAGGCCGAAGTTCGCCGGCACGCCGCCGATGAGAAAGCCGGGCTCAAGGCCCGCGTGCTCCAGAATCCACGCCAGGAGCGAGGCGGTGGTGGTCTTGCCGTGCGTGCCGGCCACGGCCAGCACCCAGCGATCCTTGAGCACCTCGCGCGCCAGCCACTCGGGACCTGACAGGTAGGGCAGCCCGCGCTCGAGCAGCTCCTCGATCACCGGCTGGCCGCGCGTCATGACGTTGCCCACGACGACGATGTCCGGAACGGGCGTGAGCTGGGACGCCGCGAAGCCCTCCGTGACCTCGATACCGAGCGCCTCGAGCTGCGTGCTCATCGGCGGGTACATGTTGCGATCGGAACCGGTGACGCGAAAGCCCGCCGCCCGCGCGATTGCGGCCACGCCGCCCATGAAGGTCCCGCCGATGCCGAGGATGTGAACGTGCATCGGCTGAGGCTAGCCCTGTCCCGCCGGAAACAACGCGCGGCGCAGCAGTTCCGCCGCCAGGATCTGCAGGATGACGAGCGCCACGCTCGCGCCCCCGGACCACTCCAGAGCCGCCTTCACGATGTGGCTGTTGGCGGCAATCAGCCAGATGAGCAGGATGATGCCGAAGATGGCGACCGGAACGCCGAGGGCCGAGTCCTGCGCGAACCGCGGCCACAGCCAGCTCGAGAGGAACAGCAGCGGCGCGAGCACGATCTGGAAACCGAATACGGCGCTCGTGGTCTGCAGGGTGCGCTCCGGGCGCCCGGCGACTCGCAGCAGCACGGCGTACCAGGCGTAGGTGAATATGGTGTCCAGCAGCAGCTGCGCGGGCCAGCTGCGCAGGGCGGTCTCGCCCCCCTTGGAGGCGGCGGCGGGCTCCAGCGGCGGCAGCAGGCCATTCATCAGCAGGTTCATGGCCAGGTACGCGAGTATGGTGAATGCCAGCAGCAGCGCCGAGGCCGGCAGGTCCTGCGGACCGCGCCGCAGCAGGGCGATCTGCGTATAGAGCTTGACGAGCTCCCTCATGTCTATCGGTACCAGCGCGCTCCTGCGCATAATGCGCGGCAGCCCGATTGTACAGGTCATCGTCGCACTTCGTTTGCAGCCCATCATCAGCACATCCGCCGCCCTTGCGGAACTTGCGACGCGCTTGCGCGCGCAGCCGCGCGTGGGACTCGACACCGAGTTTCTGCGCGAGCGCACTTATCGCGCGCAGCTGTGTCTCGTGCAACTGTCCTGGGCGGGCGGGTCGGTCTGCGTCGATCCGCTGGCGCTTGAGGATCTGGGGCCGCTCGCACAGCTGCTCACCGCACCCGCGGTCAAGGTCATGCATGCCTCGCGGCAGGACCTGGAGGTGCTGCTGCCGGTGGCAGGACTCACGCGCCCGGTGTTCGACACCCAGATCGCCGCCGGCCTCACCGGGCTGCCGGCGCAGATCGGCTATGCCGAACTGGTGCGCCGCCTGCTCGGGCACGAGCTCGCCAAATCGCACACGCGCACCGACTGGTCGCGCCGCCCGCTGTCCGCCGAACAGCTCGCCTACGCGCTCGATGACGTGAACTACCTGCTGCCGCTCGCCGATCGCCTGCAGCAGGAGCTCGCGCGCCTGGGGCGGCTCGCGTGGCTCGAGGAGGAGCTGCAGGAGCTGGCGGATGCGGGGGCGTTGAGCGTCGACCCCGAAAAGGCGTGGCAGCGCCTCAAGGGACTGCGCGACCTGGATCCGGGACGCCTGCGCCTCGCGCGCGCGCTGGCCGCCTGGCGCGAGCGCAACGCCATCGAGCATGATCGCCCGCGCGGCTGGATCCTCGAGGAGAGCGTGCTGCGCGAGATCGTCCTGCAGGTGCCGCGCACACTGGAGGCGCTGGAGGCAATCACCGAGATGCCGGCGGGACTGGTAAAGCGCCGCGGCGGCGAGCTGCTCGCCTGCGTGGCAGCGGCCGACATCCCGCTACCCGCCCCGCCGCTGCCGGGGCGTTCGCGCCCGGATCCGCTCAAGACTGCCCTGCTCAAGAACCTCGTCGCCGTCACGCAAAGTGTCGCGGGCGAGCTGCGTCTGGCGCCGGAGGTACTGGCCACGCGCCGCGATCTGGAACTGCTGGCCGATGGTGAGCGCGACACGCCGCTGCTGCACGGCTGGCGCCGCGCGGTGCTGGGGGAGCGCCTGCTGGCGGCGCTGTGAGGCTCGCGGTCAGCGGCGGCGGCCCCTGGCGGCGCGGCTGCGCCTCGCGGCCGGCGGGCGCCGGGACGTGGTAACCGCTTTGGCCTTCGGGGCGGCGCGTTTGTGGCTGGCCGCGCTGCGCACGCTCTTGCGCGCACTCTTGGCGTTGCCGCGGACGCGGCTGGCGGGCTTGCGCACCGGCCGCTTGGCGAGTGCGCGCTTGGGGCGCGGCGCGCTGCGCAGGGCCGGCGCGCCGAGCGCGTGGGCCAGGCGCCTGGTCACGGCATCCAGATCGCCCGCGGCATCGATGACGCGCAGCAGTCCGCGCGCACGGTAGAAATCCACCAGCGGCCGGGTCTTCTCGTCGTAGACACGCAGCCGTTCGGCCACGGTGGCCTCGTTGTCATCCGGCCGCTGGATCAGGCGGTGCGGTTGCCCGGTCTTGGGGCAGCGCGCATTGGCGCCCGCCGGGGGCGAGGTGAGCAGGTTGAAGACCCGTCCGCAGTCGGCGCAGGTGCGGCGCCCGGAAATGCGCCGCACCAGCTCCCCGTAGTCGACCTCGAACTGCACCACTGCATCCAGGGGCTGCTTGAGTGCCTCGAGCAGGTGATCGAGCGCGTGCGCCTGCGCGAGGTTGCGCGGGAAGCCGTCGAGGATGAACCCCTTGCGGGTATCCGGCTCGCGCAGCCGCTCGCGGATCATGCCGAGCACCAGCGAGTCATCCACCAGGCGGCCGTTGTCCATCGCCTCCTTCGCCTGGCGGCCAAGCTCGGTGCCCTTCGCCACGGCGGCCCGCAGCAGGTCACCGGTCGAGATTTGCGGGATACCGACCCGCTCCACGAGACGCTGCGACTGGGTGCCCTTACCGGAGCCGGGAGCACCCAACAAAACGATGCGCATGTTTTTGCAGTACGAATCCGCTGCCACCGGCAGCACAAAGGTGCGCCACGTTACCGGCCGCTCCCGGAGAGGTCAAACACCCGCCGGGCGCCTGCGCAAGGCAGCGCGCGTGCGTTATTCTTCCGGGCCCCGCTAGAGCCCGCCGGCCCACCACCCATGAAAAAGTCCACCGCCCAGAACGCCTTTTACGCCCAGTCCGGCGGGGTATCCGCCGTCATCAATGCCTCCGCCTGCGGGGTGATCGAGACGGCGCTGCGCTCCAGGCATATCGGCAGGGTGTACGCCGGGCGCCACGGCATCATCGGCGCCCTCACCGAGGACCTGATCGACGTCGGCCGCGAGAGCCCCGCGGTCATCCGCGCCCTGAAGCACACCCCCGCCGGGGCGTTCGGCTCGGCGCGCTTCAAGCTCAAGGGGCTGCAGGAAAACCGCGCCGAGTACGAGCGCCTGATCGAGGTGTTCCGCGCCCACAACATCGGCTACTTCTTCTACAACGGCGGCAACGACTCGATGGACACGGCCCTCAAGGTGTCCCAGATCGGCGCATCCCTCGGCTTCCCCATCACCTGCGTGGGCGTGCCGAAGACGGTGGACAACGACCTGCCGCACACCGACTGCTGCCCCGGGTTCGGCTCGGTGGCGAAATACGTCGCGGTGTCCACGCGCGAGGCGGCGCTGGATGTCGCCTCGATGGCGCGCACCTCCACGCGGGTGTTCGTGCTGGAGGTGATGGGGCGGCACGCGGGCTGGATCGCAGCGGCCGGGGGGCTTGCCGGCAAGGGCCCGGACGAGCCGCCGCACATCATTCTTTTCCCCGAAGTGCCGTTCGAGCGTGACAATTTCCTGGCGCGCGTCAAGCAGTGCGTCACCGACTTCGGCTACTGCGTGATCGTGGTCTCCGAGGGCGCCGCCTTCGCGGACGGCCGGTTCCTCGCCGATGCCGGCACCAAGGACGCCTTCGGACACACGCAGCTCGGCGGCGTAGCTCCAGTGGTCGCCAACATGGTGCGCGAGGCGCACGGTTACAAGTACCACTGGGCGGTGGCCGACTATCTGCAGCGCGCCGCGCGCCATATCGCCTCGCGGGTCGATGTCGAGCAGGCGTACGCGGTCGGCAAGGCGGCCGTGGAACTCGGGGTCAGGGGCGTCAACGCCGTGATGCCGACCATCGTGCGCAAGTCCTCCCGCCCCTACCGCTGGGTCATCGGCCACGTGCCGCTCGCGGCGGTCGCCAACAAGGAGAAGAAGCTGCCGGCGGACTACATCCGCGCGGACGCCTTTGGAATCTCCAGCGCCTGCCGGCGTTACCTCGAGCCCCTCATCGCCGGCGAGGCCTACCCCCCCTACAAGGACGGCCTGCCGGACTACGTGCGCATCAAGGGCGTGCCGGTGCGGCGCAAGCTCAAGGGGGACTTCAAGCTCTGAAGCGCTGCTGCGGCGCGATGCGCGGGAGCGCCCCGGGGCATTCAACGTAGCGCTCCCCGCGGGGCGTAAGCGCGCCAGGGGCCGTGCTATAGTGCGCGGCCTTTTTTGGGGGAGGTTCACTGATGGATGCCACCATGTGGCTGTGGGCCGCGATCGCGGCCGGCGTGCTTGCCGTGCTCTACGGTGTCTTCTCGATGACCGCCATTCTGCGCCTGCCGGCGGGCAATGCCCGCATGCAGGAAATCGCCGCCGCCATTCAGGCCGGCGCCAAGGCCTACCTGAACCGTCAGTACACGACCATCCTGGTCGTGGGCATCGTGCTGTTCGTGGTCATGTGGTTCTCGCCGCTCGGCTGGCCCACCGCCGGTGGCTTCGCCGTCGGCGCCATCCTCTCGGGGCTGACCGGCTACATCGGCATGAACATCTCGGTGCGTGCCAACGTGCGCACCGCCCAGGCCGCGACCCAGGGCCTCAACGCCGCGCTCGGTGTCGCCTTCCGCGGCGGCGCCATCACCGGCATGCTGGTCGTGGGCCTGGGGCTGATCGGCGTTGCCGGCTACTACTTGTTCCTCAGCCACTTCACCGCCATCGGCCCGGAAGGGGCACTGCACGCGCTCGTCGGGCTCGCCTTCGGCGGCTCGCTGATCTCGATCTTCGCGCGCCTCGGCGGCGGCATCTTCACCAAGGGAGCGGACGTCGGCGCGGACCTCGTGGGCAAGGTCGAAGCGGGCATCCCCGAGGATGATCCGCGCAACCCGGCGGTGATCGCGGACAACGTCGGCGACAACGTCGGTGACTGTGCTGGCATGGCCGCGGACCTGTTCGAGACCTATGCGGTGACGCTGGTGGCCACCATGCTGCTCGGTGGCCTGCTGTTCGCAAAGGACGGCGCCGAGGCGGCGCTGGCCGCGGTGATCTATCCCCTGGCCCTGGGCGCCGCCTCGATCGTCTCCTCCATCATCGGCACGTTCTTCGTGTCCGCGCGCGCCGGCGGCAAGATCATGAATGCGCTCTACAAGGGCGTCATCGTCTCGGGCATCGTCTCGGCCGCGGCGTTCTACTTCATCACGCAGAAGATCATGCCGGGCGCGATGGCGCCGCTGTACGGCTGCGCCCTCATCGGGCTCGCCCTCACGGCCGCGATGATCATGATCACCGAGTACTACACCGCCACCGAGTACAGCCCGGTGCGCAAGGTGGCCGCCGCCTCGCAGACCGGGCATGCCACCAACATCATCGCGGGCCTGGGCGTGTCCATGAAGGCGACCGCGCTGCCGGTGATCGCGGTGTGCCTTGCGATCTGGGGCTCCTTCCAGCTCGATGGCCTGTACGGCATCGCGATTGCCGCGACCTCCATGCTGTCGATGACCGGCATGATCGTGGCGCTGGATGCCTACGGCCCGATCACCGACAACGCCGGCGGCATCGCCGAGATGGCGGGCCTGCCCAAGCAGGTGCGTGACATCACCGACCCGCTGGATGCCGTGGGCAACACCACCAAGGCAGTGACGAAGGGTTACGCGATCGGCTCCGCCGGCCTTGCCGCGCTGGTGCTGTTCGCCGACTACACCCACAACCTGGAGGCGGCCGGCAAGCTGGCCGACTTCTCGCTCTCGGATCCGGCGGTGATCATCGGCCTGTTCATCGGCGGCCTGGTACCTTACCTGTTTGCCGCCATGGCCATGGAGGCCGTGGGCCGCGCGGCGGGCTCGGTCGTCAACGAAGTGCGTCGCCAGTTCCGCGAGATCAAGGGCATCATGGCCGGCACCGAAAAGCCGGACTACTCGCGCGCCGTCGACCTGCTCACGCGCTCGGCGATCCGCGAGATGATCGTGCCCTCGCTGCTGCCGATCCTGGTGCCGATCGTGCTGGTCGTGGCGATCAACACGCTGATGGGCCCGGGGGCGGGCATACGCGCGCTCGGCGGCCTGCTCATCGGCACCATCGTCACCGGCCTGTTCGTCGCCATCTCGATGACCACCGGCGGCGGCGCCTGGGACAATGCCAAGAAGTACATCGAGGAAGGCAACTTTGGCGGCAAGGGCTCGGAGGCGCACAAGGCGGCCGTGACCGGTGACACCGTCGGGGACCCTTACAAGGACACCGCGGGACCCGCCATCAATCCTCTGATCAAGATCATCAACATCGTGGCGCTGCTGCTGGTGCCGTTGCTCTGAGCGTGGCGGGCACCAGCGCCGCTGCGTCGACGGCGCGGCGGCGCGCTGCCAGCGGCGCGCGAGCCGAACGAGGCTTAGGCTGCGAGTGACAGCGGCTGCGGTCGCCCGATCGCGTAGCCCTGCAGGTAGTCCACGCCCATCTTGCGCGCCGCTTCCACGGCTGCCGTGTCCTCGACCTGCTCGGCGATCACCTTGAAGTTGAGGGTGCGCGCGAGCCTGATCATCGCGGTCACCATCGCCTGATTGACAGTGTCGCGCCCCAGGTTGCGCATGAAGGAGCCGTCGATCTTCAGGTAATCGAGCGGCAGGTTCTTCAGGTTCGAGAACGAACCCACGCCGGAGCCAAAGTCATCGAGGGCGAACTGGCAGCCCATGCCGTGCAGCACCCCGACGAAGCGGCGCGCGTGCTCGAGGTTGGCGATCACGGCGTTCTCGGTGATCTCGAAGCACACCTGGGTGGGCAGCGCGCCGGTGCTGTCGAAACATTCCACCACGAACTCGAGGAACTGCAGGTCCGCCAGGGTCTGGCCGGAGATGTTGATGGCGACGCTGCGATTGGCCTGCACCGGGATCGCCCCGCGCCCGAGCGCGGCCAGCGTGGTCTGCACCACCCAGCGATCCACCAACCCCATGAGGCGGTAGCGCTCGGCGGCGCGCAGGAAATCCGACGGCGGCAGCTCGTTCCCGGCCTCATCCTCCAGGCGCACTAACACCTCCATCGCCGGACCGGTCTCTTCCCCGTGTGCCCCGACGATCACCTGGTGGTAAAGGTGGAAGCGATTTTCCTTCAGCGCGCTCTGCAGGCGCTGCAGCCACTGAATCTCCCCGGTGTGCCGCGCATGCGCCTCGTCACGCGCGGAATAGACCGCCACGCGACCCGAGCCCTGCTTCTTGGCGACGTAGCAGGCGGTGTCAGCCGCCGCCAGCAGCTCCTCCAGCGTGCCGCTCTCGCGCGAGATCTCCACCAGTCCCACCGAGACCCCGATGTTGAAGATCTTGTCCTTCCACACGAAGCGGTAGTCGCTCACCGCCCGGCACAGGTCATCGGCGATCTGCCGCGCCTTGTCCAGCGGGCAGCCGATCAGCAGCAGCCCGAACTCATCCCCGCCGAGCCGGCCCACGGTATCGCTGTCGCGCACCGCATCGCGCAACAGCTTCGCGACTTCCCGCAGCATGCTGTCGCCGGCCACGTGGCCGCTGGTGTCGTTGACGAGCTTGAAGTGATCCAGGTCGAGGTAGCACAACACGTGCTGGCCGTCGCCGCGATGGCCGCTGTCGATCGACTCCTCCAGGCGGCGCTCGAACTCGCGCCGGTTGGCAAGCCCGGTGAGCGCATCGTGGGTCGCCTGGTAGGACATCTGCCGCGCCAGTCCGCGCAGTTCGGTGATGTCGTGCAGCATCACGACGGCACCGACCAGCTCCTGCGAGGAGTTGCGGATCGGGGAGGCGGTAAGTTCGATGGAGCGCTCGCCGCCGCTGTTACGCGACAGCAGCAGCGCCCGGCGGCTCAGGTTCACCGCGCTGCCGCTGGTGAGCGCCTGACGCACCGGGTCGGTCAACAGGCGCCGATCGGTCTCATCGACGAGACTCACCACTTCCTCGAGCAGCTTGCCGCCCGCGCTCGCCGCCTCGCTGCCCGTCAGCGCCTCGGCGGCCGGATTCATGAAGGTGACTCGCCCGTCCTTGTCGGTGGCGATGATGGCCTCGGCCAGGGACTGCAGCGCCAGGAGCTGGGACTCGGCGGCGGGAGCGTCCGCTCCGAGGCGCAGCGCCGGCACCGTCTGCGTCGGAATGATCTCAAGGCCAGTGATCAGCAGTGCGTTACCCTTGTCGTACTCGACCAGGGTGGAGGCGATCTCCAGGCGGCTGACCTGTGCCTGCAACCCGACCATGTCAATCTCGTAGCGCTCGGCGGCCGCCTCGCCCGCCAGGCGGCGGCTGATGTTGTCGCTGACCAGCTCGGCGTACTCCGGCGGCACCAGGTCCGCCAAGCGCCGCCCGATCAGCTCGACGCGATCGACGCCGACGAAGCTGGCGAACTGGCGGTTGGCATACAGGATCACTTCGCGGTGCACGAGGACCGCCTCGTGGATGCGATCGCCGAGGTCGGCAAACAGCTTCGGGGCTTCGAGCGCCTCGCGTTCGGCGCCCGGAGCGGCGCGCGTCAGCAGGTGGTTGACGGCGGTGGCGAGGGCGGCGAGTTCGGGCTTGTCGCTGCCGATCTCGACGCGCCCGGCAAGGCGCCCGCCGATGGCGATCCGCTGCAGCTGCTGGGACAGCTCCACCACGCTCTTCATGTCGCGGCGCTGCAACGCATAGAGCACGAGGACCAGGGCGGCGATGAGGGCGAACAGGAGGCACAACAGCCCGATGATCGACATCTACGTTCTTCTTACACCTTGCGCTTGGGTATCCCGCGCGCTCCGGGGGCACTCTGATTTGACTTGTCGTGCCGGCGGAATTACGGACAGGGGAAGCATAGCGCAGGCGCGGGCACGCCCCGTCGGTATTTCACCATATCTCGTCGCAAGTACCCTTGGCAGAGCCGCTGAAAACCCGTAACTTCTCACGCCTTTTCAGCGGCACGGCAATAAGTCCAATCGGGAAGGTTTCCAGGGATGCAAACGGCACAGGTCCGCGAACAGATGGTCGATCAGCAGGTGCGCGCCTGGGACGTGCTGGATGAGCGCGTGCTGGAGGTGATGCGCCAGGTGCCGCGCGAGCTGTTCGTGCCCGCCGGACAGCGCTACCGCGCCTACGCCGACGCCGAGGTGCCCCTGTCGCACGGGCAGCGCATGTTGCGCCCGAGCGTGGTGGGGCGCCTGCTGCAGGGCCTGCTGCCGCAGCCGCACGAGCAGGTGCTCGAGATCGGCGCCGGCACCGGCTTCATTACCAGCTGCCTGCGCGCCATGTCGGCCGGGGTAAGCTCGCTTGAGATCCATCCGGATCTTGCCGACAGCGCGCGCGGCAATCTGGCCGCCCTGGGGGTGCGGGGCGTTGAAGTGCTGGACGCCAACGCGCTACTTTTTGAAACTGGCACCCGTTTCGATGCGATCGCCGTCACCGCTTCGCTGCCGCTTTACGATGAGCGTTTTGCGCGCATGCTGAAGATCGGCGGACGCCTGTTCATCGTCGTCGGCGAGGCGCCGGTGATGCAGGCACAGCTGGTACGGCGTACGGCAGAAGACAGCTGGAGCACGCAGAGCCTGTTCGAGACCGTGATCGATCCGCTGGTCAACGCGGTGCGGCCACCGGAATTCACTTTCTGAGCATTGCTCCTCCTCGAAGAGCACCGAAGGGATCGACATGAATCGCGCCGCCACCCTCACCCTGAGCCTACTGGCGCTGGCCAGCGCCGCCGGCGCCAAGGACCTGCAGGGCGTCTTCGAGGACGCCCTGCACAACGACCCGGTGATCAAGCAGGCGAATGCCAACCGGCTTGCCACGCGCGAGGCGCGTCCCCAGGCCTGGGCCGCGGTGCTGCCGCAGTTCAATGGCACGGCCGGCGTCACGCGCGATCACACCTCCGGGTTTCAGGGTCAGATAGCCGAGGTGGGCAACAAGAACAATACGAGCCTAGTCGTCGTGACGCTGCCCGAGACGATCGACACCACCACCAAGACCTGGGCGCTGAACCTGCGCTCGAACCTGTTCTCCTGGACCAACTGGATGCAGATCAAGGCGGCCAGCAAGGAGGTGGCGCAGGCCGAGGCGACCTACGAGGCCGCCGAGCAGGACCTGATCCTGCGCGTGGCCACCGCCTACTTCGTGGTGCTGGCGGCCGATGACACACTGCTCGCCAATCAGGCGGCGCTGGAAGCGATCAGCCGACAGCTCGATCAGGCCAACAAGCGCTTCGAGGTCGGACTCATCGCCATCACCGACGTACAGGAGGCCAGGTCCGCCCATGACACCGCCGCGGCAACCGTGATCGCCGCCAAGCGCGCCCTCGCCACCGACATTTACCGGCTGCAGGAGATCACTGGCCAACAGTACGATCATCTGTCCAAACCCGACCCGCAGATGCCGCTGGCCGGCCCGGACCCGCTGGATGCGAGCCGCTGGGTGGACATCTCGCTGGCGCAGAACCCGACGCTGGTCGCCAGCCGCCTGGGCGCCGACGTGGCGCGCGAGAACGTGCGCTCAGCAATCGGCGGCCACTTGCCAACACTCGACCTGGTGGCAGGGCGCTCCTACACCGAGGGCAACTCGGACCAGGTCCTGCAGGGCGAGGCCTTCAGCGGCGTCAACAACAAGTTCAACGACCGGCAGATCGGGCTGCAGCTCACGGTGCCGATCTTCAGTGGCGGCTTCACCCAGTCGAAGGTGCGCGAGAACGAGTACCGCTGGCAGGCGGCCAAGGAAGCGGTCGTCGCCAGTTCCCGCGCCACGGAGCGCGCCGCGCGCGACTCCTACCTCGGCGTCATCAGCGGCATCGCCCGCGTGCAGGCGCTGCGCCAGGCGCAGGAATCGGCGGAGACCGCCTTGCGCGCCACCGAGGCGGGCTACGAGGTGGGTACCCGCACCGCGGTCGACGTGCTCAACGCGCGCCGCACGCTGGCGCAGGCGCAGAGCGACTACGCCGGCAGCCGTTATGATTACATCGTGAGCGTCTTGCAGCTGCGCGAAGCGGCGGGCACGCTCGACCGTGCGCAGCTGCTCGAGATCAACAAGTGGCTGACCGTCGTCTCGCGCGAGGCCCCGAAGGAAATCACTCCGGAAAATGTCGGCGCCTCGAGCCCGCCCACCCAGCCGGTCACCCCGCCCGGCAGCCCGCCCGGCACCCCGTTCGCCCCGGGCGGCACGCCAGCAAACCCCGCTCCGGCCACTCCGCAAGGCACCCCGCCCACGCCCCCGCCGCAGACGCCGCCGGGCAACCAACCCTAGGCGTTGGGGGGCGCGAGCAGCGGCTCGATCAGGCTGAGCAACTTCGCGAGCGCGCCGCGGTTGCCGTCCACGCACTCGCGGCCGCGCGCGCCGATGCGGGCGCGGGCCTCCGGATCGCTGAGCAGGCTGCTCAGGCGGGCGGCCAGTTCCGCCGGGGTGCGCACCACCTCGGCGGCGCCGTGCGCGATCAGCAGACGCGCAATATCCTCGCTGTTGAAGGTATAGGGGCCGGTGAGGAGCGGCACGCCGAGCGCCGCCGGCTCGAGCAGGTTGTGTCCCCCGACCGCCACCAGGCTGCCGCCGACAAAGGCCACGTCCGCGGCGGCGTAGAAATCCAGTAGCTCGCCGAGGGAATCCAGCAGCAGCACCTCGCAGTCGGCCGCCGCACTGCTGCTGTGCGAGCGGCGCGTGAAGCGTACCCCGGCCCGCGTCAGCGCTTCCGCGACCTCGGCGAAGCGCTGCGGGTGTCGCGGCGCGATCACCAGCAGCGCCTCGGGGACACTGGCGCGCAGCTGTTGCTGTGCGGCCAGCAGGGCCTCCTCCTCGCCACCGCCATGCGTGCTGCCCGCGACCCAAAGCGGGCGCTGCGCGGCGTACTGCGCGCGCAGCCGCGCACCGCGCGCCTG
>Ga0070665_100006050_pt1 | contig 12367 bp, 12 predicted proteins | sample KBSS13metaG_FD_65862 | JGI IMG/M metagenome (GOLD analysis project Ga0070665, IMG submission 65862) | Switchgrass rhizosphere microbial communities from Kellogg Biological Station, Michigan, USA - KBS S1-3 metaG | ecosystem: Host-associated > Plants > Roots > Rhizosphere > Soil ... | reverse complement strand
GATCGGGCCCGACATCAAGCTGATGTGCGACATCAACCAGCGCTGGCGGGTCGAGCAGGCGATCGACATCGGCCGGCGGCTGGAGGCCGAGGGCGTCGGCTACTTCTGGCTCGAGGACGTGGCGGCGTGCGACGACTATGCCGGCCTCGCCCGGGTCAATGCCGCGCTCGACACGCCGATCGCCGGCGGCGAGTACGTCTGGGGCATCGTGCCGTTCCGGCACATGATCGAGGCGCGCTCGGTCGACATCGTGATGATCGATCTCGCCCGGGTCGGCGGCATCACGCCATGGCTGAAGGTCGCCGGCATGGCGCAGGCCTTCAACCTGCCGGTCGTGAGCCATGTCTTTCCGGAGGTTCACCGCCAGCTCGTGGCCGCCGTGCCGAACGGGCTGACGGTGGAATACATGCCGCGCTTCGGCCGGCTGTTCGTCGACAGCCCCGAGCCGGTCAAGGGCGAGTTCGCGATGCCCGCGACCGCAGGCCTCGGCCTCGCCTTCGACCAGGCCACCATCGACCGCTATCGCGGGTAGGACAGCGGTGCGGGGAAAACTCTCTCCCTTGGCGTCATGCCGCTGGGAGCGCGGCTCTCCAGAGCCGCTCTTTCTTCGGTCTGCCACATCCCATGAGCGGCTCTGGAGAGCCGCGCTCCCAGCGTGACGCCCCCCGAAACCAAGCAGGAGGACTTCATGGCGAATGCTCCGCGATATCACGCTCGGCAGCCAGCCCCTCGGCCCCGCCTGCTCATCCCTTGAGCCCGAGCAGGACGGCCAGGGGGAAGAGGCCCGGATGGCCAAGCAGGCTGTTCCACCCGCCGCCGGCGGCGACACGGTCGAGCTCGCCTTCGGAGAGCGTCCCGCCCGCGGGCCTGATGCCCTGCTCGACGTCGGCGACCGTGAAGCCGTATCCCTTGCCCGCGGCAAAGGCGACGAACCCCTCCAGCGGCGCTTGCGACGACCGCACGTGCCGTTCGGCCTCGGCGCGCAGGGCCGCGTCGCGTTCCATGTCGCCGGCAAAACGGCGGATCTCGTTGATGCTCATGTGTCTGTCCTTTCGTTGCGCCCCGGCGAAGCGCGGGGGGTTGATCGCGACGTCCAACCGTTTCCGATTGGTTGTGCGTCGGGATCCGAATCTGGCGCCTCCCCCTGCCTTCCAGTAGCGCCCGCGCGCGGAATTCCATGGAATTATGCAGCTTCTTCCTGCCGCGGATCGGCCGCCGGCAGAGTCCGTCGCCTCACCGCGCGGCGGCCAGCCAGTTGCGATCGAACGTTTCGGTCAGCGCGCGATAGGCGGACATCGGGATCTGATCGAACCCGCTGCTTCCCCCCGACAGGAACTCGGCAAGCAATCGGTCGGCAGCGGTCGAGTCGTCGATACGCAGGCCGAGCCCCGCCAGGTCCTCCGCGACCGAGCCCTGCGCGGGAAGGTAGGCATCGGCCGAGTGCAGCCGTGTCGCTCCGGCCGGCACCCGCACCATGGCGATACGGGTCACCGACGGCTCGGCATCGTGTCCGATGACGGTCGTGCCGAACATCAGGCCGGCCAGGATGCTGGCCGGCGGCGACGCCTGGAACAGGCAGAAGGTGATGACCTGCAGCTCGCCCTTTGCGTCGCTGACCTGGATGTGCAGCCCGCGCTTGCCGACGGACAACGCGCCCTTGAGCTTCATCGGGCCGGTGGGAAGAACCTCGGTATAGGTGACCGGCAGGCGATTGGGACTCGCTTCGCTGTCGATGGCGAGCTCGCCGCGGATCAGCCGGCCGCGGAAATAGGGCGACCAGGCGTGTGAATAGCAGGCGAAGGTTCCGGCCAGCTCGAGCGCCGACCCCGGCACGCCGGGATCCCGGCCGCCCGACGCTTCGATCGCGTCGAGAAGCGTCTCGCGGTCGCGGCCGTGGCGGAGGCAAATCGCGTCGAGGAAGGCGTCGGTGTCGCAGTCGGCAACCCATTGGCCAGGCCGATCGAGCTCGAGCACCTTGGACCAATCCTCGTAGACCTGCAGCTCGCGAGGCTGGGAGCGCCCCTGCAGCCATTTGTCGGCGCGGCCGATCTCGAACGGAGTCGTGGCGTTCACCCGTCGGAAGGCCGCTGCCAGATCCTTGCGCGCGACGACCCCGAGCAGCGCGGCGGTCAGTCGCAATTTCCGATCGATGTCCCGCGCCACTGGCCCCCCGGCGTTCGACGCACGCGATTTCCAGGCGGCATATTCCCAGAATATCCGCAGAATTCCAGCATCTTCCATTTGACCGGGATTGTCAGCAGCGACGCACAACCTCATACCGAATGCACTTGATGCGCGCGGTCCAATGACGATCCAAGCTGGGGGCGCGCCACTAATAAGAAACTAGGTTGGAAAAAGCATGAGGTCGCCTCACCAAGGGTGTCATCCCGAGCGCAGCGAGGGATCTATGGCGACGGCAGCCATAGGTCCCTCGCTGCGCTCGGGATGATACCGGGCGTGCAGCAAGCGGGCAGTTTCATCCCCGAGGGCCGGCGAGGCCGACGGTGAACAACTCCAGTGGCGCGTCATGCAGTGCTGCAATGATGAGGAAGACGCGCCACTTCGGCGAATTCACATTCGCCTTTAGTGGCGCGCCCCCAGCGGAACTCATCTGATCAAAAAACCACACGCTCTGAGCGCAGCGAAGAATCTCGTCCCTTGGAGCTAAGGCAGAACCCATGGCTTCAGCAGGCTGGCGATCGACGGATCGATCGAGGCGGGAGCCGCGGCGGCGACGCGGTCGAGCTCGCCGTCGGTGAGGACGGCGCTCGCGAACCTCACGCTCGCGCTCAATTCCTCTGCCGTGAAGCTGTATCCCCGGCTGGCCGCGAGGGCGATCACGCCGTCCAGCGACTCGGGCGCCGTTTGCGACTGCCTGTCTATTTCAGCGCGCAAGGCCGGATTGGTCTGCAAGTCCCGGGCAAAACGCCTGACCTCGGAAATGCTCATGACGGTTCCTTCCAAGAATGGGTCACCACTTTATGGTCCCGAAATCGGCTGGGGCCCCGAACTGGGTCGCCATCCACTTCATCAAGCCGACCAGTCCCTGCAGGCCCATGAGGCCACCCACGACCCTGTCGAGTTCGGCTTCGCCGAGTTCCCTGCCGCCGGCCTGCGCCCTCGCCTCGACCTGCTCCTTCAACTCGCCGGCCGTAAAGCCGTACCCCCGGGTCGCGGCAAAGGCAGCCACGGCATCGAGCGACAAAGCCGGCGATGACCGGGAGTGCCTCTCGGCCTCGGCGCGCAACGCCGTGTCGCTCTGGATCTCGACGGCGAATCGCTGGATTTCGGAAATGCTCATGTCAGCACCTCTGCGATGTGTTCGTCTCAGCCGGCCCGGTCAGTTACGGCCCGAACAGATCCTTCGTGACATCGGCAATGACGATCGCCTGCCCTCCGGCGACGCCGTCGAGTTCGGCATCGGTGACTTTCCCGGCCGTGGCGTCGACTTTCGCAGGGGCGTGCTGCGTCGACTCGCCGGCAGCGAAGCCGTTGCTCCGGGTTGCAGCGAGGGCGATCGCCGGTTCCATCGGGGTTGCGTGGATCTTGGAGCTCATCGAAGTGACTTTCTGAAAAAGAGTGCGATATCCGGACCGCCCGAGAGGACGTCGGCCGCCGCTGTGCCGTTTGGCGCCAGGCGGCGGCTGGGTCCCGTGTTCAAAAGTTTCCGAACAGAGAACCGAAGATGCTCGCGAAGCCGCCGTAGGTGTTTATTCCTCCCGCCACGCCATCGAGCTCGGCGTCGGAGACTGCCTTGCCTTCGACCCTGGCATGCGCCTTCAGCTCGTCGGCGGTGAAGCCGTAGCCCCTGGCCGCGGCAAAGGCGGCCAGACCGTCCACCGGTTCCGTCTGCGCAAACTGCGCGTAGGCCTTCTCGGCTTCCGCGCGCAAGGCGGCGTTGGACTTCACGTCAGCGGCAAAGCGCTGGATCTCGATCGTGCTCATTTGATTGACCTCCTGAATGACCCGACGCTGCTGCATCGGGGTTGTTTGACCGTTTCATCCTATCGATTGCTTTCGCGGTCACGCGTCGCATCTGGCCATCATCGATGCTTTCAACCAGCGGCTGCGTACGGAATTCCATGGAATTCCATCCGGTACGATCGTGCGCTCGACCGCTGCCTGGCACTCGCGGTCCGGCAGCTAGGGGAGGACCCATGGTTTCAGGAGGCTGGCGATCGACGGCTCGATGGAGGCAGGCGCCGCCGCGGCGACGCGATCGAGTTCACTGTCGGTGAGGACAGCGCTGGCGAACCTCAGGCTCGCTCCCAGCTCTTCCGCCGTGAATCTGTATCCCTTGCCCGCCGCGAGGGCGACCACGCCGTCCAGCGGGTCGGGCGCCGATTGCGCCTGCCGGTCGAGCTCGGCGCGCAGTGCCGGATCGGTCTGCAAGTCGGCGGCAAAACGCCTGACCTCGGCAATGCTCATGGCGGTATCTTCCCAAAGCGGCCAGCGGTGCCGGGTGCAACGCGGGCCGCCACACCCGGCGGCCCGCATCTCCGCACACCCGGTTAGGAGGAGGACGAGGATTTGCCGCTGGGCATGAACATGGGCAGCAGAATCAGGGTCATCAGGGCACCGAATCCGCCGCCCCCGAGAAATCCTCCCGAAACGCCGTCGAGCTCGGCATCGGAGACTTGCTTGCTGGCGGCCTCGGCCTTCGCCGTGGTGTGCTCCCTCAACTCGCTCGCGGTGAAGACGTAACCCTTGGCCGCGGCGAAGGCGGTCACACCGTCAGCCGGCGTCGCCTGCGAAGCCTGTGCATAGGCCTCCTCCACCTCCGCTCTCAGGGCGGCGTTTGAACTCACGTCAGCGGCAAAACGCTGGATTTCGGCAATGCTCATGGAACTGTCCTCTCGTTACGACCCGATGCAAGTCACCGGCAAAGCGCCTGACCTCGGAAATGCTCAGACGGTACCTTCCCAAAGGGGCCAACCGACACGTTGCACGGTTGCGGTGCGCCCAAGCGCGCACCGCGCAAAGCGAGGTCGGCAAGCTATCCGCGATCCCTTTAGTACGGACGAAACCTGGAAATGGGATTGTCGGACTCATACCCGTCGCCGGCCGCCGCAACACTGTCGAGCTCGGCGTCGGAGAGTTCCCTTCCGGCTTCCTGGGCCGCCGCCCTGATGTGATCCTTCAGCTCACCGACGGTGAAGCGGTAACCTTTGCTCGTCGCAAAAGCGACGGCTCCGGCCAGCGGCGTATCGTGCGACTTATCGGCTTGAGCCTTTTCGACTTCCGCACGCAGGGCGGAGCTGGATTTCACGTCAGCGGCAAAACGCTGGATTTCGGCAATGCTCATGTGACTGTCCTTTCGGGGCGACCCGATGCATCGCACCGGGATGTTGCGGCGGCATCGGCATCCAGCGACTCCCGCGCCTTCCAGTAGCGCCGGCGCGTTGAATTCCGTGGAATTACACATTTTCCGGAAGCGTGCCGTCCAGGGGTGACGAGTGTGACCCGCCTAAATCCTGCTCAGCGACCGCTCGCAGGGCCGCGCTGGACTGCACGTCGGCGGCGAAACACCAGAACTCGCCCCTGCTCGTTTGAATGACCTCTGAAGGACCCGGCGCAGGGAGTTCCGTTGAAGCCCGTTCATCCTACCCATCTATCGCTATTGCCGCCGCCAAGTAACCCGCATCCCATCAACAGCAGGCCAATTACCGCTTCCGGTCCAATACTCTGCGCAAACCCCGCCGAAACACCGTCGAGCTCGGCATCGGCAATTTGCTTTCCGGTCGCCCCGGCCTTCGCTTTGGCGTGCTCCGTCATCTCGCTCGCGGTGAAGTTGTAACCCTTGGCTGTGGCGAAGGTCAGGACACCGTCGAGCGATGCGGCCTGCGAAGCCTGCGCAAAGGCCTTTTCAGATTCCGCGCGTAGAGCGGCGTTGGAATTTATGTCAGCGGCAAAGCGCTCGATTTCGGCAATGCTCATCAGGTAGCCCCTTCGTGCGGTGTGACAGGCTGGCGTTTAGCGGCTCCCCGGGCCCCGTGATAGTGCGCACGGTTGGAATTCCATGGAATTCTGCGGAACATCCGCCCGAAGGAGCCGATCGGCCCGGGCGCCGGTGGTAGGGTACCGAACGCTGTGGCATGTTGGTGCGGGGCAGGAAATCGGGGGCGTTCGTCGGATGAACGATGGTCAGGGCCTGGCAGCCGCCACGGGCGGACGCCTTTTCCGCGAGGAAGCGCTCGAGCGCCTCAAGTCCCCCGAGCAGCTCGACCAGCGCATCAGCCTGATCCCGCCGGGCATGCGCCTGATGGTCGTTTCCGCCGGCGCGATCATCGCCGCGGCGCTGGTCTGGGCGGTGTTCGGATCGGTGCCCGAGCGCGCGCTCGGCCAGGGCGTGCTGCTCTCCGACCGGGAGGGAAACTTCTCCGTCTCGACGGTTTCGCCGGGCCTCGTGCTCGATGTGGTCGTCAAGCCGGGAGATCATGTCCAGGCCGGCGCGGAGATCGCCAGCATCGAGCAACGGCTCCTGAGCGCGGAGATCCAGCACGCGATCGCGGAGGTCGGCCGGCTCGAGGCCAATCTGGCGAAGCTGAAGGAGGCCAACGCCACGCAGATCCGCCACGGCGAGGAGATGGCGACCCGCCAGATGGCCGCGGTCGACGGACAGATGGCCGCGAACACCGTGCGTCGCGACCGGCTCGCCAAATTGGTCGAAGGCTACGAGCAGCTGCGCTCCAAGGGCATGATGGCGCAGGCCGAGGTCATCGCCCGGCAGGAGCAATACGACCAGACGACTCTCGATCTCGCCAACGGCAGCGCGAAGAAGGTCGAGATCGAGGCGTCCCTGCAGAAGAAGCGCGACGATCTCGAGGACGTCGAGCGCCAGAAGCAGGCGGAGATCGACCTCAAGAAGAGCCAGCTCGAGGAGCTGCGCGTGAAGATGGCGGTCGGCTCGATCGTGCGGGCGCCGATCGCCGGCGTCATCCAGGAAGTCCGCATCGGCCGCGGCGACGTCACGACGTCGGGCGAGGTGATCGCCACGATCGGACCGAACCTCTCCGGCAATGCCGACGCCAACGAGATGCTGGTGCTGCTGAGCGGCCCGCGGCGCAAGCGCGTCGCCGTCGGCATGGAGGCCCGCGTCGTGCCCGACGGCACGAAGCGGGAGGAGTACGGCTCGATGCGCGGCCGCGTGACCTACGTCTCCGCGGCCGAGGTCTCGAACGATCACGTCGAGCAGATCCTGCACAACGCCCAGCTCACCAAGCGGCTGATCGGCGACGGCTCGGCGCTGATCGCGCATGTCGAGCTGGTCCGGTCGAAGACCAATCCCAGCGGCTTCGCCTGGTGGAGCGGCTCGGGCCCGCCGTACCGGATCACCCCCGGCTCGGTGGCGAGCCTCGACATCATCATCGGCCAGGTGCGGCCGATCAGCCTCGTCCTCCCCGCTCTTCGCAAGCTGCTCAGCGTCGACGGATGATCGCCAGGCTCGGCCTCTTCTCCGCGCGGCGGGTCCGCACGCCGACCGTCCTCCAGATGGAGATGACGGAGTGCGGCGCCGCGGCGCTCGGCAGCGTGCTGGCCTATCACGGGCGGCGGGTGCCGCTCGAGGAACTACGCGTCGCCTGCGGCGTCTCGCGCGACGGCTCCAGGGCGGGCAACGTGGTGCGCGCGGCGCGGCGCTACGGCCTCGAGGCGACCGGCATGCGCCGCGAGGTCGACGAGCTGCTCGGCGGCGCCTTCCCGGTGATCGTCTTCTGGAACTTCAATCACTTCGTGGTGGTCGAAGGCGCCTCGCGCACGAAGGTCTGGCTCAACGATCCGGCGACGGGCCCGCGCACCGTCTCGCGCGCGGAGTTCGCCGAGGGCTTCACCGGCGTTTCCCTGGAGTTCAGGAGAGGCCCCGCCTTCACCCGCGGCGGCGCGCCGGCGGGCGTCCTGTCGAAGCTGACCGGCCGCCTCAAAGGCGTTCGGGGCGCCATCGCCATCGTCGCCTGGATCAGTGTGATGCTGGTGATCCCCGGCATGGTGGTGCCCGGCCTGACCGCGGCGTTCGTGGACAAGGTGCTGGTCCAGCGCTTCACCGGCTGGCTCGACCCGCTGCTGATCGGCCTCGGCGTCACCCTGCTGGTGAACGTCCTGCTGCGCTCGGTGCAGGGGCTCGTGCTGCTGCGCATCGAGCTCAGGATGGCGCTCGAGCAGTCGGCGCGGTTCGCCTGGCACGTGCTCACCCTGCCGGCCGCCTTCTTCAGCCAGCGCCACACCGGCGATCTCGTCAATCGCGTCGACGCCAACGACCGGGTGGCCACGCTGCTGGCGCGCGATTTCGGCAACGCGGCAGCGAACTGCGTGACGGCGGGTTTCCTGGGCGCGGTCATGATCGCCTACGACGCCACGCTCGCGGCGATCGTCCTGGCCGGCGCGGCGCTCAACGTCGTCTTCGTCCGCCTCCTGCAGGGCTCGCTGGCCAACGCGGCGCAACGGCTGCAGATGGAGCACGGCCGGCTGTTCTCCGCCTCCGTCGTCGGGCTGCAGTCGATCGAGACGCTCAAGGCGACCGGCGGCGAGAACGACTTCTTCGCGCGCTGGGCGGGCTACCACGCGCGGACCATCAACTCGGAGCAGAAGCTGGCGATCTACCAGCAATCGATCGACCTGCTGCCGCCCATCCTGCTCAGCCTGACGTCCGCCGCCGTGCTCGGCGTCGGCGCGCTGAAGGTCATCCACGGGGAAATGACCCTCGGCATCCTCGTGGCCTTCCAGGGCCTGCTCGTGAGCTTCGCGGCGCCCGTGCAGCAGATGGTCGGCGTCGCCGCCAAGGTGCAGGAGGCGTCGGCCGACCTGTCGCGGCTCGACGACGTGCTGAACTACCGGCCCGACTGGCGTTTCGCCCCGCCGGCCGAGGCGCCGGCGCCGGCGGAGGCACGCGCCGCCGGCCGGCTGACGATGCAGGGGGTGAGCTTCGGCTACAACGCGCTCGAGCCACCGATGATCGAGGATTTCTCGCTCGACGTGGCGCCCGGCCAGTGGGTCGCGCTGGTCGGCGAATCGGGCAGCGGCAAATCCACCCTGGGCAAGCTGATCACCGGCCTGCTCGAGCCGCGCGCCGGCGAGATCCGCATCGACGGCCACACGCTGCCCGCCTGGGGACGCGAACGGCTGTCGCGGATCGTCGCCTCGGTCGACCAGGACATCCACCTGTTCGCCGGCACCGTCGTCGACAACGTCACCCTGTGGGACGACACCGCCGACCACGACCAGCTCGTCGCCGCGATCGACGATGCCGGCCTGATGCCGGCGGTCCGCACCATGCCCGGCAACTTCAAGGGCACGATCGAAGACGGCGGCCGCAACCTCAACGGCGGCGAGCGCCAGCGCCTCGAGATCGCCCGCGCCCTCGTGCGCACGCCCGCGATCCTGGTGCTCGACGAGGCGACCTCCGGCCTCGACGCGATGAGCGAGAGCGACATCCTGACGGCGGTGCGGCGCCGCGGCATGACCTGCATCCTCGTCGCGCACCGGCTGAGCACGATCCGCGATTGCGACGAGATCATCGTGCTCGAGCGCGGCAAGGTCGTCGAACGCGGCACACACGCCGCGCTGATCGCCGCCGCCGGCGCCTACGCCCGGCTGATCGGCGCGGAAGCGGCGACATGAACGCGGCAGCGATCCTCGCCGACACCGCCGCGCGGTCGATCGACCTCGCGGACCTCGCAGCACCCGGCCGGCTGCGGCGGCCGGCGCGGCTCTACGCGGTGCTGCTCGGGCCGGACGGCGCACCGGGCCTGCGTCACTTCCTGGCGCCGCTGCCGGAAGGTGCGGCCGTGTTCACGCTCACCGCCCCCGGCACCTCCTTCCTTCTGGTCGAGCACGGCATCCCGGCCGCGACCGCCTTGCTCGAGGCCGGACCGATCGACGCTGCCGCGATCGAGGCCTGGTACGGCGCGTTGCTGCCGGGCGCGGGCCTGGCGCAGGGCGATGCCCGCGCCGTGCCGATGGCTCCCGGCGAGAGCCGGGCCCTGGCGAAGGATGCGACGATCACCGCGCGCGGGCTCGTCTGGCTGCAGGCGGATGCCCCTGCCCTGCGCTACGACGCGGCCGGCAGCGAGACGGCGGCGCCGCTGCCGCTGATCGTGCTGGCGGATCAGGTCAACGCCCGGCTCGTCGCCGATGCCGAGGTGCGGGCGCTCTCGTCCGCCGCCCTGCTGGCGGAACGCGGCCCCGACACGATGGGCCGACTGTCCACCCTGCTGGCGGCGCGGATCGCCGGCTCTCTCGTTCGCCGCGAGGCCGCCGCGCAGCAGGCCGACGCCGACCGGTGGCGCCGCGACGAGGCGGAGGTCGCCTCGGCGATGCGGCGGCTCGGCGATGTCGCCGACCTGCGCGCGCCGGGAACCGAAAGCACGACGATCTCCGCGCGCGATCCTCTCGCCGGAGCCCTTGCAACGATCGCCGCTGCCGAAGGGTTCGAGCTGCGCCTGCCCACGCGGGACGACCGAAGCGATCCGCTGTTCGAGCGCCTCGCCCGCTTCGGCAACGCGAGCGGCTTCCGGTTCCGCGAGATCGCGCTCGATGCGGGCTGGTGGACGACGGGCGGGCCGCCGATCCTGGCCGTGGAAGCGGCCGGCGGGCAGCCGCGGGCCATCGTCTGGCGGGCACGGCGCTGGCGGGCGATCGATCCCGGCAGCGGCGCCGAAACGACGATCGATGCGGCCGCCGCCGCGGCCCTGATGCCGCGCGCCTGGATGATCTACGCGCCGCTCGCCGAGCACGTCACGATAGCCGGGATCTGGCGGTTCGCCCTCTTCGGCGCGGGCGGCGATGTCGGCCGCCTGCTGCTCGCCGCGGCCGCCGCCACGCTCGCCGCGCTGCTCGTCCCGGTCACGACCAGCGCCGTGCTGGGCCATGCCGTGCCCGACGGCCGGACGTCGCTGCTCGGCGACATGATGATCCTGCTGTTCGCCGCCTCGATCGGCAGCGCGGGCTTCCAGGTCGTGCGCGCGATGGCCCTGGTGCGGCTCGGCACGCACATCGACACCCGGCTGCAGGCGGCGACGTGGGATCGCGTGATGCGGCTGCGCACCTCGTTCTTCCGCCGCTACTCGGTCGGCGACCTCGCCTCGCGCATCCTGGGCATCGACATGATCCGGCGCATTCTCGCCGGCCAGACCGTCAACGGCCTGATCAGCGGCGTCTTCTCGCTCGCCAGCCTCGGCGTCATGCTGGTCTACGACGCCTCGCTGGCGCTGTTCGCCGCCGGCTATGCGATCGTCGCGGCGGCCTTCCTGTACGGGCTGGGCCGCGCCCAGATGCGGCTCCAGCGCATCGTCTACACCCGTAAGGGCGTGCTGATGGGCCTCCTGGTCGAGATCCTCGGCGGCATCGCCAAGCTGCGCGTCGCGGCGGCCGAACGGCGCGCGTTCGCCCGCTGGTCGAGCGGCTTCGCCGAGCAGCGCGCCAACGATGCCTGGTCGGGGCGCCTCGGCGCCTGGCAGCTCGTCGTCGCGACCAGCCTGCCGATCCTCGGCACGATCGGCGTGCTGGCGATCGCCGCCGACGGCGAGAACCCGATCGAGGTCGCCGCCTTCGCCGCCTTCAACAGCGCCTTCGGCCAGTTCACCTCGGCGCTGATAGCCTTCGCCACCTCGCTCAACGTCGCGATCGAGGCGGGACCGCTGTTCGCCCGCGTGCGCCCCGTGTTCGACGCGCCGCTCGAGGTCGGCGAGACCCGCATCGAGCCCGGCACGCTCGGCGGCCAGGTCGCCGTGCGCAACCTGTCCTTCCGCTACGCCGCGGAAGGACCCTGGACGCTCGACGGCATCGAGTTCGAGGCGCGGCCCGGCGAGAGCATCGCCATCGTCGGCGCCTCGGGCTCGGGCAAGTCGACCCTGCTGCGCCTGCTGCTCGGCTTCGAGACGCCGGTGCGCGGCGGCGTCTACTACGACGGCCAGGACCTCGAGACGCTCGACCTGCGGCTGCTGCGCCGCCAGATCGGCACGGTGCTGGAGACCGCGGGCCTGGTGCCCGGCAGCCTGTACGACAACATCGCCGGCAGCGCCCCGCTCGGCCGCGACCGGGTCATGGAGGCGGTGCGGATGGCCGGCCTCGACGCCGACGTCGCGGCCATGCCGATGGGCCTCGAGACGTTCGTGATGGAAGGCGGCGGCCAAATCTCCGGCGGCCAGCGCCAGCGCGTGATGATCGCCCGCGCGCTGGTCCACCGGCCGCGGCTCGTCTTCCTCGACCAGGCGACCAGCGCGCTCGACAACCGCACCCAGGCGATCGTGGGCGCGAGCCTCGCGGCGATGAACGCCACCCGCATCGTCATCGCGCACCGGCTCAGCACGATCCGCGACGCCGACCGCATCCTTGTCCTCGAGAAAGGCCGGATCGTGGAACGCGGCACCTACGA
>Ga0070665_100006047_pt1 | contig 12369 bp, 9 predicted proteins | sample KBSS13metaG_FD_65862 | JGI IMG/M metagenome (GOLD analysis project Ga0070665, IMG submission 65862) | Switchgrass rhizosphere microbial communities from Kellogg Biological Station, Michigan, USA - KBS S1-3 metaG | ecosystem: Host-associated > Plants > Roots > Rhizosphere > Soil ... | reverse complement strand
AGGTCAACTTCTGCAAGTTCACCAACGAGACCCGCAACGGCCTGGAAGATTCATCGGAAAATTCCGGGCAGCGTTTCATCACCGTCGTCAACGGTACCGCAGCCGGCGGCGGCTATGAACTGGCGCTGGCGACCGATCACATCATCATGGCCGACGACGGCGCCGCTGCCGTGGCGCTGCCGGAAGTGCCGCTGCTCGCGGTGCTGCCGGGCACCGGCGGGCTGACGCGCGTGGTCGACAAGCGCAAGGTGCGTCGCGACCATGCCGATTTCTTCTGCACCATCGAGGAAGGCATCAAGGGCAAGCGCGCCGTGGCGTGGCGGCTGGTCGACGAGATCGCGCCGAACAGCAAGCTGGAAGCCAAGGTCGCCGATCGCACAAAAGAATTCGCCGCCGCCTCGAAGCGCAACGGCAACGGCAAGGGCATCTCGCTTGCGCCGCTCAACCGTACCATCGACGACAGCGGCATCCGCTACGGTTTCGTCAATGTCGACATCGACCGCGCGGCGCGGATCGCGACCATTTCGATCAAGGCACCGGAAGCGGCCCCGCCCAGCGATATCGACGGCCTGATCGCGCAGGGCGCGTCGTTCTGGCCGCTGCAGGTGGCGCGCGAGCTTGACGATGCGATCCTTCACTTGCGCATCAATGAACTCGAAATCGCGATGCTGGCGTTCAAGTCGCATGGCGATCCCGCCAATGTGGTGGCCCACGACGCATTCCTTGAAACCAACAAGGCGCACTGGCTGGTCAACGAGATCAGGCATTACTGGAAGCGGGTGCTGAAGCGCATCGACGTCACCTCGCGCACGCTGGTCACATTGGTCGAGCCCGGCTCCTGCTTTGCCGGAACGCTCGCCGAACTCGTGTTCGCCGCCGACCGCTCCTACATGCTGATCGGCTCGCGGCAGGGCGACAACCGCGCGCCGCCCGCGATCCAGCTCACATCGATGAATTTCGGCCCCTATCCGATGAGCCACGGGCTGACCCGGCTGCAATCGCGCTTCCAGGCCGATCCGTCCGACCTAGAGCGTGCGGAAGCCACTATCGGCACCACGCTCGATGCGGAGGCGGCCGAAGAACTCGGCCTCGTCACCTTTGCGCTTGACGACATCGACTGGGACGACGAGGTGCGGGTGTTTCTGGAGGAGCGCACGTCCTTTTCGCCCGATGGCCTCACCGGCATGGAAGCCAATTTGCGCTTCGTCGGGCCCGAGACCATGGAATCGAAAATCTTCTCGCGCCTCACGGCGTGGCAGAACTGGATCTTCCAGCGCCCCAACGCGGTCGGCGAAGACGGCGCGTTGCGCCGCTACGGCACCGGCCAGAAGGCGCAATTCGATATGACGAGAGTCTAGAAAACCTCACCGCGTCATGGCCGGGCTTGTCCCGGCCGTCCACGTCTTTCTCTGCTGCTGAAGCAAGGACGTGGATACCCGGGACAAGGCCGGGCATGACGGAAAATGTCTCGAAGGAGCACGCCATGAATTACATGAACGTCGACTATTCGACCAAGATTCCGAACAACGTGAATCTCAGCGAGGATCGCCAGGTGCTGAAGGCACTCGAAGGCTGGCATCCCGGTTACATGGATTGGTGGGGCGACATGGGGCCGGAAGGTTTTCAGCAGTCGCTGGTGTATCTGCGCACTGCCTATTCGGTCGACCCGCGCGGCTGGGCCAAGTTCGATTACGTCAAGATGCCGGAATATCGCTGGGGCATTCTGCTGGCGCCGCAGGAAGAGAACCGCGTCATTCCGTTCGGCGAGAACTACGGCAAACCGGCTTGGCAGGAAGTCCCTGGCGAACACCGCGCCACGCTGCGCCGCCTGATCGTGATCCAGGGCGATACCGAGCCCGCCTCCGTCGAGCAGCAGCGCCATCTCGGCAAGACCGCGCCCTCGCTCTACGACCTGCGCAACCTGTTCCAGGTCAACGTCGAGGAAGGCCGCCATCTCTGGGCGATGGTCTATTTGCTGCAGAAATATTTCGGCCGCGACGGCCGCGAGGAGGCGGATGATTTGCTGCGCCGCCGCTCGGGCGATGCGGATAGCCCGCGCATGCTAGGCGCCTTCAACGAGGCGACGCCGGATTGGCTGTCGTTCTTCATGTTCACCTACTTCACCGACCGCGACGGCAAGATGCAGCTGCACAGCCTCGCGCAGTCCGGCTTCGATCCGTTGTCGCGCACCTGCCGCTTCATGCTGACCGAAGAGGCCCATCACATGTTCGTCGGCGAGACCGGCATCAGCCGCGTCGTGCAGCGCACCTGCGAGGCGATGAAGGAAGCCGGCATCACCGATCCCACCGATATCGCCAAGGTGCGCGCGCTCGGCGTCATCGATCTGCCGACCATCCAGAAGAAGCTGCATCTGCATTATTCGCTGTCGTTGGATCTGTTCGGCTCCGAGGTCTCGACCAACGCCGCCAATGCCTTCAACGCCGGCATCAAGGGCCGCTACAGGGAAACCCAGATCGACGACGACCATCAGCTCAAGAACGCCACCTATCCGGTGCTCAAGCTGGTTGACGGCGTGATCACGCGCGTCGACGAACCGGCGCTGACCGCGCTCAACATGCGCCTGCGCGACGACTATACGCAGGACTGCGTCAAGGGCATGCTGCGCTGGAACAAGGTGATTTCGACATCAGGCTATCAGTACAAGCTGACGCTGCCGAACGTGGCGTTCCATCGCCAGATCGGCGAGTTCAAGGATATCCACGCCACGCCGGAAGGCATCCTGATCGACGACGCCACCTGGAATCAGCACAAGGGCGAGTGGCTGCCGTCGACACAGGACGGCGACTTCATCGCGTCGCTGATGAAGCCGGTGACCGAGGCCGGCGAATACGCCAGCTGGATCTCGCCGCCGAAAGTCGGCATCGACAACAAGCCCGGCGATTTCGAGTACGTGAAGATCGAGACGTGATCTCCTTCCAACCTCGCCCCGCCTGCGGGGAGAGGCCGGATCGCTTCGCGATGCGATCCGGTGAGGGGGGTACAGGTCTGTCGATAGGTCACAATTCGTGGTGAGAGCCCCTCACCCCAACCCTCAAGAGCGAGCTTCGCTCGTCTCGACCCCGCAAGCGCGGGGCGAGGGAGCGCACTGTCGCCGTCGCTATCACTACCCCGAAATCTCCAGCCCGGGATTCGCGTACACCACGCCGCCATCGACCGCGATGGTGTTGCCGACGACGTAGTCGCCGGCGCGCGAGGCGAGATAGATCGCAATGCCCGCCATGTCCTCGTCGGTTCCGATGCGTCGCGACGGAATGCGCCTGGCGAGTTCATCGGACTTGTCGCGCGCCGCGCGGTTCATGTCGGACGCGAACGCGCCCGGTGCGATCGCGGTGACGTTGATGTTGTCCTTGATCAATTTCGTCGCCATGCGCCGCGTCAGGTGGATCACGGCCGCCTTGCTCGCGCCGTAGGAATAGGTCTCGCCCGGATTGACGAAGATGCCGTCGATCGAAGCGATGTTGATCACCTTGGCGGGCCGTTCGGGGCTGGCCGCGGCGCGCAACGGCTTCGCCAATGCCTTGGTCAGGAAGAACAGCGACTTGACGTTGAGGTCCATCACCTTGTCCCAGCCGTTTTCCGGGAATTCGTCGAACTCAGCGCCCCATGCCGTGCCTGCATTGTTGACAAGGATGTCGAGCTTCGGCTCCAGCCTGATCATTTCAGCGGCCAGTCTGTCGCAGCCTTCGAGCGTCGAAATGTCGATCGGCAGCGCGATGCACTCGCCGTCATAGGCGGCGGAGAGCTCCTTGGCGGTCGCTTCGCAGGGGCCGGCCTTGCGCGCGGTGATGTAAACCTTTGCCGTGCCTTGCGCGAGAAAACCGGCCGCGATCATCTTGCCGATACCGCGTGAGCCGCCCGTTACCAGCGCTACGCGGCCCTTGAGCGAGAACAGATCCTTGAACATGCGTTGCCTCCATTGCTTTGCCGCCGGTTTTGGGCGGGGCAGGGGGCTGAGTCAAGGAAACTGCATTTCGCTCTCCCCCGTGGGAGAGGGTGGCCAAACCAGCGATGTCCGCCTTTGACCGGCAAAGCGGGCGAAATATGCTCGGCGGAGCCGTTAGCAGTTTGTCCCGACCGGGGAAGTGCCGTACACTCTTCGGCAGAGAAGCTGGGAGGGACAGCCCATGCGCCACTTTAGAAGCGGGGAAATCAAGCAAAGCCATCGGAATTCTCTCGACGAACATTGGCGTTCTAAAGAATGTGCGCGCCAGCAAATTGAAAGCTCCCGAGAGCTGATTGCGGCGTCGAAAAAACTCCTTGTAGAATTGGTCCCGCACGCAGGGCACCCGCAGCTGCGTGCGATGCTTACCCACGCTGAATGCCGCGCGTTTGCGAGAGTATTCAAGGCCAGGGCGGTGGAGCCAGATATCCCTGCTCGAACAGCCGCGGTCATGAAGAACATCGCAAACAGTTTGAGCGCCCTGGCAAGCCAGCTTGAGATGCTGGGCGAAACCACGGGCAGATAGACTAACGGACCTGATGTGTTCCGTTCATGCGACATTCGAGGCGCTGGAGCCGAGGAGCGAAGTGATCCTCAACTACGCCGCGTCGATGCGGCGAAAGCCGTTCCACATCGCGGTGGCAGCGCCTGAGGTCAGGACCGGGAGGATGCGCGCATCCTGGTAGTTGCCGTTGAGCGAAACCCGCTGCAGCGCGGTCATGTGTCCGGCGCTCTCCGGAAAAATCATGCCTGGGCGCGTCGTGACCGCCGTCTTGAATCCGGCCGCTTTAGCCAGGGCGAATTCGCGCCGTCCCGCCGCGATCCGGTCGCCATAGGGATAGGCGAGATGAAGCACCGGCCGCTGCAAGGCGGCTTCGATCCGCGCGCGGCTGGTGGCGAGTTCGAACGAGGCGGTCTGCTCGCTCTGTCGCGCCAGATTGCAATGCGTGATGGTATGCGCGCCGATCGTCACCAGCGGATCGTATGCGAATGCCTTCAGTTCCTCCCAGGACATGCAGAGCTCGCGGGCGATGGAAGTCTCGTCCACATCATGCCGCGTGCAGAGCGCGGAGATTTCGCGCTGCATGTCGTGGTCCGTCGGCAGCAGGCGCAGCCAGTCGTGGACGCGGTCGAAGGCGGCCTGCTTGGCTGATGGCGTCGAAGCATCGAGCCGCGTGATTGAGCCGTTGATCGGGACTTCGATCGCGGAGGCCTTGGCGATCACCCGCTCGAGCGCGACCCACCACAACCTGCCGGTGCCTTCGGCGAAATCGCTGGTTACGTAGACCGTGAGGGGAGCGTCAAACTCACGCATCACCGGCAGGGCGAAATCGCGATTGTCGCGATAGCCGTCGTCGAGGGTAAAGCAGGCGAAGCGGCGCGCGAATTTGCGATCCAGGAGTCGCTGATGCACCTCGTCCATGGTGACGATGTCGACGTCGAGCGCGCGAAGATGCGCCAGCATCGCCCGCAGGAATTCGGGTTCGACTTCGAGATGATGATTGGGCTGAAACCCGTCGTCGCGGCGGGGACGGACGTGATGCAGCATGAAAATGGCGCCGACACCTGCGAAGATTGGCCGCAGCAGGTAATGGGCGCCCGAGAAATATAGCGCTTCCAGTCCGGCGCGAATGACGGTGTGGCGAAGCAGTTTCATTGAGATGGGGGCTGCCCGGTTATTTACGGGAAGAAATTAGCGAAAGATCGCTGAAGAAACAGTTAGCTGGGCCAATTTCAGAGCGCTTCGGCCCTCGCGACATTTCGGGTTTGACAGCCTCGCAAGGGTTTGTTTTCTCTGCGTTCCGGACCCCGGCGGGAACTCGAATGCACGGACTTTTCAGGTGGAGTGGCAAATGGTGGCCGGGCGTCATTCCTTTGGTCATCTTTTGGGCTATCGCGGCCTGGACCAGCACCGAACCGCTTGAGGCCGATCTGGCGCAGCGTTCGACCGCCGCACTCAAGGACACCATCCTCGACAAAAGGCGAATTTCGGTCGCGGGCCGCGATGTGACGCTTGCCGCGGACGCATTCTCCGAAGACGGCCGGCAGAGCGCGGTAGCGTCGGTGGAAGCGGTCCCCGGCGTGCGGCTGGTTGACGATGAAACCCGGCTCGTTCCCGAAGCCAAGCCGTTTGTCTGGTCGGCCGAACGCGACGTCCTGCGGGTGACGCTGTCGGGCAGTTCTCCCCTGCCGGCGATCAGGGGGCGGTTGATAGAGGCGGCTCGCGCCAACCTTGGCGGCGTCGAGGTGGTCGACCGGATGAATCTGTCGCGCGGCGCGCCGCCGCGTTTCGACAATGCCGCATTGTTGCTGCTCGATCAGGTCGGCAAGCTGAAGGACGGCAAGATCACGCTGTCGGACACCCAGGTCAGCCTGTCCGGCATGGCGCGCGACCTGGGCGGCCGGGAGGCCATAGCCGCCGCGCTGAAAAACCTGCCCGAGGGCTTTTCGGTTGCAGCCAATGAGGTCAAGGCGCCCCCCTACATCTTCCAGGCCTACAAGGATCCGGTCGCGGTGACGCTGACGCTGACCGGGAATGTGCCCGACAACACCGTCCACGCCGCGCTGGTGGCGGCGGCGGGACGCAAATTCTTCAACGAAAAGGTCGTCGATAACCTCAAGGCGAGCGTCGGCGCGCCCACAGGCTTTGCCAACGCGGTGGTGCCCGCCCTCGGCGCGCTGTCCCGGCTGTCGACCGGCACGCTTGTCGTCTCTGACCGGGAGGTCAAGCTGTCGGGCGATGCGCTCTATGAAGCCGCCGCCAATGAGATCCGCGCCGGCCTCGGCAAGGACTTTCCGCCGGGCTGGCAGTTCAAGCCGGAGATCTCGGTCAAACCTGCCGCGTCGCCGGTGGATGCGACGGTCTGCCAGCAATTATTCTCCGAACTGCTCGGCAAGGCCAGGATCCGCTTCGAATCCGGCAAGGCCGATATTGTCGCCGACTCCGCCGGCCTGCTCGATCGCCTGATTGAAACCGCGCTGCGCTGCCCGACCTCCAATATCGAGGTGTCGGGACATACCGATACCGATGGCGACGAGGCCGGCAACCAGACGCTGTCCGAGAAGCGGGCCCAGGCCGTCGCCGACTATTTGATCAAGGCGGGGTTGCCGGCCGAGCGGTTCAGCGCGGTCGGCTATGGTTCGACGCAGCCGATTGCGGGCAACGATACCGACCAGGGCAAGGCGCAGAACCGCCGCATCGATTTCGTGGTGAAGTGAGCATGGCCTATCTGACCACATTCTACTGGGGCTGGCTGCTGGGATCGGCGCTGCTCGGCTTCGCCATGGGTTGGATATCAGTGGTTCAGCACGGCGAGGGTGTGTCGCGGACATTGCGGTGGTGGCTTTCGGCGCTGGTCGTGGCGCTGATCGCAGCCGCGCTTACGCGCGTCGTGCCCGGCCGCTTCGGCTACTGGCTCGATCTCGGCTTGATCATGTTCGCGTTCTATCTCTGCGGTTGTGTGATCGGGGCATGGTTGCGCGCCTGGGTGGTCTCACGCACCGCGCCTTCGGCCTGATCGCGCATGAGCCGGCCAGCTCCCCGCCGTTATTGTCACAGGTTGTTGACCAGCGCTGGCTATGGTTCCGAATCGCCGCCGAGCGGCGAGATTGCTTGCAAAACCGTACTTCTACCGTCACCAATCGCGACCTAATATGTTGAAGAAGCGCGTTTTATTCTCGTCAGGCGAATTCCACTCCGGCTCAAAACGCGCTACTGGAGAGGCACGGGAGCAGCGTAGCGCCGGCGGGGTTCACGCCATTGCCGTCGTCGCAGAAGCGCAAATCGAGGTGTAGATGCTGGAAGCAATACGCAGGGCGATGTCGTTTCTGCGCCAGAAGCAGGTCCTGCACAAGCTCGGGGTTCTGATCAGCATCACGGTCATCGCCGTTGCGTGCTACGTGCTCTATCACATGCTCCGGGGCATCGACACCAGCGAGGTGATCGACGCCATCAAGGCTACCGATCCGAGCCAGATCGCGCTGGCGGCGCTGTTCGTGGCGGCGGGCTATTTTACGTTGACCTTCTATGACTGGTTTGCGGTTCGCGCGATTGGCCATCGCCACATCCCCTACCGCGTCAACGCGCTGGCGGCCTTCACGTCCTATTCGATCGGCCACAATGTCGGCGCCAGCGTCTTCACCGGCGGCGCGGTGCGCTACCGGATCTATTCGGCCTGGGGGCTGAACGCGATCGACGTCGCCAAGATCTGTTTCCTCGCCGGGCTGACCTTCTGGCTCGGCAATGCCGCGGTGCTGGGACTGGGTATCGCCTATCACCCGGAAGCCGCTGCCTCGATCGATCAATTGCCGGTCTGGCTCAACCGCTGCGCGGCGTTTGGCATCATCCTGGCGCTGATCGGATATGTGGTCTGGGTCTGGGCGCATCCGCGCAGCGTCGGCCGCGGGCCGTGGACCGTCACGCTGCCGGGCGGCCCGCTGACGCTGCTGCAGATCGCCATCGGCATCATCGATCTCGGCTTCTGCGCGCTGGCGATGTATGTGCTGGTGCCGGACGAGCCCAATCTGGGTTTTGTCGTGGTCGCCGTCATCTTCGTCTCGGCCACCCTGCTCGGGTTCGCCAGCCATTCGCCGGGCGGGCTCGGCGTCTTCGATGCCGCCATGCTGGTCGGCCTCTGGCAGATGGACCGCGAGGAACTGCTCGCCGGCATGCTGCTGTTCCGCATGCTTTATTATATTGGGCCCTTTGTCATATCTGTAATCTTGCTGACGCTTCGGGAGATTATCATCGGCGCGCGATCGAAGCGCTTGCGCCAGTTGGCGCCTGGCGCCGACGCCGAACCGACGACGAGGCATGAAGCCGCCGTCTTTGTGCGCGAGCGCGGCGACACCGGCACCGGATGACGCGGCGGCCGCCTCGCGAATAGAAGAAGGCCTGCGCCATGGCGATGAACGAGTCCAGCTCCTCCACCTTCTTTGCACCCTGGCCAGACCGGTTACGGCATTCGGCGATCATCCTGCTCGCCGCCGGCCTCGCGCTCTGCGCGCTTGTCTTGCTGGCCGATCTCTCACCTGCACGCGCCGTGGCTGTTTTCATCTGTATCGCTGCCGCCGCGCTGGTGCCCTGGCGGCTGCACCATGTGGCGGCCTCCCGTGACGACGTCCGCGCCGTCAGCCCGGTCGAGGCGGCCGCCGTCAGCGCCGTCGTTGCCGGCATGCCGGATCCGGCCGTGCTGCTCGACCGCGCCGGCCGTGTCCTGCATCTCAACGCCGCTGCCGCTCAGCTCGCGCCGGCTTTGCGCAAGAACGAACTCGCCCAGTTCGCGTTGCGCTCGCCCGAAATCATCACCGCGCTGCGCGAGGCGATCGCAACCTCCGAACCGCGCCGGGCGACCTATCTGGACCAGGTGCCGGTCGACCGCTGGATGGAACTGATCATCACGCCCGTGCCGGTGCCGACGCTTTTCGGCGGCACCGAGAAGTGCATGCTGATGACCTTCCATGACCAGACGCCGCTGCGTCGGGTCGAGGAAATGCGCGCCGATTTCGTCGCCAATGCCAGTCATGAACTGCGCACGCCGCTGGCGGCGTTGTCCGGATTCATCGATACGCTGCAGGGCCCCGCCAAGGATGACGTCAAGGCGCGCGAGCGCTTCCTGTCGATCATGCATACGCAGGCGACGCGCATGGCGCGGCTGATCGACGATCTGCTGTCGCTGTCGCGGGTTGAATTGTCGGCCCATGTGCGGCCCGACGCCTCGGTCGATATCGTGCCGATCATTCGCCAGGTTGCCGACGGGCTGGAGCCGCTCGCAAAGGAGCGCCAGGTCGACATCGAGATCGACCTGCCCACGTTGCCGGTGACGATCGCGGGCGACCGCGAGGAACTGCTGCGGCTGTTCGAGAACCTGATCGAGAACGCGCTCAAATACGGCGCGTCCGGCGGCCGCATCATCGTCTCCCTGACCCAGGCCACATCCAGCGAGGGTGCGCCGGAAGTTCGCATCATGGTGCGGGATTTCGGCCCCGGGATCGCGCCGGAACATCTGCCGCGGCTGACCGAGCGCTTCTACCGGGTCGATGTCGGCGACAGCCGGGCGCAGGGTGGAACCGGGCTCGGTTTATCGCTGGTGAAACATATTCTTAACCGTCATCGCGGCCGGCTTTTGATCGAAAGCGTGCCGAAAAACGGCGCTGTTTTTACCGCCTGTTTTCCCCAGGCCAAAACCCGGTCGGCGCATTAAATTCAAGCAATTTCAAATGCTTGTGTTTGTCATCCAACTGTCATCGAACCTTCGTAAAAGCTCTATCGACCGCTCCTAGACGAGCGGGGTGTGAGCGCGATCGGGCGCAACGGCGCTTCGCTCACCAGATGGAGACCACCATGAATTTCGTCAGGACAATCGTCGCTGCCGGCCTGGTCGCCGCTTCGACGTCGGCCTTCGCTGCCGATATCACCGGCGCGGGCGCGACCTTCCCCTTCCCGATCTATTCGAAGTGGGCCGACGCCTACAAGAAGGAGACCGGCAACGGTCTGAACTACCAGTCGATCGGCTCCGGCGCCGGCATCAAGCAGATCCAGGCCAAGACCGTGACCTTCGGCGCCACCGACGCGCCGCTCAAGCACGAGACGCTCGAAAAGGACGGCCTGGTGCAGTGGCCGATGGTGATGGGCGCGATCGTTCCGGTCGTGAACCTCGAAGGCATCAAGCCGGGTGAACTGGTGCTGTCGGGTGAAGTGCTCGGCGACATCTATCTCGGCAAGATCAAGAAGTGGGACGATGCCGCGATCGTCAAGCTCAATCCGAAGCTGAAGCTGCCGGCCGACGCCATCACCGTGGTCCGCCGCTCCGACGGTTCGGGCACCACCTTCAACTTCACCGACTATCTCTCCAAGTCGAACAGCGAATGGAAGGCCAAGGCTGGCTCCGGCACCGCGGTCGAGTGGCCGACCGGCGTCGGCGCCAAGGGCAATGAAGGCGTTGCCGGCAATGTCGGCCAGACCAAGAATGCCATCGGTTATGTCGAGTATGCCTACGCCAAGCAGAACAAGCTGACCTATGCGGCGATGATCAACAAGGCCGGCAAGACCGTTCAGCCGACCACCGAAGCGTTCCAGGCGGCCGCCTCCAACGCCGACTGGGCCAAGGCGCCCGGCTATTACGTGATCCTCACCGACCAGCCCGGCGACGCCTCGTGGCCGATCACGGCGGCGACCTTCATCCTCATGCACAAGGATGCGACCGACAAGGCGGCGTCTCAGGAAGCCATCAAGTTCTTCAAATGGTCGTTCGAGAAGGGCGGCAAGATGGCTGAAGAACTCGACTACATCCCGATGCCGGACTCCGTCGTCAAGCTGATCGAAAAGACCTGGACCGCCGAGATCAAGAGCTAAAGCCGGTCCGCGCTCTGTGACGAGAAGTCCAACCCGGGTGCCCCCGGGCTGGACACTCCTCTCCCGAACGGAGGGGCAAGAACAATGCACGGTGACAAAAGCCGTGCGGCAGATTCAGCCCGGTTGGGCTATAGAGTACAGGGGATTGGGCGTGGCAGATATGGCGGTTCAAAGCGACGTGATGGAAGCTGCCGGACCCTACGATCGCGCCCGGGCCCTCAGCGCTTTCAAGCTTGGCGACATCACCTTCTACTGGATCACGCGCGCCTGCGCGATCTCGGTTCTCCTCATCCTCGGCGGCATCATCATCTCGCTGATCGTCGGCGCCTGGCCGGCGATCCGCGAATATGGCGCGGCCTTCCTGTGGACGCAGCGCTGGGCGCCGTCGGCCGATCCGCCGGTGCTGGGTGCGCTCGGCCCGATCTACGGGACGCTGATCACCTCCGTCATCGCGATGCTGATCGCCATTCCGGTCGGCCTCGGCATCGCGGTGTTCCTGACTGAAATTTGCCCGCTCTGGCTGCGCCGTCCGATCGGACTTGCCGTCGAACTGCTCGCCGGCATTCCCTCGATCATCTACGGCATGTGGGGCTTCTTCGTGCTCGGCCCGTTCCTGGCCAACACCTTCCAGCCGTTCATGATCAGCGTGTTCGATGGCGTTCCGGTGCTGGGGGCGATCTTCGCCGGACCGCCGTCCTATCTCAGCCTGTTCAATGCCTCGCTGATCCTCGCGATCATGGTGCTGCCGTTCATCACCGCGATCTCGGTCGACGTCTTCAAGACGGTGCCGCCGGTGCTGAAGGAAGCAGCCTACGGCGTCGGCTGCACTACCTGGGAAGTCGTCCGCAACGTCGTCATCCCCTATACAAGGGTTGGCGTGATCGGCGGCATCATGCTGGCGCTGGGCCGCGCGCTCGGCGAGACCATGGCGGTCACCTTCATCATCGGCAATTCGTTCAAGATCCAGTCCTCGATCTTCGCGCCGGGCACCACGATCTCGGCCGCCATCGCTTCCGAATTCGCCGAGAGCGACGGGCTGCATCAATCCGGCCTG
>Ga0070665_100006045_pt1 | contig 12370 bp, 17 predicted proteins | sample KBSS13metaG_FD_65862 | JGI IMG/M metagenome (GOLD analysis project Ga0070665, IMG submission 65862) | Switchgrass rhizosphere microbial communities from Kellogg Biological Station, Michigan, USA - KBS S1-3 metaG | ecosystem: Host-associated > Plants > Roots > Rhizosphere > Soil ... | reverse complement strand
ACAATTAACGCGAAGTCGGAAACGGTTGCGACCAGCCCTGCGTTCCGCGAGGCATGGAAGACCCGTCGCTGCCTCGTGCCAGCCGACTTGTTCTACGAATGGCAGAAGCTGGGCGAGAAAACAAAGCAGCCGTTCGCCATTGCTATGAAAGACGACGGCATGTTCGCCTTTGCAGGACTTTGGGAAACATGGAAGGACAGGGCTACAGGCGAAAAGCTGCGAACTTATACCGTCCTAACGACTGACCCGAACGAACTGTTGGAGCCGATTCACAATCGGATGCCAGTGATTATCTCGCCGAAGGACTACGAACGTTGGATGGCCTCGACAGACCCTGCACATCTGCCTGTTGACCTGCTGAGGCCGTATCCGGCAGAGGAGATGAAGGTGTGGAGGGTCGGTAAACAAGTGGGGAACACGCGAAACAACGATGCGAGTCTGATTCAGCCTCTGAAAGAATCTGAGGCAAGCCCCACCACCCTGTCACTCTTCGAATGACACGAATCTCTGATAGCGACATTCCTTTCACGCCTCCGATGGAGTGTCTGCCCGTCAATGAACTTCCCGATAACCCCGACTGGGTATATGAACTCAAGCTTGACGGCTTCAGAGGACAGGGAATACGGGACAAAAGAGGCGTCCATCTTCTATCGAGAAACGGGAAGGACTTCGCGAAAAAGTTTCCGCAAGTCGGTGCTGCTCTCAAGGATGCTCTGTCACTGGGAACAGCAGTTGACGGTGAACTGGTCGCGTTTGATGAGCGCGGTCACCCCAGCTTCAATGCCATTCAGAATGCCACCACCGAGACGAATATTGTGTTTTTCGTCTTCGATGTTCTCGTGAACCGTTGGAAAGATGTTAGGCATTTGGCACTAAGTGAACGATTGCCACTCCTTCAATCAGTAATCATTCCATCGGCGTGGGTACAACTCTCAGAGCATTTCTCCGGCCCTCTTTATCGGTTCGTTGCCGCTGTCAGGGAACTGGGCGGAGAGGGTGTCGTTGCGAAACGCCTTAGCTCCCGCTACGAACCCGGCAAGCGAACCGGGTCTTGGGCAAAGAAGCGCCTCAACATCGGGCAGGAGTTCGTACTTGGCAGATTTACACCGGGGAGCAACGGAATCGACGCGCTCGTGGTTGGCTTCTACAGCGGAAACGCATTGACGTATACGGCGAGAGTGAGGGCTGGTTTAGTTCCTGCAACTCGTCGCGAACTATATTCACGACTCAAGCCTTTCATCGTAGAGAAGTGTCCGTTCGCGAACCTGCCGGAATCGAAAAGCGGCAGATGGGGTCAAGGACTGACCGCCGCGAAGATGAAAGACTGCATTTGGGTGAAGCCCGTGCTCGTGGCGAATTTTGAATTTCTGGAGTGGACGGACACGAACCACGTACGCCACATCAAGTTCGTCGGTCTGAGGACTGACAAGAATCCTCGGCAGGTCATCCGTGAGTAGTCTTGAAGATAAGGCGACATCTTCCGCTCTCGCACGGGAGACGCAAAACGTTGACCCAGTTCGAACAGTACATCGGCATCGACTATTCCGGCGCGGAGACCGCTGGCTCCAGTCGATGGGCTGCAACGGCGAGAGGTACCTGCTCAGCCGCTAGTGCTGGAAGGTACTTTGGCCGAAACTGTCTGAAGTGCTCGTGAATCCTAGCCGCAGATTGAGGAAGAGTTTTCTCAAACGCTTGGACTATTTCCTCAAGAAAGACCACCGAAATTCTCGGACGGTATGCCTTAGAAAGGCACCTATCGAGAACTGTGAGGTCTGCCTCTAGTCTGGTATTCGATTTCGGTACGAGGAAAACCAGTCTGTCTACGGTATGTGGTTCGAGATTCCATGCATTTCGCATAATCTGGTAGTTCCGAAGAAATGCATCACATGAGGAGTATTCCTCACTGAATTTGCCAGCCATCTGGGGCGAATATACCCTGTTGTATTTCGAGACGTGCGACTCATCTGGACTCTCTTTGCCGAAATTCTCTTCCGTGAATTTTATTTCAAAGAGGCATTTTGAATCGGCGGTGATGCAAAAATCGAAATTTGTGAATTCGAGTGCATTGAAGACAACCTCGAACTGAGCATCCTGAATTGTACCGCTCAGCCCGAATACATCCCCAAGCGTCTGCACGTACGTCTTGTTTTCCGCAATGAACGGGAAAAACAGATTGAAGCACATTGCCTGTGAAGAGGACAGATGATGAAAATACACATGCAGCTTTATTTTTTGTTTTTCAAACCATTTCCAGAACTCGATACGATACGGCTCCAAGATATTCAATTCTCGGTACTCCACCGGAAGAATATGGGTATACTCTTTGCCTTTCCAGATGCCGTTAGAGTGAAGACCCAGCGCCGATACCTTGTACCCGGACAGATGTTGCTTCATTATTTCGTCGTAAGTCTCTTTCCGCCGTGTTGCCATCCACCGTTTCCTCCGTACAGACAGCATTTATATAGCAAGAATTTGGAGATGGCGGTGATGGCGGGTTCTAATCGCCACTGGGTCGGGAATATTTGGTCTTGACATGAAATCGGGCAAGGCTGCACTAATGATTGCTATCGACTGCCCTGAGTCCGCTCCTGCATAAACCGCTCCAACTCCTTAACGCAGTACATCACCATGCCGCCGACTTTCCTCCTCGGAGGTCCGCCGCCAGTTCCCCTGCTCCGCCAGCTTCTGAGCGAAAAGACGCTGACTCCAAGAAACGCCGCAGCCTCCTTCTCGCGAACGTAGCGGTTGCCTATCTGCTTTGGCGTGGCTGGCTGAGGCGCAAGACGAGCGACCACCCGGCCGGCAATCCTCTCTATGAATTCTTCTTCAGCCAGCGCCGTAATTGCTGTGCGCTCGTCACCAAAGATGCGCGTGAGCGAGACCGTGACGCAATCTCGCACGGCATCGATGCGCTTCTGAAGGCGAACAAATTCCTGCTGAATTTCAAGTAGCTCTTTTCGAGCGTCGGCCAAATCTCGCAGTGTTCTTCGCATGAAGTCCTCCTAGGAATGGAAGGTGCCTCCAGCTAGGTTAGAATTCCGAGAAAGAGATTATGGGCTCCGTGACGCTCGATATTCGTTGTGACTGTGGGAGGGTTTACCACTCTAGTTCCGAACACATCGGAAGGCACGTCAAATGCACCGATTGTGGGCGACTAGTTGAAGTAAAAGCACCGTCAAATGGCAAGACAAGCCCGAACCTTGAAGCCATTCAAGCTGAGCCCACCGTCAGACAGCCACGGACAGTTGCGCCCAAAACAAAGACTGGACGAGGGTATTCGCATTGGGCATTGTGGCTGACTATCGTCTTAGCGACAATTCTGATTGCTGCTTTTATCAATTCCAAAAAGACCGGTAACTCAGACACAAGAGCCCATACGCCAACTGTTGGACAAGGCTCACCTACTTCGGTTCCGGACTCCCACCCTAGCAAAATTTCCGGGACGCCTTCCGAGGATGACAACACTTCCAAAGCGAATGATTGTCCAGCCAGTCCGCATTCATTGTCGAACGGAGCCAAACTTCAGCCTGATGTCGGCACAAACGGGCATGGAACCTTGACCGTGGACAACGGCACTTCCGACGATGCGACCGTTGAATTGGTCAATACAGATGGGGACTATACATCGCGCTACGCCTACATCCCAGCAAATCGCAAACTAAAGCTGACGGGCATCGAGGCCGGTACTTATCACCTGCTGTTCACTCAAGGAGTCAACTGGGTTGAAGACGACTTCACATGCACACCGAGCTACAGTGAATTTGAAAAGGAGTTGGTCTACTCGGAATCGGTTGAGGGCAACAAACACGAGTTTCATGAGATGAGCGTAACCCTGCATTCGGTTTTTGAGGGAAACGTGAAAACGAGAGCCATTTCCCGTTCCGACTTTCACCGCCATAGACAACGGGTGGAGAACTCTAGCCAATAGGAGTTTTCATGACACTGTTGGACAAGCCCACGCTTGTGTACCACGCCGACTGGGGTAGCAAGCCCTCGAAGCGATGGTGCGCCAAGGCTACCCTCGGACCGGACGGACGTTATACGGCCTCCGGGCCGACACTTGTCGGCGACCAGACCTTGCTCATTCATGACCTCAGGAATGTGGCCGGGGCGCTCGGAATCACATTTGCGGGATTGGACTTCCCTATTGGAGTTCCAGCCCACTACGCGCAACGTGCTGGGATAGCGAAGTTCCGCGACTTCGTGCTAGAACTGGGAAAAGGTGAGTGGAGCAGATTCTACTCGGTCTGCGACACACCAGAACAGGTGTCCACTCATCGCCCGTTTTATCCGAACGGTAGCTACACAGGGAAAAGGAAGGCGGATTTGTTTCGGGGGCACATGGTCTCCTCGATTGAGCCACTTCTTCGCCGCTGCGAACGTGGAGGTAACGGCCAGAGGCAAGCTTGTTCTTTGTTCTGGACGCTGGGCGGAAATCAAGTGGGCAAGGCCGCGCTCATCGGATGGAGAGAAGTGCTAGCTCCCGCGCTTCGAGATGCAAGCATTGTTAGGTTGTGGCCGTTCGATGGGTCGTTGCAATCTCTATTCGTACCGGGCACACTCGTCGTAGCGGAGACCTATCCAGCCGAATGCTACGGCTGGTTTTCCGACAAGCCACTCGGAAGCAAGGGAGACCCTGAGAACCGAAAGAAGTTTAGTGCGCTGCTCTTAGATTGGGCTGGCATCAACCACGTAATCATTGAGGACGGCCTCAGGAAAGAAATGCGAGACGGATTTTTGAATGGCGATGATGATGCGTTCGACGCAGTTGTCGGCCTCTTCGGAATGTTGCTAGTTTGCATGGGACAACGCCCCTCTAGCGAGCCTAGCGAACGGCTGATTCGAGATGTGGAAGGTTGGATTCTTGGTCGCCTCTCTTAGAATTCTGGAAGCGCGACATTGAAGCAGCGCAATTCTAGAACTGATTCTACGGATATGGAGAAGCTGTGTTTTCACACTACGACCGCAAAGGGAAATGCGAATGGTTTGAGGGTGGACTTGGAGAATTCGTTTCGCACTTTAACCGTGAACTCGGTAGAAACTATGCTCGTACCGAGTGCCTTGACATCGTGAGAATTGGAGGCTCGACCGCAAAGCAGCCGGAAGTGCTTGTGACCGACACGACTGATGGCAAGCGCATGGTCATCGAACGGAAGTCAGTTGTATGGCCTCCGGATTACATCCTCAAGCACAACAATGGGCACAATTTCGCAGATACAATTTGGGCGGAGACGGCCGGACAATTCAACGACGATTGTTACGAACTTCATGTTTCAGGACGACAGATAGAGAACATTGAAGCGAGGCGCATTAAGGAAATAGCGAAACAGATTGGCTCCTATATTACAGACCTTGATTCATCGCAACTCCCGTTCAGGGGGTCGCGTCCGTTTGGCTGGACATTCAATCAAGCCAACGAGCATGAACATGAAGGTCGCAAGGGAATCGTTGTCGTCGAAAGCGACGAAATGCGGCTCGATGATTTTCTGGACGAAGACGCGAAAGAGGGGACTGCATCAGCGATGCAGAAGGAACTCGACGCCGCCTCCCTTAAGTTCGATGGGTATTCCGATGCGACTCGCGTCGTGCTGCTCGACTTTTTTGGCACAGAACTGTGGGAGGACGATATACCGCCGCTAATGTGTTCTCTCTCCATCCCTGTAAATATTGATGAAATCTGGATGAGCAAACGTGAATGGGTTTCCGATGACCGCTTCGACATTGGCTACGAGCGTCTCTTTTGTCGCGACCTGAAGGCTGACAAGGAATCCCAAGAGGAGCTTCGATGAGCCGAGATGAAGTAAGACAACACCTGTTGGAGCACATGAAACAGTCGCTTGTTACGAACAGAATCAGTCCCGGCAGCATTCAGTTAATGGGTGTTTACGAGTATCTGACGAAGTTTTATCCCCCACCGAACACGTCGGCTGTTCAAAGAATCGCCCGTGAACTATTGCAGGAGTTTGTGAACAATAACCTCCTTTTCATCGGGTACGGCGATAGTGAAGGCTTTCCTTGGTTCACATTGACTGCGTACGGAAACGAATGCATCAACAAGGGCGAACTCCTGCCATTCGACCCGAACGGGTATTTGGTCAGTCTTCAGAGCCGCGTGCCCGGACTGGACACGGTGACGATGACGTATTTGCGGGAAGCCATCTCCACATTCAACCGTGATTTCTATTTGTCGGCGTCCGTGGCGCTCGGGGTCGCTGCCGAAGCACTAATTCTAAGGATGATTGACTCCTATATTTCTGCAATCACTGACCAACAGCGGAGAACGAATGCTGAGAATCGGTACGAGGGCAAGCAGCTTCGGGCTCAATATGGACAGTTCAAGCAAGACTTTGCCTCACTTCGCCCGACGATGCCGCCCGAACTTTACGGTGACTTTGAAACGCATTTGGACAGCGTATTCCAGCTAATCCGCGTCACCCGCAACGACTCAGGACATCCGAGCGGGGCAGTACCAGAGCGTGCCGTAGTAATGGCAAACCTGCAAGCGTTCCCGTACTTCGCCAAACGTGTACTGGCGATAGTGGAACACTTCAAAGCAAATCCGATAACGTAAGTCGTTCTGATGAAAATTACCCGTCTACGCGGCGGCATCACTGCGACGGTTAACAAAGAAGGTAGAGTGCTTGTGAACACTCCCGCGACATCGCGCTCCCCTGCTGGGGAGGGTTCTGTTTAGTCGCACTTAAACGGCGCAATGGCGGAGTCAGGCTTGCCAAAATGAACCGTCACTCTGTCATCATCTACTTCCGGGTGAGGCTCGACGGTCATACCTTCGATTAGACGCCCCTGCTCAAGCATTCTCCTGAATGGGTTCTGTACCCCTTCCATTTGATAATTGTGCTCGAAATCTCTGATTGACAATTGTCCAGCGAGGATTTCAAGAAGCATCCGAGCCGACATCTCAATGCTTCCTCCATGAGTGAGTGTTCCCAAATGCCGACCTGTCATTCCGTCCCTCCTCTTCAACCGCAGCATTGCATTTTTCGGAGTCTCTTCAGGCGCTGGCAAGCGAGACACCAAACATCCAGCGATTTGTTCTATCGCGGCCTTCTTATGTATGGCACTACCGTTCACATGAAGGCTGGGTGTGATGACCGGCCTTGAAGTGCGCCCAAATGCATTCATTTTATCTTCCACAATCAGCATCAGAACGAATGACACAGATTGGTTCTGATGCAGGAAATGTCTGAGGACTTCGCTTGCACCGTAGAACTCCCAATTAGAGGTTGGTTGATGCAAGCCCCAACAACCTGCATCACAGATAAAAATGCCTTTCATTTCACGGTACGCAGATTTTCTTAATTGGTCGGCTTTGGCGCATAGGGCGTTATATATAGGATTCTGGTCAATAATTGCCGTCAAATCGAAGGCCGGATGACTGCCGCCACCGAAGCCACGCCGAGAGGGCGTATACGAAAAGTGAACCGAGGTCTCCTCGTCTTCAATATGCAAATTCCGCACCGCATCCGGATTGGCTCGGACTCCCATCATGAAGTTCTGGAAATCCGCATCGAAGATTCTAGTCGGGAAATCTGCCATCTTGGGCAGCTTGAGTCGCGGCTTCTTGCCTGAACCTCGGTAATAGTTGTGCGATTGTGAATTCACTCGCACATCAAACCCGCCGTGCAAAACTCCGTACTTTTTCTGAAGTCGAAAGAATTCTTCTTGGAGTTTGTCGAACGGGTTTAGTTGATGTATCCCTCTGTCTGAAACAGAGGCGATGTCCGCTACAACTGTCAGCCCATCCGCAGCGGTGAACAATACATCAGGGCGGCTTGTTCCTTCAAACTCAGGCTCGTATTGAAGGGAACCGAGACCGTTAAGCGCGTGGAGGATGACCAACTCCCATTCTGTCGCCAAGTAGTTGTTGTGAACCGTATTCAGGAGTTTGCAGATGGCTTGTCGCTGCTTTGATGAAAGGTAGGCTCGGCTCTCATGTAGCACGCGCTGTAGGAAACGCCGCGAGAATAGAGCCATAACCTCAACTTTATACCGCTGTCCTCGGCGGCTGTCACGGCTCATTGACTAATCGTTGTACACCACAGTCGAGACTACAATTCAGACGGCAAAATGTCGCGTGAATCGGGGTTCGGGATTGAGACCTTGTGAACCCCGGTCATTAGCAAGTTGAAAGTGAACGGCCGAGCGCCAAACCCGGCTACTGCGCGCAGGAATCACTGCTCATTCGAATAAGGGTATTGACCATGTGCTTTGCTTCTGTTGCCGAGTCGAAATTGATATCAATTTCGTTGCTGTCCGTTGACCGACCAGCGAATGTGTCAGTGCAGGAAATACGATTGCCATCTTTAAGCGTGACCGACCAGTATGGGGCTGTGTTCATTCGAGCACCATCGACGACAGTACCATTTTGGTCTACCTTTTCTATGGAGAACGCGCTGTTTGGGAGGCCTATTAGATTGATGGTGCATTCCTTTTTGGAGAAGCCCAGATTGTTCGCCCGGCGCTCAAGAATACTGATTGAACAACGGTGGATGACATCGGCGGTAACGTTCTCTGCTTCGTTGAAGGTGGTTCCATTACCGTTGTCGATGTGATGGCTCCAGTCATGCCCATCTAAATTGCTTTTAACCCAGTCAATTTGGGGTTGCATCATCCGTTGTTGCTGAGCCTCTTCCACGTGCTGCCGTTCTGCTTCGACTCGTTGCCGGTCAGCCTCCGTTTTCTGACGCTCCGCAGCTTCACTTTGAGCGTGTTGTTTGGACATTTGATTACAGCCTACGAGCCCGGAAATGACGAGGGCCACAGCGGCCCAGACCACAATCTGCATCTTCATAAGCATTCCTTTAACACGCTAATCTGCTCGTGGTGTTTTTGCTCGTAACGCCTTACATCTCAAAGCGTGGCGAATCAAGACAAGTTCTTCCGCGCAATGGGTACCAGAGTTCGTGAACTTCGCAAGAAGCATGGATTCTCGCAGGAGGATATGCTCAGTTTTGGCTTCTCAACTCGGCACTGGCAGCAGGTAGAGGCCGGTCGGCCAATCACCGTTACCACCCTGCTCCGCATCTGCGAAGTATTCGAAGTGCCCATGTCAAAGTTGGTTCAGGGGCTCGACAAAGATGGTGTCTACGAGACTCTCGATATCCAGATTCCGTCACGCCGGAGAAGCGGACGCAAGAAGTGAGCCTGAAAGATGGCCTGTCAGTTGGAAACGACCCCTCCTCCCGGCTATGGCAGTAGCTTGCCGTTAAGGACGTTTGTAACCGTCACATTGCCATTCGTCTCAAAGACGGTGACGTTCTGGTTCACCGGGCGACCGCTGTTGGTGTCGTACATCGTGTTAGTAGTAATGCTCCGTCCATCCGCCGTACGGAAATGGTTAATCTCGCTTACCAGCTTTCGCGAATTGTCGTAGGATTTCATGCGGTCTCCTTGGCAATGTGAATTAAGAGGGGTTGACCGTAACGAGAATGGAAGACTTCGATGGCGACTGCTTCTCCGCTCTTTTGAACTTCAGCGAGTAGCGGCTTCATCTCTTCGGCCTCACTGAGCCGCTGTAGGGCTTCAGTCATTGCCGTACTGGGCTGATGTCGCTCTGACCCGTTAGGGCGACGGAATTTGAAAATAACTTTTTGCATTTTCCTCCTTCACTCCGCTCTCTCTACAGGCTGTTGATGGACTTCAATGTGGCTTAACCCGCGTTGTTGCTCGTCATTTCCCGACGATTTTGAGGACTGCGTCGGCGATGGCCTTCGCGTCACGGTTCTCGACTGAGATGTCCAGCTTAATGACTTTTCCGCCGAGGTTGATGCTCCAGTTGTCCCCTTCACTCTCGTCCAGCACAGCGGTGGTGCGGTCAGGAAGAGTGGCCTTAACGAGGAACCCTGTCTTGTCGTCGTTGTCTTTGACTTCCGCCTTGACGCCCGACGCATTGAGGAGGTCAGCAATCTCCGCAAAGACCGCTGCATACTCCAAATAGCTGTCATAAGCCCATGGTCCGCACATGGTCCTCCCCTTTTCACATCCCTTAGGCGGCACACGTTTCCTGTGGATGGTCGGCCACGATGTGGGTCAACGCAGCTTCTCGAGCCTCCCGAACCCACCTCACAACCGATGCCCTGCTCACGCCGTATCGCTTCGCAACATCTGTTAAGCTCATCCCTCTCAGCCGGTCTTCTACGAGGCTGGCATGGTCAACATCGAGAGGCTGACGACCGACCGTAAGCCCATCGAGCTTGCGACGGCGCATCCCGGCTCGGATGCGCTCCTTGATGAGGTCAGATTCGAGTTCCGCGATGGAACTGATGATTGTCAGAAACAACCGTCCCATTGGGCCATCGGTTGCGATGTTCTCCCTGCGGGAAACAAACTCGACACCCAGCCCATCAAGCTCGTCTACAACAGATAGAAAGTGCTTGGTCGAGCGTGCCACCCTGTCAAATGCGGCGACGATGACCACGGTGAACTTCCTCTTTCGGGCATCCTTCAACATCGCGTCGAGCCCGTGACGACGAGCCTTGCTTCCGGAGACACCAACGTCGGTATATTCGCAAGCGACCTCAAATCCGCGTTGCTCGGCAAATTTGCGGAGGTCGTAAAGTTGATTGTCGATGCGTTGCTCCGGCGTGCTGACTCTGGCGTAAATCGCACATCGCTTCATTTCAGGTGCCTCCTGATGGTCTCAATCGAGATGCATGAAAGGTTGCAATCGCCGAATCTCACAGAACGCGGCCCCACACCTTTTCATGGGCATCCAGCGACATTCCTCGTAGTACGTCAGAGTGGTCTATCACTTCATCGTTGAGAGCATCGTGAATGATGCGATGCCAAGCTAGGAGCACCTGTCGCTGGTGCAACTCCCGGTTGTAGCTATAATTCCATGCCGCCCTTTTGGCGATAATCGTGAGAATCCATGTCGTAACGGAATTCATCCCGTACTTCCTTCCTCATCACGCCGCGTCTTCTTGGGGTTCTGCTGAAGCTCGTCGGTAAGTAAGACTGGGACTCGGACTCTCAACCGCCGTTTCTTCACAAAACACCGGCCATTTTCCCAATCAAGCTCGGCGTACTCGACGCTGTAGACTTGGGTTTTTGATGCGCCTCTTTTGTACTCGGGGAATAGTCTCCATGCCTCCAACCTTGCCATTGGGGCGCAAGTTGCGGGGAGGATTACCGTAATCCCAAGCTGTCGAGGAAAAGTGAATTCAACTGCGTAGAGGTCTGGGGCGGGAAGAATCTCTATAGACACTGAGTACTATACCGATGAGGCACGATTCTTAGCCACGAAAGCTGCCGCTAATCTACTCGTCGCCAACTTTACTTGGGCAGCAGCTTATTCCTTCAGTTTAAGTTTGCTCTTGTTTTCTTCGAGGAAGTCTCGTAAATCCTGCGCCCTCTCCAAGAGTTTTGACCATTGCTCGTAGTAAAGGGTGACCGGGAAGCGGCCGAGTCCGTATACGGAAACACCGCCTTTGTCGCTTACCTTGAAGCTCATGTTCCCAGTCCGCTGCTGTTTAGCTTCGAGTGCGGCTAACCGCGATTTCAATTCCTCGTAGGATGGTTCCGTCATCAGGACTTCCTCACTCTCTATTGTATTGTCACATCGTCGCGTACAAGCTGCCGCCCATGTCCGAGTCCAATTCCGCATTGTGTCGCGCAGGGCATTATGAGGCCGGATAATCATGTTCGGAATTGCCGGTGAAACTCTTTTTAACAAGGGTGGAGCCGGAAGGCACACCCGTAAGGTGAAAATTACGTACATCCGCAGTTCCGCGTATACTTTCGGTCAAAGGAAACCACACTCAAATGGCTATCCGAAGGACGACCCGCCCCGCTCCGGCGCGGCCCCGCCGAACGCTGACCAGCGTACCAGCCGAGACCAAACCCGTTGCCCTCACGGTCAAGCTCGATTCGGAGACCTACGTGCGGCTCTGCACGCTGGGAGCAACCCAGCGGAGAACGAATCAAGACCTCCTGAAAGAGGCCGTTCACGATTACCTTGACCGGGTAGGGGCTTAGCCAAGAAGTCTCAAAATGCTGCTCAAATATGCAATCGAGGATGGATATGCTCAAACTTGCGTTACGGCCTGAATTCAAAGGGGAACGCCTCAAAGGTACGACAATCGACTTTTCCGCTGACAAGCGGACGGGCGCTCTCAATAAGTCATCCGCCGAATTCTTGAGCATCACTTACCCATCGGTTGACCTCCTGAAGGTCTTCGAAGCTACTCAGCCAGACCGAGCACGTCCTGTGGTGCTGCTGGGTGGGCGCGGTCAGGGTAAATCGCACCTTATGGCTGCACTCTGGCACGCCATCAACGACCCAGTAGAGGCAACAAAGTGGCTGTCAGAATGGGCTGATAGGCTTAATCGACCAGAACTGCGAACACTG